>BNJS01003891.1_pt1 | contig 117642 bp, 166 predicted proteins | sample 8540461 | NCBI WGS metagenome assembly BNJS01 (sample SAMD00202454, study PRJDB9452) | human saliva metagenome | isolation source: human saliva | place: Japan | reverse complement strand
GTAAAAAAAGCAACAGTAGTTTCTATACATGTTGAGGTGGTATCACTGCTTGTACGAGCTGAGGTATCAGCGAAGTAGAAGTAGATGCTCCGCCCATGGGACAAGGTGAGACTGAAGTTCGAGAAGGTGCCCTGGGGCATAGCTGTCGTAGAGTAAGGAGGTTACGACGAAACGATACGGTAACAGCGAACCGCTGAGTATGTAAGTTTGTTAGTGAAATGTGGATAATCGTTCAAAAATCAGAAGGACTAGAGATGTATATGTTGGAATTATATCAAAATTCATCTTATAAAGATTTAGTCGCATTTGGGTCCTTAAACGAAGGAAAAGAATTTGTATCCAAAATAACTGGATATACTCTAGAAAATGAAGATGATTTTATTCAAGGTAATAAAGTAGAAATAACGAACATTTATATGAAAGGTTTAGAGTTAACATGAGTATCTTATTTAAAGAATTTAAAACCATTTGTTTCCATTTAAATCGAGTCGGAATTACACCGACACTGATGGGGTCTTTGGGATTGGAGTTTAGAACGAAAGAAAATTGGTGGCCGTCTGACATTGACATTCATGTGCCTGGTGACCCTAGAGGTTGGGAAGCACCTGATCATCTAAGAATTTATGACTGGGATAAGATAATGAAAGTGATGAAAGACTTAGGCTACGTCTTAATAGATATTCATGAGCATGAATTCAAAAAGGATCGAGTGAGTGTTGAATTTGGAAGTATTGATTCCTTACCTGATTTTGCAGGAGTTTCGGAATCGGATATAGAGCTTATTCACATTGAAGGCATCACTTTTCGTCTTCCAAGTCTGGAGCAGTATCTAAGTATTTACAAAGCTTCTTCTCAAGACTCCTATCGAAATGAACACAATAACAATAAGGATTTTAAAAAAATCGAGTGGCTGGAAAGACATTTGTAAATTATCATATGAAAAGTAGTAAGTTGTAAGACTGGCTGCTATGTTGTTTTTATCATCATTTTTATTGGTCATTTAATTTGTACTATATTGGCTAGTAATAGAATTAGTAAAGAAAAGGATTTAAAAATTATAGAATGGATGATATTTCTTTTTGGAAGAAGTGATCAACTTTCCGTTCCACAGTATCGTTTTTAAAAATGATTTTTATTGCCTTTTTGTTTATTAGTATAAAATTAGAATATTATCACATGTTGAGATGGTATCACTGCTTGTGCGAGCTGAGGCATCAACAAAGTAGAAATTGAGTATATTGACATTTCCAGCACCGGATGGAGGGAAAACAATGCATCATATTGAGATTTATGTAAGTAATTTAGAGAAAACCAAGGAATTCTATTCTTGGATACTGAGCATTTTAGGTTTTGAGTTGTTTCAAGAATGGAAAGACGGATTTTCCTATAAAAAGGACGAATTTTATATTGTTTTTGTTCAGACAAAAGAAAAGTATCTTAATAACGGATACAATAGATGTAATATAGGCTTAAATCACCTTGCTTTCCGTTGTCAAACTAAGGATAAAATCGATCAAATTCGGAAGAATCTTATTCAGAGAAATATAGTTTTGCTTTATGATGATAAATATCCATATGCCGGTGGTGCTGAACATTATGCAGTTTATTTCGAAGACCCGGATAGGATTAAAGTAGAAATATGCTTGGATTAACTTAAAAATTATTAGTAATGATGTGCATTGGTAAATTTCAATTTGTAGGTATGTGTCCAGATACAGAGAGGTTCACTTGGTATACTTAAAGTTCACTTATTTTATGTTGAGAGGATATCACTACTTGTACGTTCTTAGACAGGAGGATAAAATAATGGAGATTTTGGAAATTAATCCTATTTCGGTTAAAAAGAATAACCGAACTACTATTTGATTATCTTATAATCATAACTTACTTGGGTATTCTGTTTCTTTGCGCTATAACTTATTACTACATTGTTTTTAATGGTGTACCAATGCAAACAGAATTTCAGGCGCAGACTCTTACATTTTTTATCAGTGTTCTGCCAATCATGCTTTATTTCACATTTTTGGATTATGCAAAAAATGGAAGTCTTGGGAAATCAAAAGCAGGGCTTCGTCTAGTCTATCAGAAAAAAACTATTCAGGCCAGCTTAATTAGAAATTTCATCAAATTTTTACCTTGGCAATTAGGGCATATGGGAACTATTCATGGAGTCTATAGTGATTTTGATCTAATATCCATTATCCTCTCGTCTTTAGCAACCCTACTTGCACTGTTGTTGCTAGCAATGGCAATTTTTAGAAAAGATAAAAGGCATCTAGGAGATTTGCTAGCTCATACACAGGTCCAGCTAGAGGGTGACAATAAGTGATTCAACTTAGCAGTTAAAAAAACGTGGCTACGAGGCACAATACGTGCAACCCGTGGATATGTTCCCGATGACCGCGCATGCTGAGTGCGTGGCTCTGCTCTTCCAATCTGAGACAGCGAAAAGTAGAAGGGAATGGTATTGGTATCAATCAATGAGTAACAAAGTAACAGCATGATTCGAAAAATTTGCTTGTAATTTGCGGAGGAACATCAATATGGATGGAATAACAAAAGATTCTATAAAAACGGCTAAACTAATGAAACAATTATGGCCCCAATTGACCGATAAAGAAGCTATTGATGAAGTAAAAAGATATACGAATGGCAAAAATACTGCAATCTTTACTGAAGTTGAAGGTGACACAATTGTAGGTCTAGCACTATGTTCACTCAGATTTGATTATGTTGAAGGTTGTAAATATAGTCCTGTTGGATTCTTAGAAGGGATTATTGTCGACGAGGAATATCGTTTAAGGGATATTGCTAAAAATCTCTGTACAAAATGTGAGGAATGGGCGAAAAATAAAGGATGTAAGGAATTTGCAAGTGACTGTACTTTAACGAATACGGATTCTATAAGATTTCATCTCAATATTGGATTTCAGGAGGCAAATAGAATTATTCATTTTAAGAAGAAATTATAATTTCAGAACGTGATCAAAATTTATGTATCTCTAGGAAGTGTGAAAGATTGGACGAACAATTTTTGATGGGTGGAAATCCGCCGATAAAGAACCATACGATTGTTAATAAAATTGTGTCATCAAGGAAGATCGAAAGAATTGTCATTTTTACAGTTTATTGAGAAAATTGGGCATCGGGCAGATAAAACGCTCCTTGTAACTTATCCAAGGGCAATCCGGCACAAAAAGTGTGAGAGTTGAGTTCCACGATAGATGTTACTATGTTGAGTTGCCGAGTTAGATGCTGGATAGTTGTGACTATGAGATAGATGTCAAGGCAGAAGTCAGGGTTTTTGTGGGCAAATATGCAACTAAACATAACAGATATCGATAATTTCTGACATCTTTGATTGGTAGATAATCGTGCAACTTTTCATTACAATTTTCATAAGAATTAAACACGGAGGTTCTCATAAAAAAGTTATGAAAATTGTTGGAATCGTCTTATTGGCTATAATTGTTGTTGCTGCTGTCGCTTTCGGACTTTATTGGCATCATAACACGCACTGGTTTGATAAATATGAAAAAGCACTGAAAACGGCGGCTGCTGAAGAAAAACAGGTCACTCTTCCGAACGGTAATGTAATTAACTATGGTGAAGTGAGCAATGAAAAACCCGCACTTCTGCTAATTCACGGGCAGATGGGCATTTGGGAAGACTATGCTCTTGTGTTGCCGGAGCTTAGTAAAAATTGGCATATCTACGCGGTCGATGTTTACGGCCATGGAGAATCAACACATGATGAAAGTCTGTATTATCTTGATGTAAACGGGGATGATCTCATTTGGTTTGTCAATCATGTTATTGGTGCACCTACAGTTGTAGCAGGTCATTCGAACGGAGCTATTACAGCTGCTTATATTGCGGCATACGGCGGTCAAAACATTGCTGGAGCAGTGCTGGAAGATCCTCCGGTATTCTCAACTGAAGGAGAAGGCTGGGAAGATAGCTTTGCATATCTTGATGCCTTCAAGCCGTTGCATGATTGGAATCAGTCGGAGAAAACGGAGTGTTGGGAAAGCTACTATTTGCGTCATTGTTACTGGGGACAGTTATACATGGCTGATGCAATGCCGAAAATCGCAGACTATGTACAAAAGCGGTATCAGAAAAAAACTAACGAGACTCTTCAGATAGGTTTTCTACCTGCTTCCATCTGGTATGTTTTTGAATACGCCAAGGAATATGATTTTGCATACGGTGAACGATTCTATGACTTGAGTTGGAATCACGGTCTGACACATGAGGAAATACTATCTGCTATAGAAGTCCCCTGTGTTTATATTCATGCGAAGGAGAATATTCACGAGAAAGGGACATATCTGTGTGCGGCATCCCGCGAACAGGCTGAGAGAGCAGTAGCCTATATAGGTGACAATTGCCGGTTGGTCGAGACTGAAAACAGTGACCATGTGATCCATACTGCTCATAGTGCGTTCTATATTGAAGCGATAAACTCGCTGCTATCGAAATGAGGATATTATGTTAAAAGAAAATCTTATTATGCTTCGTAACACACATGGTTTTTCTCAGGAAGAAATTGCCGAAAAAATAGATATCTCTCGTCAGGCTTATGCAAAATGGGAGAGCGGTGCAACTGTTCCGGATATTGAAAAATGCAAGCGTCTTGCAGATATCTATGGGATTACGATTGATAGTCTGATAAAAACAGAAACAATAGATGGAAAAGAGAGTATTCTACCTGCGCCAAAAGGAAGAAATATATGGGGGTCAGTGACAATAAACGAGCGCGGACAACTCGTAATTCCCAAAGCCGCTCGCGAAAAATTTGGCCTTACCGGAGGACAAAGATTAATTGTGCTCAGTGACGATAAGGAAGGCATAGCTCTCGTCCCGGCAGAGATATTTGAAGAAAGAATGAAAAAAGCAATGGAGTGGGCTTCTTCCAAATCAGAGGAATAACAGACCAAGACTCCTCGATACCGGTAATTGCGTCGGCGGCGAGGAGCCTTTTTATGCTTCGATGTCAATTGTAATCCCGGACTTGAATTCCACGGTGAAGTGGTCGGCTAAGACGGTGATCTTATCGATGAGCTTTTTGACAAGAGCCTCATCAAACTTTGTGATGTCGGTTTCCTGCCCGACGATGAAGTCTTTCAACTCCTTGTTTTGGTTCGTGGCTTCTTCCCGATGATGGCTGTCGAACTCGGACTGTTCTTTTTGGTCGCGAAGCCGGAAGATCAGATTTCTCAAAACGCTAAGGTGTTTACTGAAGAGATGAAAGCAAATAAAAAAAGAAATCACAGTAATTGAATATCCAAACGCAGTTCATAGTTTTATTCAATCAAATAATCCTGAAGGGCTTGTAGGGGTAACAACGGATATGTCAGAAGTTGTTAATGAAGAGCAGCAAAATTTAGCGCGTCAAGCGGAAAATGAAATTTATAACTGGCTATTATCACATTGAGAAAAAACAAGCTCTAATATGAGAGTATATAGTAAATTTGAATGAAGTAATCTTTGTATTGGTGGAGATACTTATCGTACAATAGATAGTGTATACTTTCGTTCTAAAGTGTTATTTACATGTTGATTCTATCACTTTCGTTATATAATATAGATGCTTGCTAGTACCACGTGTTGAGTGTGTATGCCTGCTGGTGAAATCGTAAAAAGCTTTTATCTTCAGCAATTTTATAAACAGTTGGAATTTAAGGAGAGAAAATGATTTTAGAAACGGAAAGAATGATTCTTCGCCCATGGGAAGAAAGAGATGCGACTGATTTATTTCAATACGCTAGTAATCCAGAGGTGGGCCCGATTGCGGGTTGGCCTGTACATACTAGTGTTGAAAACAGCAGAGAGATTATAAACAGTGTTTTGTCCGCTCCTGAGACATACGCTATCGTTTTAAAAGAAACGATGCAGCCAGTGGGGATCATAGGTTTGATGATTGGCTCTGCAAGTGATAAAGGGATTCCGGATACTGAGGCGGAGATTGGCTACTGGATTGGTGTTCCGTATTGGGGTCAGGGGCTTATACCAGAAGCAGTTCGTGAGATAATGAGACATGCATTTGATGACTTGAATCTGGAGAAATTGTGGTGCGGTTATTTTCACGGCAATACAAAGTCGCAGAGAGTTCAGGAAAAATGTGGGTTCCGTTATCATCATACAAAAGAGAACGTTCCATGTGCTTTGGAAGGTGGTCTTCGCACAGAACACGTAAACTGTCTATCAAAGGAACAGTGGATTTTGTTTAAGTAAATCACTGCTTCTGCGAGCTGATTCATAAGTAAAGTAAATTTATAATGGATATTTTATAAGGAGGGTATATATATGTTAGGAGCAATAGTAGGAGATATTGTTGGTTCAGTTTATGAATGGAACAATATTAAAACGAAGGATTTTCCGTTGTTTAGGGACGACTGCTTTTTCACAGATGATACGGTGATGACCTGTGCTGTGGCGGAAGCAATCATGAATGGCGGACAGAAGGATGACTTCATCGATGCCATGAAGAAGTACGGTCGAATGTATCCAAATGCGGATTACGGTGCCAGATTTAACCGGTGGCTTATGACCGACAACCGTGAGCCTTACAATAGCTTTGGGAACGGTTCTGCGATGCGTGTTTCTCCGTGTGCTTGGGTGATGGAAGCTACAACAGGCGAGTTACCGTCCGAAGGGAAACGTCTGGCGCAACTTTCTTCAGAGGTGACACATAACCATCCAGAAGGAATCAAAGGAGCAATGGCAACAGCGGATGCAATCTTTATGTGCCGTTATTTCTTTGGTGGTGATGGCAACGATAATCCTTCGGAGATTAAAAGACGCGTCAAGGAACACCTTGAGAAAGAGTATGGATATGACCTTTCTAAAACGCTGGATGAAATACGTCCTACGTACCGTTTCAATGAAACGTGTCAGGATACCGTTCCTCAGGCGATTATTGCATTCCTTGAAAGCACAGATTTTGAAGATGCGATTCGAAATGCGATTTCTCTTGGTGGGGACAGCGACACTCTTGCTGCAATTACAGGAAGTATCGCAGAAGCAGCTTATGGAATTCCTGAGTGGATTAAGGACAAGGCCTATAGCTATCTCGATGAGCCTTTGAAAGAGGTGCTCAGACGATGGAAAGAATTCGTTGTAATCAAATAATCGTATATATAGCCTTATGACCACATGCTGAGAGGGCATGCGAATTGATGTTACCGTCGTAGATTTGAAGGGTGGAGGTGATGGTTTGGCGGAAAATAGACCTAGTTTTAAAGAGATAAAATCATTTGAAGAATTTAACCAATACTATTGGTATCGAGAGGAACTTTCCCAAATTTGTAAGTCTCTTGGATTAGAGTACAGAGGTACGAAGAAAGAATTGACTTTTATAATTGAACAGTATTTTCAGGGAAATAAAATAGAGAAATCTTTGAGAAAAAGCCGTAAAACACAATCTGAAGTAATCACTTTAGAGACTCCGCTCCTGAACTGTGGGTTTTCTTTTAACCAGAAGTTTAGAGATTATTTTTCAGCAGTAACAGGGGTCAGTCCGTTTAAATTCAATGCGGATATGGCAACCGCTTGGCGAAAAGTAAAAAGGGATAATGATCTACAATTTACGATTCAAGATATGATTAAAATTTATTATGGAGAGTCAGATTATGCCAAGTATGATCATTCAGCTTGTCAGTGGAACCAATTTTTAAAAGACTTTTGTTCAGATGAAAGTAGCCATCAGTATGCGAACAAGCTAACCGTTGCAGCGATCCTTTGGAAAGAAGTTCGAGATTCAAAAGATGAAAAAGTTTATTCCAAAGAGCTTCTGAAAGAACATAGCGACAAAATAGAGGAGTATCGTAAATAAGCAACTGTTAGGTTAGTGGGGGAAGTGATGGTCTCTATTTTCTTTAAAAGATTTATAGAGGTGAGATAGGATAAACGCGAAGAAAGTTGGTGAGAAAAATGGATATTCTAATGAATGGAAAAAGTTTTGATGCTAAAGCTTTGGAAAAATGGAAAAGAAAACATGTAATTTCAGTTTATAAAAACTTGGGACTTTCTTATGATGGAGAAGCGTCAACGGAACAATTATGTGAAGTGCTAACCGAGAAAAAGGTGGAGCTAGGATATGATGCGATTGTCGCAAAAATTCAGAATCAGCTAAAATTAGGCGACATCAGTCTAAAGATGGCGACTAAATTATCCGGAAAAAGAAGAAAAAAAGGCCATGACTACAATTTATGCAGAAGGAATTGATGTAGAAACTTTAGGTAAGGTGATTGATCACGTTACGTTTTTAAATACACCCGAAAATTTGAGAGTCAATTTGTCCGTTTGTCCAGAGCATTATGCCTTAGTGCCCCGAGGAGAGGAACTAGAGGTCATTGAGAAAACGGGAAATGCTCCTTTCCCAATGCAATTCTTTATTCGGTTTAACGAAGAAGAGGGAATTCAAACGCCTCGAGCTGAAGAGTATCCGTATCAAATCGTCGGAATAGCGAAACTAAAAGACGGGACCATAATTGGAGGAGTGAGACATCAATTCCGTAATGTAGAACAGGGAATTGAGGCGGTCACTTGTGTCGAGTTTCCAGCGCTATGCCCTAATTCTATTGTAAAAGACCACCAAATTCACTTGGCGGTGGAGTGGTCAGGTTGGATCCAATGGGCCATCGACCATCAAGAGTTGTTGCAAAATAGTTAAAGTAGCTTTGGCTGTAAAGAAGGACTAGTGCGATTCGTTAGGAAGCACGTTGCATGATGTTCATTCCAGAGGCAAAGCATACAGGAAAAGCTTAGGAGGGTTATCGATGGTTATATTGGAATTGTATCAAGGGGATTATAAAAAAGATTTGGTCGCTTTTGATACTTTAGAAGAAGGGAGAGCTTTTGTCGCTCAAATCCCGGGGTATATTTTAGAAAAAGTAGATGAGTTTGAAATGGAGTCTTTTAATCCTGTAGACTTACCGGATTATATAGAGATTGTCTATAATGGAAACATTGTCCCCTTGTCTAAATGGATGTTCGACCCTGCGGAAATTGTGGTCATTGTTTGGAAAGAAATTTCAAATCTGTCCATTAAAAACAATAAAATGATCGAAGGATACTCATTAATCGATGCATTTGTTGTTAATAACGATGAAGTGAAAGCTTATGTCGAAGCACGAGAAGCAAACTTCCACAAGGCAAAAGCGTTTTTAGAAAGTAAAGGGTATGCAGTCGACAGAAGTTATTTTGGAAGTGAAGACGGTGAAGCGATTCTCTACAGAAAACGAGGCACCGAAGATTGGCACTTCTTATGTCACTTAGACCCGCTGTTTGTAGAGGTTGAAGATGTAGAGGAATATGTGAAAGAAGAGCTTCAATCGTTAAACTAAAGGATGTTACGAAAGCAGGACGTAGTTTTCCGATTAAAATTAAAGGAGTACCATAAGTGAAAGCATTAATTGTTTTAGATTGCCAAAAAGGGATGTTAGCTAGAGGGGATTTTGGCCTGCTTAGGAAGAATATTTTGAAGTTACAAGAGATGTTCAAGGCGAGCGGGGACCTCATTATTCATACGCGTCATATTGATAAGAATGCAGAGAGTATTATTTACAATGGCGATGAGCGTGGGGCACTCGACGAAGAGCTTTCTGCGGATGCGGATTTTATCGTGGAGAAAGACTCGCCAAATATTTTCCAGAGTGAAGAGTTGAAGGCGATTCTTGCGAACCATCCGGTAGACGAAGTGGTGATTACGGGACTGAACGCGGAATATTGCTGCTTATTTTCTGCCATTATCGCGTCAGACAGAGGCTATAAGGTGACTTACATTGAAGATGCAACGGGCAGCGTCAATGACGGCGACACTTATGAAATGCCAGGACTTGACCTTGTGGACTTCGTTGGATGCGTCTTGGATTGGTCTGGGCAAGTCGAGGTTCTATACTTCGATGAGTTCAAAGAGAGAGGGTAACAGTCGATTTGTGGTCGGTAAGGGAACTATAAAATAAATTGAAATCAGAAGCAGGCGAAGTAATATTTGCCTGCTACTTTTTATTTGACGATGGAAAGTAAGCTTGACATTCTGTAGAAAAATAATTATATTGTATGTAAAGTAAACTTTCCGTTTAAGGAGGGGATTGAATGTGAAGAATAGACTGGAAGAAATTCGAAAAGCAAAAGGAATTACGCAAGAAGAGCTAGCGAATGGGCTTGAAGTTTCAAGGCAAACGGTGGGGTCTTTAGAAAACGGAAGATACAATCCGTCCATCATCTTGGCATTTAAAATAGCGAGATTCTTCAACGTATCGATTGAAGAGGTTTTTATTTACGAGGAGGATGAAAAATGAAGACTAATAAAATCTGGTATTTAGGGTATGTAATTGGACTTTGTAGTTTGATTCTATCGTGGACTCTTAATTTGAATGGAGCTATTAAAGTGCTGTTGACTTTTGTTTTTGCCATCAGCGTATCTGTTTCATATGTGCAACTCACTCACCAAAGACTATTAGAAACGGACCGTGATTATAACATTAGCGTGAATGATGAGCGAAATGAAAAAATCAGAGACAAAGTAAATGCAACGATGGCATCTGTACTTATGCTCCTAATAGGAATTATTGCAGTTATCTGTATTGAAGTAGAGGCGTACTTACCTGCAACGTTGTTAACTATTTCGCTAGCGTGCTCTCCTGTTCTTATGTTTTTTATCAGTAAGTATTATGAGAATAAATATTAAAACTTGTTATCAAATAATCCCTTATAAGTCATTGAAGCAAAATGGTGAACGTGAGATAATGGATTCGGATAGTTTTTAAAATGATATTGCCGTGAAACTTAAACAAGCAGGTTTTAAGTGGCAATGAGAGAGTTTGGAGGAGAAACAATGGATTATCAAGCATTACGAAAAAAATACACACTTTATACTAGAGGCGCTGGAATTGTAGACATGGTTCTGATTCTTTGCGTTGCAGTGGTGATCAGCGATAGGCTTCTTCAAACAGTGGGCGTCCTAGTGATTTTCGCAGGATTATTACTGGGCATTCAACTGATTAATAAATGGTATTTAAGCAATGTAGCGAAATTACTGTACGTGGATTTGGATTTAGCATCGTGGAAACAATATATCGAATTCAATAAAACGGCCAAAAGAGCAGCCCTTCAGATAGATGCAAAAACGACAGAAGTCTCTTACGAATACATGACGGGGGACTTTGAAACAGCGGTTCAGAAAGCCAAAGAAACCTTGGAATTGGAGGGACTTAAACCACAATTTAAGGATATTTTGGAAAGCTATTTAATTCGTTCAGTCGTTTTGAGTCAACCAGAGTTAAGCCGAGAAGAACTGGATGTACTGCTTAACGAGCTGACAATTACAGAACCGACATTAGCCAAGAAAACCGAACAAGTAAGTGTGGCTCTCTATGACTTAACCATAGCGCATGAGAGTAACGACTACTTCGAAACTTTGACGAATGAATTCAAGTATCCACAGTTAGAAATCATCTACTACCAAGCCTTGAATGCCACCATTAAAGGCGATACGGCTCGCGCAAACGAATTACTAAGCAAGCTCGTTCATGAAGATGAAGAGTTGTATGTGGTGAGAATGGCAAAGGTTCTATTGAATGGGACACTTGAAAGATAAAAGAAGTATCATTACAAATTATTTTGTAATAAGATAAATAAGTTTTTGAATTAATGGAGATAGAGAATGAAAATTAAAAATTAGATAGAATAATGGGATTATTTTTGCGATTTCAACAGTAGTATTGATTTATATGTTTTTTACAAATCGAGATTTTTTTACGTGGGCTTTTTCAAGACACCAAAATATTCTCAGTTGGTATATTAGACCATTGTTTATAATTCCAATTGTTATTGGTGCTTATAAACAATCTTTTTCGATTTTGTTTATGTCGATTTTTTGCTTATTCACGAGTATGTTTTGGTTTCCGAAACCGGAAGCGGTGGATGAGCAAGTTCATTTATTCTTAGAGTTCGAGAAGAACTATTTAACGAGTGGTTGGACAACGGAGAAAATAGTCGTTTGTACATTGATTTTATTATTCTTTATTTTTATGATTTATACTACTTGGAATCGAAAATGGGGACAATTATTATGGGTTGTAATCGCTGGAGCTGTATTAAAGGTCGTCCATAGTATCCTATCAAGTGGAGAAAATGGAATGGCACTCGTTAAACCAGCAGCTACGGGGTTAGTGATTTGTATAGTGATTATCGTCTTTATTAAGAATAAAAAAGAAAATAAATAGTCGCTTCAACCAAGAAAAGTGCGATAGTTCATATAAATGAATACAGTACACCTTATCAGTAGGATAAGGTGTTATTTTTATGCGGAAACCACAAGTATAAGAACTGTGCTATAATGGTTGTATTCATTTTTCAGAAAGAAGTGATGACCATGGATTTTAGAGTAATAGGAGATACTTATAGATATGGTGTTAGAGTATCGGCCATTGTTGTGAAGGATGGCAAGTTGCTCACTTATAAAGTAGAAGACCAAAATCACTTAGTGGGCGGGGCGATATTAGTAGGCGAAGCAAGTCGTAAAGCTGTAGCCAGAGAAGTGAAAGAGGAACTAGGTGTCGATTGTGAAGTCGAAGAGTTGATGTTTGTTGTGGAGAATCGATTTGATTATAAAGGCGAACTCCATCATATGATTGAATTTCATTATAAAGTGACACTTCTAGGGGAGGTTCCATCTCATACATTGGATGAAGGAAAATATGAATGTGAATGGATAGACCTCCAAAGATTAAGTGAGTATGATATACGACCTCAATATTTAATAAAAGAATTACCCCTTTGGAAAGCTGGAATAAAACAGATCGATATAGGGTTAGAATAGAGGGCAGAAGATGTATAAATATATGGATGATTCAATAGAAAAGGGGCTTACTCCAGTAACGAGTAAAGATTTGGAACAGAAATTTATAGATTTGGGAATCAAGCAAGGCGATATCGTACTGGCACATGTTTCGTTGTCATCTATGGGATATGTGATTGGGGGCCCAGAGAGTCTTATAATGCCTTGAGAAACGTTGTTGGTGAAGAAGGAACAATAGTTGTACCGTCTCAGACTGTCGAAATCTCAGACCCTGTGAATTGGCACTATCCTCCAGTTCCTGTAGAGTGGCATGATAGCATTAGAGAGGATTTGCCACCTTATAACAAGAAATTGTCGTTTTCTAAATCAATGGGTAGCTTTAGCAATTTTATTGGAATTTTACCTCAAGCTATTAGAGGAGAACATCCGATGTACTCGTTTACGGCTATTGGTCATCGAGCGGCTGAAATTGCTCCAAATGAAGGATTTGATTTTCCTTTTGGAGAACAATCGCCACTTGGAAAGATGTATGCATTAAAGGCTAAAATACTAATGATTGGAACAAATTTTGAGACCAACACCTCTTTACACCTAGCTGAAAACAGATTAAATCGAGAAGTATTGATAGAGAGAAGTAAAATTTCGACGACGGATGGCGATGAGTGGATAGAATTTAAAAATGTAGATTTAGATAGTTATGATGATTATTTAGAAATCCAGAAAGAATTTATGAAGACTCATCATGTTGGAAAAGAAACTCTGAACGGGGCAGAATTATTCTTAATTGATATGGTAGAATGCGTCGATTTTACACGAAACTATTACATTGAAAGAAATCTAAAATAAGTAGAGCAAGTATCGATGTGCTATTACTAAAACAAACCGGGGTCCCGTCGAAGGGCTCCGGTATTTTTGTTTCCGATAAGTATTATGAGGAGAACTATTAGAGTTAGCTAAAAAAGGTAGTAAATAATCTTCCGTAAACCATTGAAGCAACAACGGGAACGTGAGATAATGGGCTAAGACAGTCATTTTGATTAAAAACATAAATAATTTTGTAACCGCAATCATAGGCAGGCAGGCAGGCAGGTTGCTACTTCGGAGGAACGATATGGACTTTCAATCAGTACGAAAAAAATATACGCTCTATACGAGATGCGCGGGGATTTTCGCAATTGTTCTCATTCTTTGCGTTCCCCTAGTAGCAAGTGAATTTACTATGCAAATGGGGAGCCTTCTTGTGATTATCGCCGGATTAGTCCTTATCGTCTATTTGATTAATAAATGGTATTTAACCACCGTGGAAAAATTGTTGCATGTGGATTCGGATTTAGCATCGTGGAAACAATATATAAAGATGAATAAAGAGGGAAAAAGAGCGGTCCTCCTATTAGTCGCCGCAACGTCGGAAGTTGCCTTGGCGTACATGACAGGGGACTTCGAGACGGCGATTCGAAAGGCCGAAGAAATCTTGAATCGAGACGGACTTCAACCGCAATTCCGAAACGTCTTGCAAAGCTACCGGATTCGTTCAGTCGTGTTGAGCCAGCCGGAGTTGAGCCGTGAAGAGCTGGATGCGATGATAGGTGAGCTGACGATAACAGACCCTACGATGGCCGAGAAGACGCAAAAGATAAGTGTGGCTCTCTATGACTTAACGATTGCGAACGAGAGCAACGACTACTTCGAAACCTTAACGAACGACTACAAGTATCCACAGCTAGAAATCATCTACTACAAGGCGTTGAACGCTGCAATTAAAGGTGATACAGAGCGAGCAACGGAGCTGCTGAGCCAGTTGGACGGTGAAGATGAGAGATTGTATGTCGTGAGGATGGGGAAGCAATTGTTACAAAGTATAATTTGATAGAATGGGAGATTTACAATATATAAGATAATCAATATAAATTATTTTTATTGTAAAAATACTAGGATTAAATCGGAGCGGTGTAAAATGTTAAGTAATCTAAAGTTACTAAATGATGACATGAAAAAAATAAAAGGGTGGATAATTACTAGTTTTTACTTTTAGATATATAACTGTTAACTATATCGTTTTTAGTAAAGAGATTCCTTTCTGAAGAAAAAAAGGGGGAATAAATATTCACTAGTTAAACTAGAATTTATGAAGGAGAATAATTTAGAAGATTCATTACTAGTTGAAGCAAATAGTAGGCAAGTATTCGTAGATGCAAAAATTTTTAGAAAGTATTTTGGAATCGCATATGTACCTAATCTTGGTGATATATTCAAACAATTTTATGGAATATTCGGGAAGTCAATACCTTCTACTATTAAAAATAGTTAATACAGATGTTGAAAAAGGAGCAATGGTTAAATCATTAAGTATAAGTGATTCTGAAGATCCAACAAAAAAATTTATTGTACAAATGTACGTAGGAATCCTGAAGGACAAAAAGAAGTGTATTTAATTCAGATAAAACGAAAAATATTAAGGTCTAGACTGTATGAGTATTTTAAAGACGAAGAAAGTATTAGTTTTTGTTATTCGAACGATGTGTTTAAAAAAATAATGATGATGCAACTATATTAAAAAAATTTTTCTAAATAAAATTGTGGTAGGTAGAACTAATATGGATGCAGAAGTAAATAAAAATTTCAATTTATTGAAATTTTTGACTTTAAAATAGGTGTTTGTATGGAAAAAGAAGAGTTAAGAGTAAAATTTTTACTCAGAATATGATATGACTATAGGTTATTATTTCAGCCGTATTGTAAAATGTTATCGAGAATTTCAATTGAAGAAAAAATAACAGATATTAATGAAATTATAGAATTATACAATATACAATTATTTATCTCTAATAAAATATATCCTACTGATTGGGATGAACAAAAATGTAAAAAAATATACAGAAGTGGCAAATTCATTTTCAAACACAATTGGTATATTTTTCTGAAATTAACGTTTGTTTTATTGATCAATTGTTTGAGACTTTGGAAAATGATTATAGTGATGATTTTTGGCTACTTATTCAGAAGTATAAGGTTTACGAAAAATTCTCACCGTCTATTTTTACTAAATTACTTTCAAGCAAAAATTTTCACCTAACTCAGGTATTGAAATGCAAAAATAGTGATTCATTTTTCTGATGAAATACTTTCATTTATGGAAACAAATGTAAACTCCGTAACTATACTTTTTGGATTATTTTTTTAGTGAAACGGAATAATAAGAATGAAAAAATATTATTTTTCAAAAAAACTTTTTGGTGAGAAAATGATTTCTATATTAGAAAAATATATCTATTCCTACTTCTAATTGTAACTATTTAAAATTACTCTTCGAGTCTAAAAGTATCAATAAAGTAAAATTACCTAGTCGGTTAAAATTAAAGGCTAAGAGAAGATATAAAGAACAAATAGAAAGTCTATTTAGTAGTAGGGATGGATTAAAATTTAGTGTTGAAGTAAGGTTTTTGAATGAGGTTGAAGATACAAAACAAGAACTAGTAAAATGATAGGGAAGCTAAAGTTTTGTATAGTGAAAAATGGATAAGTGAAAATTTAGATTTTTCCAACGCTGTTGAATAATTTTATATACTTATTTAACTTTACGGATGATCGAAAATCGGTGGGGAGCATGTTAGTAGGGAATCAGAATTAAGTGTTTTTGAAAAATAATAGGTATAAAGGGAAAAAGAGATTATCCTATTGGAATAGTATTTAATGACAAACAAAGATTAGCGCAACTTCAGATTTTTGGTTATTACAATATTTTAGAACAATATAATGTTAATTTAGAAGAAGTCATTCGCTGGTTTTTAGTGATTATTTGGAAGAAGAGTTTGGAATACAATATTTTTGTTTCAATCCTTCTTCATCTACTGCAACTTATCTTGAGAAATGTAGAAATTTAACTGCTGAAATGGAAAGTATTCTAAAACAATTTAAAAATTTATTGTGAAGATGAAAAAGCTTGACATTGAATTGTTATATTTGATGACGGAACAAACCTATATTAAGGACATTCCTAGCCTAATATCAAATAAATACATTTATCCAACGGGAGAGGATTTTAAAGTAATTGGCAGATTATTATTTTCAAAATCAATCAAGACTAACTAATATTCCAGAATTATCTGAGAAGTATGATTCATTTTATGAGATATTGAAGAATAGAAATGTATCGTATGATATGTTTTATGAGTATCAGATTTGGATTGAGTTAAAAACAAAAAGAATATTATTGATTTTTAATAAAGATAACCAACTTATATTTGATAATCATAAACTTGCTCTACTCTACCAATTATATGATTATAATGTAGTAGTGTTTGATTGTATAAAAGAGTATCAAACAATTATTGAAGAATTTGTTGAAATGGGTATAGTAGAATATTCATCGTCTTTATTATCATTACCAGAACAGGAATATTATAATTATTTATTTAATGAAGTAAATTGGAATAATGGTTTAATTATTCGAAATAAGTATTCACACGGGACACAAAAGAAGAAATGATAAAGAAAAATATGCATGACTACTTTATTTTGCTTCGCATCATTATTCTTATAGTAATTAAGATTAATCAAGAGTTATGTATAAAATATCCCAAAATGATAAATAATGATGAAGTATAGAATGATTTTTGCAAAGTAGATAGGGATTATTCGTATGGCATCATGACTGCTAAAAAAACAAGATAATTAGATTAGAATAGAGGAGATTTAATCAATGGGTGAAAAGTTATATAGACCGATTATGAAAGATGGAGAACATTTGGTTGACTCTAGGAAAACGGAAGGAAGAGTTAGAGGGGTTGCCCAGGATAAAAAAAAATAAGAATACAGATATAGTTGAATGGGAGGAAGTAGATTTAGACGATTTCATATATGGATATGCAAATAGTCAATCTGGGTATAGTGAACCTGAATATAGCGAGCCTGAACCTCGTGAATTATCACCTGCGGAACAAGAATTGATGAATGCTATTTCTACCCTCTTAGTGAAGGTCGTTGAAGTAGGAGTTGCAGAGTTACATGAACATGTGATTAAACCTTGGTGGAATCAACGTGGAGAGCCTTGGGTGAAGAATAAAATAGATTTGGTACGCGAGAAATTCAAAAAGAAAAAAAGAGAAGATAGTACTGTTAGAAATAATAAGACGGATTTGAAACAAGATAATGTTGAAGTCGTTTCTGTTAGTCCAGTTGAGAAAAAATAGTATTATATTTGATGAAAAATTTTTTCTGAAATGAGTACCGAGGAAGTTGAAGAACATTTATTAAAATTAATATATTATATTTTAGGAACTGCATATGAAATTAAAATGATCGATAATACAAAAATAAAGAATGAAACTCAAAAATCAGGATGAATATATTGAGAAAAAAGAATTAGCAGAAAAAATTTTGGCTGCAAAAGTGGCAAGTAGTATTAATGAACTTTTATCCAATAAACAGTTAGCTTTGGATAGGCCTCAAAGTAATCAAATATTTAATCTACTTGGAGGTGGTATCAGGATGGAAGGGGAATATGTGCCAGTGGATTTGAATAAAGTTTATATAGCTCTCAATTCCCTTCCTAGTGATAGACCAGTTGAAAATAAAGAATTCATCAACCACGAAATATAAATTAGGCAGTGAAAACCGGAGCCCCTTACAGGGCTCCGGCCTTTTTTTATTTAGCAACTGCCTTCTTGTAGTACAGCTCTAACCCAAGTGCTGCGACTAGTAGCACCGCACCGACTGGTAGGTAGAGGGTTGGGTAGGCGGAGCTGGTTCCGTAGATATCGAAGACTCCTTTGAGGAAGCTGCCGAAGATAAAGGTGAGCACACCCATCTTGTAGGCTGCTTGTGCGTCTTCTGACTCCAGGAAGGTTTTCCCGGTCATTTTTGCTACGAGATTTGGCACCACTCCTAGCACGAGTGGAATCATAAAGAGCAAGTACATGAATGGGGAGTAGACTTGGTGGCTGAAGAATTCATACACCGTTCCGACGACTAGTGTCACCACCGTTGCGACGGTGTAGAATGTCAGTCCTGTTTTCTTTTTATAAGTAGACAATGTCACTCACCTCTCTTTCTTCGATGTTTCGACCGTTTGTTGTCGGTTTGTTAATGATTTGTCCGTTAAAGTACATGGTAGAAGATCCGCCACCGTCTAAGTTATAGGCGGTAGTGACGTTCAATTCTTTCATAAATTCAGCTAATTGTTTCAACGATAAGCCTTTACTTTCGCTGGTTCGTCCGTCTGACACCACGAATACATAAGTGCTGTCGTCGACGATTCCGATGGCTGTACGCGGATTGCTCGCCATGGCTTTCCCAACTTCATCTGAACTGTCGACGGCTATTTGTCCGTTTTCAATCAACGCTGGGCCAAATGACAAGACTTGCATCGCGCCGTTATCGACTAATTGTTGCGCTGTGATGTCGCCTTCTTTGATGATGCCGAAGCTTCCGTCCTTGTAGATGACTAAATCTACTTGGCTAGCATTTTGACTTTCACTTCGTAAGAGTTGTCCGTTCCGAACGACGTATCCAGCATCTCTAGCACCGTAGTAGTCTCCGTTAATCGCAAGGATCGCGTTCACGCTTTTAGCGGTCGATGAAGTCTTCGCGGTTACGTTTCGACCATATGTTTCGTTGGCCAAGGCGGTCTTAATTGACGCGTTGCCTTTGATTTTTACGGTTGCGACGTGGATTTGCGTGTTGTTTCGCTCGTATGTCTCAATCGAGATGGATTTCGTGTCGTCCTCGTAGGCAGTCGCCGTGCTCACGGTTGGTGTTGTAGAAGTACCCGTACTAGTAGAGTTACTTGAGCTGCTTGAGTTCCCCGACGTACCCATGCCACTTGCGCTATTTCCTGTGGATGTGTTTGTTGTCGCTGCCGTTTCGTTACTGAACTTTGCGAGGCTCTTTGAGATGAAGAGCGTATCGGCTATGACCATCCCTGAAGCCCCGATGAGGACTGCCGTATAAGCGGTCGTTAAGATTTTTCTGAGTGATTTTCCTTTTTTGTTATTTGACATAATGCACACCTTTCTCTTGTCCAAAAATGACTTTCTTCTGTACAAACCAGTTAAAGAAGAACATCCCGATTTCGGTGATGATTTTACCAACGAGTGGTCCGATGCCGAGTCCGTAACTGAGGCCCATGAGGATGAGCGTGTTCAGCGTTAGTGAGAAGCTGGCGAGTAAAATATAGCCGCCGAGTTCTTTTAGAAATGGTTTGTCGCTGGCAAAGACGAACTTCTTATTCACGAAGAAGTTGAATCCTGCGCTAATCATCCTTGCGACCACGTTAGCCGTCACGAGTGGTACGCCGATAAAAATCTGGAAAGCGTAGAGAGTGTAGTCTAGAAAAAACGAGAGAATGGATGATAAGGCGAACTGGAAAATCTCTTTGTAGATTCTGAATGAATCGCGAAGAGGATTAAAGTGTGAGCCCTCATTTTTGTTCTCGTAAATTGTTTGAATGTCTAGCTCGTAGAAAGGACGTTTTTCTTTCGCCCACACCATCAACACGTTCATTTCGTATTCGAAACGTGAGCCTGAGATTTCAAGCATTTTGTCTAAATGAGTACTTGAGAATCCACGTAGGCCGGTTTGTGTATCACTAATTTTCGTGCCGCTTGTGAGTTCGAAAATTTTCAAGGTGATTTTATTGCCGACGCGGCTTCTAAGTGGGACATGGGAAGCGTCGAAGTTTCGAACACCGAGTACGAGGCTATCTTGTTCAAGGGCAGCTCGGTTGGCGATGCGACCGATGTCTTCTGGACTGTGTTGTCCGTCGGAGTCCGCGGTTACGATGGATACTTCCTCATGAGCATGAGTTTCTCTAATAGATCGATAAGCGGTTTTGAGCGCTTCTCCTTTTCCTTTGTTTTCGGGGTGGGTTAAAACTGTGGCTCCTGTAAGCTTTGTGAAGATAGGAAGATATTTCTCCCCACTGCCATCATCGACAACGACTACTTCTATGTCTTTGGCGATTAGTTGCTGCGTTAAAGGAATTAATTTTTCCTCTGGTTCATATGAAGGGATAATTACGATAGTTTTCATTGTTTGTCACCGCTCGCCTGGTTGGGGAGCTTCTCCTTTCCGTTTGGATAACTATACTTTGCACGACGAACCTAAAACCTACTTAAAAGAGGTGGAAAAATATAAAATTAGCATTTAATATAGTATTTAATAGAAAAACGAAAAATCCCCTAACGTCAGGTATTGCTTGTAACGCTACGTAATGTAGTAATATGCAGGCATTAAGGAGGTGAAAGCTATGTCAAAATATACGACAGGTGAGCTTGCGAAACTTTGCAATGTGACCGTTCGAACCGTTCAGTATTATGACAAAAGAGGTATCTTAATTCCGACAGAACTTTCTGAAGGGGGAAGAAGATTATATTCTGAAAGTGATCTTCAACGTCTAAAAGTCATTTGTTTTCTTCGAGAGGTGGATGTACCTATCGATGCCATTTCTCAATTGTTAGAAGAAGAACATCCTGAAAAAGTGATTTCGATTTTAATAGAACAACAGGAAAGTCTAGTGATGGAAGAAATTCAAGAGAAACAAGAGCAATTAGAAAAATTACGTGAATTACAGTCGACAGTCCAAAACAAAGAATCCTTTTCACTTGAATCCATTGCGGACATAGCAGTAGTGATGAAAGGTAAAAAACAACTCAAAAAACTTTACCGGATGATACTTTCAACAGGATTGGTGGTCGGAGCGCTTCAGTGGGTGTCAATTGCATTCTGGATTTTCAAAGGAATGTGGTGGGGATTTGCGCTATGGGCTCTTTTTGCGACGAGTATGGGCTTATTTGGGTATGTAACTATTACTATAAACACGTTAAATATATTTGCCCTGAGTGCCATCAAGAATTTAAACCAGGAAAGAAAGAAGCTTTCTTTGCAAAGCATACGCCAACAACCCGGAATTTAACTTGCTCAGAGTGTGGCCATAAAGGATTCTGTATTGAAATCTGGGACGGTGATCAAGCATGAGTGGATTTAATCAAATCGTTCTTGGACCAACCTCGATTCCATCATTAATCGTGACGATTGTTTTTGCTTCTTTTTAATAGGAATTTTACCTACCGTTTATTGGATGAGAACCCATAAAAGTCAAGTAAAAATTAGTTATTTCATTGCTGGGGCATTAGGATTTATTGTTTCTGCTCGAATTCTTGAATCAGGCTTCCATTATTTCTTTTTAATTGCAGATAATCCGATTTCTCAATTTCTAAATGGAAATATAGTAGCATTCATTTTATATGGAATGATTATGGCAGGTATTTTTGAGGAATGTGGTCGCTATATCGTATTAAAATTCATTATGAAAAAGCATCGCACCCGTGAAAATGCAGTTTTGTATGGAATTGGGCACGGAGTAATTGAAATTCTAACAGTTGTCCTTCCAGTGATTCTGCTTTACTTAGTGATTGCGATATCGCTTCAGAATGGAAGTGTAGATTCTGTGCTGAAGGCATTACATGTTACTGAAAAGAATGCAGCTGTCGCCATGCAAAGTTTTCAAGCTGCAGCACAGTTTAATGTTGAAACAGCTGTGATAACGGTTCTCGAAAGAATCAGTTCAATTGGAATTCATATTGGCTGTAGCATTATCGTTTATTACAGTGTTATCGTAGAGAATAAAAAGTATTTATGCGGTGCTGTTTTACTACATATGATGGTGGATTTCTTTGCAGCGCTCTATCAAAGAAATGTCGTTGGAGCTGGAATCGCTGAAACTGGAATTTTATTCATGGCGATTGTAATTGTATGGATTGCGACAAAAATATATAAAAAATTGGCATAACGAATCGTTGATGCAAAGGAGGAATGGAGATGGCAACAATAGAAAGTGGAGTGGGCCAGGGGATTCCGTTAATATTCCTGATGAGTTTTGGGTTCGTTGCGACGTGTGTGCTTGTCATTTTCGTTCGACGATGGACAGCCGCAAAACAGAGCGGAGGTCCGTTCATGGCAGCTTTTCATATCGCAAATGGAACATTTTACATTCATGTGGCGTTCTGTTTCAAAAAGCGTCGAATTCCTCTATCATCGATTCGCCGGATTTCGTTTGATTTTATGCGCGGTCGAAAAGGTGGTGGCGCTCGTTATTTCGTCATCATTGAACAAAAGGATGGAACCACGACTATGTTCTTCATGGGGAAAAAGCAAGGTCAATGATGCGTTGCTAGAGCAGTTGCCTCAAGCTGTGAAACGATATCCGATTAAGATTCAGAAGAATTAAAATAGAATGAAGAAGAATGTTGATGATCAGCATTCTTTTTTGTTTTCGAAAATACGGATACTAATAGTATTTCTGAAAGCGCTTGACATTTAATCGTTTGAGCGGTAAGATGTAGTCGTCATAAAATGACACCGGTGTCAAAAAGTAAATATCTATTAGGTCATAAAATATGGAGGTCATTATGAAACGTTTAGACGGCAAAAAAGTATTTGGTATTCGTAAGTTAAAAGTTGGAGTTTGTTCTATTCTGTTAGCGGTTTCTTTTGTAGGCGCGCAAAATGTTTTAGCAGAGGAAGTAGCTACTTCGACTCAGCCAACTACAGAAGAAAACAAACTAGTAACAACGGAGGCATCTCCTGAAAAAGTTCAAGAGGGTGAGAAAGAGGCAAAAGAAACTCCTGCTCAAAAGGACAGCCAATTAGAAACTACGGTTGAAAATGCAACTCCAAAAGAAAATGTAGAAACTCCTAAGAAGGCTGATGCCGGTGAAAAAGTAGAAGAAGTAAATAAAGATGCAAATAACGAAAAGTTAAATGTACCAGCTAACGCTCTTCGTTCTGTATCGGAAAGAAGTGCGAATGGGGCAGAAGCTGCTCAACCTACAACTGATACTTTAAATGTTAAAGATTTCGGTGCAGTTGGGGATGGAGTTACGGATGATCACGAAGCTATGCAAGCGGCTATTGATGCAGCTTCTCAAGGACTCGGTGGAGGAAAATTATATTTCCCTGAAGGAAAGTATCTTGTAAAGAAAATGGTCCAATTAAAGAGTAATATTGATATTCGCTTGCATGATGATGCAACGATTGTTAACGGAATTAATTTCCAAGGACGTCCTTCAATCGTATTTATGACGGGTCCTTTCATTAATGGAGGAGATAAGATTTTCTGGGAGCCAACAGAAAATATTAGTTTTACGGGTGGTACGATTGATATGAATGGTGCTTTGAATGAAGAAGGCACTAAACCAAAGAATTTACCGTTTATTAATTCTTCTGGTGGTTTTGCGATTGGGAATAGCTCAAATGTCACTATCCGCAATGTAACGTTTAAGGATAGTTATCAAGGGCATGCCATTCAAATTGCAGGGTCTAAAAATGTGTTGGTGGACCAATCCCGTTTCTTAGGTCAAGCACTACCTAAAACGATTAAAGATAATGCAATGATTACAAAAGAGTCGATTCAAATCGAACCGATGACAAGAAAAGGGTTCCCATACGCGTTAAACGAAACAGGTGTGAAATCAGAAAATGTAACCATTCAGAATTCATACTTTGGAAAGAGTGACAAGTCTGGTGAATTGGTAACTGCAATTGGTACGCATTATCAAGCCATTACTACTGAAAATCCTTCGAATATTAAAATTTTGAACAATCATTTTGACAACTTGGTTTATTCAGGAATTCGATTTACTGGATTCACAGATATTGTGATTAAAGATAATGTCTTTGATAAAAAGACAAAAGAAGAAAGTGTTCGATACAGAGAAGATGGTGGAGCGCTTGTAAATGCCTTTAGTTACAAAAATACAGAAGATGTTCTCGATTTAAATAAGAAAGTAGTAATTACGAATAATCGATTCAATATTAAAGACCCTAAAACACAAGCAATCCGAGTAGCAAGAGATAGCGAAGAGTACTTAGGAAAAGTAAAAGATATTGAAGTAACAAACAATATCATTAATAATCAAGCTCAAAATTCTGAAGTTCCTTCAATTGAACTTCTCCGCATTAGCGATGGATTAAATGTTTCAGGCAACGTTATTAACGGTGGAAAAGATGGGATTGTCATCAGTAACTCTACAGGCAGCATTACAGCAATCGATAATTCTTTTTCAAACTTAACAGGGAACTCCATTTCATTGCTAAATTCTGGAGATTATGGAAATATTTCCGTTGTAGTTTTAGGTCTTGGACATGCTGGTATTTATACAGAAAATGGAAACTATCATGTGATTTCAAGAAATAAAAATGGGTATCACTATCTTGCAACCTACTCCGATGATCAATTGGCTAATTTAATTGACAAAATTGGAGAGGTGTTCGTTCCAATCGCGCAAGGGGAACGATTTGAAAGATATCTTCAGTACGAATTCCGTAAGGTTTCTGAAGAAGTCAAGAAATCCGACACCCCAGCAAAAGAAGCACTCGTTCAAGCTGAAGCAAACAGAAATCAAAAAGAATTACCTGAAACAGGAACGAATAGTTACTTAGGTGCTATTGCTTCCCTTGTTGGATTAGGAGTGTTTTTTGGAGTCGGAGGAGTGAAGAAACGTCATGAAAATTAAAAGCATTTGTTCTATTCAAGGTACGGCGGTTGAAAACGAAGATGCGCTTGGTAGTTTTGGAAATTTCTTTTGGGTGATTGATGGAGCCACAGATTTATATCATGCAAAAAAATCGATTGGATATTCGGTTTCTGAAGTAACGCATTTATTGTCTAAGGTGATTGCAAAACATTGTGCAGATTCAAAAACGTTAAAAGAAATTTTTTCTGAAAGTATTAAGGAGGTCCGTTCGATTATAGGGTTAGATGATTCTAACCATGAAGAATATTGTAAACTGCCGACGTTTGCCTTTGTTTTTGCAAAATTAACAAAAACAAAACTGGAATACATGATTCTTGGAGATTGTGTCATGCTCGTGAATGACAAAGAGATAACCGACCATCGTGTGGATCGTTTGTTTGATTTAGGAAAAAACGAAATTGCACTTTCGAGTAAGGAAGGCCCCGAAAGAAAAATAATCTTACAAAAAATTAGAGAACTGGCCAATACGTCAAATGGATATTGGATTGGCTCGCTAGATGAATCTTGTGTGGAACATGCTATTTATGGGAGTACAGAAGTGACTAGTCCTCAAATTGTATTAATGAGCGATGGTTTTTATGAGTTCTATTCTCAACATCCAGAGAATAAATTGGATGATCTAATTGTAATGAGAAAACAATCACAGGAGGTCGATCCTATTTATGGAAAGAAAGATGATGCAAGTATACTAATCGTCGATCTTTTAACGGATTGATGCCCTGAAAAGAAGGAAATAATTGAATAGTCAAGTAGATTAAGAGGAGAAAATGATGCAAACAGTAATCAATAATTTTGTTGAACAAGTAATTCAATCTGGGTTCTATAAACCTATGGATTACTCATATGTAAAGAATAGAGTACTTGCTCTAGTCGGAGAGGAAGGAGCTAATACACCTACAAGTGAAATAGATATAAAAAAATTAAAAGATATGCTCGTTGAATTAGCTGAAACGAATGGGAAAGTAGGCCCCTTAGCAGAAGAAAAAGACTGTTTAGGCGCAGAGTTAATGAACTTTATTACTCCAATTCCAAGTGCTGTTAATGAAAATTTCTGGAGTACTTATCAAGAGTCTCCTGAAAAAGCCGTGAATGATTTTTATCAACTAAGTAAAGATAACGACTATATTAAATTATCAGCGATTGCTAAAAATATTGCGTTCCGTGCAGAAACAAAATATGGGCCTCTAGAGATTACAATTAACCTCTCTAAACCAGAAAAAGACCCTAAAGCAATTGCCGCTGAAAAATTAATGAAAGCTTCGAATTATCCAAAATGTCTTTTGTGTATGGAAAATGAAGGGTATCAAGGAAGAGTAAACTACCCAGCTCGTGCGAATCATAGAATTATCCGAATGAAACTTGGAGATGAAGAATGGGGATTACAATATTCACCATATTCATATTTTAATGAGCATGCCATTTTTCTAAATACAAAGCATATTCCGATGGCGATTACTCCTAAAACATTTGAACAACTATTAGAAATTGTAGATATTATTCCGGGTTATTTTGTAGGATCAAACGCAGACCACCCTATTGCAGGTGGCTCTATTTTAAGTCACAACCATTATCAAGGTGGAAAATACGTTTTCCCAATGGAAGTAGCGGAATGTGAAACAACCTTCGTATTTTCAGGATTCGAAGATATTCAAGCTGGTATTGTGAAATGGCCAATGTCTGTTCTTCGATTACGTGGTAAGAATAAACAAAGAATAGTGGAATTAGCTTCGAAGATTTTAAAATCATGGCAAGGGTATACCGATTTAGAGGCAGATATTATTGCTACAACTGGAGAAATTCCGCACCATACAATCACTCCGATTGCTCGTGTAGTGGATGGTCAATTTGAAATGGATCTTGTTTTGAGAGATAATCACACATCAGAGTTACATCCAGATGGCGTATATCATCCTCATAAAGATGTTCAGCATATTAAAAAGGAAAATATCGGGTTAATTGAAGTGATGGGACTTGCTATTTTACCACCTCGTTTGAAAACAGAGTTAGAGGAAGTTGAGAAATATCTTTTAGGCAAAGATAACGCAATTGCAGATTATCATTTAGAATGGGCAGACCAATTAAAAGAAAAATACCCTAACGTTAAAGAAGAAGAGATTAATAGCGTAGTTCAACACGAAGTAGGACAAGTGTTTGCAAGAGTTCTCGAAGATGCTGGCGTTTATAAGAATACTCCGTTTGGACATGAAGCATTTATGAGATTTGTTAAGTCGGTTGGAATTAATTAGGAGGAACCCCAAATGGCAATATTGGTGACAGGCGGAGCTGGTTATATTGGTAGCCATACCGTAGTAGAATTATTAAATTTAGGGAAGGAAGTCGTAATTGTCGATAACCTTTCGAACTCTAGCATCTTGGTATTAGATCGGATTGAAGTAATTACAGGGAAACGTCCTGCGTTTTATGAATTAGACGTTTGTGATACACAAGGATTGAGAAGAGTTTTTGAACAAGAATCTATTGAGGCTGCAATTCATTTTGCAGGATACAAAGCTGTCGGCGAATCCGTGCAAAAGCCTGTGATGTACTACGAAAATAATATTATGAGCACATTAGATCTTGTTGAAGTGATGTCAGAGTTTAAAGTTAAGAAGATTGTATTTTCATCGAGTGCGACTGTATACGGCATTCACAATCAATCACCCCTCATTGAGACAATGCCGACAAGTGCAACAAATCCTTATGGGTACACCAAAGTGATGCTTGAACAAATTTAAAAGATGTTCATGTAGCAGATTCAGAGTGGAGTATTGCATTGCTTCGTTATTTCAATCCGATTGGGGCTCACGAGTCTGGGTTGATTGGTGAAAACCCTTCAGGAATTCCTAACAACTTGATGCCTTTTATTGCACAAGTAGCGGTAGGTAAGCGACCAGAGCTAAGTGTTTTTGGAGATGATTATGATACGGTAGATGGTACTGGCGTTCGAGATTATATCCATGTCGTGGATTTAGCGATTGGCCACATAAAAGCGTTAGAAAAAGTATCTGAAAAAACAGATGTTTATATTTATAACCTTGGTTCAGGAGAAGGCACTAGTGTATTACAACTTGTAAATACATTTGAAAGTGTTAATAGGGTTCCAATTCCTTATAAAATTGTTCCAAGACGATCAGGAGACGTTGCGACTTGTTATGCAAATGCAGACAAAGCTTATAAGGAATTAAATTGGAAGACAACGAAATCAGTTGAAGACATGTGTAGAGATACATGGAATTGGCAATCGAAAAAAATCCAAACGGATATCAATAGTATAATTCTGATTTGTAATAGTAAAAAGACAGTAAAAACAGGAATAAAAAAATTTTATGAAAACGGTTGACAAGAAAACGATTACACCATATAATGAAGTTACCGTTTGACACCGGTGTCAAAAACAAAAGAAGGAAGAATAACATGAAAAAAATCTTACAAAAAATAAAGTTTAAAGAAAATGGAGAGTTTAATCATTTTCCAGGAAATACGGTAGTTGCAAACCTCTATACAAAGCCAGACTTAATGGAAGTAGTAGATATTATTCAGGCTCGCTATAGAGAATTACCTTTTATTGATAAGTTTACTCTCACCCCTAGAGATTCTATTCATATGACTGTAATTGAATTGCTTTGTCATGAAAATCGTGAGACTGAATTTTGGAGTAGCCATCTACCATTGGATACTCCTTTACAAGAAATCCATGATTACTTTGCAAAACAACTAGAAATTTTCCCATTGCTAAACGAAGAGATTCATATGCGTGTGACTGAAATGGGGAATCAAAACATTTTAGTTGAACCAGCAGACGAAAAATCCGCTAAACGATTAGAGGAAATTAGAACTTATGTTTCTGAAAAAGCAGGTGTTCGTTTCCCTAACCATGATCGTTACCAATTCCATATCTCTATTGGATATCTTCGAGTTCCATTAACTGAAGAAGAAAATGAAGAGTTTACTAAAGTGAAAAAGGAATTAACAAAAGTTTTACTTGAAAAAGTTCCTGTCATTACTGTAAATCGTATCGATTATACAGTGTTTGAAGATATGAGACGTTTTGTTCCATATTGCGAAAAGTTTGGAAAATAAAAAAATATAAATAAAACAAAAAGGAGATTTTAACATGAGAAAATCGAAATTTTTATCAACTTTATTAGCTGCGGGACTTGCAGTTACAACATTAGCTGCATGCTCAGGAGGAGCAAATAGTTCATCAAACGCTACAACCACTGCACCTCAAGCACAATCAGAAGAAAAAGCGGATAAGAGCCAAGAATTAGTAATTTATTCTAACTCTGTTTCAAATGGACGTGGAGATTGGCTAACTGCTAAAGCGAAAGAAGCTGGTTTCAACATTCGTATGGTGGATATCGCTGGTGCCCAATTAGCTGACCGTGTTATCGCTGAAAAAAATAACTCAGTAGCAGATATGATATTTGGTATTGGTGCGGTAGACTCAAACAAACTTCGTGACGCAAATCTTTTAACACAATTCAAACCAGATTGGATTGATAAGATTGATGCATCATTAGCAGATAAAAATGGATACTATAACCCAGTTATTGTTCAACCTTTAGTATTAATTGGGAATCCAGAAGCTAAAGAAATGCCTAAAGACTGGACTGAATTAGCAGAAAAATATAAAGGTCAATACTCTATCTATGGATTAACAGGAGGAACAGGACGTGCGATTTACGCAAGTATCTTAGTTCGTTACCTTGATGAAAAAGGAGATTTAGGCGTATCAGAAAAAGGATGGGAAGTTGCAAAAGAATATTTTGCAAATGCCTATACTCTTCAAAAAGGTGAAAGCTCAGTTGTTAAAGTGTTAGATAAAGAAAGCCCAATCCAATACGGTATGATGTGGGGTTCTGGAGCGTTAGTCGGACAAAAAGAACAAAATGTTGAATTCAAAGTAATGTCACCTGAAATCGGGGTTCCATTCGTAACTGAACAAACAATGATTCTTAACACAAGTAAGAAACAAGCATTAGCAAAAAGAATTCATCAACTGGTTCGGTCAAGCTGAAATTCAAGCAGAATACAGCCAAAAATTTGGTTCTATTCCAGCGAATAAAGATGCTGTAAAAGAATTACCAGAAGCAACTAAGAAATTTGTTGACCAACTTAAACCACAAGATATTAACTGGGAAGTTGTTGGTAAATACTTAGACCAATGGGTTGAAAAAGCTGAATTAGAATACGTTAAATAATATTAAATGTTGAATTAATCGATAAGAGTCTCGCTAGGATTCTACTCTATGCCATAGAAAGAGTCTACATGAGACTTTTTAAGATAACACAAAGGAGTAAACGATATGATTAAATTTGATAACATTCAAATTAAATACGGTGATTTTATTGCGATTGACAATTTGAATTTAGAAATTAACGAAGGGGAGTTCTTTACATTCTTAGGACCTTCTGGATGCGGAAAGTCAACGACTTTACGTGCATTAGTTGGATTTTTAGATCCATCGGCAGGTCGCATTGAAGTAAATGGTAAGGATGTTACTAAATTAGAACCTGAAAAACGTGGAATCGGAATTGTGTTCCAATCTTATGCATTATTCCCAACAATGACAGTTTTTGATAATATTGCATTTGGTTTGAAAGTGAAGAAAGTAGCTCCAGATGTGATTAAAGCAAAAGTTGCAGCGGTAGCAGCAAAAATTAAAATTTCTGACCAACAATTAAAACGTAATGTATCAGAATTATCAGGTGGACAACAACAACGTGTGGCACTAGCTCGTGCGTTAGTATTAGAACCAAAAATTCTCTGTCTTGATGAACCACTTTCTAACTTGGATGCTAAATTACGTGTAGACTTAAGAAAAGAATTGAAACGTCTACAAAAAGATTTAGGAATTACAACATTGTACGTTACTCACGACCAAGAAGAAGCGTTAACATTGTCAGATAGAATCGCTGTATTTAACAATGGATTCATTGAACAAGTGGGAACACCTCCTGAAATTTATCATCAATCAAAAACAGAGTTTGTTTGTGACTTTATCGGAGATATTAATGTCCTTTCTGAAGAAACTGTCCATGAGATTTTAGAAAATAATCCAAACGTTCCTTTACAAGATAAAAAAGGATATATTCGTTTAGAAAAAATTAGATTCAGACGTGAAACAGAAGGAGATATAGTTCTTAAAGGAACAATCATCGATACAGAATTCTCTGGTGTTACAGTTCGTTACACAGTTAAAGTGTCTGATCATCAAGTGTTAAACGTAACACGTATTGATAGTCAATTTGCAATTAAATCTGCTGGGGAAATGTGGAACTTTATATTACGCCTTCAGATGTCGTGCAATATTAGGGAGGTACAACATGCGTCATAAGTTAAATTGGAAAGATTGGCTCATTCGTATAGGGCTAATCTGGTTCCTCGTAACGTTTATTATTTATCCAAACTTTGATTTGGTTGTGAATGTATTTGTCAAAGATGGACAATTCTCGCTAGATGCTGTTAATCGTGTACTTAAATCACCACGTGCAATTCAAAGTATTATGAACAGTTTTAAACTAGCATTCTCGTTAATTATTACAGTTAACGTAGTCGGTCTTCTTTGTGTGTTGTTCACAGAATACTTCGATATTAAAAGGTGCCAAGATCCTAAAAACTTGGATATATGACATCTTTAATTTATGGTGGTGATGGTTCTTGCAACAGGGTATAAATTCGTATACGGCCCTTATGGAATGATTACAAGAATTCTTCAAAACTTCCTACCAAACCTTGATCCAAACTGGTTTGTGGGATATGGTGCTGTATTATTCATTATGACCTTCTCAGGTACAGCCAACCATACATTGTTCTTAACAAATACCATTCGTGGTGTCGATTATCATACTATTGAAGCAGCGCGTAATATGGGAGCAAAACCATTTACAGTATTCAGAAAAATTGTTTTACCAACATTAACGCCAACATTATTTGCCTTAACAATTATGATCTTCTTAAGTGGGCTATCAGCAGTTGCGGCTCCAATGATTGTAGGGGGTAAACAATTCCAAACAATTAACCCGATGATTATCACATTTGCTGGGATGGGGAACTCTCGTGACCTTGCTGCATTACTTGCGATTGTCCTTGGGATTGCAACAACAATCTTATTAAGTATCATGAATAGGATTGAAAAAGGCGGAAACTATATTTCTATTTCTAAAACAAAAGCGCCTTTGAAAAAACAAAAGATTACTTCAAAACCATGGAATATCATTGCGCATATCGTGGCATACGCTTTATTCGTAGTGTTCATGTTACCTTTGATTTTCATTGTCTTGTATTCATTCACTGATCCAGTGGCGATTCAAACAGGTAACTTGTCATTAGCTAACTTTACTCTAGAAAACTATCACCAATTCTTCAGTAATAGTGTTGCGTTCTCACCATTCTTAGTCAGCTTTGTATATGCTATTCTTGCAGCTATCACTGCTACAATTCTTGCAGTTGTATTTGCACGTGTGGTTCGTAAACATAAAGCTCGCTTTGATTCATTTTTTGAATATGGTGCGTTATTACCATGGCTATTACCAAGTACTTTATTAGCAATCAGTTTACTATTTACATTTAACCAACCACAACCGCTTGTATTTAATCAAATTCTTGTGGGAACATTTGTAATCTTACTAATTGCCTATATTATTGTAAAAATTCCATTCTCTTATCGTATGGTTCGTGCTATTTTGTTTAGCGTTGATGACGAGATGGAAGATGCAGCTCGTAGTATGGGGGCATCATCATTCTATACGATGATGAAGGTTATTATTCCGTTTATTTTACCGGTAGTACTTTCAGTTATTGCTCTTAACTTTAACTCTCTATTAACAGACTTCGACTTATCTGTATTCTTATATCATCCATTAGCTCAACCTTTAGGTATTACTATACGTTCAGCTGGTGATGAAACAGCAACATCAAATGCACAAGCACTTGTCTTTGTATATACAATTGTATTGATGATTATTTCTTCAACAGTACTTTACTTCACACAAAGACGTGGCAAAACAACTAGAAAATAATTATGGTTACAACAGGTATTGAATTAACGAATACAGATATTTTTATCCGAATTGCATTGTCTTTGATAGCCGGAATGGTTATCGGCATGGAGCGAGGTAGTAAATCGCAACCAGCAGGAATTAGAACGCATAGTGTCGTTTGTGTTGCTGCATGTTTGATTATGATGACAAATGAATTTGTTTCTTATAAGTTTGGGACAGGAGATCCGACCAGATTAGGAGCGCAGGTTGTTTCGGGAGTCGGCTTCTTAGGGGCTGGAACGATCCTTGTCACAGAAAAGAAAAAGGTTACAGGACTAACCACAGCCGCTGGTATTTGGGGCTCTGCAGGAATAGGACTCGCAATTGGAGTCGGCTTTTATCAGGGAGCAATTTTAGCAGCCGTTTCTATTTGGGGCGTGATATCCATGTTCCAACCGTTAAAGATGTATCTACAAAAACGCTCTCGAGTAATTGAACTCTATATTGTAGTCAATTCTACGGAAGCCTATAATCGTGTATTAGTCTATTGTGCAGAAAATCGAATTCGAATCACTGACTCTAGGACGGCATTTGGAGAAGCCAATCAAAGTCGAATCCAGTATTTCGATGTACCAGAAAAGAAATTGCTTCTTTTGTAACGTTAGAATTAGCTGGCAGCTTTGAACATCTTCGACTTATGGAAGAACTTTCTAATCTTCCAGGCGTCATTTATGTTGAAGAGATTAGTTAATTTTGGATGAAAGAGCAGGGATTCCTTGCTCTTTTTTAGATGAATAAGTATTCGCTAAAGAGATTTCGAATGCCAATTTCCTAGTATTGGATGGATAGAGGAGTTATTATGGGATGAAAGTATGTAAGATAAATTTTGATAATGGCAGCATTCGATATTATAATAGAAAATGCCTAGTAAAAGAATGTCATATTTATACATTTCATGAGTTATGCGAATGGGTATGGGCATTTCATCTTCCAATGGATCGAAATAATAAAAAGTAATTTTTCAAAGAAATGATAGTACCAATTTTAGAAAGTTACATCAATCAAATAGATTAAGAACTAAAAGAAATGAATTGTCTCACGGAATTATATTTGATAGAATTATGCGGTATTCCAATATCTTACGCGTTTATTCAAGCGATGATCATCAGATATTTTGAATTGCTTGGATATAAAAGTGAACTCTTAAGATTTCGAGTGAACAGAATGTATCAATAATGACGATTAGTATAGTTATCGAAAAAATAAATTTATAAGGAGTAAGGATGGAAAAGTTTAAGAGAAAGGCTACTATTTATGATATTGCGCGCATTTCAGGGGTCTCTCCTAAGACTGTTTCCCGTGTTATCAATGGTGGTGATGGAGTTAGATCAGAAACTTACCAGTCTGTGATGAAGGTAATTGAAGAACTGTCTTATATTCCAAATGCGTATGCACAAAATCTGACTAAGAAAGAAACAACGAATATTCTCATTTCAGTCAAGAAGATGGAGTCCTTCCCATTAATCTGGTTCCAGACACTATTGGATAAGGTTTTACAAACTTGTAAAGAAATGGGAGTCAATGCAATCGTCGAGTATTTTGGTGAAGGGGATTCAATTAAGGATTCTATTATTTCAAGTACTGGAAGTTTAGTCGATGGAGTTATTGTCTTTTATGAAGGTAAAGATGATAGTAGAATTCAATATTTAAAGAAAAATAATATGCCTTTTATTGTGTTTGGGGAATCACAGACAGAAGGTGTTATTTATGTTTCGAATAATGATTTCCAAGCAATGCACGATTTGATGGGAGCCGTTTCTGATAAAGGGCTTCGTGACATGTGGCTACTAATGGGTGGAGAGTCACTTGTCAATAAAGATCGTGAGAAGGGTGCTCGTACTTTTGTAAAAGAGAAAAAGTATGAAATTGCTTTAGAAGTTGTTTATGGATTAGCTACGATTGAATCTGTGTATCATTATGCGATGGAGAATTTAACAGGTACGAATATACCGGATATTATATTTGTCTCTGGGGATGAAAAAGTCCAAGGGATTATTCGTGCGTGTTACGAAAAAGGAATCTCGATTCCTGACCAATTAGCTATTGTAGGGTTTGACAACATTCCAATAGCACAATATTATACACCTGCATTATCAACCATTTCTCCAGATTATAGTCAGTTAGCAAAAGAAATGATTGATGGAGTCCTTGCGATTATCAATGGAGATAAAAGAAAATCTGTAGAGGTTTCTACAACTCTTGTCAGACGACAATCGTTTTAAGCACATCACGGTGCAAATAATATCAATGTCTTAAAATGGAAGTAAGCTTTTAGAGTTTATTTCCATTTTTTGTTTCCTGATTTCAGTTTATTTGCTAGGAGGAAAGACAGCAGTATGATGAACTGTAACATCTCACATTGCGCGATGGTCGCCTGAGTGTTATAATAGGCACTGTTTTTTTATACTTATTTATATGAAATGGACTTTTTTTAGAAAAGTTTCATGAAATGAAATATTTTACATATAAAGGAGGAAATTATGTCTACACATAAAAAAGTATCACTTTCAGAAGTGAATCAATCGATAGAAACTCCTAATAATAATCATTTTTTGCAAAACTTATTAGCCTTCTTAGGACCAGGTGCTCTTGTAGCGGTAGGGTATATGGATCCAGGAAACTGGATAACGAGTGTTGTCGGAGGAGCTTCTTATAAATACACATTGCTCTTTGTTATTCTTGTTTCGTCATTAATTGCGATGCAGTTGCAACAAATGTCCGGGAAACTAGGAATTGTGACACGAATGGACTTAGCGCAAGCGACGGCTCATCATGCACCTAAATGGTTGCGTCATATTTTATGGGTGATTGTCGAGTTAGCGCTGATGGCCACTGACTTAGCGGAAGTGCTAGGGTCGGCCATTGCACTGAACCTCTTGTTTGGAATTCCAATTATGGGAGCCATCTTTATTACCGTTCTAGACGTATTTTTATTGTTAGGAATTATGAAGATGGGATTCAAGAAAATCGAAGCGATTGTATCGACCTTGATTTTTACGATTCTTCTGATTTTCGTGTATCTTGTAGCGTTAGCAGATCCAAGTATCTCTGGAATTTTCCAAGGATTCTTACCGACAGCGCAGTTGTTTGATAAGACAGCTCCAGGGCACGAGAGTATATTAACATTAGCACTCGGGATTGTCGGAGCAACCGTGATGCCACATAACTTATACTTGCATTCGTCACTGTCTCAAACAAGAAAAGTCGATTACAATGATCCAAACGATATTCGTAAAGCGGTTCGGTTTATGACATGGGATTCGAACATTCAGTTAAGTTTAGCATTCATTGTGAACTCGCTGTTATTAATTTTAGGAGCCGCATTGTTCTTCGGACATGCTTCTGAAATCTCTGCTTTCTCGCAAATGTACAATGCGTTGCAAGATTCAAAAATTGCCGGGGCAGTCGCAAGTTCCACTCTTTCGACACTGTTTGCGGTCGCTCTATTAGCTAGTGGTCAAAATTCAACCATTACGGGAACATTGACCGGGCAAATCGTGATGGAAGGCTTCTTGCATATGAAATTACCACAATGGATTATCCGACTCGTAACACGATTGTTTGCGTTGTTACCTGTGATTGTAGTGGCAATCCTCTTTGGGGCAAAGGAGAAAACATTGGACCAACTCTTGGTCTATTCACAAGTATTCTTATCAGTGGCATTACCATTTTCCATCTTTCCATTGATTTACTTTACTTCAAAGAAATCACTCATGGGAGAATTTACCAACGCCAAATGGAATACTTTCCTTGGATATGCGGTAGCAATTATCCTAACCATCTTAAACTTTAAGTTAATTATTGATTTATTCTAAAACCAAACGGGCATCTTCGGGTGCTCGTTTTTTCTTTGGTCCTCTGTCAATATAGAGCTTCCTCAAGTACATAGATGTAGGTAAAAATTTTCATGCGAAAACTCCTAATCTTCACAGAAGTTTTGTTGTTTTTTTCAAGAGAATAGGATAGATTATAAGTGAGAAGAATGGAACCGCATTCAAAAGACAGTGCGGTTTCTATACGGTAAAGAAGTATGGAGAAATCCTCCCCAAGAACAATGGCATGTATAAAATCGTTGAACCTTAAGACATAAGATGTAGAGGAGAGAATGTTGGACCAACGCAAAGGGATATAGTTGTCATCCTTAAGAAGAGAGAATGGAGGAATTAGGATGAAAAAGAGTCTTATTTTGCTGCTATGTATGAATGTGTTGCTATTATCGTCTTGCAAGTCTCCTAGGAACAAAACAAGACAACGACCTTGGATACTTCTATAGAAACCTCAACTACCAAGCAAGTGGCAGAGCAGTCGCAAACGAGTGAAACAACGACTACCATGCCAGTGACTACGCAAGAAACAACAACGAGTGTCACTGCTCAAGAAACACAAAAAGAAACCACAACCGAGGCTGTGCCCCCAACGCCTAAGCGTCGTAAGAAGATTTTGGCTGTCACTCCGCAAATTCAAGAAGAATGGTATTTCTGCGCTCCAGCAACGGTGAGTATGATTCTTTCCACTCAGGGGAAATTCGTTTCTCAGCGACAACTGGCACAGGAGATGGGGACTTATGTACCATTTGGAACGCATAATAAAGATGCCATTCGTGTGTTGAATCAGCATTTATTTGGCTATTCGCTCCCTAAGGACGGACAGGCTGGATATCGACTAGCCGTTGTTACGAATGCAAGTACAAATTCTGAAGAGATGAGAGTATTCAAGGAGCGCGTTCGCAAAAATATTGATGATGGCTATCCAATGTATTACACTTTTACCCTTTCCAAAATTTATCCTGGAAAAAATGGGGAGCATAATGTGATTGGAATTGGGTATGAATTGACTCCAGATGGAAAAGATATTTCAGCGATTTATTATTTAGACTCCATGACACATGAACAAGATCCTGTGTATGGTGGTTTAAAAAAGGTGACGCCAGAAGAGCTGCTTGAAGCAATGGCGGCTTGCGAGGAACCTAATTATGCCTGGTAAGAGAATGATGAATTAAAAAATAGGATTAGAAGGAAAGTGAGAGGAAATATCAATGAAAAACTTTTCTAGAACAATAAAAATAGGTTTATGTGCGGCAACGCTAGTGACATTAGCTGGATGTGCACAGACATTAGTAAGATCCGAGTCAAAGAGTGTGGCGGAAACAACTGCTCCATCGACAACTGTCGCAAGCACAAAGGAAGAAACGCCGCAATGGGTCGCATCCTATACGAATATGTCGAACCAGAGCAGTATTGATGAAGTGAAGGCGTTACTCTCTGCATACATCGATAAAGAGAGTGTAGAATCATTCTTAAAATTGGTGAAGGAGTACAATGAAATTGTGGGTGAGACGGGTCTTCAAGGAGATTTTGAGTCTTTCACCAAAACAGAGTATGACGTAGAGAAATCAGTAATCTTTGGAATGCGAAGATGGGTGATTTTGTCGGAACGAACTGCCGCATTAATACGTATGCATTATTGAAAAATAGCATTGAGATTCCTCCGATTGAAAAAGATGATACGCTCCTTTTCATTGATAATGATGCCATTGACAAAGGAAAATTATTTAGCTCTGAGGATAAAGAAGCGTTAAATCGATTATTCTCGAGAGTAAAAACAGAAGCGACAACCGATGTGAAAGTGCATGCTGCGAAAATGGAGCAATTCCTTTCTCAGTTCAAATTTAATGAGAATGCACGAATGCTTTCCGTAGTGATTCATGATAATCTGGATGGCGAGTCTCTCTTTATTGGCCATGTCGGTGTATTAGTGCCAACGAGTGATGGGTTCCTTTTTGTTGAGAAGCTGACGTTTGAGGAGCCATATCAGGCGATTAAATTTGCTTCCAAAGAAGATGTTTACAAGTATCTTTCAACGAAATACCAAGACTATACCGGAGAAGGCTTAGCAAAACCGTTCATTATGGATAACAACAAATGGGTAGAGATGAAGTAAAAATAAGTTGTTCGTCTTGATCATAGAATCTGGAAGTAACGAGGAAGGGTGAAAAGATGGCTTCTAGCAAGGAATATCTAGCCTATATTTTAGAGGAATTATCAGGATTAGAGGATATCCGCTATCGAGCAATGATGGGGGAATACATTTTGTATTTCCGGGAAAAGGTTGTCGGTGGTATTTATGATGATCGACTCCTAATCAAAAATGTGACAGCTGCCAGAGAAAGCATGCCTGACGCTTCATTGGAAAAGCCTTATGAAGGGGCAAAAGAAATGCTCTTAGTGGAAAATGTAGAAGATAAGGAGTTCTTAACGGATTTGTTTAAAAGCTATCTATGATGAACTGCCATCTCTCAAACCCAAGAAAAAGAAATGATGGCTGGAGGAGGTTGCCGAGTGGTGGACGATTAGCAGGCAGTCCTCTGAATCCATAAAGTAATGATAACGCCTGTAGTAGTTTCAAAGTGCTACAGGTGTTTTTGACGTGCTGGAAAAAATAGTAGAATGGGAATAGAACCTTCCTCTGTTATTTGGTATAATAACGATACAGTTTAAAGAGATTTGAGGCGAAATCAATGAAGCCAGAAGAGTATTCTTGGAATGAGTGGGAACAAAATCGTTATATCAATGGGGACGTGAAGGTCCCGTCTGATTATAAAATTAAAGTTACCGACATCCCCCAGAAGAGGATGGAGTTAGAAACGCTCCTTGAACAATTACCGCATAAAGAGGTCGCTCGTTGGGCTGTTGAAAATGCCCGTAATTTTATAGAGGATATTGAAAGCTTTGCTGATAAGGAATCTATTCTAGAGGAAACTTTGAATGTATTTCAACAGCGACTCGAAGGCAAGATAAGCGCCTATCAGCTTCGGCAAGCAGGATTTTTAGCAAACACTTTATCAAAGCGGTCGAAGGCGGACATCAGTAAGTTTGCCGCCAGAGTGTACGCTCAAACCATAGCATCGGCTCATATGAGAGGACATGCGATTGTTTCTTCTGATTATGCGATCAAAGTCATCCAACTGAAGTATCCAAAAAATTTAGACCGAGTAAGAGTGGAAAGAGAACGACAAATCGCATTAGCGCGAGACTTTTTAAAGAAAGTAGGACACTAAAGATGAACATGAGTATTAGAGAAATTATAGATAAAAAGGAAAAAGAATCGATTTCAAAAGAAGTTTTATATGATCTTCCGGAATGGTTTGGAATGCCAGAAAGCACGCAGGAATATGTCGATGATGCGATGGATAAGCCGTTTCTAGCTTGTTTTGTAGAGGATAAACTCGCAGGATATGTCGTTCTGAATGCTACGAGTGAGGATTGTGCAGATATTTTTGTGATGGGAGTCAAAAAGGAATTTCACCGCAAAGGAATCGGCCAAAAATTGAATGAGGCGTATGAACAACTAGCCAAGAGTTTAGGGTACACTTATTCTCAAGTGAAGACTGTAAAAATGGGGCATTACGAACAGTATGATCGCACGAATCTTTTTTATAAGGCGATGGGGTATAAGGAGTTAGAATGCTTCCCGACATTGTGGGATGAATGGAATCCGTGTCAAATCTATATTAAATATTTAGGGGAATGAAGCGGAAGATTACAACAGAAAATAGGAAACAGAGGAGAATTCGATGAAAGTAAAGAAGATTGGTATCGTCAGTTTGTCTAGCGGAATTTTAGGGGAGAATTAAAGAAATCCGACCGAGCGACATCTGGGTTCAAGAAAGAGAGAAGACTTTAGTGAAAAAGGACTAGAGGTTTCGATGCCAAGATTTCCAAATCAAGGGTTTGAGTTGCTTTCAGGGGCTGCGCAGTTTACGGGTCAAATACTAGGAGGATGCTTGGAATCTATGTCGGAATGTCTCGAAAATTCAAGATATGAGGATACGGTTCGCCTCGTGCAGCAGTATCACCTATTTCCTACTTTAGAAGAATGGGCAGGGAAAATTCTTCTGCTGGAGACGAGTGAAGAACAACCGATTCCTGAACGCTTCCAAAAGATGATTCAAACGCTGGAACGCTACGGGCTTTTTGATGTGGTGTCGGGTGTGCTTGTTGGAAAACCACAAAATGAAACCTATTATGAAGAGTATAAAGAGATTCTCCTGGAAGAATTAGGGGGGGGAAGCAGCTACCCATTGTCTACAATATTAATGTGGGGCATGCGACTCCTCGTTGTATTATTCCTTTTGGGATTGAAGCTCAAGTGGATGTGGACGACCAAGTGATTCGTTTTATCTATGAATAATAAAATTACAGAAGTGAGAGTAATGAAGCAGACTCAAATGCGGAAGAGGAGTCTGCTTTCATTTTTCTACAACGGTGATAATTTCCAAGATGTATTTACTGACAAAAGGGAATAGAAATGCCATAATGAGATAAATTCTAATAAATTTGGGTATTGGATGAAATCGCTACTGTATAGGGAATCCGAACCTGAGGACTAAAACTCTTATGGAAAAGGAGTAAATATGGAAACAAAAAGATGTGATTGGGCTAACCATAGTCTACTTGAACAAAAATACCACGATGAAAAGTGGGGAATCCCTATCTTTGACGATAAGGAATTATTTAAAATGCTTTGTTTAGAAGGGATGCAAGCAGGCCTCAGTTGGTCTACGATCCTTCAAAAAATGGATGGACTGTGTAAAGCTTTTGATAACTTTGATCCAGATATTGTGGTGAACTATGATGAAGATAAGGAAGCTGAGCTCCTTCAAAATAAAGAAATCATCCGAAATCGATTGAAAGTAAAATCTGTTGCGAACAACGCCAAAGCTTACTTTAAGATATGTGAAGAATTTGGGTCGTTTAGCGACTATTTATGGGGATTTGTCAATCATACCCCAATCATCAATTCTTGGGAATCCATCACAGAAGTCCCCGCAAAAACAGAGCTTTCGGACGAAATCAGTAAAGATTTGAAGAAAAGAGGCTTTAAATTTATTGGCTCTACTATTATTTATGCATTTATGCAATCGGTAGGGATGGTAAATGACCACCTTCTGGACTGTGAATTTAGAAGGGTAGAGAAGGATTAAAAAAATTTTTAATGTTAGAAAGGTGAAGGAAAAACATGAAAAAAATCGCAGCAAAAGAGTTTAGAGAATTATACCAAACGAGTGAAATCACGGTATTAGATGTACGAGAAAAGGGAGAATTTCAAGACGGACATATTCCAACCGCAAAGAACTATCCTCTAAGTACGTTGGAACAAGAATACACAACATTGAATCCTGAGCAAAAATACTACGTCATCTGCCAAGGAGGCATGCGTTCAGCAAGAGCTTGTAAATTTTTGGAAGAAAAAGGCTTTGACGTGACGAATGTTGAAGGTGGCATGAATCATTGGCAAGCTTAAAGAAAACGACAGAAGTTCAACTTGAGCCTTTTAACAAAGCTTCCTGCAAGAGATTTGGAAGATTGGTTTTTCAACGTATCAACCAGAGTGGACGAAGTGGAATGCGCCTTATTTTAATGATTATCGTAAGTTTGACGATGTCAAAAGCTTCGAAGAAAGCCCTGTTGCAGCCTTTTTAATGAGCGAAGATTGCCGATGTATTGTCACTGGAGGTCTGCCTGTGGGGATGGTTTCAAAAACATGGGTGGATAAAGCTACACGGTGGCTAGAAATCGGGATTGTGATTTATGACGATCAGTTGTGGGGCGATGGAATTGCAACAAACGCGCTGACGAAGTGGGTGGATGCTATTTTCCAAGAAATCGATGCGCTCGAACATATTGGAATGACGACTTGGAGTGGGAACAGTGCGATGATGGCCGTTGCTGAAAAATTAGGGTTCCTAAAAGAAGGTCAAATCCGCAAAGTCCGTTACTATCAAGGAAAGTATTATGACAGCGTAAAGTATGGAATTTTACGCGAAGAGTGGACTACAAGAGCATAACAATAAAGAAAGAGACTGATTACGCGAATCAGTCTCTTTTAGTATGCAAGTCGTGATTATTTTCCAGGAGTTTTTGGATCTAAGCCAAATGATTGTTCTAAAATTGGTCTTAAATTATTTATCGTATCCGCTGTACCTTCTATTGCGATAGCGTACACTTTATCACCTTTTTGAACGACCCATTCGTACATGTATTTACCATCAGAGAATGCAATTTTCATTAAGTAGGCATCCTCTCCAGCAAATTTAGCTCTTGAGCCTTGTAGACTAGTCTGTTGTTTGTCATTTTGCCAGTGGTCATACAAACGATTCGCAATTAACTCTGCGCCAAAGGTTTCTCCGTTAGCAAGTTTGACAGAGTCTTTAGTGTACGAGTTCATTGATAATACATTGTATTTATCTGGTGAAGAAAACTGGAATTGAGAACCAGTATTTTTATCTTGGTATGCGACCCAATCTTTAGGAACATTGACATAACCAGATGCTTCACGGCCAACGCGTTGAGTATCCGAAAGTGAAACTTCTTTAGTAGTAGAAGAAGCGCCAGCAGTTGTTGTTGGAGTAGTTGTAGTTTGTGTAGCCGTAGTTTCTTAGCGACTTCAGTAGTTGGTGTTGCAACAGTATCTATTGCTTTCTTTTCGCCGTTCCCGCAAGCCGCTACCATTAATGCGGATAGAAGCGTAACAGAACCTAATAAAATTTTGTTTTTCATAATAATTAATCTCCTTCATTTAGTTCAGATTTTTGATTATTGTCCGGGAGTTTTTGCCTCTAAGCTCCATGTCTGTTCGATAACAGGTCTTAAAGCATTAAGCATATCCTCAGAACCTTCGACTTCGATGGCGTATATTATCTCACCTTTTTGGAAAAACCAACAGAGGTAGTATTTACCGTCTGTAAATAGGACTTTAAGTAAGAAAGCCTCCTCGCCAGCGAATTTGGCTTTTACACCTTTTATTTGGTCGACCTCTTTTGAGTTTTTTAACTTAGCGTATGTATGATTAGCCATTAACTCTGCACCAAATGTTTCACCGCTTCCAAGTTCTACTTTATCTTTAGTAAAATTGTATAGCACCACAGCATTATACTGATCTGGTGAAACATATTGTACTTTAGTTTCGCTATTCTTGATCCAGTCTTTAGGGATATTGAGATAACCAGTATCAGCATTCCCGATTCGTTGAGTGTCTGCAAGTGAGATTTCTTTTACGTCAGATGAAGCCCCAGCAGTTGTTGTAGTCGTTACAGTTGCAGTTGTGTTTGCTTGGGTTGTTGGTGCTGCTGTTGTCTCCGTTGCTTTCTTTTCGCCGTTCCCGCAAGCCGCTACCATTAACGCAGATAGAAGCGTTACGGGAACCTAATAAAAATTTTTATTTTTTTCAAGATAATTGTTCTCCTCAACAGATTTATTATATTTGTATTATATCACTTAGCAGATTGAATTTAAATAAAAAACATTTTCAAAGGATGAGGAAAGATAGGGTATCACAAAAGAGACTAATCGCGTGGATTAGTCTCTTTTAGGTTGTTAGTGATTATTTTCCGGGATTCTTAGGATCTAGACCCCAAGTTTGTTCGATAAGTGAAATCATCGTTACAATCGTCTTTTTGTCTCCTTCAAAAGAAGCGGTATAGACTTTATCCCCTTTTTCGAAAATCCAAGTAAAGTAGTATTTTCCGTCTTTCATTAAGAGTTGTAAGAGGTAAGCATCCATTCCGGATACTTTTGTTTTAGTACCTTGGATTTTATCAACATTTTGTTGACCACTCCAGTTAGCCGCTAGACGATTGGCAATCATCTCTGCTCCCCAAGTTTCTCCTTCACCAGGTTTTGCTTGATCTTGAGTGAATCCATTTAATGTAATAATGTTGTACCCATCGAGTGCTGAGTACTGGAATTGTGGTCCACCATTCACATCTTTAAAGTTGACCCAATCTTTAGGAACATTGACGTATCCAGCATCGTCTCGTCCAACACGTTGAGTGTCATTGAGTGAGATTTCTTTTTCTTCCGAAGAAGCTCCTGTTGTTGTCGTCGCTTGAGTGGTTGCTTGCGTAGTTGTTTCTTTAACAGCTTCCGTTGTTTGTACGGTCGTCGTTTCTTTTGTTTCTTTAGTAGAGTTACCGCATGCTGCAAACACAAGTGCAGAAAGAACAGTAACAGAGCCTAATAAAATTTTGTTTTTCATTATGATTGTTCTCCTTAATGTTGTTGTCACACGGTTATTTTACCATTTTCCTTTTGAGTTTAAAAGTGCATTTAATATTACAAGAAAAACTAATACATACTCTTGTTGTTTTATGACTAATTCCTATTCCCTTAAGCGATATGATGAATTATAATTAAAAAAATCGTTATCATTTGATTATAGATATAAGTGGGAGGAAATTAAGAGTGAATAAGGCTTATTTATTAACTTGGAATCCAGATAATTGGAACTGGCCTGATTATAAGGAAAAGGTGCAAGCTGTAAAAGAAGGTAAGACAGTCATTGAACCGTGGACGAGTAGTAGTAAACAACCAAATGTAGGGGACCAAGTATTCTTATTAAAAACCAAAGTGGGAATCATTGGCCACGGACATGTTGAAAAAGCTTCATATGAAGCGCCTCATTATGATTCTAAGAAGGCTGAAGAAGGACAGAAAACGAATCATATTGACGTTAAATTTGATTGGTTAATGGATGAAATTGAAAATAATTATATTTCGCTTGAATTACTAGAAAGCGTGTTTCCGAAGCAAACATGGAGACCACAATCTTCAGGTATCGAAATCAAAGAAGAATATATAAATAATTTAGAGAAAGTTTTTCAACAAGTAAAATCAATTCCAACCACTCGCATTGATTTTGAAGCTTTATATACTTTTTTGAAAAATGATTGCAGAAGAATTTACAGCGATCCTGAAAAAGCAGGTGACAAAAAATCAGAAATGGAAGAAATAAAAAAAGTTGGGCAAACAGCTTATCAAGCATTTAACAAATATGGGAAATTTATTGAGAAGTTAATCCCTGGTTATACGATGGGAAAAATCAACTGGTTGGCAAAAATTCTGGAAGGCTGATGAAGTACTTTTGGATAGAATTTAAGAAAGTCGGCTACGATGACTTAGCGCATAGTATTTCTATTTCAATGAATGCATATCCAGAATATAACAAGCGAAAGGGAGTAACTCTATCTGTCAGAGTTGAAGCAAAAGATTCTCAGTGTAAAAAGGATTCTATTTTTTCTGAAAAAGAAGTTTATAAAATTCACAATAGTATTCTAGATATTCCTATCAAAAAAACTGACAACTTGTATTATCAAGCAAGTGTGAAATCTAGATATACGGATACATTCAAAAAATTTGGTATTGATGCAGAGGAAGTACGTAAGGAACTTGATCAATTAGAAAAAGTTCAAATCGTTAAGGAAATAACAGGACCATATAAAGAACAGAACACCTCAGACATTTTAATGCAAACTGTTCAAGCAATTGCTGAACTAATGCCTTACTATGAACATATTTTAGAAGTTAGAGAAAACAGAATTAAAGAAAAAGAGGGCAGTTTGATGATAAATGAAGAATCAGAAACGATATATAATTCAAATCAATCAGGAAATGATATCGCAAAAAACACCATATTATATGGTCCTCCAGGAACGGGGAAAACGTACTATACTGCCTACTATTCAGTTGCAATCTGTGATGATGTTCCCATTGAAGAATTGGAAGAAAAACCTTACGGAGAAGTGTTAGAAAGATTCAATACATTAAAAGCTGAGGGAAGAATTGCCTTTACAACCTTTCATCAATCGTATGGGTATGAGGAGTTTATTGAAGGAATTAGACCCGTAATGGCAGGAGAGGAAGAGAAGAAATCAATAGAATATGAAATAGTCCCTGGAGTATTTAAGGAATTCTGTGAAGAATCTGTTCACGTTGATAAACCTTGTGTCTTTATTATTGATGAAATCAATCGAGGAAATATTTCTAAAATATTTGGCGAGTTAATCACTTTAATTGAGGAAACAAAGAGAAAAGGTGAAACAGAGGGGTTGAGTGCTTTCTTACCATATTCTCAGGAAGAGTTCGGAGTTCCAAAAAATGTTTATATTCTAGGAACAATGAATACGGCAGATAGATCCATTGCATTGATGGATACAGCATTGCGTAGAAGATTCAACTTCATAGAAATGATGCCAGATTGCAGAACCATTAAAGATGTTGTAATTCGTCAAAATGAGAAAGAAGTTAATATTGGTAATGTCTTAGATATTATCAATCGAAGAATTGAATTTCTATTTGATAGAGAACATACAATTGGACATGCCTTTTTCACCTCTCTGAAAAATGATAATTCAAACTCAATTGAGCGATTAGCTGCTATCTTTAAAAATTCAATCATTCCTCTATTACAAGAGTATTTCTACGATGATTATGAAAAAATTCGCCTTGTGCTGGGTGATAATCATAAAAAAGATGAGCAATTCCAATTTATTAAAAAAATAAACATTGCACCAAAAGAATTGTTTGGGGAGTCTATTAGATTAGAAAGTACAGCTGTGTACTCATTGAACGAGGATGCTTTAGGTAAAATTGAAAGTTATCAAGGGATTCTTTTGCCTCAACAAGAGAACTAGTCGGGTGATTGTATGAATGATAAATTATTATCCATTAAAGAGTTTGAGTTTATCACATCGAATAACAGCTATGCCGAAACAGGAGATAACATCCATTATCTCTCAGAAAGATATTTTAAAGAACTAGACGATTTTATTCGAAATCAAGAGAGTACAGATGATGAAGGGAATCCTCTAGATTTTCTAAGAGCTAGAACTGTCAAAGGAATAGGAAATGTCATTCAAGCAAAGAATTTTGTAGGTCTCATACAGCTAGAAAGCGGATGTCAGATTCAGATTCTTCCAAAAGTAGATTTTGGTACGAACGATACAGGGAAAACTACAGAAGAAGTATTTATAGATATGTTAAAGACTATGAAAGATTTCCCAGGGAAAGTGTTTAGTTCTGCAAATTTAAGAACAGAGAGTGTTAATCTATATGAGATTTTTTTATTAATATGTATCTGTATCAATTATCTTTACTTACCCGTAAAGGATTGAAATCTGCATATATTTCTCAAGAAGATACGTTGAACGTCTTTAAAGGGAAATTATTGGTTAATCGACACCTTAAAGAAAATATCGGACATGCAGAAAGATTCAGCCTGGCTTACGATGAATTTAATTTAAATCGACCTGAGAATCGATTGATAAAATCGACGTTATTAAAATTACAGAAAATCAGTACGAGTTCTAATAACTTAAAATCCATTCGACAACAATTAATCTATTTTGATTTGGTGGCTCCCTCTTGGAATTATGCAAGTGATTTTGACGAGGTTCAGATTGACCGAACTACAAAGGATTATGAAGAAATTCTGGCTTGGAGCAAAGTATTCTTGATGAATAAGAGTTTCTCGATCTTTTCTGGAGATAATAAGGCACGTGCTTTATTATTCCCGATGGAAAAAGTATACGAATCATTTGTATCGATGCATATCGTAGATATTTTCGAAAGAGAACACTATTCAGTATCTACTCAAGATACGGGTAGATATTTACTGAAAGAAGAAAATCGTAATATATTTTCGTTAAGACCGGATATCGTTGTTAAGGATAAAGAAGAAAATACCATTATTATGGATACCAAGTGGAAACGATTATATGATTCTCCACAAGAAAACTATGGTATATCTCAGACGGATATGTATCAAATGTATGCATATTCGAAAAAATATAATGCGAATAAGGTTTGGGTGTTATATCCAAGAGTGAACGAGTTAGAAAATAGAATCATTGAATTTAGAGATGAGGATACAAAAATCCATATCTTCTTTGTTGATGTTTCAGAGATTAAAAAGAGTATCAAAGAACTATTGAGAGAAATTAAAGCTTAAGTATATTAGTTTTGAGATGATAAACATACTATTTCTAAAATTAATCTTATTCTCACTAGGAATCACGTTTTCAACGTTCGGATATCTCATCGTGTTCAAAAGGCAGTATGGGCTCATCAATGATTTCAAAGCACGGAAGAAGGCGGGGAGCCAAAAGGATGCAGATGCGATTCGAGTTGGGCAAGTTGAGTTAATCCTAGGGATTGGATTGCTTGTACTATTTGTGTTATTAATGATATTTACGTAGAGGAATACTATAGAAAGTGAGTTTGGCAGTGAAGGAATTAGCATTAACATTAGAAGATACGCAGTGGGAGAAGACAACGATTACGCATGATCGAAAAATCGTGCGAGCAATCGTGATAGACAAAGAGGGATATTTTTACTTCGTGCGGGTACACCGCGATGATATCTTCGGGACTGGCGTTTTTATTGAAACAGCTGGAGGGGGCGTGGAAGAAGGGGAGTCAACAGAAGAAGCCATCCACCGGGAACTAAAGGAAGAACTGGGTGTTAAGGTAGAGGTCCTTTGTAAAATTGGTCTAGTCAGCGACTACTATAATCAGATTCACCGTCATAATTTAAATCATTACTATCTTTGCCAGATCAAGTCTTTCGGAGAAACCGAGATGACTCCGGAAGAACAAGAGGAATTTCAATTGTCGACATTAAAGATGACTTATGAAGAGGCTGTTTCTGAGTATCAAAAGTGTGCTTCTAAACCATGGGGAGCGCTTCTTGCAAACCGTGAATTACCGGTTCTTGAATGGGCGAAAGAGTGGTTAATTAGCGTAAAATAAAATGAAAAGAAGAAAAAGTAATCATAGTAGGGGAAGCCTATTCATGGTTACTTTTTTTATCGAATATTTTCTTAATAAAATCACAAATTCAACTTGTAACTACCAGTTGGTTTTGCTATATTAAAGGTGCATATAAATCGGTAAACAATAAGGTTAGGGATTGTTTTAAGTTTTGTTGCAAAACGCTTACTAAAAATAAAACGAAAGGAAGTCGAAAAATCTTATGGGTAAGAGATTTTTTTGATAAAAATGTAAGTACAGTATTCGCAAATTTTCAGTAGGAGTCGCTTCAGTAATGATTGGGGCTACTTTTTTTGCATCTCCGGTTGCTTTAGCAGCAGAGGTAGAAGGGGAACCAAGCACCGAAAATGGGGCTATTAGTGAGGCACCTTCCTTAAACCAATTGCCGGACGAAGTATTAAAAGCGATTGAAAAGGCAGAAAAAGAGGGGCAAGCAAACAAAGCTGAAGAGGAAGCTTCCGCTGCTCCAAAAGAAGGAGCAGCCGCATCTGAGACTGGGGAAAATCAACCTTCAAAAGAAGAAACAGCTAAGCCAACTGAAGCAGAAGTGACAACCGTTGCAACGCAGGCAAAACCAACTGAAGAGACAACTGCTACAGAAGCTCCAACAACAACGACACCGAATACAGCAACAGAAGCAACAACGAAGCCACGTGAAGTAAATGGAACGGTGGAGAAAGCCGACCAATTTACAGCAGATAAGCCAGCAACGAGAGAAGAAATTGACGCTGCGAAAAAAGAAGTGACGAAAAAGGAATATACCGTTTTCCCAACACCACAAAAGGTCACCTATGGAGAAGGGGTAACTGCACTAGAAGGGAAAGTAAATCTGGTATTTAGCGATAGTTTAGATATCTATACACGTAATCGTGCGAAAGAGATTTTACAAGCGAATCAAGTTTCTTATACAACAAGTGCAAAAGAAGCAGAAGGCGCTACGAATATCTTCCTAGGGGTTCATGGGGAATCTTCACTAGCTGAAAAAGAAGTTCAAGATGTTTCGAAAGATTTATACAATAAAATTGACGCCTATGTTTTACAAGTCAAAAACAATAAAATATCCATTGTCGGAAAAGACACAGACGCGGTGTTCTTTGGCCTTACAACCTTGAAACATATGCTCAAAGATTCACCAACTCCTGTTCTTCGTGATGTGACGGTAGAAGACTATGCCGAAGTGAAGAATCGTGGGTTTATAGAAGGATATTATGGCAATCCTTGGACGAAGGAAAACCGCGAAGATTTAATGAAATATGGTGGCGAATTAAAATTAACGCAATACTACTTTGCGCCAAAAGACGATCCATATCACAACAAAAAGTGGCGTGACTTATACCCAGAGGAAAAACTCGCAGAAATTCGTGACTTAGCTCGTGTCGGAAATGAAACGAAGACACGCTATGTATGGACGATCCATCCATTCATGCATAACAAAATGCGCTTTGAAAACGACGAGAAATACAAAGAAGATCTTTCTGTCATCAAAAATAAATTTACACAATTACTCGATGCAGGCGTTCGTGAATTTGGGGTGCTTGCCGATGATGCTGCTTGGCCAGTCGGTGGATACAATAGCTATATCCGTTTAATGCGTGATTTGACAGATTGGTTAACGGAAAAACAAAAAACATATAGCGGTCTTCGTAAAGATATGATTTTTGTACCTGCTTGGTATATGGGACAAGGGACAGAAGATGAACTTCGCACACTTAACGAACATCTTCCAGAAACAGTCCATTTAACGTTGACAGGGGGGAAAGTATGGGGAGCTGTGGACCAAACCTTCTTAACAAACTTGAAACGAAATTTGACAGAAGGTGGAAAGAAATATCGTCCAATTCACTTCTGGATTAACTGGCCATGTAATGACAATACAAAACAACACTTAATTCTTGGTGGCGGAGAAAAATTCTTGCATCCAAATGTTGATTTGTCGCTTTCGAATGGAATTATGCTGAATCCAATGCAACAATCAGAAGCTTCCAAAGTAGCACTCTTTGATATGGCTCAATACGGCTGGAAGCAATGGAGAAGTGCACAAGAAGCAGAACAAATTAATGACACCGCCTTTAACTATGTGGTCAATGGTAATTTTAAAGACAGTGAAGTTTCTAAAGCCTTCCGAGAACTTGGAAAACATATGCGAAACCAAAACAGACCTCCTCATGTTACAAAATTAGAAGAGTCAGTAGAGCTTGCACCTAAATTGACCGCCTTTTATAACAAATTGAAGTCAGGTCAAAACTTAGATGCAGAAAGAAAGAATTAAAAGAAATTTTTGCCCAATTGAAAGCTGACGCGATTCTTCTAAAAGAAAAAGGGGATAAGAAACTCATTCACCAAATTCACTATTGGTTGGACAATACAGTAGACCAAATGAATGCGCTCGAAGCCCTCTTAACGGCAACAGAAGGACTGGCAGAAAAGAATGATGCGAAAGTGTGGGATAACTACTACGCAGGATTGAAGCATTATGACCAATCCATTAGTTATGCATTCTTCTATGTAGATCACTATGAACGTGCTGAATTTGGAGTTCAACATATTCGTCCGTTTATTAATAATCTAAAAGAATATTTAGCAACGCATATTCAGACGATGCTTCGCCCAGATAAACTGGTAACTACATTTATTACAAACCGTGCAGGTGCTGAAGGTGGACTAGCTGAAGTCACAGACGGGGACTACGATACACATGTAATCGTGAAGACGACAACCGTAATTGAACGAGATGACTATGTGGGATTACGTTTCAACAAAGCGATTAAGATTCATACGCTCGGATTTGCCACAGGAACCAAGACGGCCGATAACTACACATTCGGTAATGCCGTTGTTGAATATCAAAATGAGCAAGGGGATTGGGTAGCGCTCACGACTCCCGCCTATACAGGTAGAGAGCGTACCCTTGAATTCAATAATCTGGATATTACTGCACAAGCCGTTCGAATGCGTGCAACTGCTAAAAAGGATAATGCTTGGCTTGCCATGCGCGAAATTGCTGTCAATAGACCATTAGAAACGGGCAGCAAGAAGGTAAAAGCAAACATCACCTTAAGTGCTAATCTAGTGTATAAATATGGAACTAGTGTCGTTCAAATGCAAGATGGAAATGCGACAACAGAATCTATGATGGCACATGCAAACCAAACCAATGTCACCCCAGAAAATGCTTGGGTACAAATGGATTTAGGGGCAGCAAAAGCTATTAAACGAGTACACCTTGTTCAAGGAGAACGCGACAAAATAGCAGTGGGTATCATCGAATATTCGACAGACGGAACTAATTGGACGACGCTTCAAACATTAGCTGGAGAAAGAACGAGTGATATTATCAAAGAATTTACAGCACAATTTGTGCGTGTTCGCAATACACAAACCTTGAATAAATGGTGGAGAATCGCAGATTTCACGGTAGATGTTTTTACTCCAAATACAGACTTGACAGTTACAAGTGTGGATAGCTTGAAGGAAACGCCAGTCGCTGATAGCCGTGGACGTTATGAAATGACATTACCTCAAGGAACCAATATTCCAACAAATGGATATCTTGGAATGAAATTAGACCGCCTACATGAAGCTTCTTCGATTACTCTGGAAGATGCAGGAGAAACAGGATTAACACTAGAGTACTCTGCCAATGAAGTCGAATGGTATCGTGCAGACGAATTGCCAGAACATACCTTCGTTCGTTATGTTCGTCTCGTGAATAAGACGGATAAAGACCAAGCGCTTCCTGCTGGTAAGTTAATTGTGAAGACAAAAGAAGTGGAACCAACAGAACTTCAATCAACCACAATGGGCATCCACCAATATTATGGAGCAAATGATGTTCGTCGCATTCACAATATAGGTCAATTATTTGATGGAGATTACAACAATTTCGTTGAGTTTTTCCGATTATCAACGTAAAAATGGTGAAATCGTGATGAAACTCGGTACCACTCGTCAAGTGAAGAAGATTCGTGCATACATCCAAGATGCGGAACGGAATTATTTACGAGATGGTAAGATTCAAGTCAGTGAAGACGGTAAGAACTGGACCGATGTGGTTACAGTGGGTGACGGGGTCGAAAATGAAATTCGTGATAACTCTCTAACGGATGGTTGGACACATGATGCGGCTAAACCTGGAAACCGTTATATTGAAGGGGTTCTAGATAAACCAGTTACTGCTAAGTTTATGCGTGTGCTCTTTACAGCGGATTATAATGCACGTTTCTTAGGCTTTAGCGAAATCGAAATCAATGATGGTGAGTTTATCAATCCTGAAAATAATCCTACAGTGACAGGAAGTGGAACAGAAGACAAAGATAACTTGAAGAAACATTTAACGGATGGAAATGTATTAACTAGTTATGCGACAACAGAGAATAAGGGAGAATTGGTTTACCACTTATCAGAAGAAACGGCTGTAAATCATGTTCGTTTAATTGCAGATGTCCCAGAAGGAACCACTGTAAAAGTCAAAGTGCGTACATTGAATGAAGCCGGAGAGTCTGTATGGAAAGAACTGGGTAAAGTAAAATCTAGCTTCCAAACATTTGCACTTCCAGGAGAAAATCCACGAATTCTTGATGTGAAAGTTTCTTGGGAAGGTGGACCTGCAGAGTTCTACGAATTATCAACCTTTACTAAAGAAGTCACTCCAGATGAAATTCAACAGCCTGAACCAGACAAACCAGTAACGCCACTAACGCCAATTGATTCAACTGTCGCTAAACGAGAGTTGAAAGACGAGGCTACAGGTGTGATGATTTCGGGGTCAACTACCGCCTTAGAACCAGTGAAAGACTTAGCAGTTCAAAAAGTTCTTGATCAAACATTGGATGGCAAAAAATATGATGCGTATGATATTCGTTTAGGAGGAAAGGCAGGTGGCTTTGTTCAGCCAAATGGAACAGTTGCTGTGACGGTTCCAGTGAAAGCTGATGCTGAAGTAGAAACGATTTACTACATTACTCCTGAAAAACGATTGGAAGCTCTAGCATTTACTCAAAAAGATGGAAAAGTAACCTTTAATACGACTCACTTCAGTGTTTACGCAGTTGTGTATAAAGGAGCCGTGGCTGTAGCGAATCCAACAACGCCTACAACACCGACGAGTCCAACATCGCCAGTAACGCCGGGGACTCCTACAACTCCTTCTACACCTCCAGCTGTAGCTTTCGGAGAACCAGGTAGAACGACTCCAGCAGGTGAAAAGCCAGTTGCTAAACCTGAAACCGTCAATGGAGCTGTGGCAAATCAGCTTCCAGCTACTGGAACAAGTGATGCAAACACTTCTCTCTTTGTCGCAAGTTTAGCGCTTGCCCTGGGAACATTGTTCTATAAAAAAGGAAAAGAAGAAGCGTAATCTCAAAAAGTAAGACAGTAAGAGAAAAGACCTAGCTGAAAAAGCTAGGTCTTTTCATATAGATTCAGAAAACATCTTCGCAAGGTATATTTTGTAATAGGATAACTCAAAAATAAGTCAAAACTACTATTGTAAAGAAGCTGAGGGAGGTCTATACTGAAATTAAATAGGGAGTTTTTAATAAAGTATATTAGGGGGAATTAGGTTGAAGATTCATTCGAATTGGAAATTGGGGTTATTGATTCTGGCTGGTGTTTCTTTAGCAGCATGTGGGGGGCATAAAGAAGAGGCGAAGTCAACGACAGAGACGGTAGTGAAAGTGACGACAGTTGAAGCAACGACAGTGGCGCCTGCTAAATTACCAGATTCTTTGCTTCCTTTTAAGAAAGAGAAACAATTGGTATTGGGAGAACTGGATAAACTGGAGCGTTCTACGTCAGCGCATATTCAACTGAATATTAAAGATAAGCCAAAAGCTAAGAGAGAACCAAAAATTAGTGTGGATCCAGTTGGATGGCATAATTATAAAATGCCGATTGATGATTCAGGGAGTGGGAAAGAAGCATGGTTGATGAATCGCGGTCATTTAGTTGGATATCAGTTCAGTGGACTAGATAACGAGTTGCGTAATTTAACACCGATGACAGCCTTATTAAATACGGGAAGCTGTCTGACAAGGATTCCGCAAATCAAACTGCAATGTTGTTCTATGAGAATAATCTTGCGGATTGGATTAATGCACATCCGAATGATTGGTTAGATTATAAAGTAACTCCAATCTACCAAGGGGATGAATTGATTCCACGTCAAGTTGAGTTGCAGTACGCTGGAATAAAGAGTGATGGAACTTTGATGAAGATTTCATTTGGAACAAAACAAGAGAAAACAGATGATGATGGTGTAACTCATGTAATTCTGGAGAATACATCACCAAATGCCAAAATTGACTATGCGACGGGGAATGCGGAGCCCTTATTTGCGAAGAAGAAAGTAGAAACAACCGTTGTACAGACAGAAGCCGCTACAGAAGCGACTGTGAATCAAGAAGAACAGCGCACAGTTTATGTAGCTAAAAAAGGAAAGTCGGATGTGTATTGGTACAATAAAGCGAACATGCCACACAATACAAATTGGGATAATGTTGTAGAGATGACAGAAGCACAGGCAAAAAGATTAGGCAAACGACATTCTTCGAAAGAATAAAAAAGGAGCACCACACAATTTGTGTGGTGCTCCTGTTGTTTAATCTTCTTTCACTAAATACCTAATTTATCGAGGGCATCTTCGATATAGTCGAGGTCTTGTTGGTTTTCAGCCTCAACTAGATGATAATGTACGCCGTCTGTTAAGGATGACAGAGGGCGGAAGTCTTCTTGATGGATTTGTTCCAAGAAGTGTTGGACGTCGCGGCGACAGGTCAGTTTCACAAGAGTCTGAATTTCACCATAGACTGGATGGTCGATTTGAATATTTTGGACACGACCTCCATTATCGACGATCGCTAGAAGTTCACTTTCGATAGCCTCGGTATCGTGTTTGACCTTGAAGAGGCGATGAACGTACGGCGAGCTCTCTTGTTCCTTGTAGACATATCCGCGGTTCGTCGATAGAATCGTGACCCCATCAGCGCGGAGAAGCGCGATGTCTTGAACGATAATTTGTCGGGTAACGTGGAAATGTTCCGCTAAGCTTTGCCCATTGAGTGGTTTTGGAGCTTCTTTCAAGAGCTTTAATAACTCAGATTTTCTTTCTTTTGGCATAGTAGACCTCTTTTAGCGTCTTTTTTGTAAAACTTTATACACCACTAGTGCTAATTCATAGTCTACCATACTGTGAATCACTGTACCAAATCCGACTAAGACGAAGAGGACGTAAAACATGCTTTGAAGATCTGTCCCTGAAACCGAGTAGAAGAGCACACAAGCCAATACTTCACCGACTGCGTGAATAAGCGCAAGGACGAAGTTGAAAATCCATGATGCTTTACGGTTTTCAAGCGTCTTTGGATGCTTTTGTAAGAAAAAGGCCCCAAGTGTCGCAAAGAGAATATGTGACAATGCACGGAAGACAATCACAAGCGGATAAGCGCCAGAGATAAAGAACCCGTATGAGGATCCAAGAACGACAAAGATGGCCATCCAAGGATTTATAAACATTGCAATAAAAATCGCAACGTGACTTCCGAGGGTATATGAAGCTGGTGGAATCACCAATTTCAGTGGCATCGCGATAGGAATAAAAATAGCAATCGCGGTTAATAGTGCGGTAAGTGTCATAAAACGAACATTTTTCATCAGAATAAAACTCCTTTTTATTTACTGTATATACAGTAGTATAGTTCTGTGTATACAATAAATCAATAGGAAAAAGTAATTTTCCGCTTAAATTCCGATCATAATTCGCTTGATTCTATAAAAAGTATCTGCATACATAGAAAATTATATTCAATAGTATCGCTTTATTTTTGGACACAATTCTATAAAAGGCCCTCTTCCAGTGATTTCTTGAAAAAAACGGTATTGTACTATACTATTAGAAGGTAGAAATTCAAAGAGCAAGGAGCTTATTATGAAACAAAAATTCGGAATTATTTTAGCTGCGGGTAAAGGAACTCGTATGAAATCTTCCCTTTACAAAGTAATGCATCCCGTTTGCGGAAAACCAATGGTAGAGCACGTTGTAGACCAAGTTGAAAAAACAGGAGCAACAGAAATCGTTGCGATTGTTGGGCATGGTGCTGAAATGGTGCAAAACCACCTTGGAGACCGTGTTTCTTATGCCGTCCAAGCAGAACAATTAGGAACAGGACATGCTGTTTTGCAAGCAGAATCTCTCTTACAAGGAAAAGAAGGAACAACGATTGTCATCTGTGGAGATACTCCATTATTAACAAGCGAAACTCTTTCAGCGTTAATGGAGGAGCATGAACGCACAGGGGCAAAAGCAACCATCCTTACAGCAATTGCAGAAGATCCAACAGGATACGGCCGTGTGATTCGTGATACTGATGGTTCCGTTCTTAAAAACGTAGAACAAAAAGACGCAACTCCTGAAGAACAACAAGTAAAAGAAATCAACACGGGTACTTACTGCTTCGATAACGTAGCTCTTTTCAGTGCTTTACATGAAGTTGGTAATGACAACGCTCAAGGAGAGTACTACTTACCAGACGTATTAGAAATCTTGAAGAAACGTGGAGAAGTCGTTTCTGCGTACCCAATGAAAGATTTCGACGAAGGAATGGGCGTCAACGACCGTGTAGCTCTTTCAAAAGCGGAGAAATACATGCGCCTTCGTATCAACGAAGAACATATGCGTAATGGGGTTACTTTAATTGATCCGGAAGCAACTTATATCGAATCAACCGTTCAAATCGGTGCGGACACTGTGATTGAACCAGGTGTTGTCTTAAAAGGGAAAACAGTCATCGGATCAAACTGTTTCATCGGAGCACACAGCGTGGTTCGTGATAGCATTCTTGAAGACGGCGTTCGTCTGGTAGCAGCGAACATCGAAGAATCTCATATGAAAGTTGATAGCAATGCTGGTCCATTTGCACACTTACGTCCAAATTCTGTATTAGGTGAACGTGTTCATGTGGGGAACTTTGTGGAAGTGAAGAATTCTATACTAGGTTCCGACACGAAGGTAGGTCACTTAACGTATGTCGGAGATGCAGACCTTGGAAAAGACATTAATGTCGGTTGTGGAACAGTGTTTGTAAACTATGACGGAAAAAATAAACACCGTGCAACAATTGGAGACCATGTATTCATTGGATGTAATGCGAATATCGTAGCTCCTGTAACAGTTGGAGATGACGTGTTCATTGCTGCGGGTTCAACCATTACCCAAGATGTTCCAAATGGAGCATTAGCCATTGCTCGTAGTCGTCAAGTGAACAAAGAGGATTACGCTTCAAAAATTACCGTCAGGAAAAAAAGATTAAAAAATTTTTGAAAAAAAGTTTATCAAAAATTATTCAAATATTAGGCAAAAACTGTATTATAGAACTATAAAAATAAACTTCGGGGGTTATCATTGTGGAACATTATTCCGATCCTAATTTAAAAATATTCGCTTTAAGCTCAAATCGTCCTTTAGCAGAAAAAATCGCTGAAGAAGTAGGTTTAGAACTTGGTAAAGTGTCTGTGACACAATTCAGTGATGGAGAAATTAAAATCAACATCGATGAAAGTGTTCGTGGATGTCATGTTTACATCGTTCAATCAACTTCTATCCAGTAAATGATAACTTAATGGAATTATTAATTATGGTAGATGCTTTGCGCCGTGCAAGTGCAAAAACAATTAATATTGTAATTCCTTACTACGGATATGCTCGTCAAGACCGTAAAGCACAATCTCGTGAACCAATTACCGCAAAATTAGTTGCGAACATGATTACTCAAGCGGGAGCAGATCGTGTGTTAACACTTGATTTACATGCTGCTCAAATTCAAGGCTTCTTCGATATTCCAGTAGATCACTTATTAGGAGCTCCACTACTTGCAAACCATTTCTTAGAAAATAACTTTAAAGACAAAGATATCGTTGTTGTTTCTCCTGACCATGGTGGAGTAACTCGTGCTCGTAAAATGGCTGAGTTCTTACACGCACCTATCGCGATTGTGGATAAACGTCGTCCAAAAGCAAACGTGGCAGAAGTGATGAATATTATCGGGGAAGTCAAAGGGAAAGTTGCCGTATTAATCGACGACATGATTGATACAGCTGGAACCATTACTCTTGCAGCACAAGCGATTAAAGATGCAGGTGCGGAAGAAGTATATGCTTGCTGTACACACGCCGTATTATCTGGCCCAGCTTTAGAACGTATCAACAACTCAGTGATTAAAGAAGTTGTTGTAACCGACTCAATCGAAGTGCCTGCAGAAAAAACAGGTGGAAAAATTGTTCAAATCAGCGTGGACCAATTAATGGCGGAAGCAATTCGTCGTATTCACGAAAACCGTTCAGTGAGTCCGTTGTTTATTGAGAAATTTACTATTTTAGATTAATAAAGAATTGTTAAAATAAATGAGCCGAGGCTAGGGTCTCGGCTCGTTTTTCTATATACTGAACCAAAGGAGGCTATAATGGAGAAAGAAAAAAGAAACCGTTCAGGATGGATATTTTTGATTTCTTTTATAGGGTTGATTCTGACGATGGTATTTTTACATGAAAAAAATCCAGATATGCCTTACTTTGAAGGGAAGAGTCTTATTGAAAATGGTATTCTGCTCCTTTTTCATTGGGGACTCTTGGAGGAGTTTTTCTAATGAGTGTAGATTATTGGAAATCAACTCTAAAGAATGTAGCCATCCTCAAGGCCAAAGAAAAAACGCCTGAATCGCTCGGGGAGTATTATCAAATAAAAGCAAAGGCCGTTTTTAAAGTAGGGATTTCGATCGGAATCGCATCCCTAATAATAGGAATCTCATCACACTTTATCCCCGACTTATTCGTTATTGCGGAAGCGACTTTATTATTTGGGTTAGTCACCTGTTTGTTGTCGCTAGTCCCTAAATCGCTAGCAAAACAAATTTTAAAACAAAGTCAAAAATAGTATCGAGGTGATAATGCATGGATAAGAAGAGAAGAAATGCTTGGAGATTGTTTCTGATAGGAATGGCACCTCAAGTGCTTACTTATATTATGGTTTTATTACCTCATTATGAGTATGGTGGAGGATATGGTGCAGCGTTCATCGTGTTCATCCTGTTCCCTATCGGATTGATGTTAGTAGGCATTAGTTTCTTACAGTTTTTAAGGATTTCAATTGCTGAAAAATCATTAAAACACACAGGTTGGATAATGCTAGTTATTCTTCTCTGGATTACTTTTGTTATTTTAAATGTATCCGGCGTTATTCAATTACCGTCAAATACAATACCTATTAAGTAAGGGAAAGAAAATTATGGAAATTGAAAAATTAAAGAAGACAGCAACTAACTTGATGTGGTTTGGGTTATTAACACAATGGATTCTGTTATTTTCCCCTATTACGAGGAGAGTTGGCATGGGAATTGGAATGGGGCTCATTTTATTGGTCTTACCACTTTTAATTCTAAGCGTTATTCTCAGTCTTTTATTGTTCTTGTACATTTCGTATGAAGAAAAATCGTTTAAAAATACGTGGGGACAACTACTCATTATGAGCTTGTGGTTAGGGTATGAAGCATTACTTTACACTCAAGCCCTCGGGTAAAAACAGGAAAAATCTTTTATAATCCAACAATAGAATCATGAGAAGATGATAGGGATGTTACGTAAGTGGGCTAATGGATTTATGTGGACAGCGTGGGGATTCGTATTTATTACAATGTTGCTTATGGTTTCATTTGTGATAACTTCTAACAATAAATTAAGTGTGATGACGCTGGGATAAATCATTGCGGGGATCCTCTTTTTGATTAGCTTTCTTTTGTTTTCGTGGATTACGATTCAGAAAAAATCATTTGCAGAAACAGGATGGTAATTAGCTTTAACCGGAGGATTTCTCCTCACCTATGTACTCGTTCTAATAAAAATCATTCTTTAAGAGGAAACAAATAGCGATGACCATCGGCGGGACCTTCTGGATGGGGATGAATTATTGGAGAAAAACGCATCAGGAACTTGTGAAGTTGCAATATACATCGGTTACACCTGAAACGATTGAAGATTATTACAGAGCAATTGCAAAGGCTGTTCGTAAGGTCGGTGTTTCTGTCATTATTTTTCATTCATGCTCGGTGTGTTATCGCAGTTCAATAGCGTTTTTGAAGTGATTGGGTTGGTGGTGTTCTTATTTGGAATTGCCATTTGTTTCTTGTCGCTAGCTCCAAAATCGCTTGCCAAACAAATTCAGAAACAAACTATTTGATAATGTTGGAGGTTTTGAATGAAACTAGAGAAAACAAAGAAAATCGCAGAAGTCTTGATGCGGATCGGGTTAGTGCTACAATGGATTTTCGCGACCAGTCGTGGCGTTCCAGGAGGGCTATTGATTGCCATCTTCATTATGCCGATTTTCATGCTCATGACGTTTGTGAGTTTCTTGATGTATGTTTTAATTGCGATAGAAGAAAAATCGGTTAAAGACACTTGGTGGCAGCTACTGGTCACAGGCGCTTGGAGTACCTTTTTGTTATTGTTATTCACGGGAGTAATTAGATTTTGATAAAAAAAGGTTTAGGAGGAAGAGATTTATGGAAGCACGACTTTTCGAGAAACAACCAGGGTTAGTAAAAATGCATAAAGTCGCTAATGTCTTGATGTGGATTTCATGGGTCCTAGTTTTCTTTGCGATGTTAGCGATGGGAAACTATTTTTTACCAGATGGTCGAATGCTCCTTTTTATGCTGTATATTCTAGCAGTGGCGGCAGTGGGGTTCCTTCTCAGTTTCTCATTGTTTAGTTGGATTTCGTTTAAACTAAAAACAGTGAACGAAACGGGATGGCAGTTACTCTTAACGGGTGGATTCCTCATTACGTACTTGCTGCTTTCGATGAGACTCTTTTTTTAAGAGGAAACAAATGCAAGATGGCGCGGGTTATGGTACAATAATCCGGCAAGAAATAAGTGAACATAGCGCACGAGTCGCACTCACTATGGGTGATGTAGCTCGTGTTTTTAGATGGATAGTGGTAATCGTAAGGGATGTTCTTGTTAATCAGTGGCTTCTTTACGATTATCACTATAAATACGTAACGAAGATTTGTTAAGATGCAAGTCTGATTGAAAAAGGAGAAAAATGAGTTTTAAAAATTGGAGATATTCAAATTGACAATAGTGTAGTTGTGGCCCCGATGGCTGGGATTTCGAACTCTGCTTTCCGTGTCACTGTAAAAGAATTTGGTGCTGGTTTAGTGGTATGCGAAATGATCAGTGACAAAGGGATTCAATTTCGTAATGAGAAAACATTAAGCATGCTTCATATCGAACCAAACGAGTATCCACTCAGCGTTCAAATCATGGGCGGAAATAAAGATACTTTAGTTGAAGCGGCGAAATACGTGGCTGAAAACACAGAAGCGGCGATTATCGATATCAATATGGGATGTCCTGTAAACAAAGTGATTAAGGCAGAAGCCGGAGCAAAATGGTTACTAGACCCAAATAAAGTGTACGAAATGGTTGCAGCAGTAGTTGACGCAGTGGACAAACCTGTGACGGTGAAGATGCGTACAGGATGGGACCACGAGCATTTATATGCAGTGGAGAATGCGCTGGCTGCAGAACGTGCCGGAGCAAGTGCGGTTGCGATGCATGGTCGTACTCGTGTTCAAATGTATGATGGGAAAGCCGACTGGGAAATCCTTGGCGAAGTGAAGAAGAACTTAACGCGTATTCCTTTGATCGGAAATGGGGACGTTCGTAGCCCGGAAGATGCCAAACGCATGATTGATATCGCAGGCGTAGACGGCGTTATGATTGGACGTGCAGCCTTAGCGAACCCATGGATGATTCGCCAAACGGTTCATTATTTAGAAACAGGCGAATTACTTCCTGAAAATACTGTTCCAGAGAAAATCGAAATTGCGAAATTACACTTACAACGACTTGCGAATCTTAAAGGCGAAGCGGTCGCAACGAAAGAATTCCGCAAACTGGCAGGCTATTACTTAAAAGGAGTGCCACGTGCCTCAAAAACAAAAGTAGCTATCAACGAAGCTGAGAATTTACAAACAGTAGAAGCGTTATTAGACCAATTCGTGGTTGAACATTTAGAACGTGAAGAACGTCAAAAACAACGCTTGGCAGAAATTTAAGCAAAAAGCCTTGAAATACTTTCAATAAAGCCTCTTCTTTTGGTACAATAAGGAGAGTTATGAAGAACAAGGACAGTTCAAAGGAGGAACAAACGTGTCTTTCGAAGTAGAAACACAAGAAACATTAAATGACCAATTACAAGTTCGTCGTGAAAAAAATGAGTCAATTACGCGAAAAAGGAATCGATCCTTTCGGTACTGGATTCAAACAAAAAAATACAACTGAAGAAATCCACAACCAATTTGAAGGAGCTACAAAGGAATCTCTTAGTGAACAAGAGCCTGTAACGGTTCAAATTGCTGGACGCATGATGACAAAACGTGGAAAAGGGAAAGCTGGTTTCGCCCACATTCAAGACGGCAAAGGCCAAATCCAAATTTACGTACGTAAAGATGCTGTTGGAGATGATGCATACGAAGTCTTCACAAAAGCAGACTTAGGAGACATCGTTGGTGTTGTGGGGACTGTCATGGTCACAAACACTGGTGAGTTATCTGTTAAAGCAGAACAATTCGTTCATTTAACAAAAGCACTTCGCCCACTTCCTGATAAATATCATGGATTAACAAACGTAGAACAACAATACCGTCAACGTTACTTAGACTTAATTAGTAACCGCGACAGTTTCGACCGTTTTGTAACCCGTAGTAAAATCATCCGTGAAATCCGTCGTTATTTAGACGACCGCGATTACTTAGAAGTTGAAACTCCAGTACTACACACTTTAGCGGGTGGGGCAAATGCTCGTCCATTTATCACACACCACAATGCGTTAGACATGGAATTATACATGCGTATTGCTACAGAGTTACACTTAAAACGTTTAGTCGTTGGTGGTATGGAACGCGTATACGAAATCGGACGTGTGTTCCGTAACGAAGGAATCGACACCACTCACAACCCTGAATTTACTTCAATTGAAATCTATACAGCTTACACAGACTATAAAGATGTCATGGATTTAACAGAAGGAATCATCTCAGATGTTGCCAAGAAAGTATTAGGAACAACATTAGTTCCATATGGCGAACATGAAGTGGAATTAAAAGCTCCATGGAAGAGAATTCATATGGTAGATGCGATTAAAGAAGTAACAGGTGTTGACTTCTGGCCACAGATGACTGACGAAGAAGCACGCGCCATCGCGAAAGAAAAAGGCGTGAAAGTCGAAGATTCAATGACATTTGGACATGTCGTGAACGAATTCTTCGAAACATTCGTTGAAGAAACATTGATCCAACCAACCTTCATCTACGGACATCCAGTGGAAGTATCTCCATTAGCGCGTAAAAACGATGAAGACCCACGTTTCACAGATCGTTTCGAATGCTTCATCTGTACGAAAGAGTACGGGAATGGCTTCACAGAGTTAACAGACCCAATCGATCAACGTGAACGTTTCATGAAACAAGTAGAAGAAAAATTTGCTGGGAACGACGAAGCGCATCCGCACGATGAAGACTTCATCCAAGCGTTGGAATATGGTTTATCTCCAACAGGTGGGGTAGGAATCGGAATTGACCGTTTAGTCATGTTACTAACAAACAGCCAATCAATCCGTAACGTCTTATTATTCCCAACCATGAAAAACTTAGACTAATATCAAACTTAGTGCCCCGTTTAAGGTTCGCCTTAGACGGGGTATTTTTTTGTATAACTGCAATTACCATATATGATAATTTCGAAAAGTGGTTCAAGTAAACAGGTCAGATTTAGAACACTAAAAGTAACAAATGTTCACAGGGTTGTAGTTGACTTTCTAAACATTTGATTATACTATGAAAAAAAGTTGGAAGAGTGTATTCTTTCGTAGGTAGTTTTATAGATTTAAAAAGATGAAAGCACCCTATTCGAGCTCTATGACTTGGATAGAGTGCTTTTAAACTAGAGGAGTTAATAATGAAATTCTTTAAACAATTTGGTTGGATTATGTTTGTAACCTGCTTAGGTGAAATTTTAAAATATCTCTTGCCATTTCCGATTCCAGCAAGTATTTACGGATTAGTATTAATGATGGTTTTCTTAATGACAGGTTTTATTAAACTAGATCGTGTTTACCAAGCGGGGACGTTTTTAATTGAAATTATGGCTTTAATGTTTATTCCTGCAGCTGTTGGAATTATTGAGTCTTGGGGACAATTGGAAAGAATTATTTTACCCGTATCGATTATTACTGTGATTACGACAATCGTAGTCATGATTGTATCTGGAAAAGTAACCCAATTTATTTTAGAAAGGGAGGAAGACCATGAATCAACTAGCCATTAATTCAGCAACGATTGGAATTGTGATTAGCATCCTAGGTTTTGAAATTGGGGTATTCCTTCGAGATCGCTATAAATGGCCTATTTTTAATCCATTGTTGGTGGCGATTGTATTCGTAATTATCGTTTTAAATGTATTCCGTATTGACTACGCTAGTTATTATGCAAGTGCAGATAATTTAAGTTACTTCTTAACACCAGCAACCGTCTGTTTAGCGATTCCTTTATATCAGCAGTTAGAGTTATTAAAGAAACATAAGAAAGCAATTCTCTTCGGAGTTTTATCAGGAGTTCTAACAAGTCTTTGTACAGTGTGGCTACTTTCTTTCATTTTTCAATTGACACATGAAGAGTATGTTACGCTTCTTCCAAAATCAATTACGACAGCCATCGGAATGGGACTATCTCAAGAAACCGGCGGATATGTGACGATTACAGTTGCAGTAATTATTATTACTGGAGTTCTAGGAAATATGTTTTGCGAGGGGATTTGTAAGATTGCTAATATTACGCACCCAGTTGCTAAGGGGATTGCGATTGGAACCTCTTCTCATGCGATTGGAACTGCAAGAGCGATGCAAATTGGTGAGATTGAAGGAGCGATGAGCAGTCTATCGATTGTTATCTCCGGCATAATAACACTAGTAGGGGCTCAAATTTTTGTGGGATTCTTATAGAATTTAATATGTCTGATATCTATCTCTAATGATTGTTGATAAAGTGGTCCTACTGAAAAAGGCCAAAAATTGAAATCTTTTTCCGAAAAATCACAAATGACTTAGAAATATTGTTGTAACAATAATGTAATTTGTGATATCATGGTTTTTCTGTTCTGAAATGATGAAATTTATGATATAATGGTTTAAATAAAAACGGAAAAGGAGAATAAATAATGACGATTAAGACAATTTTTATTAAAAATTCAAGAAGCTTTCAAATCGTTGGGCCTAGCGAGTCAATTAGGGATTACATTAGGACTTTCTTTAGCAATGCTTGCTGGAGTATATGCGTTATCTCAAGATATGAGTCCCTTGCCAAAAGTAACTCAAGTTGTAGAAATGCAAACGACAGATGCCACATCGTCACATTCTCCAAATCATTCCGAGAAATCAGAAAAAAAAGAAGTTGCTCAAAAGAAATCTGAAGAGTCTTCAACCACATTAACGGTAGAAACCCAACAACAGAAGCTGTAACCACAGAGGAAAAGAAAGTCGCGCCTGAAAAACCAAATCAAGAAACAAAGGCGGTTGTCGCAGCAAGTCAGGAGACACCAACCACTGAAAAATCCTTGCCACAAACAAAGGAATCTGCTGCGGTCACCTCAACTGAGTCAACGACAGTCCAAAGAGACGTTGTAACGTCTACTTCTACAGTTGCTACTACGGAAACGACTGAAGTGACGACTGCAGCTTATCGCTTAATTCCGTTAGGTAATAGTAATAAAGATTTTGAAACTTACCAAGAGGCTATCCAATATATGAGAGATAAACTAGATGAGTCTTCAAAAGCCTTTGAACAAGGCAAGCAGGATTGGGTTTACTCAGGTCGAGTATATGGTGTCCCTTGGAGTGACGGCCGTACTACATTTACGGTTGATTTAGTTCCAAAGGTGATGACACCGCAAACACCAGATACAAGTGGTATTTCTACAGAACCAACTCAGTAAATGATTCACGATGACACTTTGCAAGCTTTGTTTTGCAAAGTGTTTTTTTGAAGGAATGAGTTTACTAATAAGAGTTAGGTATGTTATACTTATATTATATTTTACTAGGAGTGAAGAAACATGGAATCAAAAGGAAGAAAATGGTTAGGAATTATCATTTCGATTATCGTGATTGTAGGTGTTGCGTACAGTCGTTATAGAAGATATGAAGCCAAACAAGAAAGAAATAGAGCACAACAACAGCAAATTGAAAATGCAAAAGCTGTACAAGAAGCAACAAAAAAAATAGATGAAGATGCGAAAAATAAACTTAGTGAACAGTTAAAAGATGCTGCGAAAAAGGCTGGAAACATTAAGCTAAAGGCATTGAAAAACTAAAAAATGCTGAAATGAATAAAGAAATTGCTGATGGATATAACATTGTTAAATTAGATGGCAAATTTTTAATTGTGAAAGATAGCGATGTGGATCAAGCTGTTGAATTAACAGGTGTAACAGATGCTCATGTAATTCCAACGAATGACCAAGATCGTAACCAAAACTACAATGTTTTAGTCGTGAAAAAAGATGGCGAATGGCGTGTAGTTGATGAAACTAAAAAAGGGGAAGATGTTCTTGTATTAACGGGTGAAACAATCACTGCAGATACAAAATTCCGCTTAAAAGATAAAACACTTTATATTGAATAATACGAAAAAGAGGCTGGGTTTCCAGCCTCTTTTGTTTGGATTAGAATATTATTTTGGTTTTTGAGCAAGCATCGTTACAAAGCGCATCCGAATCCGATTTCCATGTTCATCCAATTTGTGTAATTGTCCGAAATCTTCATTATATTTATGGAAGGTCCAATCTTTGTAATACTCTTTGAGTTCGCCAGTTGCAAAGGTCTTTGGAAAATTCACAGGACAAGGGGCATCTTCGGTAGACACCGCTGCGACAATGAGATTATATCCTCCAGGAGCCGTATGAGATTGCATGTTTTCAATGACATCTGGGATGCTATCGGGATTTAGAAACATCAAAACCACAGTGGAAATGATGGCGTTGTAGAGACCACCAGGAATATCTGCACTTTCAATATTATAAGGCTCCACGTGAATAGCTAGCCCTTCCTCTTCGGCAATTTGTTGGAGATGAGCTAAACTCATGGTTTGGATATCAAATGCGGTAACCTCAAAGCCTTTTTTTAGCTAAATAGAGACTGTTTCTTCCTTGGCCGCTACCAAGGTCAAGGATCGGTCCTTTTTCAAATTTCGGAGCAGCTTCGATGACTTCCGAATGGGTTCTTGTTAAGTCGTATTTCTTAGAAAAATAATCTTCTGGAGTACAGTAGAAAGTTAAATAGCATCTTAAGTCATCGCTAGCAGGAGAGACCCGGTGCCAAGCTTGTGGTTCAACAAAGGGAATGTCGGACTCTTTTGTAAACAGATGCTCAGCAAGCACTTGTCCTTCTTCATCGAGTTCATAAAAAGTGAGGGCTCCTTCTAGAATGGTTAAGCGCGCCCAAGTTCCAACTTTTGTATTATGCATTTTTTGAAATGGTGCGGGTAAAGTACTAGCCGTCCAAATAGGCATTGTTTTATATGGGATTAAATCGAGGTTCATAAATAGTCTCCTTTCAGTGGTGTTAGGATTATTGTACTAAAAAAAGAAGAGTTGAAAAACTAAAGAGATTTTTGTTATAGCTAATAGTTATAACCAGTGATAGAAAAGCGATAATTGACTAGAATACGAATTGTTGCTATCCTAGTTTCATGCTTATAACACACGGTGATAAGGAGAGTAGAAGTGAATCCTTTGTAGAGAGTCTCGGTTTGGTGAAAAGAGATATTGGTTGAAACTTTGAAGATGGCCTTTGAGTGTTAATTGTCGAATCATTAGACGATTACGGGAAAGCCCGATACAGCTTCTCGTTAAACAGGTGTCCTGTTTAACAGATGGAGATAGGATTTGTGAGAATGCTATGAATAAAGGTGGTAACACGGGAATTTGACTCGTCCTTTTGCTAACTCATGTTAGTAGGAGGACGATTTTTGTTTGCTTAAAAGAAAGGAGAACACATGATTAAATTAGAGAACATTGACGTGACCTTTAAACAAGGTGTAAAAGTAGTCAATGCAGTAAAAAATGTATCTTTGCATGTGGAACCAGGAGATATTTATGGGATTATCGGATATAGTGGTGCTGGTAAAAGTACGCTAGTGCGAACGATTAATCTTCTCCAACGTCCTACCAAAGGGAATGTGGTGGTAAACGGTGTTGATTTACTAAAGTTGAAACCAAAAGGACTACGTGCAGCTCGTAAGAAAATTGGGATGATTTTCCAACATTTCAATTTGATGAATACTTTATCAGTATTTGATAATGTGGCTTTTCCATTAAAAAAATCAGGGAAAACCAAATCAGAAATTGAACAAAAAGTACTATCCCTATTAGAATTGGTAGGTTTAGAAGATAAGGTCAACAGTTATCCTCGTCAGCTATCTGGGGGGGCAAAAACAACGTGTCGCGATTGCCAGAGCGTTAGCCAATGACCCAGATGTATTGCTCTGTGATGAAGCAACGAGTGCGCTAGATCCTAAAACGACGTATTCGATTTTGGAATTATTGCAGAAAGTAAATGTTCAATTAGGCATTACAATTGTTATTATCACGCATGAGATGCAAGTTGTAAAAGAAATTTGTAATAAAGTAGCGGTCATGGAAGAGGGCGAAGTGATTGAAAAAGGAAGCGTTCTTGAAATCTTTACAAACCCGGAACGCGACTTAACAAAAGACTTCATCGATACAGCGACTCATATTAACCAAGGAATTGAAACGGTGCTTTCACATGAACAGTTATTGAATCTACAAGAAGGCGACTACTTAGTGAAAATTTCATTTGTAGGAGCTTCAACTGGAGAGCCATTAATTACAAAACTATCGACTCAATTCCAAGTGGCAGCTAATATCTTGTTTGCCAATGTTGAGATTATTCAAGATACACCAGTAGGAACGCTATTAGTGGGACTATCTGGAGAAAAATCTGGGATTGAAAATGCACTTTCTTACATCAAAGAACAAGGTGTTTCAGTTGATGTCTTAGAAGAGTCAAAGGGAGGTGCTTAGGATGAATGTATTAGAATTGATAGATTTTAAATCTTGGTTTCCAAATATTGATGCCAGAGTTTGGGAAGAAATTATAAAAGCAACGATTGATACGTTAATAATGGTAGGAATTTCTGGTTTAATTGCTGGGGTTTTAGGGATTGCCTTAGGTGTGACATTAGTAGTGACACGTGAGGGGAATATCCTTGGAAACAAATTTGTCTATTTAATACTAGATAAAATCGTGAATATTTTCCGTTCGATACCATTTATTATTTTAGCGATGTTATTAATTCCATTTACTCGCTTTATTATCGGAACAACCATTGGTATTCCAGGGGCAATCGTCCCTCTAGTCGTCGCGACTGTACCATTCTTCTCTCGTCAGGTGCAACTAGCATTAACAGAAGTAGATAAAGGAGTTATTGAAGCGAGCGTTGCGATGGGATGTACACCACTTGAAATTATTTTCAGAGTGTACTTAAAAGAAGGACTACCAAGTCTAATTCGAGCAGGATCATTAACAATCATTAGTTTAATCGGACTAACGACTATGGCCGGAGCGTTTGGTGCCGGTGGGATTGGTAACGTAGCTATTTCCAGAGGATACAGTCGATTCCAAGGAGACGTTATCGTCGTATCGACACTTATCATGCTTATCGTAGTATTTATCACCCAAGCAATCGGTGACTATTTAGAGAAAAAAGCTACTAAATAACAACCAGGATGTGAGGAAAAGCGCTTATAGGCGATGACGGTTCGCAGTTTAGCCGTAAGCGGTCTGTAAGACCGTGCGGACTAAACTCGAAAGGCTTGAGCCTATGCCTTTCCGAACTCAACTACAGGATGCGACCAATCGCACCAAAAACAAAATAAACTAACTCAAAAGGGGAAAATAAAATGAACATTAAAAAATTATTTGTAGCTGCAGCGGCAGCATTAACTTTAGCAGCATGTGGAGCTGCTCAATCATCTAACTCAGGAAGCAATGCTTCAACAGAAGCAAAAAAAGAAGTGAAACAAGTAAAATTAGGAGTTAATGCTGGTAACCACGATGTTTGGGATGACGTTATTGCTCGCTTGAAAGAAAAAGAAGGTATTGAAGTTGAATTAGTAGAATTTACTGACTACGTACAACCAAACCAAGCACTAGAAAATGGAAATGTTGACTTGAACTCTTTCCAAACAATCATTTACTTAGAAAACTTCAACAAAGAACAAGGAACACATATCAAACCAATTGGATATACAGTAATTGCTCCAATGGGAATTTACTCTAAAAAAATTAAAGATGTAAGTGAATTAAAAGATGGGGATACAATCGCTATTCCTGAAGACACTTCAAACAACTCACGTGCATTACGTTTACTACACGCTGCTGGCGTTATTAAATTAAAAGATTCTAACAACACTTTAGCAACAAAAGATGACATCGTTGAAAATCCTAAAAACATTCAAATCAAAGAATTACCTGCTGGCCAAACAGCTCGTGCTTTAGATGATGTTGCTGCTTCATTAATCAATAATGGTTTCGCTGTAGAAGCTGGATTCCAACCAACAAAAGATTCTATCTTCATCGAACAAATTACTGATTCTTCACAACCTTACTACAACGTAATCGCTGTTAAAGAAGGTAACGAAAACAATGAAGTCTACAAAAAAATCGTAGAATACTACCAATCACCAGAAACTGCTAAGAAAATTGAAGAAGTTTCAAAAGGTGCGAACGTACCAGTTTGGGAAAAAGCTAAATTAAACAACTAGGATGAGAGAAAAAGCGATAAGAGACGATGACGGTTCGAGATTTGCCGTAAGCGACTTGGAAAGTCGCGCGGACAAATCGAGAAAGGCTTGAGTCTCTGCTTTTTCGAACTCAACTTTTAGGGTGTGAGACATCGCGCTCAGAAATGGAACGTTGGACTGGAACGCCGTAAGGGACTCGGAACGAGTCGTGCGGACGTTTCAGGAAACGCACGCTATTTCTGCGATGGCGAGCTCAACTACATAGGATGTGAGAAAAAGCGTTAAGAAACGAATCGCTGGAGACAACTAACGCAAAGGACTGCTTGCAGTCGTGCGGATATTTGTCGAAGTGGACGTCGTTTCTGCCTTTTCGAGCTCAACTATTAAGTTGTGAGAAAAGCAAAATGTAACTTATATGTTACATTTCGAAAAATAAAATGAGGGAGAGGCGTGCTTAGCATGCCTCTTTATTCAATATTCAATGAAAGAAGGAAAATAAAATGAGTGCTATTCAAGAAAAAGCGTCTAAATTACAAGAGTATCTCGTAAAAACGAGAAGACATCTACATGAAAATCCTGAATCAAGCTTAAAAGAATTTGAGACTGCAGCTTTTATTCAAAAGGAACTTACTTCATTTGGGGTACCGTTTGAAAAAGTTGGTGAGACGGGAACCTTAGCTATCATTAAAGGTGGTAAAGGAGACGGAAGAACAGTGTTGCTTCGTGCCGATATCGATGCTTTAGAACTTCCTGATTGCACCGAAAAACCGTATGCTTCAAAACGACCAGGATTGAACCATGCTTGTGGACATGATGCACATACAGCAATGGGACTAGGAACAGCTAAATTGTTGAACGACATCAAAGACACCTTTTCTGGAACGGTAAAAATTGCCTTTCAACCGGCTGAAGAAATTGGTGCAGGAGCAAAACAATTCGTGGCATCAGGTCAAATCGACGATATCGATGAGTCATTTGCGATTCATGTGAATTCGAGTTTACCAGTTGGTACGTTTGCCGTTCAAGGAGGTCCAGTAAATGCTTCATGTGATATTTTTAAAATTAAAATTACTGGTAAAAGTGCTCATGTAGGACGTCCTCATTTAGGGCATGATGCTTTGGTAACGGCAAGCGAGATAGTGGTAGCACTTCAAACAATCGTTGCGAGAGAAATAAATCCAGGAGATCGTGCTGTTGTTGGAATTGGAAAACTAAACGCAGGAACTCGTTATAATATCGTCGCGAATGATGCTGAACTAGAAGGGACGATTCGTGCATTTAGTCATGAAACAAGAGCTCATTTAAAAGAGGCCGTTACACGTATTGCTCGTGGTGTGGCCGAAATGAATCGTTGCGAATTTGATATTGAATGGTATGATGCAGCTGCACCTGTGATTAATACTCCAGAATTAGCGTTGGAATTTCAAAAAGCGGTCTCAGAAGTAGAAGGAATTCATCAAGTTCTGAAAGAATACGATATGTCAATGGGAGCGGATGATTTTGCAGATTATCTAGTTGATAAACCAGGTGTCTATGGTCTTTTAGGGTCTAGTTCAAGTGAGGAAACCTCATTTGGACATCATCATGAAAAATTTGATATCGATGAGAGTATCCTGTCTGTAGGTGTTTCTTGTGAGGTAAATTATATTTTACAACGGTTATCCTAAGAACGATTTACAAAAGGATTAGAATATCTTGCATAAAGTAGAAGTAGTTTTCATAGAAAAAACTAACTTTCTTAAGTTCTAAGCATTGTTTTTGAAAAGTTAGTGATGTATAATGCAAAAAGACTGATAATAGGAGTGAAATATATATGGGTAAGACTAATTTTGGCGGGAATTGTGTCAGCAGGAGTATTGAATACAGCTGCAGGTAACGAATTTGCCTAGCATTTTTGCTGAAGCAAGTGAAGAAACCACCAAGCTGCAGAAACGACACAAAGTGATGCCGAGAGCCCAAAAAGCAAAATCCGACTGCTGAAGAAAAATTAGCCCAAAACCTTGAAGAGTTGAAAAACAAAAAGAAGAAGTTGAAGAATTAGTGGCTGAAGTGAATGATGCCAAGGATAAAGCAACTCAAACACTAGAACAAGCAAAAGAAGAGTTAGAACAAGCAAAAAGCAGAAGGAAAAACCTCAAAGGAAATCACTGCATTAGAAGAAAAAGTGAAAGAAGCTCAAACAGACTACGATGGACACAGTCGCTCAAGCAGAGTCAGATTTAGCTGGTTTCAGAAATGGAAGACATTGATAAAGAAGTTGCGAAGGTTGAAGAAGAGTTGCAGAACTGGATCCTCAAGCTAATACAAACAACACAAGCACCAACGACAGAAGCTGCAAACAGTTGCAACAACACAAGCACCAACGACAGAAGCTACAACAGCTGTGACAACATAGCGCACCAACGACAGAAGCTACAACAGTTGCGACAACACAAGCACCAACGACAGAAGCTACAACAGTTGCGACAACACAAGCGCCAACGACAGAAGCTACAACAGTTACTGACAACACAAGCAATCAACGACAGAAGCTACAACTGTTGCAACAACACAAGCACCAACGACAGAAGCTACAACAGTTGCGACAACACAAGCACCAACGACCCAGGCTACAACAGTTGCGACAACGCAAGCATCAACAACACAAGCTGTAACAACAGTAGCTACATCAGCAGTAACGACACAAACAAATGCAGGAAATGCACAAAACTCTGATGCTAATGCTGCGGTTAATGCACAAAATGCGCAAAATGGACAAGTAACTTCTGCCTCTGATGCTAAAGAAGCAAAAGTTCCAGGGGCTCAAGTGAAATCTGAACAAGCAGAAACATTACCAACACAGGTACAACATCAAATAATACTTTTAGTGGCTGCAGTAGTTGGTGATTGTAGCTGGATTTGAACAATCTTTGGGTTCAAAAAGCGCTAAAGAAGACAGTCATTTAACTGAATTTAACTCACTCACAAGCTCTTAGATACCTTCGATTTAATGTGTCTAAGAGCTTGTTTTTTTGAGAATAAAAGAAAAGCTTTAAAATACTGTCAGGTAAGGTGTTAAGAAAAATTAAAAATCTAAAATTTTTACCCAAATTTCATATGAAAGTATATACTAGTATGCTATAATCCTTTTTGTAATGAAAAACAAGGGCAATTGCTTTTTCAGAAAGAGACTTTGAAAAGGTGTTCAAGGGAGAAAAAGATGGCACGTTTATTAGAACAATTAGATACACAACTCGATAAAGTGATTTTATAAGCACGACTTAATGCCAGAAGAAGAACTGACCGCTAAAACAAGTATGGAGTACTCTGATAAGTTGACGTTTTATTTAAATGAAACTTATAAAGAGGATAAATCTCCGATTGTGGTTTATGGTCATAAGCATCCATTTATGCTGGTGTACTTCTTAGCTTGTGTTAAAAGCGGAAGAGCATTCTGCCCCGTGGATGTCAACACTCCAATCGATCGTGTTAGAGATATTGCTGCAACAGTAAAGAGCCCAATCGTTTTTGTGAGTGAGGCGATTGAACCAGATATGCCAATAATGACAGTAGATGAGGCTAAAAATATTATTACCCAAACTAAAGAACGTGTTTCTAAAGAACATTATGTGAAGGATGAAGATATTTTTTATATTATTTTTACCTGAAGTACAGGAAAACCTAAAGGTGTCTCTATTACATATGCAAACTTAAACCACTTCTTAGATTGGTATACAGCTTATTATGATGGAAAAGGACCTCAAGTCTTCTTAGGACATCCACCATTTTCTTTTGATTTATCAGTGATGTCTTTATGGCCAGCATTGTATATGCATATTCCGCTGATTCAAATCGATAAAGAGCATTTACAAGATTTCAAAGTACTGTTCAAAACTTTAGAAGAATCAAAAGCGACTGTTTGGATTTCGACGCCATCTTTTGCGGAAATGTGTTTAGCGGATCCAAGTTTTAATGAAGACTTGCTCCCTGAACTAGAACAATTCGTTTTCTGTGGAGAAAAACTATTCAGTTCTACAGTAGAAAAATTAATGGAACGATTCCCGAAAGCAGAAGTTGTCAATACTTATGGACCGACAGAATCTACTGTAATGGTCACATGGATGCCACTTACAAAAGAATTAGTGGAACGTTATCCTGATAACTTGCCAGTAGGGAGTTGTTAGAACCAGGAACGACGGTTTTGATTACGGTGAAAAATAGCGGAGAGATTATTATCTACGGCAATACAGTTGCGAAAGGATACTACGAAAATCCTGAAATGAATCAGAAGCATTTCTTTGAGGTGGATGGGCAACGTGCTTATCGAACAGGAGATGTGGGACATTTCGAAGGAGAGTTATTATTCTGCGAAGGACGGATTGATTTCCAAATCAAAATTGCATGGACTACAGGATTGAATTAGAAGATATTGATAATAATCTATTGAAAAATCCAAAAATTCGTCAAGCGGCTACCGTGCCTTCTTTTGCAGATGGTAAGGTGAAGTCTATTACGTCGTTTGTAGTCTATAACGAACCGATTGAAAAACGTTTTGAAACGGTTAAATTAGGTCAGAATTAGCGCAGCATGTGCCGGAATATATGATTCCAAAGAAAGTCGTTTTCTTAGATGAAATGCCGTTAAACAATAACGGGAAGATTGATAAAAAACAATTAAAGGAGCTTGTGTAGTCGATGCATTATTTTGAAGGCCTATCCTTCTTTATGACACTGGGATTCATTCTTATAATAGCGTTCATAATGAATGTCTTTCAAAAATCTACTTACTATCTATCGTTAGTATTCTCTACGTTGATGGTTTATTTGGTTTTCGCAGAAAATCCTATGCATCTTGGCTCTATCATAGCTTATGTTTTAGTAGGTTATATACTGATGCATCTGAGTGTGAAGTTCAAAGAGCATAAGAAAACAATGATTCTTATGGTTTTTCTTGCAGGACTACCGCTTGTTTTAGTTAAAGTTCTCGCTGTATTTAAGATCTCGGGGCTTGGCTTTTTAGGTATTTCCTACATGACTTTTAAGTTAATCCAAACTCATTATTGAAAATTTTATGATGGGTTAACTCGAAAAGCCAATGGGACCACTAGATTATGTGCACTTTATTATTTTTCCCTGCGCTAAGTTCAGGGCCGATTGATCGCAGTCGCAGATTCTTAGAAGATTGGAAAAAGCAACGAACAAAGGATGAGTATTTAGATTTAGCGGGAACAGGTCTTTTTAGACTGGTTCTTGGACCATTTTATAAGCTTTGTACTCTTGGAATGAGTGTTTCAACAAATGACATCCATTCGATATAAAAGATTTTTCTTTTCTTCGTTATTTATATGTATTTATACACCGCATACTTATTCTTTGATTTTTGCAGGGTATAGTTTGATGGCGGTAGGTGCAAGTAATGTTCTTGGGATTGAAACACCAATGAATTTTTAAATATCCTGTTTATTAGTGTGGATATTAAAGATTTCTGAATCGTTGGCACATTACGCTATCTACGTGGTTGAGGGATCTTTCGTATTCTCGTATTGTTATGAGATTTATGCGATCTTTTAAAAAACGCTTGACGACGGCAATGGTTGCCTCATATGATTAACATGACCTTTTATGGATTCTGCATGGAATTACCTTGAACTATATTGCTTATGGATTCTATCATGGGATTTTAATGGCAGCATTCGAGTGGTACCAGAAAAAATCGAAGTTTTATAAGAAAAATAAGAACAAGACCTGGTATAAAGTGATTAGCTGGTTAATAACGATGCACTTTAGTGATGTTTGGGTTCTTGATTTTTCAGGAAAATATCTGAGCGGGGTTCGTAAACTGATATAAGAAAGTAGGAGAATAATATGGAAGAAAGAATTTTAGAAATTTTAGAAGAAATTTGTGAAGATGAAGTAGTATACGAAGATAAAGACATCAACTTAAAAGAAGAAGGGTTAATGGATTCATTAGCATTCGTTGAACTGCTTGTTCGCTTAGAAGAGTTCGGTATCGAAGTGGCTCCAACAGAAGTTACTTATGAAGAAATCGATACTCCAAATAAAATTATTAAATACGTTTCAGAACGTGTAGCTTAATTTGAAATCGTAAAAGGCGCTTCCTATCGAGTAGGAGGCGCCTTTTTGAGTGTTTAAAATTTAATGTTTAAAAGTTCGTTTACTTCGGTATAAGCAGATTGAATTCGCTCTGAGCGTTTCTTTATTGACGGTATGCTCTAGAGGTCCGCCTGGCATATAGTTTTCAGCGAGAAAGACTTGATAGTCGTAAGCAGGGCCTTCCATAAAGCTGCGGTTAATTTCAACCCGTGAAACCCATGTTGGATGAGCCTTAACGCTTGTGAGAGTCGTTTTTCCGTTTTCTTTTTCAATCGTGATATCCATAATCACGCCACGCTCGGTCCAGATATTTTCCAAGGTTTCGACGCGTTGGTTAGAAAGGAGATTCCCCATTGAATAGATGATGAATTTCTTTTCACCCTCTTTGGTGATGGTTTCGGTTGGTTCAATCACGTGTGGATGTCCGCCGAAAATGACATCCGCCCCCCATTCGATCATTTGGTGATACGTGTCAATTTGTCCTTGTGTTGGATGAAGGTGGTATTCTTCTCCCATCTGTGGCAACACAATCGTAAAGTCGGCAATTTCTTCAGCGCGCTGGATGAGCTGTTTCACCCTTTGCATATTCAAATCGTATAAGTGATTATTGTATTCTTCGTCGGTGAGGGTAGCTTCGATTCCGTTGAAACCATACGCAAATCCAAGGATAGCCACTTTAATGCCATTGACTTCTTTTACAAGAATGCCTTCTGATGGGTCGACTTTTACCCCGAAAATATCAAGACCTTTTTTGCGAAAAGCATTGGCTGTGTATTTCAAGCCTTCGATGCCTGTATCGAGAATATGATTATGGGCTAAGTCGAGTACGTCGTATCCGGCGTCTTTAATACTTTGGATTACTTCTTCCGGCGCATTAAAAAGTGGATATCCAGCAAGAGGTTCATTTGGATTAATGGTTCCTTCGAAATCCCCAATCGCAAGATCTGCGCTGGATACGAGTGGCGTAATTTGTTCATAGTCATTTTTGAAATCATACGAATTCCCGTCAAACGCGCTGCCATAAACAATATCGTGATAGAGCATATCCCCACTTGCGGTAATACGTGCAACTTGCTTATTCGTTGTTGGAGAGTAAGGGTTATTTGGTGTAGCGTTAGCCTCTTGATTTTGCTCAGCGGATGTTTTCGCGGTTTGAACAGTTTCTAACCTTTCTTGTGCGGAAGGGCGTGTAAGAAATCCTGCTGCAATCGTAAATACAGATAAGATACAAATTCCGTAAAAATTCCATTCGCTTGATTCTATCTTGCTTTTTAGAACCTCTCTATAAACATGCACCATCCCACCTCGTTTTTCTTTTATTATAATGAAAATAAAAAAATTTTTTTAAAAAGATGGTTTTGGGATAAATAACGAGCATTTAAATTGGAAATGGTTATCAGCATATACAAAAATTTGTTTAGTTTATACGAATTGGTATTAAAAGCGTTATTTTCATAATGAAAGATTACGAAAACGTTAAAAAACAACAAAAGGTGGAAAAATAAAAGGAAATACGCTATAATAAAACCGTTAAAAATAAATGCTGTAAGCATCAAGGAGGAACTAAAACATGAGTCGTTTAGTAAGCATGACTGAAATGTTACAAAAAAAGCTAAAGAAGGTAAATACGCTGTTGGTCAATTCAACATCAACAACTTAGAATGGACACAAGCAGTATTTAACAGCAGCTCAAGAAGCTAACTCACCAATTATCTTAGGTGTATCTGAAGGTGCTGGAAAATACATGGGTGGTCCTACAGTAGTTTCAGCTATGGTAAATGCATTATTAGATGCAATGAACATCACTGTTCCAGTAGCATTACACTTAGACCACGGTTCTTCAGTAGAAGTATGTAAACAATACATCGACGCTGGATTCAGCTCAGTAATGTTTGACCACTCTCACTTCCCAATCGATGAAAACATCGAATTAACTAAAGAAGTTGTAGAATATGCACATCCAAAAGGAGTTTCAGTTGAAGCTGAAGTAGGTACTGTAGGTGGTACTGAAGATGGCGTAACTGGAGGAATCAACTACGCTGACTTAAACGAATGTGTACGTATGGTTAAAGAAGCTAAAATTGATGCATTAGCAGCAGCTTTAGGTTCAGTTCACGGAACTTACTCAGGCGAACCAGTTTTAGGTTTCGATGAAATGTTAGCTATCTCAGAAGCTACAGGTGCTCCATTAGTATTACACGGTGGATCAGGTATTCCAGAATACCAAATCAAAAAAGCAATCGAACGTGGACATGCTAAAATCAACGTTAACACTGAATTACAACAACAATGGACAGCAGCAGTTCGTGCTAAATTAAATGCAGACGCTGGTGTTTATGACCCACGTAAAATTATCAAACCTGGTTTCGATGCAATCGTTAAGATTACAAAAGAAACAATGGACATCTTCGGTTCAACAGGAAAAGCTTAATAATCACTATTTTGAGGCAGGCGATTTCGCCTGTCTCTTTTTAATTAGACCAATAAATATCCACTGGCTAAGCCGGTGGATATTTATTTGAGCAAAATAATACTATAAAAGAGCAAGATTATCATATGTGATAATTATCATATATGATAATTTTAAGGTGTGGAGGTGGGAGAGATGAAGCGCAAGTTTAAAAATCGAAAAAGATATGGTAGATCAGCTAGATGAGTATTCATACGAAGAAAAAAGTAAAAGTATGCAGCCATATTAAAAAAATACTGCAAGAAGATGGATTAACAGAAGAGATGATTCAAAAATGGGGTCGATGGTATAAAGGAAAACACGGATTGCTAATAACCCTTTCGAAAAATGTTAAGGAGGAGATGGACGATGGGGACGTACCTAACTTCAAAACTTTGCAAGCTTTCATCAGAATATCCGACGTTTGAGTATGATTTAGAAAAGGAAATGATGATGCAGCGAGTTGCGTTACAAAATGACTAAGCTACAAACAGTGACAGGACTTTCTTTAGAAGATTTTGCAAAAGAAGTCGATCTTAAAGCATCAAATCTTTCGAGATTGCAGAGCGGAGACCATAATCCAACTATTCTTACTCTGTTGGATTTAGCTTATCGATGTGGATATGATGTAGAAGTGAAAGTAAAAAAGAAAAAACTGCCTAAGTAGCATTACAAAATTACAATTGTTCACAGAAAAAATCTCTTAGAGCATAGCAATTTAACTCCTAAATTTGTTTTTTTATAAGTGTAAGACTTATTAGATTATGAATAGAAATGAGGAGGAAAAAAATTATGACACATCATACATTTGTTGAGAAGAAACTGCATTTACGATTCAAAGGGAGTGACAGAAAAACAAAGAACCTGATTATTTCACGTCCTAAGGATAAATTGAAGAAGGATTCAGCTAATATAGCAATGGAGAGTATTATAGGAGCTAATCTTTTTGAAAAAAAGACGGAGTACAATTGTATGAAGGCCGAAGAGATGCTTATTATAAGACGCGGAGAGTGGATGTCTTTCTTTAACAACAATAATATCGAATAAATATCCACCGGCTAAGCCGGTGGATATTTATTTGTGGAGTAAGTTTCTTCTATATAGATTGCACCGAATAAAAAGGGAAACATTTTCTCTTAAGAAAAATTCTTGACGTGTTGAAGGAGAAATGCTATTCTATTAGAGGTGCTTTTTATACCTGATTCCTGATAAGTAATCAAATCAGTCGTGCTGACTGGTAAGAAGGCCATTTTATGAGACAGTGATGTCTTTTAATTTTTTTAATCAAAAAAATGGTCCGCCCGGAAGTGTGGACCAAGAAGAACCCGTTAGGGAAGGAGGAAGAGCTTAATGCCAACTATTAACCAATTAGTCCGTAAACCTCGTAAATCAGCAGTTGAGAAATCAGCTCTCCAGCGTTAGGTAAAGGCTATAACAGTTTTCAAAAAAATCACAAACGAATACAAACTCTCCACAAAAAAACGTGGTGTATGTACTCGTGTAGGTACTATGACACCTAAAAAAACCTAACTCAGCGTTACGTAAATATGCCCGTGTACGTTTATCTAACTTAATCGAAGTAACTGCGTACATTCCAGGTATCGGTCACAACTTACAAGAACACAGCGTTGTATTAATCCGTGGTGGACGTGTAAAAAGACTTACCAGGGGTACGTTACCATATCATTCGTGGTGCTTTAGACACTGCAGGAGTTAACAACCGTATGCAAGGTCGTTCTAAATACGGTACTAAACGTCCTAAAAAATAATTTTAAAAAATAAAACACTCATTAAATGAAAGGAGGATTATAAATGCCTCGTAAAGGTCCTGTCGCAAAAACGTGATGTTTTACCCTGATCCAATTTATAATTCAAAAATTAGTTACTCGTTTAATCAACCGTTTAATGGTAGATGGAAAACGTGGTAAAGCTGCAACAATCTTATATAACGCATTTGATATCGTTAAAGAAAAAACTGGAAACGATCCAATGGAAGTTTTCGAACAAGCAATGAAAAACATTATGCCTGTTCTTGAAGTTAAAGCCCGTCGTGGAGGGGGTTCTAACTACCAAGTTCCTGTGGAAGTTCGTCCAGACCGTCGTACTACATTAGGTTTACGTTGGTTAGTAAACTACTCACGTTTACGTGGTGAAGACACAATGGAAGTTCGTTTAGCTAAAGAAATTATGGATGCTGCGAACAACACTGGTGCTTCTGTTAAGAAACGTGAAGATACACATAAAATGGCTGAAGCGAACAAAGCGTTTGCTCACTATCGTTGGTAAGATTAAAAAGGTTTTTTTCAACCTTTTTGGTCTCACTTATTGTTAGAAATATAGAAAGAGGTGTAGAACGAAGATGGCAAAAAGAGAATTCTCTTGAAAAATACTCGTAATATTGGTATCATGGCCCACATCGATGCAGGTAAAACTACAACGACTGAGCGTGTACTTTATTACACTGGTAAAATCCATAAAAATTGGTGAAACTCACGAAGGAGCTTCACAAATGGACTGGATGGAACAAGAACAAGAACGTGGTATCACTATTACATCAGCTGCTACAACAGCACAATGGAAAGGTCACCGTATCAACATCATCGACACTCCAGGGCACGTGGACTTCACAGTTGAAGTAGAACGTTCTCTACGTGTATTAGATGGTGCGGTAGCTGTACTTGATGCTCAATCTGGGGTAGAACCTCAAACAGAAACTGTATGGCGTCAAGCTACAACATACGGAGTTCCACGTATCGTATTTGCGAACAAAATGGATAAAAATCGGTGCTGACTTCTTATATTCAGTACGTACAATCCACGAACGTTTACAAGCAAATGCACACCCAATTCAATTACCAATCGGAGCTGAAGACAACTTCACTGGTATCATTGACTTAATCAAAATGAAAGCTGAAATCTATACTAATGACTTAGGTACAGATATCCAAGAAACAGATATCCCTGAAGATTTACAAGATTTAGCTGAAGAATGGCGTGAAAAATTAGTGGAAGCAGTTGCTGAAACTGACGAAGCTTTAATGGAACGCTATTTAGAAGGTGAAGAAATTTCAGAAGCTGAATTAAAAGCAGCTATCCGTAAAGCTACATGTGCGGTAGAATTCTACCCAGTATTATGTGGTTCTGCCTTCAAAAACAAAGGGGTACAATTAATGTTAGATGCAGTAGTTGACTACTTACCATCTCCATTAGATGTTCCTTCAATTAAAGGGGTAGACCCTAACACAGACCAAGAAGTAGAACGTCATTCATCTGATGAAGAACCATTCTCAGCATTGGCCTTCAAAGTTATGACTGACCCATTCGTAGGTCGTTTAACATTCTTCCGTGTGTACTCTGGTACTTTACAATCAGGTTCATACGTTAAGAACTCAACGAAAGGTAAACGTGAACGTGTAGGACGTATCCTACAAATGCACGCGAACTCTCGTCAAGAAATTCCAGAAGTATTCTCAGGAGACATCGCTGCTGCAGTTGGTCTTAAAGATACAACTACAGGGGACACATTATGTGACGAAAAAAAGCTGAAGTTATCTTAGAATCAATGGAATTCCCTGATCCAGTTATCGAGGTTGCTATTGAACCCTAAATCAAAAAGCTGACCAAGATAAAATGGGTATTGCTTTTACAAAAAAACTTGCAGAAGAAGATCCAACATTCCGTGCTTACACTAACCAAGAAACTGGTGAAACAGTTATCGCTGGTATGGGTGAGTTACACTTGGATATCATCGTTGACCGTATGCGTCGTGAGTTCAAAGTAGAAGCTAACGTAGGTGCTCCTCAAGTATCTTACCGTGAAACATTCCGTGCTTCTACACAAGCTGAAGGTAAATTCGTTCGTCAATCAGGTGGTAAAGGTCAATACGGTCACGTATGGATTGAATTTACTCCTAACGAAGAAGGTGCTGGATTCGAATTCGAAAACGCTATTGTCGGTGGGGTAGTTCCTCGTGAATACATCCCTGCAGTTGAAGCTGGATTGAAAGACGCTATGGAAAACGGGGTATTAGCTGGTTATCCATTAGTTGACATCAAAGCTAAACTTTACGATGGATCATACCATGATGTCGATTCATCTGAAACAGCCTTCAAAGTTGCCGCTTCTATGGCATTGAAAGCTGCTGCTAAGAAAGCTCAACCTGCTATCTTAGAACCTATGATGGCTGTTGAAATTACAGTTCCTGAAGAATACTTCGGAGATGTAATGGGACACGTTAACGCTCGTCGTGGACGTGTTGAAGGTTCTGAAGTTCGTGGTAACGCACAAATCGTTAAAGGTATGATTCCTTTATCAGAAATGTTCGGTTACGCAACTACATTACGTTCTGCAACACAAGGTCGTGGTACTTTCAGTATGACATTTGACCACTATGAAGATGTTCCTAAGAGCATTGCAGAAGAAATCATTAAGAAAAACGGCGGTAACGGAGAATAATCTCTAGCACTGCATCCTATCAAATGAACTGAATCGGCTGGTTATGTCAGTCATAACCAGTTGATTTTTAAGAGAGTTCTTTGGTATAATTACAATCGGTAGATACTGTTATAGAATCTAACAAAACTCAATTATTAGGAGGAATCATTTAAATGGCAAAAGAAAAATTTGACCGTTCAAAACCACACGTTAACATTGGTACAATCGGCCACGTTGACCACGGTAAAACAACATTAACTGCTGCTATTACAACTGTATTAGCTAAGAAAGGTTTCGCGCAAGCTCAAGATTACGGTTCAATCGATAAAGCTCCAGAAGAACGCGAACGTGGTATCACAATCAACACAGCTCACGTTGAGTACGAAACTGACACTCGTCACTACGCTCACGTTGACCGCCCAGGACACGCGGACTACGTTAAAAAAACATGATCACTGGTGCTGCTCAAATGGACGGTGCTATCTTAGTAGTATCTGCAGCTGACGGCCCAATGCCACAAAACACGTGAACACATCTTATTATCACGTCAAGTAGGTGTTCCTTACATCGTTGTATTCTTAAACAAAGTTGACATGGTTGACGATGAAGAATTATTAGAATTAGTAGAAATGGAAGTTCGTGACTTATTATCAGAATACGATTTCCAGGCGATGACACTCCAGTTGTTTGCAGGTTCTGCTTTACGCGCTTTAGAAGGCGACGCTTCATACGAAGAAAAAATCTTAGAATTAATGGCTGCAGTTGACGAATACATCCCAACTCCAGAACGTGACGTTGACAAACCATTCATGATGCCAGTCGAAGACGTGTTCTCAATCACAGGTCGTGGTACTGTTGCTACAGGTCGTGTTGAACGTGGACAAGTTCGTGTTGGTGACGAAGTTGAAATCGTTGGTATTTCAGAAGAAACTTCTAAAAACAACTGTTACAGGTGTTGAAATGTTCCGTAAATTGTTAGACTATGCTGAAGCAGGGGATAACATTGGTACATTATTACGTGGTGTTACACGTGACAACATCGAACGTGGACAAGTTCTTGCTAAACCAGGAACAATCACTCCACATACTAAATTCAAAGCTGAAGTTTACGTATTAACTAAAGAAGAAGGTGGACGTCACACTCCATTCTTCACTAACTACCGTCCTCAATTCTACTTCCGTACAACAGACATCACTGGTGTTTGCTTGTTACCAGAAGGCGTTGAAATGGTAATGCCTGGTGACAACGTAACTATGGAAGTTGAATTAATTCACCCAGTTGCTATCGAAAACGGTACTAAATTCTCTATCCGTGAAGGTGGACGTACAGTAGGTGCTGGTTCAGTAGCTTCTATCGAAAAATAATTTTTCTTAAAATTGATTTTCAAGACTATCCAATTTTGGATAGTCTTTTTTTATTAAAATTTTTTAAATTAAAATGTCAGACAATTGAAAGCGAAAAACAAAAAACGAAGCGAAATGTCAAAAACGTTGATATAACAACGATTGTAAAGGGTTTAAAACAAAATGGAACACACGGGCGCGTGTGCATAAATAAATGTTGTTAAATCAACGGTTTTCGCTTGCAATCAAAAAAAGAATCTTGTATACTATTAAAAGTGCCGCAGAGGAATGTAAATTCTAAAGCAGCATACCCCCTCTTAAAATAAGAAGGGGAGCTATGAAACGAGAGGTTGCGACACGCCCGGACGCTTTGCCACGAAAGGGTCAAGTCGGAAATTCGCGTGGAGCTAGTCTTATGACAACATTAGACGAAGGAGGAAAGACAATGGCAAAACAAAAAATCCGTATCCGTTTGAAAGCTTACGAACACCGTGCGCTTGATCAATCAGCGGAAAAAATCGTAGAAACAGCAAAAAGAACTGGTGCTAGCGTAGCTGGTCCAATTCCATTGCCAACAGAAAGATCGCTTTACACAGTTATTCGTGCGACTCACAAATATAAAGATTCTCGCGAACAATTTGAAATGCGTACACACAAGCGTTTGATCGACATCGTTAATCCAACGCCAAAAACTGTTGATGCCTTAATGAAGCTTGATTTACCAAGCGGCGTTGACATCGAAATCAAATTATAATAAATAGAAAAATGGAGGTGTAACCATGACCAAAGGAATCTTAGGCAAAAAAGTAGGGATGACTCAATACTTTACAGAAGCAGGTGAACTTATTCCTGTAACAGTAGTTGAAGTAACTCCAAACGTTGTTCTTCAATTAAAAAAACAATCGAAAAACGACGGTTACGAAGCTGTTCAATTAGGGTTTCGACGACTTACGTGAAGTTTTATCAAATCGCCCTGCTAAAGGTCATGTAGCAAAAGCAAATGCTACTCCTAAGCGCTTCATTCGTGAATTCAACAATGTCGAGCTTAGCGAGTACGAAGTAGGACAAGAAATTACAGTTGATGTATTCAAAGCAGGAGACATCGTTGACGTAACAGGTACATCTAAAGGGAAAGGTTTCCAAGGTGCTATCAAACGTCATGGACAATCTCGCGGACCAATGGCTCACGGTTCTCGTTACCACCGTCGTCCTGGTTCAATGGGTGGAGCATCATTCCCATCACGCGTTTTCAAAGGTAAAGCATTACCTGGACAAATGGGTGGCGACCGTATCACTATTCAAAACTTAGAAGTAGTGAAAGTTGATGCAGAACGCAATGTAATCTTAATCAAAGGTAACGTACCTGGATCTAAGAAATCATTAGTAGAAATTAAAAACAGCAATTAAATCTAAATAATAAATAGGGAAGGAGGAACGAGAGAATGACAAAAGTTACATTATTTAAAACAAGATGGAACAACAAACGGAGAAATCGAATTAAACTCAGAAATCTTCGGAATTGAACCAAACGAAAAATGTAGTATTCGACGCAGTAATCATGCAACGCGCTTCATTACGTCAAGGAACACACGCTGTTAAAAACCGTAGTGCAGTAAGCGGAGGCGGCCGTAAACCATGGCGCCAAAAAGGAACTGGTCGTGCTCGTCAAGGATCAATCCGTTCACCACAATGGCGTGGCGGAGGTATTGTATTCGGACCAACACCTCGTTCATATAGTTACAAATTACCTAAAAAAGTACGTCGCTTAGCGATTAAATCAGTATTATCACAAAAAGTATTGGATAACAAGCTTGTTGTAGTGGAAGCATTACAATTTGACGCACCAAAAACAAAAGAGTTTGCACAAGTATTGTCTAACTTAAACGTTGATACAAAAGTGTTAGTAGTTGTAGAATCTTCAAACGATTTCGCATTATTAGCAGCTCGTAACATTCCAAACGTAACAATCGTTGACGAAACAGATGTTACAGTATTAGACGTTGTAAACAACGACAAATTATTATTCACAAAAGCAGCTCTTTCTAAAGTAGAGGAGGGACTTCAATAATGGATGCACGTGACGTAATCAAACGCCCTATCATTACTGAAGCTTCAATGCTTGCTACTGACGAAAAGAAATACACTTTTGAAGTTGATGTACGTGCTAACAAAATTCAAGTACGTCAAGCCGTAGAAGAAATTTTTGGTGTTAAAGTTGAAAAAGTTAACATCTTAAATGTACGTGCTAAATTCAAACGTGTTGGCCGCTACGGTGGTTACACTAACAAACGTCGTAAAGCAATTGTGAAGCTTACAAAAGATTCAAAAGATATTCAATTATTCGCTGAAGAAGCTTAATCTTCAGAAAGAAAAAACTACTATAATAATAGGAGGAAATAGACGTGGCGATTAAAAAATATAATCCAACCTCAAACGGCCGTCGTAATATGACAGGTTATGACTTCAGCGAAATCACAAAGTCAACACCAGAAAAAACTTTGTTGGAATCATCAAAAAACAACGCTGGTCGTAACAGCCAAGGTAAAATCACTGTACGTCACCAAGGTGGCGGACACAAACGTGCTTATCGTGTGATCGACTTCAAACGTAACAAAGATAACGTTGAAGGTGTAGTTCACTCAATCGAGTACGATCCAAACCGTACAGCAAACATTGCATTAATTCACTATGTAGATGGAGTTAAAGCATATATCATTGCTCCAAAAGGTTTACAAGTAGGACAACGTATCGAATCAGGAGAAAATGCTGATATTAAAGTAGGTAATGCTTTACCATTAGCAAACATCCCAGTTGGTACTGTGATCCACAACATTGAAACAAAACCAGGTAAAGGCGGACAATTAGTTCGTTCAGCTGGTACAAGTGCACAAGTACTTGGTCAAGAAGGTAAATACACTTTAGTTCGTTTGAACTCAGGTGAAGTTCGTATGATTCTTTCAACTTGCCGTGCAACAATCGGTACTGTTGGTAACGAACAACACGAATTAATTAACTTCGGTAAAGCAGGACGTTCTCGTTGGAAACGTAAACGCCCAACAGTTCGTGGTTCTGTAATGAACCCTAACGATCACCCACACGGTGGTGGTGAAGGTCGCGCTCCTATCGGACGTCCAACACCAGTATCTCCATGGGGTAAACCAGCTCTTGGATACAAAACTCGTAGCAAGAAAGCTCGTTCTAACAAGCTTATTGTTCGTGGTCGTAAAAAATAATTAACTAGATAACAAATCTGATTCTATTAAAATTCTGGAAGGAGGATTTCCGTAATGGGTCGTAGTTTGAAAAAAGGACCTTTCGTCGATGATCATTTGATGAAAAAGGTTGAAGCTGCTCAAGGTAGCGACAAAAAAGTTGTGATCAAAACTTGGTCACGTCGTTCAACAATTTTCCCAAACTTTGTTGGACAAACAATTGCTGTATATGACGGCAGAAAACATGTTCCAGTTTATATTCAAGAAGACATGGTAGGTCACAAATTAGGTGAATTCGCACCAACAAGAACTTACCGTGGTCACGTGAATGACGATAAGAAATCTAAACGCAAATAACGAGGGGAGGACTTGAAAAATGTCAGAACAAATCACATCTGCAAAAGCAGTTGCTAAAACAGTTCGTATTGCACCTCGTAAAGCTCGTCTTGTTGTCGATCTAATTAGAGGTAAAAAAATCGGTGACGCAATTTCAATCTTGAAATTTCACACCACGTTCTGCATCACCAATCGTAGAAAAAGTTTTAATGTCTGCAATTGCTAACGCTGAACACAATTTCGACTTAGATGTTGAAAACTTATATGTAAGTGAAGCTTACGTGAACGAAGGACCAACTATGAAACGTTTCCGTCCACGTGCTAAAGGTTCAGCTTCACAAATCTTAAAACGCACAAGCCACATCACTGTAGTGGTATCAGAGAAGAAGGAGGGATAATCAGTGGGTCAAAAAATTCATCCATTAGGAATGCGTGTCGGAATCATCCGTGACTGGGATTCAAAATGGTACGCAGAAAAAGATTTCGCAGAATTCTTACATGAAGATTTAAAAATCCGTGATTATATCCGTAAACAATTAAACGAAGCTAGCGTTTCAACAATTGAAATTGAACGTGCTGCTAATCGTGTTAATGTTTCAATCCACACAGCTAAACCAGGTATGGTAATTGGTAAAGGTGGATCTGAAGTAGATAAATTACGTACAAACTTAAACAAACTAACAGGTAAACGAGTTCACATCAACATTGTTGAAATCAAAAAACCTGATTTAGATGCTAAATTAGTTGCTGAAGGAATCGCTCGCGACTTAGAACGTCGTATCGCTTTCCGTCGTGCACAAAAACAAGCTATCCAACGTACAATGCGCGCTGGTGCTAAAGGAATCAAAACAATGGTATCAGGTCGTTTAAACGGTGCCGATATCGCTCGTTCTGAAAGCTATTCAGAAGGAACAGTTCCATTGCATACATTACGTGCGGACATTGACTACGCATGGGAAGAAGCAGATACAACATACGGTAAATTAGGTGTTAAAACTTGGATCTACCGCGATGAAGTATTACCAACAAGAAAGAACAAAAACTCTGAGAAAGGAGGGAAATAATCATGTTAGTACCTAAACGTGTAAAACACCGTCGTGAGTTCCGTGGAAAAATGCGCGGAGAAGCTAAAGGTGGTAAAGAAGTAGTATTCGGTCAATACGGTTTACAAGCAACAGAATCTCACTGGATTACAAACCGTCAAATCGAAGCAGCACGTATCGCTATGACACGTTATATGAAACGTGGTGGGAAAGTATGGATTAAAAATTTTCCCTCACAAATCATACACAGCCAAAGCTATCGGGGTTCGTATGGGTTCTGGTAAAGGGGCACCTGAAGGATGGGTTGCACCAGTTAAAACGCGGTAAAGTGATGTTTGAAATCGCTGGCGTATCAGAAGAAGTAGCACGCGAAGCTTTACGTTTGGCATCACACAAATTGCCAGTTAAAACAAAATTTGTGAAACGCGAAGAAAATGGTGGTGAATCGAATGAAGGTTAATGAACTTAAGAAAGAACTTAAAGGGTTATCCACTGCTGAACTTGTTGAAAAAAAGAAAAATGAATTAAAACAAGAACTATTCAACTTACGATTCCAACTTGCTACTGGGCAATTAGAAGGTACAGCACGCATTCGTGAAGTACGTAAACAAATTGCGCGTATCAAGACTGCATTGCGTCAAGAAGAATTGCAAAAATAATCATCAGCAAAGGAGGCAATGAACATGACTGTAGAACGTAACCAACGTAAAGTATATCAAGGACGCGTTGTTTCAGATAAGATGGACAAAACGTTAGTAGTTGCAATCGAAACTTACAAACGTCACTCAACTTACGGTAAACGTGTTAAATATACGAAAAAATTTGTAGCTCATGATGAAAATAACTCAGCAAAAGTTGGGGACATTGTTAAGATTATGGAAACTCGTCCATTGTCAAAAACAAAACGTTTCCGCTTAGTTGAAATTGTTGAAGAAGCAGTAATTATTTAATTTCAAATTGTGTATACATTTGAAAGGAGGAACCAATAGTGATTCAAACAGAAACTCGACTAAAAGTGGCTGACAACTCAGGCGCTCGTGAAGTGTTAACAATTAGAGTTCTAGGCGGATCTGGCCGCAAAACAGCTAATATCGGTGACGTAATCGTTGCATCCGTTAAACAAGCAACACCAGGTGGAGTTGTTAAAAAAGGGGATGTCGTTAAAGCTGTAATCGTTCGTACTAAATCAGGTGCACGTCGTAAAGACGGTTCATACATTAAGTTCGACGAAAATGCATGTGTAATCATTCGTGATGACAAGAGCCCTCGTGGAACACGTATCTTTGGACCAGTTGCACGTGAATTACGTGACAACAACTACATGAAGATCGTTTCATTAGCTCCAGAAGTATTATAATTCTCATCAAAATCGAAGGAGGTGTAACACATGCACGTAAAAACTGGTGATATCGTAAAAGTAATCTCAGGTAAAGACAAAGGTAAAGAAGGAAAAATCTTAAAGAGCTTTCCTAAAAAAGACCGTGTAATCGTTGAAGGTGTTAACATTGTTAAGAAACATCAAAAACCATCTCAAGCGAACCAAACAGGGGGAATCGTTGAAGTGGAAGCTCCAATTCATGTTTCAAACGTAATGTTCGTAGACCCAACTACAGGTAAAGCAACTCGTACAGGCTTTAAAGTAGAAAACGGTGAAAAGGTACGCGTACCTAAAGGTCGTAACAAAGCATAATTCAGTAATTTGAGGAAGGAGGACCATCCTGCATGAATCGCTTAAATGCAAAATACAAAAACGAAGTAGTACCTTCATTAATTGAAAAATTTAACTACAAATCAGTTATGGAAGTACCAAAAGTAGAAAAAATCGTTATTAATATGGGTGTTGGTGATGCAACATCTAACGCTAAAAACTTAGAAAAAGCAGTTGAAGAGTTAACATTAATCTCTGGTCAAAAACCAGTTGTAACAACTGCGAAGAAATCAATCGCTGGTTTCCGTTTACGTGAAGGTATGCCAATCGGAACTAAAGTTACTTTACGTGGTGAACGTATGTATGACTTCTTAGACAAGTTAGTAACAGTTTCATTACCTCGTGTACGTGACTTCCGTGGGATTTCTAAAAAATCTTTTGACGGACGCGGTAACTACACATTAGGTGTTAAAGAACAATTAATCTTCCCAGAAATTGACTACGATCGCGTAGACAAAGTTCGTGGTATGGATATTGTTATCGTAACAACAGCTAATACAGACGAAGAAGCAAAAAGAATTATTAACTCAACTTGGAATGCCTTTCCAAAAAAATAAAAAAATAAAACTCACAGGAGGCGAGTAGTTTGGCTAAAAAATCAATGATCGCAAAGAACAAACGTCCAAAAAAATATTCAACTCAAGAATATACTCGTTGTGAACGTTGTGGTCGACCACATTCAGTTTATCGTAAATTCAAACTTTGCCGTATTTGTTTACGTGAGCTTGCCTATAAAGGGCAAATCCCAGGAATGAAGAAAGCAAGTTGGTAATCATTACTACTTGATAAAGGAGGTACTCATTAATGGTTATGACAGATCCAATCGCGGATTTCTTAACTCGTATTCGTAACGCGAACATGGTTCGTCACGAATCACTAGAAGTTCCGTCATCAAACATGAAAGTTGCTATTGCGAACATCTTAAAATCTGAAGGTTTCATTAAAGACTTCTCAGTTGAAGAAGATGGTAAACAAGGCATCATGAAAGTGTTCTTGAAATATGGAAAAAATAACGAACGTGTAATTACAGGATTGAAACGTATTTCTAAACCTGGTTTACGTGTTTATGCTAAAACAGGTGAAGTTCCTAAAGTATTAAACGGTTTAGGAATCGCTATTGTATCAACATCTGAAGGTGTTATTACAGACAAAGAAGCAAGAGCTAAAAACGTAGGTGGAGAAATTCTAGCATACGTTTGGTAATCTAGAAATTAAGGAGGTGCAGCCAAGTGAGCCGTATCGGTAATAAACCAGTCGTTATTCCAGCTGGAGTAACAGTAGACGTTAAGGACCATACAGTAACAGTTAAAGGTCCTAAAGGTGAATTAAGTTATACATTTAACCAAAACATTTCTTTAGAACAACGCGAAGGTGAAGTAGTATTCTCTCGTCCAGATGATTCAAAAGAAAATAAAACAATCCACGGAACAACTCGCGCAGTTTTCAACAACATGGTAGTTGGTGTTACTGAAGGATTCCAAAAAGAATTGGAATTAATCGGGGTTGGGTATCGTGCTCAATTACAAGGTAAAAAACTTGTATTAAACGTTGGATATTCTCATCCAGTGGAGTTCACTCCAGAAGAAGGAGTAGAAATCGAAGTTCCTTCTAATACAAAAGTAATCGTTAAAGGTTATGACAAACAAAAAGTTGGCGAATTAGCTGCTAACATTCGTGGCGTACGTCCTCCAGAACCTTATAAAGGTAAAGGAATTCGTTACGTTGATGAATTTGTACGTCGTAAAGAAGGTAAAACAGGTAAATAATTTTAGTGATTATTTACCTTTTGTTGCGCTTATCGCAGCATGATTAATTAATAAGAGGTGAAAATTGTGATTACAAAACCAGACAAAAATAAAGTGCGTCAAACTCGTCACGCACGTGTTCGTCGTAAAATCTCTGGTACTGCTGAGTGCCCACGCTTGAACGTTTTTTTCGTTCTAACAAAAAAACATCTACGCTCAATTAATTGATGACGTAGCGGGTGTGACGCTAGCAAGTGCCTCTACTTTTAGATACTAATGTAGAAAAACGGAACAAAAAAACTGAGGAAGCTTCTGCTGTAGGTAAATTAATTGCAGAACGCGGACTTGAAAAAAATATTAAAGAAGTAGTCTTTGACCGTGGTGGATACTTATACCATGGACGTGTAAAAAGCTTTTAGCTGAAGCTGCACGTGAAAAATGGACTAGTATTCTAGGAAAAAGGAGGATCCACATTTCATGGTTAATATTGATGCAAGAAACTTAGAATTAGAAGATCGTGTTGTTGCGATTAACCGCGTTACAAAAAGTTGTAAAAAGGTGGACGTCGTTTACGTTTTGCTGCTTTAGTAGTTGTCGGTGACCATAATGGACATGTTGGTTTCGGTACTGGTAAAGCTCAAGAAGTACCAGAAGCTATTCGTAAAGCTATTGAAGATGCTAAGAAAAAAACCTTATTGAAGTTCCAACTAGTGGTTCTACAATTCCTCACGAAGTTATCGGTCGCTTTCTGCGGTGGTAACGTATTGTTAAAACCAGCTCAAGCCGGTTCAGGAATTGCAGCAGGTGGACCAGTTCGTGCCGTTGTTGAATTAGCAGGTATTTCAGACGTAACTTCAAAAATCTTTAGGTTCAAACACACCAGTTAACATGGTTCGTGCTACAATCGAAGGATTAAAAACAATTAAAACGTGTTGAAGATGTTGCTGCATTACGTGGCAAATCAGTTGAAGAACTTTTTAGGATAAGGAGGACATTAAAATGGCAGAATTAAAGATTACTTTAAAGAAAAAGCTTGATTGGACGTCCTCAAAACCAAATCGATACTTGTAAAGCATTAGGGCTTAACAAAAATTCGTTCAACAGTTGTTAAACCAGCTAACGTAGCTATCAAAGGCATGGTTAACACAGTTTCACATTTAGTGGATGTTGAGGAAGTTTAATTTAAAACTTATAAGAGGAGGTGCCCGGAACATGAAACTTCATGAATTACAACCAGCTGAAGGTTCTCGTAAAGAACGTAACCGTGTTGGTAGAGGTCAAGGTTCAGGAAATGGTAAAAACTGCTGGACGCGGAAGCAAAGGACAAAAAGCTCGTTCAGGCGGTGGCGTTAGATTAGGATTCGAAGGTGGACAAACTCCATTATTCCGTCGTATTCCAAAACGTGGTTTCCAAAATATTAATCGTAAAGAATATGCAGTTGTAAATCTTGAAACATTAAACCGTTTTGAAGATGGTCAAGAAGTAACTGCGGCTGTACTAGTTGAGGCTGGTATCGTTAAAAACGAAAAAGACGGTATCAAAGTGTTAGCTAATGGTAAACTTGAACGCAAGTTAACTGTAAAAGCAAATAAATTCTCGCAAGCAGCAAAAGAAGCTATTGAAGCTGCAGGTGGAACTGTAGAGGTGATCTAATGTTCACTCTACTAAAGAATGCTGTTCAAATGAAAGATATTAGAAAACGACTTTTATTTACATTGTCGATTCTAATTATCTTTCGTATTGGATCACAAGTAACGGTTCCTGGTGTAAATGCTGGAGCAATCCAAACATTTGCAACTACTGGAATCTTCGGATTGTTAAATACATTTAGTGGTGGGGCTTTATCAAACTTCTCATTGTTCTCAATGGGAGTTTCGCCTTATATCACTGCATCCATTGTTGTCCAATTGTTACAAATGGATATTCTACCAACGTTCGTTGAGTGGTCTAAACAAGGTGAAGTTGGTCGTCGTAAATTAAATTCGGCAACTCGTTATTTAACAATTGTGATTGGATTTTTCCAAGCATATGCAATTTCTTTTGGATTTAATGTTTGGTCAAACTATGGGTTAATTAACAACCCAGGGGTCAAAACATTCTTAATGATTGCACTTGTGTTAACAGCTGGTTCCATGTTCCTAACATGGTTGGGAGATATGATTACCGTTAAGGGGATTGGTAACGGAGTTTCTGTTCTAATCTTCGCCGGTATTGTAGCAAGAATGCCACATGATATTTATGAATTCTATGTAAATCAAATTCAAGGTCGTACAGACACTGATTTGTATCGTGCAGTAGGATTCACAGTTGCATTAGTTGTAGCGATTGTTTTAGTCGTTATGTTAGTAGTATATATTGAACAAGCGCAACGTCGCTTACCAATTTCTTACTCAAAACGTGCAACAGGTTCAAGTGAAACATCTTGGTTACCTTTAAAAATCAACTCTGCAGGGGTAATTCCGGTTATCTTTGCTAGTTCATTTATGACATTGCCATCAACTATTTTTAAGTCTGTATGCTAAAAGATCATAGTGAATCTGGCTGGTACCAAACTTGCCACTAACATTTTTTTGATTTTTTTACTAAAACCTGCTGGTGCAACATTATACACAGTGTTAATTGTTGTATTTACATTTCTTTCTATGCTTTTCGTTCAAGTAAACCCAGAGAAAGTAGCAGAAAAACTTACAAAAAAATCAAGCGGATATATTTTAAGTGTCCGTCCTGGTAAAGATACAGAACAATTTGTTTCAGGTACTTTACTACGATTAAGTACAGTTGGTGCTCTTTATCTTGGTGGTATTTCAATTCTTCCGATGGTAGCTTCAGCATTATGGAACTTACCACGAGGATTGATGCTTGGTGGTACAAACCTTCTAATCGTTGTTGGGGTAGCGTTAGAGTTAAGCCGACAAATTGAAGGACGTACAATTAAACGTAAGTATAAAGGATTTATTGAGGAATAATGGAAGAAATTGACAAGATGCAGCAATGCGTTTTGTCAGTTCTTCAGTTATGATTCTAGGAGGCAACTATGAACATTATCTTAATGGGTCTACCTGGTGCAGGTAAAGGTACTCAAGCAGAAAAAATCGTTGCTACATACGGAATTCCACATATTTCAACAGGAGATATGTTCCGTGCTGCTATGCAACAAGAAACTGAATTAGGTCTTAAAGCTAAATCATTCATGGATAAAGGCGAATTAGTACCTGATGAAGTAACAAACGGCATTGTAAAGGAACGTTTACAACAAGCCGATACAGAAAAAGGATTCTTATTGGACGGTTTCCCACGTACTCAAGCTCAAGCGGAAGCACTTGATAAAATCATGCAAGATTTAAATCGCTCAATTGATGCAGTGATTAATATTGAAGTGAACCCTGATATCTTAATGCAACGTCTCAACAGGAAGAATTATTTGTCGTAACTGTGATGCAACTTACCACAAAAACAAATAATCCACCTAAAGTAGAAGGTACATGCGATCGTTGTGGGTTCTCATGATTTTCTATCAACGTGAAGACGATAAGCCTGAAAACAGTGGAAAAATCGAATTCAAATTAACATTGAACAATCAAAACCAATCTTAAACTACTATAAATGCAAAAAGGCTTATTACGTAATGTAGATGGAGAAAGCGGCATTGACAATCTATTCAAAACGATTCAATCAATTATGGGAGAACCTCGCTAGGACTCTGCCTGTTATCTTGCATTTATGGTAGCTAAAATGGTATACTAAGAAAGTTAGATAACGGTAGAAGTCCGTCAAATAATCCGTAAAAACTTTTTACAAGTGAGGAGGATAAGACATGGCAAAGGAAGACGTAATTGAAATTGAAGGTATTGTTAATGAAACATTACCAAATGCGATGTTCAAGGTCGAACTTGAAAATGGTCATGAGGTTTTAGCGCATGTATCTGGAAAAACCGGATGCACTACATTAAAATTTTTACCAGGGCGATAAAGTAACGGTTGAATTATCACCGTACGACTTTAACGCGCGGAAGAATCACGTATCGCTTTAAATAATGGACTCCGTTAATGAAATAGAGGAGGGAAACATAAATGAAAGTTAGAGCATCAGTAAAACCAATTTGCGAAAAATGTAAAGTAATTAAACGCAATGGTAAAGTTATGGTGATTTGTCAAAATCCCAAACATAAACAACGTCAAGGATAATATATAAGGAGGTACTCATTAGTATGGCTCGTATTGCAGGTGTGGATATTCCACGTGAAAAACGTGTTGTTATTTCTTTAACCTATATTTACGGTATCGGTATTACTACTTCAAAACAAATCTTAGCAGCTGCTAACGTTAGTGAAGATACTCGTGTTCGCGATTTATCGAACGATGAGTTAGACCGTATCCGTGCTGAAGTGGATAAACTAAAAATTGAAGGTGACTTACGTCGTGAAGTGAACTTAAACATCAAACGCTTGATGGAAATTGGTTCATACCGTGGAGTTCGCCACCGTCGTGGTTTACCAGTTCGTGGTCAAAATACAAAAAATAATGCTCGTACTCGTAAAGGCCCAGCTAAGGCTATTGCAGGTAAGAAAAAATAATTTAGAGAAGAAGGAGGTTAATTCTTCATGGCAAAGAAAGTTGTACGCAAACGCCGCGTGAAAAAGAATATTGAATCTGGTGTAGCACACATCCGTTCAACATTTAATAATACAATTGTTATGATTACAGACGTTCATGGTAATGCTGTTTCATGGTCTTCTGCAGGTGCTTTAGGATTTAAAGGTTCTAAAATCAACACCATTTGCTGCTCAAATGGCTGCTGAATCTGCTGCAAAAGGTTCAATGGAGCATGGAATGAAAAACTGTAGAAGTTTCTGTTAAAGGTCCTGGTTCAGGTCGTGAAGCTGCTATTCGTTCATTACAAGCTACAGATTTAGAAGTGACAGCACTCGTGACGTAACACCAATCCCTCATAATGGATGTCGTCCTCCAAAACGCCGTCGTGTGTAATGGATTGTTATTGTTGAATTTTGTCGGACAATCGCACATTGAACGTACGTTTTGAAAGGGGTAAAAAACATGATCGAAATTGAAAAACCAAAAAAATTGAAACGATCGAAATCAGCGAAGATGCAAAGTTTGGTAAATTCGTTGTTGAGCCACTTGAACGCGGTTATGGTACTACCTTAGGGAACTCATTACGCCGAATCTTATTATCGTCACTCCCTGGTACTGCAGTAACAGATATCCAAATGGATGGCGTTTTACATGAATTTTCAACAATAGATGGCGTGGTTGAAGACGTAGCTGCAATCATTTTAAACATTAAAAAAATTGCATTGAAGTCTTTCACTGAAGATGAAAATAAAGTATTAGAAATTGATGTTAAAGGTCCAGCGGTAGTAACTGCAGGCGATATCAAACATGATAGCGACATTCAAGTTCTAAACCCTGATTTATATATTTGTACAGTAGCTGAAGGGTCATCACTTCCATGTTCGTATGAACGCTAAAAATGGTCGTGGGATATGTTCGCTCTGACTACAATAAATCTGATAAATATGCCAATTGGTGTAATTCCCAATTGATTCTATTTATACTCCGATTAGTAAAGTGAACTACCAAGTAGAGAACACTCGTATTGGTCAAAAAAATGTTTATGATAAACTAACTCTTGATGTATGGACAGATGGTTCTATCGCACCTCAAGATGCTATTAGTTTAGCAGCTCGTATTTTAACAGAGCACTTAAATATCTTTTGTTAATTTAACAAATGAAGCACATCCTATGGAAATCATGGTCGAAAAAAAGAAGAAACTCAAAAAAAGAACGTCTTCTTGAAATGACTATTGAAGAACTAGATTTATCAGTTCGTTCATATAACTGCTTGAAAACGTGCTGGAATTAATACAGTACATGAATTAACAAGCAAATCAGAAGCTGAAATGATCAAAGTTCGTAACTTAGGTCGTAAATCTCTTGAAGAAGTAAAACAAAAACTAATCGATTTAAATTTAGACTTACGTCGTGAAGACTAATAGAAACTCTTAAGAAGGAGGAATATTATAAAATGGCTTATCGTAAATTAGGACGTACAAGTTCACAACGTAAAGCGTTACTACGTGACTTGACAACAGACTTAATTATTAACGAACGTATCGTTACTACTGAAGCTCGTGCTAAAGAAATTCGTTCTACTGTAGAAAAAATGATTACTTTAGGTAAACGTGGTGACTTACATGCTCGTCGTCAAGCAGCTGCATTTGTTCGTAACGAAGTTGCAGATGTTCGTGAAGAAGGCGAAAAAATCGTTGTTGAAACAGCGTTGCAAAAATTATTTAATGATTTAGCTTCTCGTTACAACGAACGTCAAGGTGGATACACTCGTATTCTTAAAACAGAACCTCGTCGTGGCGATGCTGCACCAATGGTTATCATTGAATTAGTTTAATATAACATTCAATCGAACACTTTTCGATGGTTGAAAAGAGCGTCATGATGGTAATAATCATCTTGCTTTGTAAGATGGGAAGTCTGGGGCTACTGAAAGGTAGCCTTATTCTTTCCTTGATTATTTAGTCTAGCTCGTTGCCTTCCCGTCATTCACTTGGCGGGGAAGCACTTCATCGTAATAAAGTGTGTTTTTTTATTTATACATATTTTTTTATCATACATAAAATAAGGAAAGGGGTGTCGTTATTGGATCATACTATTATTGAGTTGGAAAATATTCATTATCGTTATCATGAAGACGATGCCAGAGAAGCCCTTGCCGGAGTTTCACTAGAAATTCGACGAGGTGAATGGTTAGCAATTATTGGTCATAATGGGTCCGGGAAATCTACTTTGGCCAAAGTTATGAATGGTTTGATTGAAGCAAATACAGGATCTGTTGTTGTGAATGGGAAAGTGTTAACTGAAGAAACTGTGTTTGAAGCAAGAAGAACAGTTGGAATGGTGTTCCAAAATCCTGATAATCAATTCGTGGGAACTACTGTGGAAGATGATATTGCTTTTGGGTTGGAGAATATTGGACTTCCTCGAGAAGAAATGCTCGAACGTGTAACCAGAGTTCTTGATATGGTGAAAATGTCTGAATTTCGGACGAAAGAACCAGCTCGCTTATCAGGTGGACAAAAACAAAGAGTAGCCATTGCGGGAGTAACGGCATTAGAACCTGAAGTAATTATTTTGGATGAAGCAACATCGATGTTAGATCCAAAAGGACGTTTAGAAGTGATTTCGACGATTCAAAAGCTTCATAAAGAAAAGAAGATTACCGTTATTTCTATTACACATGATTTGGATGAAGCGGCTCAAGCAGACAGAGTTGTTTTGATGGAGCAAGGTCAAATTCAACAAATTGGGACTCCAAAGGAAATTTTTAAATTAGGATCCAAACTAGTTGAAAAAGGATTAGATGTTCCTTTTGCTGAGAAACTGATAGAAGCTCTTCGTGAAAGAGGAATAAATGTCCCTGAGGAGTATTTAGATGAGGAAGGATTGGTGGAGTGGTTATGGACATCCGTTTTAACGAAGTAAATTTCGCATACCAAGCAAACACTCCTTTTGAAACACGAGCATTATATGACGTGAATTTTGCAATTCCTTCTGGGAAGTACACTGCAATCATTGGTCATACTGGTTCAGGGAAGTCGACTATTCTTCAACATTTGAATGCTTTATTAAAACCTACTACAGGAACAGTTGAATTAGGGGAACGTATTGTAGATGCTCAAACGAGTAATAAGGATTTGAAACCTTTACGAAAAAAAGTAGGAATTGTATTCCAATTTCCGGAAGCACAACTTTTTGAAGAAACCGTTCAGAAAGATATTGCTTTTGGCCCAAAGAATTTTGGAGTGAGTGAGGAAGATGCTAATCAAATTGCTAAGGAAACACTAAAGATTGTGGGTCTTCCTGAAGATGTCTTGCAAAAGTCACCGTTTGATTTATCTGGAGGACAAATGCGCCGTGTTGCTATTGCTGGGGTTTTAGCGATGCAGCCTGAGGTGTTAGTACTAGATGAACCAACTGCGGGACTAGATCCTAAAGGTCGTAAAGAAATGATGGAGATGTTTTCCTCCTTACAAAAAGAGCAAGGGATTACCATCGTTCTTGTAACACATCAAATGAATGATGTTAGTGACTATGCGGATTACGTGATTGTTTGTGAAAAAGGGACGGTTGTAAAAACTGGTACGCCTGAAGAAGTGTTCGCAGATGCACATTGGCTACAAGAAAAACAATTAGGCCTTCCTTCAACGATTCAATTTGTGGAAAAGCTAAAAGCAAAAGGTTTTTCAACCGAAGAGCGTCCAATGACGTTAGATCAATTAGCAGATTTACTGGTTTCACATTCTAATTTAGGAGGTGAAGCAAGTGCTCGATAAATTGATATTAGGACGTTATTTACAAGGAGACTCATGGATCCATAAACTAGATCCAAGAACGAAATTAATTGGAACATTTGCGTTTGTATTAGTCATCTTCTTGGCCAATAACTGGGTAACCTATGGCTTGTTGATTGCCTATACACTTATTGCGTTACTGTTGTCTAAGATTCCTCTAGGATTCTTCTGGAAAGGAATTCGCCCATTAATTTGGGTCATTCTATTTACCGTAGCACTTCAAATTCTATTCACCAGCGGAGGGGAAGTTTACTTTAAATGGGGATTCCTTCAAGTGACTTCCGAGGGGATTATTAACGCGATATTCATTTTTTTACGATTCGTATTAATTATTTCATTCTCAACGCTACTAACGTTAACAACTGCACCCTTGCAGTTGACAGATGCCATTGAAGCGGTGATGAAGCCTCTTTCTATTGTGAAGTTTCCAGTACATGAGGTTGCGTTAATGCTATCGATTGCACTTCGTTTCGTCCCAACCTTAATGGATGAAGCACAAAAAATTATGAACGCGCAACGAGCTCGTGGGGTTGATTTTGGAGAAGGAAATCTCTTTGAACAAATGAAGGCGATTATTCCAATTCTTATTCCGCTTTTTGTGAGCTCATTGAATCGTGCAGAAGACTTGGCCACAGCCATGGAAGCACGTGGATATCAAGGAGGAGACGGACGTAGTAAGTACCGTGTTCTGAACTATGAAATGCGTGACGCCATTGCGGGATTATCCCTAGTGGCCGTAACCATTTTATTATTTGTATTTAAAGCATAAAAAATAAGGAGCTTGACTTGTCAAGCTCTTTTTTGAAAGAAGGGAAAAGGATGCAGCGATATAAACTCACGATTCAATATGATGGAACGCCTTATGTTGGATTTCAAGTGCAAGAGAATGGAAATAGTATACAAGCAGAACTGAACAAAGCACTGAAGAAGATGACAAAAGGTCACTATATTCCAGTTAGTGGTTCTGGCCGAACAGACTCTGGTGTGCATGCCAACGGTCAAGTGGTTCATATCGATTATCCCAAATGCATAGAGGAAAACTCACTTGTACGTGCAATGAATAGTTTATTACCAACTTCAATCCGTATTTTAAGGGCAGAAGCGGTGTCTGAAGACTTTCACGCGCGCTATAGTGTGACTGGGAAACGATATATTTATAAAGTAACGACTGCACAGGTGCAGAGTCCGTTTCTTCGTCAGTATGAGCTGCATCACCCATTCAAAACGGATGTAGACCGCATCAACAAGGCTTTTGAAGCAGTGATTGGAGAACATGATTTTACAAGTTTTTGTTCGACAAAAAGCGATAAAGACTCCAAAGTTCGCGTTGTAACAAAAGCAGAAGTGAAGAGAAACGGTGATGAATTAATTTTCACTTTTGAGGGTAAAGGTTTCCTTTACAATATGGTTCGCATTTTAGTTGGAACGGCGCTTCAAATTGGAGATGGTTTACGAGAAGTTGAAGAGATGAAACAGATTTTAGAAGCCATGGACCGAAATGCAGCAGGTCCAACGGCACCTTCTCATGGGTTATACTTAGATGAAGTGTTTTATAAGAATTTCAGCTAGAAATATGATAGGATGAAGATAGTTATTTTAAAAGGAGTGTCAATATGGTATTAAAAGATTTCGATAAAAACTTAGAAAAATACGCTAAATTATTAATCTCAACAGGGATTAACGTGCAACCAGGGCACACAGTCAATATTGTGATTGACGTAGACCAAGCACCTTTAGCTCGTTTATTAGTAAAAGAAGCTTACGCACACGGAGCAAGCGAAGTAATCGTATCATGGGCTGACGATTTCGTAGGCCGTGAACGCTTATTACATGCTGCAGAAGACCGTATTACAAACGTTCCAGAATACCGTGTAGCAGAAATGAACTACTTATTAGAGAAGAAAGCAAGCCGCTTAAACGTTCGCTCAGCAGACCCAGATGCATTCGCTGGAGTGTCAGCAGAACGTCTTCAAAAATCAACAAAAGCATTAAGTCTTGCATTAAAACCATTACGTACAGCAACACAAGCCAACAAAGTGAGCTGGACAGTAGCCGCAGCAGCTGGTAAAGAATGGGCGAAGAAAGTATTCCCTAATGCAGCGACGGACGAAGAAGCAGTAGATTTATTATGGGATCAAATCTTCAAAACTTGCCGTGTTTACGCTGATGATCCAGTAGCAGCATGGAAAGATCACGAAGAAAAATTAGATGCAAAAGCAGCCATCTTAAACAAAGAACAATTCGTGAAATTACACTACACTGCCCCAGGGACAGACTTAACTCTAGGAATGCCTAAAAATCACGTGTGGGAAAGTGCTGGAAGTATCAATGCTCAAGGAGAACACTTCATCGCAAACATGCCAACAGAAGAAGTCTTCTCAGCTCCAGATTTCCGCGTAGCTGATGGATACGTATCAAGTACAAAGCCATTAAGTTACAACGGAAACATTATCGAAGGTATCAAAGTGACTTTCAAAGACGGACAAATCACAGAAGTATCTGCTGAAAAAGGCGATCAAGTAATGAAAGACTTAGTATTCGAAAACAATGGTGCTCGTGGATTAGGTGAAGTTGCACTAGTAAGTGACCCATCACCAATTTCACAATCAGGCATTACATTCTTCAATACATTATTCGATGAAAATGCCTCAAACCACTTAGCAATTGGTTCTGCTTATGCAACAAGCGTTAAAGGTGGAGAAACTTCGAAACTGAAGAAGAATTAAGAGAAGCTGGATTAAACCGTGCGGATGTTCACGTGGACTTCATGATCGGTGGACCAGAAATGAACGTAGACGGTATTCGTGAAGACGGTACTGTTGTTCCAATCTTCCGCAACGGAGACTGGGCAATTTAGAAAAAATATAGATTAAACGCAACATAAAAGGACATCAAGTTTAGGAGTTCTCCTAAGCTTGATGTCCTTTTTTTAGTAAGAAGACTATAGAAAAATCTTATAGAGGTATAAAAAAACTCAATTGGTAAAAAAATCACAAACATTGTACAATAAATAGAGATAAAAACTTACAAATCTCGTAATAATTCTATTAATTCGATTGTATTTTTGCGAATAAGTTTGATTTGGAAGATATGCCACTCCAATAGGGAAGAAACTCTTCTTATCGTCTAGTGGGATCCAAGTAAGAGAAGCATCAGAATAAAATTCCTTATATTCATGGGCCATAATGCATATGGAATTAAAGGTTGCTAAACTAGCTAGCAAAACTTCCCAATTATCATCAGTATAAACAATATGAGGCTCAAATCCAAAGTCTCTAGAACGAGTATGAAGTAGTTTTCCTAACATAAAGTTTCTTGATAAAGTACTGAAACGTTCATTTTTGAGATGTTCAAAGCTAAGTGACGAAGCCTGTTCAAACGGATGTCCTTTCGGGACGACGATACTAGCATGGTATCCTAAAAACTCTTTTTGAAAAGGCTCAAGGTAAATATCGGTTTCAATCTTTGGAAACGAAAGAACTCCAAGATCAATTTCGCCATTGACGAGAGCTGTTTGTAGTTCTCTAGATCCACCTTGAATCATTGTTAGATGAACAGTTGGGTGGGACATCATAAATCTTGAGAATACGGGCATTAATTTAATGGCAAAAAGAGTTGGGAGACCTATTCGAATCGTTTCTTTTTGCGGGCGATTTAGCTTTTGAATCTTTTGAACAGTTTCTTCTAACTGTAAAATAATTTTTTTCGCATCTTCGTATAGGAGTTGGCCAGCATCCGTTAAGCTGATTCCGTTTGTTTGCTGAATAAAAAGAGGAGTATGTAATTCTGATTCTAATTTTTTTATAGTTTGGGAAAGGGTAGGTTGTGTAATGAATAAACTGCGTGCAGCTGGGGAATATCCCCCATGGTCAACGATACTTACAAAGTATTGTAGATGTTTAATATCCATTTGAATGTCTCCTCGTCATTTAAGTGAAATCTTACACATTATTTTATCAAAGAAAAAAATGAGAAGCAATGTCTATTTAAATTAAGGAGGAATAACTATGAAAATAACAATAGCTGGTGCTGGAGCGATGGGAAGTCGTTTCGGATTGATGTTGCATAACGCGGGGCACGAAGTAGTACTAGTAGATGGTTGGAAAGATCATGTAGAAGCTATTCAAAAAGAGGGATTAAAAGCAAACTTCAATGGTGAAGAAGTGATTGTCAAATTACCAGCGCTACTCCAAAGTGAAGTAACGGAGTCTGCTACAAGTGATTTGATTATTCTATTTACAAAGGCGATGCAATTAGAAAAAATGCTCAATGATTTAAATCCTGTTATTCATGAGAAGACTAAAGTGCTATGCTTACTAAATGGTATTGGTCACGAAGAAGTCATCGAAAAGTTTGTTCCTAAAGAAAATATCTTTATAGGAAATACTATGTGGACTGCAGGAATGGAAGGTCCAGGACGAGTGAAACTATTTGGTAGTGGAACAGTTGCGTTAAAGAACTTAGTGGATACTGACGATGCAAAGAAGGAGCTCTTGAAATTGTTGAGGTATTGAATAGCGCAGGTTTAAACGCTAATTATTCAGAGAATATCCTATATGCCATCTACAAGAAGGCTTGTGTCAATGGTACAATGAATGGCTTATGTACCATTTTATTAAGTAATATGTATGAGTTTGGATCTACTACAGATGCTCATATGATTGTTGAAAATATAGTGAAAGAATTTTGCAGAAGTTGCAAAAATTTTGAAAAATATCGAAAATAAATGTTTCAGAAATTGTTGAATATATCGAAAGTAATTGTTATAATTGTAAGACAATTGGACTTCACTATCCATCTATGTATCAAGACTTAAATAAAAATAATCGTTTAACGGAGATTGATTATATTAATGGTGCAGTTGTTCGTAAAGGTAAGAAATATGGAATTCCAACACCATATTGTGCTTTTCTAACGGCTTTGGTTCATTGTAAAGAACAAATTTTAGGAGCAAAATAGCTCAAGAAAGAGGGGAAATTATGGAAGCTCAGGCTCAAACAAAAATGACTGGAAAAGTCTTTATCAATAAAATCTTATCAGGAACAGCACTAGGGGTTATTGTTGGTCTAATTCCAAACGCTGTTTTATCTGCAATCTTAAAATATTTTAGTCAATATCCAATTGCTGTAACAATTACACAAATTGCAGTAATTTTCCAATTAGCAACGCCCCTTATCATTGGTGGATTAATCGCTTTACAATTTGGATTTAAACCAATGGAAATGATGGTAACAGCAGGTGCCTGCTTTGTAGCCAGTGGGGTTGTAACTTACAATGCTGAATTGAAAGCTTATGTAGGTGCTGGAACAGGGGACTTAATCAATACCATGGTGACTGCAGCGATTGCAGTTGGTATGTTGATGCTCATTAAAGATAAATTTGGTTCAACAGCAGTGGTTGCAATGCCAATCGTCGTTGGGGTTGGATCTGCGTTTATCGGATTATTACTCTTACCATACGTTAAAATGATTACTGCAGCGATTGGTCAAGTGATCAACGAGTTCACAACATTACAACCAATTTTGATGTCTATCTTAATCTGCTGTTCATTTGCATTTTTAATCATCTCACCAATCTCTACAGTAGCGATTGGTTTAGCAATTCAGTTAAATGGTGTGTCTGCCGGGGCTGCTGCAATGGGGGTTGCTGCAACCGCTGTAGCATTGGTAGTTCATTCATGGAAAGTGAATAAATCAGGGGTAACATTAGCGATTGCTTTAGGAGCAATGAAATTAATGATGCCAAACTTATTCAAATATCCAGTTATCTTGATTCCATGTTTATCGACAGCAATTCTTTCAGCGATTCCTGTAGCGCTCTTCTCAGTAAGTGGTACGCCTCAATCTGCTGGGTTCGGTCTTGTAGGTTTAGTAGGACCATTAGCTTCTATTGATGCAGGATTGAATGTTGGATTAGCTGCTATTGTATGGTTAGCTGTTCCAATTGCTGCTGCGATTGCAAGCAAGCTTGTATTTGAAAAAGTATTAAAACTATACGATTCTTCAGTAGTCTTCAAATTCCAAGACTAATCAACAGAATTCCTATCGGCTCCTTCATGTAATTGCATGGAGGAGTTTATTTTTATTTTCCAAAGAAGATGGTACAATAAACCTAATAGAAGGGAGTGGTTGCATGAGAATTCAGCAACTCATTTATTTTGAAAAAATTGCTGAAAGAGGTTCGATGAATGAGGCGGCTAAAGAGTTATACGTCAGCCAACCAAGTTTGTCGAAGGCCATTCGTGAACTTGAAATCGAGATGGATATTACGCTTTTTCAACGTGGAAATACGGGAATTACTTTGACGGCAGAAGGACGAGAATTTCTAGTATATGCTCGTCAAGTCCTCGATCAAGTGAATTTGATGGAAGAAAAATACAAAAGACAAACCAAACGGAAACGAACATTCTCAGTATCCGCTCAGCACTATGCCTTTGTGGTCCATGCCTTTGTAGATTTTATTCAAAAGGAAGCTGGAGATGAGTATCAATTCACGCTTCGAGAAACAGAAACACAAAACATTTTAGAAGACTTAACGAACTATAAGAGTGAGATTGGTGTCTTGTATTTGAATGATTTCAACCGTAAAGTCATGGAAAAATTATTCAAGAAAAGGACTTAGTCTTCACGCCACTCTTCACGGCACAACCGCACGTATTCTTAAGTACGCAAAATCCACTTGCCGAAAAAGAGAGCATTACGCTAGAAGAATTAGAAGACTATCCTTATTTATCCTATGAACAAGGAGAAGAAAACTCATTCTACTTCTCAGAAGAAATCCTCAGCACGATGGAGCATAAGAAGAGCATTAAGGTAAGTGACCGTGCGACCATCTTTAACTTAATGGTCGGATTAAATGGATACACGATTAGTTCAGGAATTATTAGTAGCAAACTAAACGATGATAAGATTGTTGCGGTGCCGCTAGACGTGGAAGATACGATGGAACTAGGAATCTTACAACACGATCAACGAAAATTATCGAAGGAAGCAGAGCGATTCTTGCACATGCTAAAAACACATATTCAGGAATACGGCTTTGAAGTTCAAAATCTTGATTTTTAATTCACAAAGAGGTTGAAACTATTCGGAAAATCGGGGATAATAAAAGAAGTTAAGACAGAATTACTCAATAGAAGGAGACGGATGCAAATGAGTTGGAAAGAAACAGCAAAACTATGGGAATCTTTTGATGCACTAGAAGAAGGATTAAAGGTGCAATTACAATCAATGGATGATGTTCAAAAAGAGGAAGCCTTCTATACACCATTAGAATTTGGGACTGCGGGAATGCGTGGAATTGTTGGGCCTGGGATTAATCGCATGAACACTTACACTGTTCGTCAGGCAACAGAAGGATTATCACGCTTAATTGAAAGTTACGGAGAAGAAGCGAAAAAACGTGGGGTAGCGATTGCTTACGATTCACGTCATTTTTCACCAGAATTCGCAATGGAGTCTGCACGTACACTAGCAACTCACGGTATTGCGTCATATGTATTTGAAAGCTTACGTCCAACACCAGAATTATCATTTGCGGTACGTCACTTGCATACATTTGCCGGAATTATGATTACAGCTAGTCATAACCCAGCCGCTTACAACGGATATAAAGTATACGGTGAAGATGGCGGTCAAATGCCTCCAAAAGATGCGGATGCATTAACCGCTTATGTTCGACAAGTAGCAAATCCACTTGAAATCGAAGTGCTAGATGATGACGCATTAGAAGCATCAGGGCTTGTAACGATTATCGGAAAGACGTCGATGATGCGTACTTAAAAGAAATCAAGGCTGTTTCTGTAAATCCAAAACTTCTTAGCGATGTGGAAGGATTATCAGTGGTGTATACACCATTACACGGAACTGGTTTAATGCTTGTAGAAAAAGCATTAGAACAAGCAAACTTCAAAGGATTGCACGTTGTTGAAGAACAAGCAGTGCCAGATGGAGACTTCTCAACAGTTAAATCTCCAAACCCTGAAGAAGCTGGTGCATTTGAATATGCGGTAGAATTAGGGAAAAAAGTTGGCGCTGATGTATTATTAGCGACTGACCCAGATGCGGACCGTATGGGGGCTGCCGTACGCTTACCAGATGGAAGCTACCAAGTAATTACAGGGAACCAAATCGCGGCTATCTTAGTGGATTACTTATTATACGCTCACCAACAAGCAGGAACACTTCCAAGTAACGCGCTTGTCGTGAAATCAATCGTAAGTAGCGAACTTCCAACAGCAGTCGCTAAAAGTTATGGCGCTGAAATGATGAATGTATTAACAGGATTCAAATTCATTGCAGAACAAATCCAACACGACGAAGAAACGGGAGACCATACGTTCATGTTCGGTTTCGAAGAAAGTTACGGATACCTTGTGAAATCATTTGTACGTGATAAAGACGCGGTTCAAGCAGTGTTATTACTTACAGAAGTAGCGGCTCACTTCAAGAACGAAGGCAAGACTTTATATGACGGACTTCAAGCATTATATGCAAAACACGGTTACTTCTTAGAAAAAACAATTTCTGTGACAGTAGCTGGTTTAGAAGGCCCACAAAAAATCAAAGCCTTATTAGACGGCTTACGCGCTTCAGTTCCAACAAGCTTGGAGGATTGAAAGTGGCATTCGCACAAGACTTCGCAGTAAACGAACAAAAAGATGCGAATGGAGTTGTTACTGAAATCGGACTTCCAACATCTAATGTATTGAAATATATCTTAGAAGATGGATCTTGGATTGCCGTTCGTCCAAGTGGTACAGAACCAAAAATTAAGTTCTACATCGGAGCGAAAGCAGATAACGAAGCTGCTGCTAAAAGATAAGGTAGCTGCCTTACAAGCCGACTTAGAAAAATTACAATAATGAAGGAAGTAGAGCACTCTTACATTTGTAGGGGTGCTTTTTTTGTCTTTATAGAAAGAAAGTTTTGAGAATCAAAGGAGTATGCTATAATGAAATTCATATAAATAAGTTTTCAAAAATCGCTATTTTAAAAAGTTTTAAGGAGAACTCAATGAAAAAAAGAAATTAAATTATTGCTAGTAGGGAGCTCGTTATTCTGTTCATTCGTCATTGCAGGGTGCTCAGCTACTCCATCTACTGCAAGTGAAACCACTCAAGCTCAAACGAAAGATACCGTTTATCATAAAAATGATGTTACTGGACCAGCGGCTTCCTTTGATTGGGACGCTAAAATGCCTCCGTTAACGAATTACGAACAAACGTATGTAGAATCTAATAGTGGCAAAACTATAAAAATGCCTTTATCTCGAGTGAAAAAAGCAGCTGAAGATCTTGCAGAGAAGAAAAAGAGCATTACAGATAGTAAAGTCCAAGAAGCATTAAAATTAGTGGACGCCGTCTTTGTAAATCAAGAAAATTTTGATGCACTGTTACATGCTACAACGACCTCTAATCAAGAAGAATTTTTTGATAAATTATGGAATGGGTATATGGTGAAGATGTTGACAGAATCCAGACCAACCTTCTCTAATGATGCGGAAATCGAGTTTCAAGGAGTTACTTATCCCATTAAAGTGTATGGACCAATGTATTTAAAAGTAAATACGAACTCATTAGGGAAAGCAGGAGCTTATACACTGGAAGATTACAAAGTGGATGGAGATACCGTGTACTTGAAATTCCAAGCTCCAAAAGTAGATCTTTATCAATATGAGGTACAAGCAAGCTATCAAAGAGACAATCAAGCTTTCTTTGAAGGGTTGATTCAGGAATCTCAAAAGATAGGGCAATCTGATTTTTCTAAAGCCCTCTTGCTTAAGCTGATTTATCGATTAGCAGCCCTAGGGTTTAAATCGAATTTGGGAGTGAACTTAGAAGGCATGGATTATCTTCCAAGAAACACGCACTATTTAGCAATTAAAGTGGATGATAAAGGAAAAGCAACGATTGATGACGTAAACTTAGCGAACCTTCTTCAAATTGATTTGAAAACAGCGAACGAAGCCAATAAAGGAAAATTCGAATAAAGCCAAATATAGAAAGACCGGTAATACTCAAGGAGTGTTACCGGTTATTTGTTTGTCTAAACGACTTAAAAATCAATGGTGTTCCAGTCGGACTTGCATGGTATAATGAAGTCAAAGCATACGAAGAACAGGTTTTATCAAAAAGAAATTAAGGGAGAATTGAAAAATGACAAAATTTATTGAATCACCAGCTGTAAAAAAATTATGTGAACTGACAAAAGAATCGTACTTACGTTACTGGGATGAACGTAATGGCGGGAACGTCTCAGTACGCCTAGAAGCAAGCGAAGTAGAAGGTTATGAAGACGTGAGTGAAGTGAAACGTGTTCTCGATTTAGGATTCGATGCTTCAACACTTGCGGGTTACTATTACTTAGTAACAGGGACAGGACGTTACTTCAGAAACGTGACAAACCAACCGCTTCTGGATTTAGGATTGGTTCGTATTTCAGAAGACGGACAAAAAGCAGAATTACTATGGGGATTCGAAGATGGCGGAAAACCAACTTCAGAATTCGCGAGCCACTTAATGAGCCACATCGAACGACTCAAGGTGAATCCAAATCATAAAGTGGTCTTCCATTGCCACCCAACAAACTTAATTGCATTAAGCTTCACACAACCATTAGACGAACGTCATTTATCAAGACTGCTTTGGAAAATGCAAGCTGAATCCATCGTTGTCTTCCCAGAAGGAATCGGCGTGATTCCTTATATGACACCAGGAACAAACGCGATTGGGGAAGCAACAGCTGCGAAAATGGCAGAGTTTAGAGCGGTGATTTGGCCACATCATGGATTATTTGCGGCAGGTGATACACTAGATGAAACATACGGTTTAATTGAAGTCATCGAAAAAGCAGCGATGATTTACTCTCAAGTCGGTGCACAAGGTGGAAAAATCTTACAAGAAATTACAGATGCGCAATTACAAGAAATTGCGGAATACTTCCATATGACTCCGCACGAAGGATTCTTAGACCTATAAAGATAAATAGAGCAAAAAGCAAGTCTAACGAAGGACTTGCTTTTTTTCTTCAAGTCTCCATCCATGTACAATTGTCCAGAACTGGTGTAAAATAAAGAGGTAATTACAATAAAAAAGGGGTATCGATAGATGAACTCAGTTTATAAAGATGATAGTTTAACACTACATACAGACCTATATCAAATTAATATGATGAAAACGTATTGGGAAACAGGCGTGTCTGAGAAAAAAGCCATTTTCGAAGCGTATTTCAGAAAGTTACCATTTGAAAATGGTTATGCAATTTTTGCGGGACTAGAACGCATTGTCCACTTTATTGAACAATTACGTTTTTCAAAAACAGATATTGAATATTTACGTGGACTTGGACATTATCCAGAAGAATTCTTAACATACTTAGAAAACTTCGAATTCAAAGGAAGCATCCGCTCTGCCGTAGAGGGAGAACTCGTTTTCGCGAACGAACCACTTGTTCAAGTTGAAGGAACGCTTGCAGAATGCCAATTAATCGAAACAGCTTTATTAAATATCGTGAACTTCCAAACGCTGATCGCAACAAAAGCGAGCCGTGTACGTATGGTTTCTGGAGACGATCCAGTACTTGAATTCGGTACTCGTCGTGCACAAGAATTAGATGCGGCTATTTGGGGAACACGTGCAGCGTACATCGGTGGATGTGATGCGACAAGTAACGTTCGTGCCGGCAAGATGTTTGGCATTCCAGTTTCTGGAACACATGCCCACTCATTAGTACAAGCGTACCGTGATGATTATGAAGCGTTCAAAGCGTATGCCGAAAGTCACCGTGATTGCGTGTTCTTAGTAGATACGTATGATATCTTGAAATCTGGTGTTCCAAATGCCATCCGTGTAGCCAAAGAATTCGGCGACAAGATTAATTTCTTAGGCGTTCGTATCGATAGTGGGGACATGGCCTATATGTCGAAAAAAGTTCGTCAACAATTAGACGAAGCTGGATTTACAAAAGCGAAAATTTACGCGTCCAGTGACCTTGATGAAAAAACAATCCTCAACTTGAAGATGCAAGGCGCTAAAATCGACGTCTGGGGTATCGGGACTCGTTTAATTACAGCGTATGACCAACCAGCACTTGGTTGTGTGTATAAGCTTGTAAGTATCGAAGACGAAAACGGCGTAATGGTGGATACAATGAAGATTTCGAATAATGCTGAAAAAGTATCGACACCTGGTAAGAAACAAGTATGGCGTATTACACGTAATTCAGATGGCAAGTCTGAAGGGGACTACATCGCATTATGGGATGAACGTCCAGATCGATTAGATGAACTCTTTATGTTCCATCCAGTCTACACTTATATCAATAAAACAGTGACAGACTTTACAGCGCGTCCAATTCTACAAACGATTTTCGAAAACGGAAAACGCGTGTATGAATTACCAACACTTCAAGAGATTAAAGCTTACAAAGACGAGCAAATCGAAGCACTATGGGACGAATACAAACGTATCTTGAACCCAGAGCAATATCCAGTCGACCTCTCTCAAAAGACATACGACCAAAAATTGGCAAGTATTGCGGAAATCAGAGAAGAAGTGCGTCTTAAATCAGAACAGTTGGCTAAAGAAAACGCAAAGTAAGGGGAACGTTATGAGACCATTACAACAAAAAATTATCGAAACGCTTCGTGTGAAACCAACGATTAATCCAGAGGAAGAAATCCGTAAAACCGTCGATTTCTTAAAAGCGTATCTTGTAAAGCACCCATTCTTGAATGGGTATGTCCTTGGAATTAGCGGGGGGCAAGATTCAACGCTCGCTGGGAAACTTGCACAAATGGCGATTGATGAATTGAATGAGGAACAAGACCGAAAAGTCTATCGTTTCTATGCGGTGCGTCTTCCTTATGGCGTGCAAGCAGATGAACAAGATGCCATGGACGCCATTGCCTTTATGAAGGCAACGGATGTGCTTCGCGTAAACGTGAAGGATGCGGTAGATGCGTCTGAGCGCAGTATTGAAGCCTTAGGAATGGAAATTTCAGACTTCAATAAAGGAAATATCAAGGCGCGTGAACGCATGGTGGCTCAATATGCCATCGCTGGACAAACGGTTTGTGCAGTTATCGGGACAGACCATGCGGCAGAATCGGTAACAGGTTTCTATACGAAATTCGGGGACGGGGCTGCAGATATTACTCCATTATGGCGTCTTAATAAACGTCAAGGCCGTGCGATGTTACAAGTGCTGGGTGCTCCAGATCATTTATACTTGAAAGTTCCAACGGCAGACCTTGAAGAAGACCGTCCATCGCTGCCAGACGAAGTAGCGCTAGGGGTGACTTACGAAGAGATTGATGATTATCTCGAAGGAAAAGACATCAACGAAAAAGCTGCAGAGACGATCGAAAATTGGTATCGAAAGACAGAACATAAACGTCACTTGCCAATTACGATCTACGATGATTTTTGGAAATAAAAAATAAACTTTAGACTACACCAACTGACATTCAGTTGGTGTAATTTTTTAATATCAGGAGAACACCTATTGACTTTATGTTGAAAAGTGCTATGTTAAACATGTAAAGTTGTCGGTTTTAAAAGGTTTGAGTCTCATTGGAGGTGCTCTATATGGATGTAGGATTACCAGTGTTTCTTGGAGGAATCGTACTAGCAGGAGTCTTTATCTATGCTTGTTACTGGGTCGTTCGATTAGCGGTTCGTCATGAGCTGGAGAGAGGGAACCGGTTATAGAATGTTCCCAAAATTGAGGAGAGGAAACTCTCCTCTTTTTATCGTAAAGAGGAATTTCTACGGTAAGATAGGGAAGATTTTATAAACTAAAATGAATTTAGGTATTTAAACAAGTCTGAATTTTTGTTAGAATAGATAGTGAGCAATCGTTCAAGTATAATTCCTTATGAAAGGGAATTCAGGGAGGTAGTAATATGGAAGTTATAGTTGTAAAAACTCAAGAAGAGGGAGCAAAAGCAGCTTGAGGTGTTTAAACGTGCCTACAATGAAGGAGCGCAAGTATTTGGGTTGGCAACCGGATCAAGTCCA
>BNJS01003605.1_pt1 | contig 117655 bp, 113 predicted proteins | sample 8540461 | NCBI WGS metagenome assembly BNJS01 (sample SAMD00202454, study PRJDB9452) | human saliva metagenome | isolation source: human saliva | place: Japan | reverse complement strand
GCCTGGTCATCCCGACACTGAAATATAATTCAAAAAGAGGCTGTTTATAGCCTCTTTTTGGGTTCATCCGGCATTTCGAGTGATACGGCAGTCATGCAGTGCATAGAGTCTTAGTGTAAAGTACCTCTCATCCCTAAATCCATACGCATTTCGTTTCATTACTTTAATCTTGTTATTGATGCCTTCGACTTTTCCTGTTGATAGATGGCAATCGTACCATGCAAGGATTCCTTTCTTATAGGTTTTCATAGTAACAGCCATTTTCTGTAGTTGGGCTATCTTACTTTGTTCAGCCTGCCTTATCCAGTCATCAAGCACTTTTTCTGCCATATCTTTCGTGGGTTGCGACCATATCTGACGTAGTTGTTCCTTCAAATAGTATGCTTTTGACAATGGCTCATTCATAGCTAAAGCATTCTCAAGCCTTGTCTTGTGCTGTTTATCAAAGATGTCCGCACCATTGCCGAGTAGCAGATACCTTGTTCCTTTTGAGTACTTTTACGCTTATTTATATCTTTTCTCCATACTATAAACTTTTACGTCTGATATCGTCAAGTTTCTCGTTCATTAACTTCACTACATGGAAATGATCAAACACATGTACTGCATCGGGACAGTTCTCCATAACAGAGGCTATGAAAGCCGTAGACAGGTCTGTTGCCACATGTTTTATCTTTATATTCTTACGTTTGACTTTCCGCCAGAATTTCTTCAGAGCTTTCGTACCCTTTCCTTCGCCAACATAGATTACCCTGCCACTGTCCAAATCCACGACTATTGTCTTATAGACATGTCCTTTCTTAACAGCAAACTCATCTATACCAATATTCTCTACACCATCTAAAGATGGAGGGCTATAATGACGCTCAAGGTAAGAGGAGTGTATTTCCTTTATCGTATCCCATGATACACCCAGATGATTCGATACATCCTGAAGCGTCATACCACGAAGTAAATCTACTACATACTTGGCAAAGCGATGAGTATAGCTGCGACTGCCGGTAGCAAAGGGAATATTCTCCTGCTGGTCGAAATCACATTCCTTACATTTATAGCGTTGCACCTTCATGCGGATAGTTACTCGCTTACCACCTATGGGAAGTCCAACAAAGTCCCGCAGGCGATACCCGTTTTTCACAACAGAGCGAGATCCACAACAAGGGCAACATCTTATTCGCTCTTTTGCTTGTACATGCAAAATAATTCTATTACCTTTGTATTCTTCACAAGTGCATTCGTGGGTGTAAAGACCCCAAGCATGATATAGGAAACTGCTGTTCATCTTTGTACATTTGTTTGTGCTTATTCAAATATACAATATTTACAGCGGTTTCTTTTTTATTTTATCTATTTTATCACTCCAAATTCCTGAAGAACCTTTTTTTGTTGATAAAAATCATACTTGCGACCTGTATTATAAAGTATGTCCCTTTACTTCATATTGAAAGTGGGTTTCTATAAATACTTTTTTTCTCTTTCTTTTAAACGTGCGGAGGCTTAGCACCTATTGTGCGGAGGCTCAACACCAATGGTGCGCATGGTGAACACCAATGGTGCGGACACGGTTTATAGTCATGCAAAAACCCTACTGCATCTAAAAGTAGAAAGGACTATTAGCGTGTTACATTGTGGTGGAAAGAAAGTGTGGCATGAGTTATGGTGTGCACTTATCTATCTGCTTTGTGTTATAGGTTAAAGCAAACAATATCCTTTGTGTTTTAGAAGTATGCCAATAGAAAATGTTTGTATCTCAAATCTTATTCGTATCTTTGTCCCATCTGTTAAGATAATAAAACCAAAAATCTATTGTATTACGTAATTAAAACAAAGAAGAAAATGTCTACAATGAGCGTAACCTCTTGGGCAAATCTATTGGAGAATTCTCTGCAGTTTATTTATAAAAAAAATGTGCTAAATAGCTTCCCATCTTGGAGAAGATATGCGGGAAAAGGCATACCAATGCTTTTTGCTTGTCTTTTTGTTAGGGTCAGTCGGCTAATGCGCAGAACTTCAGAACTTTGCGAGATGTAAATGTGAATGAGACTGTACTTGACCTTTCACAGACAGACTGTAAAGTGATTCCCTCGCAATGCGATGCACTCTTGTCATCGTCTTACATCACTTACACTTCCTTCACAACTTGATTCTATCGGTACGCAAGCGTTCTTTGCTTGTGACGGAATAGGTGGAAAACTACATTTCCCTGCAACTACACGTGTGGTAGATGCTTCTGCTTTCAATAGTTGTAAGCAATTGACAGAACTTGTGTTTGATGGCTCTACACGCATAGGTGCTTTCGCTTTTGCTAATTGTCGTGGACTTCGTGAAGTTCGTCTCTCGGCAGTTGTTCCTCCTGCTTGTGCTGACAATGCTTTTGATGGTATAGACCTTAGCCGTGTAAAGCTTGTTGTTCCTGCTAAAGCAAAGAAAGCTTATCGTAACGCACCGGGATGGCGAAACTTCTTTGCACGTCCAAAGTTGGAGAATGTATGCGATCCAGAGAATATTCTTGTACCTCGTCCGCTGAAGTTAGAGGTCTATACAATAAATCTTCCTCTCAAATGGCAAGATGTTGTAGGGGTAGAAACTTCACCCGAATTGAGTAATGAAAAGATGCAAGCTGAGCGTATTCTTGGTGAGCGAACAGCATATAAGAAAGGACGTAAAACTGGTCCGATGGTACGTTTGGCACTTGATAAGTCGCTTACAAATGATGAGGCTTACACCTTGCAGGTAAATGATAAGGGAGTAACTATCAAAGGACGTACAGCTACAGCAGTGTTTAACGGACTGATGACACTTGAACAACTCTGTATTGGTAATGGTGTTTCGGCACGTTCTACGAATATACCTGCACTCTTTATCGCGGACCAACCACGTACGGCAATTCGTGAGTTGATGGTTGATCCAGTTCGCCATTTTATTCCGTTTGAAGATTTGAAGGGCTTTGTTGTTGAGATGGCACGCTATAAGTTTAATGCACTTCATCTTCATCTTGTAGACGATCAGGCATGGCGTATAGAGATAAAGAAATATCCAGAACTTGTCGAGAAGGGTTCTGACCGTGTCGGTATGGATGATATGCCAGAGCGTATCAGCGGTTATTATACCCAAGACCAGATGCGCGAGCTCGTTCGTTTTGCTGCTCAGTATCATGTTATGGTGATTCCAGAGATTGAACTTCCAGGACATGAGGTAGCTGCTGTTCACTGCTTTCCACAGCTCTCTTGTGCTAAGAAGCCTGTGCCAATTCGCTTGACTTGTGGTGTGAGCAATGAGTTACTTTGTCCTGCAGAACCATTTGTTTATGAGTTTCTTGATAACGTCCTGACAGAGTTAGCCGATGTGTTCCCTGCTCCATACGTTCATCTGGGTGGTGATGAGGCTGGGCAGCCACCATTGGGCGCATGGTCAGATTGTACTGCTTGTACGGCACTGAAGCAGAAAGAAGGGTACACAGAGAACTGGCAGTTGCAGCAATACCTCTTTGATCGTGTGATTAATAAACTTCAGTCATTGGGTAAGACACCAATGTATTGGTATGAGCAGGAGTTTAAGACGATTCAGCCGGGATGCGTTGTTTACGCGTGGAGACATGGTCTGACGAAGACAGCTATTGATGCTGCTGTGCGTAATAAGGCGAAGATAATGCTCTGTCCGGGTGAACACTGCTACTTAGACTATCCTCAGCAGCGAGGTGATATGCCTGAAAAGAACTGGGGTATGCCTGTCACAACGCTTGAGCAGACTTATCGACTTGACCCAGCATGGGGACAGGATAACGTCTTTGTTCGTGATAACTTTGCTCGGTGTGAGTGGAACGCTTTGGAGTGAATGTATCAACTCTACAGAGCGTATTTACTATCAAGCTTTCCCACGTGCAGCCGCTTTGGCTGAGGCTGGATGGAGTGTTCCAGAACGTAGAAGTTATAAGGAGTTCCTTACACGTGTACGTCCATTGACAGATGATATGCAACGTCGTGGCGTTGCGGTCAACGTAAGATAAGTTGTAATTGAGGGTCGTTGGGCTGTAAAACGAATGTCTTTACGGCTCTGACTGATTATTTATAAAAGAATTATCATCACAAAGATAATGATTTATTTACGTGATGATAATTCTTTTTGTATGAAAATAAATATTTATTATCGTGAAGAAAAATATTTATTTTCATGAAAGTAATTCGTTAAAGGTTGAAACTTATACCTGTAACGACCCATGCGCCTGGCTGTGAAACATTGCCATAGTCAACGTAATGGGCACCAAATAGGTTGTTTGCTTCAACGTATGCAGTCCACTTCTTTGCATTCCAAGTCATACGACTATCAACAACGCCATAACTCTTATAGCTTTGTCGTTGGTTGTTCGTATCAATATAGTTTCCCATACGATGTTGGAAGCGATAGTAGAAGCCAAGGTCAAGATTGCGCCAGAGGTTCAACTGAAGATTGCTTACAAACTTATTCTTCAGATATTCCAACGCATATTTGCTTACATAGCCTTGATTATCAACCTTCTTCTGGTGGATGTAGCTATAAGCCAGACCAAACTTCTTTAAAGAACTTTTGTGAAGGAAGGAGTTGATAAAGGTCGAAATCAAGTGATGCCTCTGTTCCAAAGTGCTTTATCTTTCCGAAGTTTACACTCTTCCATATCACGGCTCCGTCAGCATCTAATGTGCCATCACTGATCCAGTCGATAAGGTTCTTGTGGTTATTCCAGTAAACACTTGCCTTGGCAGTGACGCCCTTGTTGTCATATTTCACACCCGTTTCGAATGCAGAAAGTTCCTCTGGGCGAAGATGTTTGTCTGCCTATGACCACCAACAGAGTAGAATAACTCTGTTACTGACGGCATACGGAGGGATGAATTATAAGAAGCATATAGCTTCCAAGCGTTTCCGATACGGTAACTTGCATCAACTCCAGGGTAAACATGCATTGGCATATCTGCTTGACTATTCTTGACTGCTGTCAAACCAGCTGACAGCGTGAAGCGATCAAGGATGATATTATGCTCAAGGACAAACTGAATATTCGTGCGATTCAGCCCGACAGTATAGTCTCTGTCTGTTCCATGGATATGCTTTGGACGAGAGAGTGGTTCGCCAAGGTTACCACTTACGAGGTCTTCATTGCGTAACTCTGCAGCGAAGGCTGTGCGGCCAAGGTCCCAGTCAAAGTAAGCATTGAGGTTTACACCATAGATGTCAGTACGATGATAATTGAAAGGATACTTGTTGGATGCACCACGGAAGAGCTCAAAGCGGTCCATATTACGGTTCCAATAGAGAGAAGGATTAATGTGGAAGCGTCCACGTAGGTTCTCTGCTTGAATGGCTGTGAAGGTTTTAAAGGTGTGTTCAAACTGGTCGTCAAACTTTGCCGAGTAGAAAGTATTTGAACCAAAGTCCTTCAGACTCATGCCAGTATGCCAACGAACAGCAATGTCTTCATCCGTATAATTACCTTGATAAAAAACTTTTGCAGTGCGGTAATCAGCGTTGAGGCTGCCCGTCTTGTTGCGAAGATAGCCATCACTGCGCGTGTAAGAAGCTGATAGCTGATTGTTCCAACGGTCTTTTGAAGCAATGTTTCCACGTATGCCAGCACTGAGATAGCCGTAGGAACCACCTTCAACATGGGCAGAAAGACTTGTCTTTTGTGGAATTCTGGTTACGATGTTTATTGCACCTAATAAAGAAGATGTACCATAAACTCGGGCTGCTGGACCCTCAAGGACTTCTATCCGTTCGATTTCACTGATGTCAACTGGGAAATCAAAGGAGTTATGTCCAGTCTGTGCATCACAGATATTGATACCATTAAGGAGGACTGTGATTTGTTCTGAGTTGCCACCACGGACACTTACGTCGGTTAAGGCACCTAAAGGTCCTTTCTGTCGGACGTCAACTCCGACGGCATACTTTAGCAAATCGTTTACACTTTGTACTGGAGCCGCCTGGATATCCTCACGACTCAGTACAGTTACCATTCTCGCTTGCTGACTAACTGTCAGCGGTGCTCGCGTTCCCGTCACGTGCACTTCTTCCATCATCACGCCTTGGTTGGTGATTGTTGAGTCTGTCTCTGCCTTCTCTGTCTTAACACTAATGCCTTTGGCAGTAGCATTTTGTAAGGTAGCGACGCTCAGTACACCAATCAGAACCTCTTTCCCAAGAACGGAAAAGAGCGAGTAGCCGTGGTTGGAGAAGTGTTTAAACTTCAGAACGCTGCGCTTTTGAAATGTTGGTTTGTACATAAATATAATTAAAGAAAACGTCGGAAGGTGGAGCTTTTCCCCTGCCGACAAACGGGTGCAAAAGTAATAAAAGTTTTTGTAACAGCGAGGATTAATCGATGATTATCGACTTTTATGTGGGTAAGGTGTAGAAAAACCTTCGTTTATGTACGTTATATTTGAGATTTTTACTACTTTTGTAGGCAATTAATTCTCGAAACAGACAAACGATTAATTGCACAATGAAAGCATTACGTGACCGTATCCTTAAGGATGGAAAGTGTTTCCCAGACGGAATCTTGAAGGTAGACAAGTTTATTAATCACCAGATGGATCCTAATCTGATGAAGCAGATTTGTGTGGGAGTTTATCCGCCGTTATGCCTCAACAGAAATCAACAAGATTATCACAATAGAAGCGAGTGGCATTGCTCCTGCCATTATGATGGGCTTTCTCCTCGACCTTCCTGTGGTCTTTGCGAAGAAGAAAAAGCCTTCAACAATGGGCGATATGCTTTCAACAAGCGTCTTCTCGTTTACCAAACAAAGAGAGTATCATGTTGTAATATCGAAGGAATACTTGGGTGAAGGCGATAAGGTGCTGTTTGTCGACGACTTCTTAGCTTATGGTAATGCAGCAAAAGGTATGATTGACCTTTGCAAGAAGGCAGGTGCAGAGTTAGTTGGCATGGGCTTTATCATAGAAAAAGCATTCCAACATGGTCGTGATGCGATTGAAGCAGCAGGTGTTCGTTGTGAGAGTTTGGCTATCATCGAGTCGCTTGAAAACTGTGAGATTAAAATGAGAGAAACATAAACGAGGTGGGCTTGTGTGCCCACCTTTCTTGTTTTATATGGTAATCATTCGTAACATAAACGTCTCTTTAAGGAATTGAGAATGCTCTTTAGGGAACGTCGAATCTAATCTTTTAAGAGGGAGAAAAACTATACTTTGGAACTCCAAAGCTACCCTTTTTATTTCAGTAAAGAATAACATCTTACCTTTATTATATAGTATAAAATAACAAAAAGAATGGAAAAGTCTAAGGAACTTATCTATGGTCTGAATGATCGTCCACCGATTCGTGAAACTATTTTTGCTGCCTTGCAGCACTTGTTGGCAATCTTCGTAGCCATTATCACACCACCACTCATCATCAGTTCAGCATTGAAATTCGACTTGGATACCACTGGTTTCCTCGTGTCAATGTCTCTCTTCGTTTCAGGACTGGCTACCTTTATTCAGTGTCGTAGGTTGGGCCCGATTGGAGCTGGTCTTCTTTGTATTCAAGGAACCTCTTTCTCTTTTATCAGTCCTATTATTGGTGCAGGTATGCTGGGTATGGTTAACGGCAAGATGAATATAGAGATGGGACTCAGTTATATCTTTGGTGCCTGCCTTGTTGCATCTGCTGTAGAGATGATTGTGAGTCGCCTGTTGCCTTACACACGTAAGATTATCACACCATTGGTATCAGGTGTCGTTGTTTCTCTTATCGGTATGTGTCTTATTAAGGCTGGTATTAACTCTTGTGGTGGTGGTCAGGCTGCTGTTGATGGTGGTACATTCGGTTCATTGCAGAACCTTGGACTTGCTTTACTCGTATTGGTTAGCATTATTTTCTTCAACCGATCAAACAACCGTTTCCTACGTATGGGATCCATTGTGTTGGGACTATTGATAGGCTGTGTAGCTGCTTATGCACTCAATATGATTGACTTTTCAAGCCTCAAAGGTAGTGGTAGCCTTAATATTCCAGTTCCTTTCAAATATGGTTTGAACTTTGATTTGGGTACAATCATTGGTATCGGACTTATTTATTTGGTAACAGCCGTTGAGGCTTTTGGTGATATTACAGCCAATTCGCTCATCTCTGGTGAGCCTGTTGAGGGTCCTGTCTTTATGAAGAGAGCGCAGGGAGGTGTCCTTGCAGATGGTTTCAACTCTTTCTTGGCAGCCGTCTTCAATAGTTTTCCTAACTCTATCTTTGCCCAAAACAATGGTATGATACAGCTTACGGGTGTTGCCAGCCGTTATGTTGGTTATTTCATCGCAGGTGCTTTGGTTCTTTTAGGATTGTTCCCAGTAGTAGGTAAGGTGTTCTCACTTATCCCTGACCCTGTATTGGGTGGTGCAACCTTGTTGATGTTCGGTACAGTTGCTGCTGCTGGTATTCGTATCATAGCTTCTACAGAGATTACTCGTAAAGCAGTATTGGTTATGGCTATCAGTTTTGCAATGGGTCTGAGCGTAGAGTTGGTACCTGGTATTCTTGACAAAATGCCTGATATTATCAAGAACATTTTCTCAAGTGGTATCACCACAGGCGGTCTTACCGCTATCCTTGCTAATGCTTTTATCCGTATCAAGGAGTAAACTTGCACAATACTGAAAACGAAAGAATCAATAATGATTTAAGTGTTTTCAGTAAGAAATAAGCAGTTTTTTACTATCCTTTCGGTACATTCTCCTTTTAAATGTTTATCTTTGCAAAAGATAGAAGGAGAATGTACCGATTGTGTTTCTCCGTGAAGTATAAATTATTTCTTAATAGAACAGAATAATAACAAGACTATGTCAAATCAGAATAAGCAGCGTAAATTTACAAAGTCGCTGACCTTTAAAGTTCTTTGTGGACTGGCTGTCCTCGTATTCTTGGGCTTAATTTATAATCTCATTGTGGCTTCAGATGATGCTCCTATGACTGAACAAGAGGAGGAAGAGGTGCAGAAACGAAATGCAGATGCAGACACAATAGACATAGTAGGCGATTATCTTTGGCCTAATATGAAGCCTTCAAAAGAAGATATGATGACTGATGAGGAGAAAGCTGCTGAGGCTGAAAAAGCTAAGGCAGGTAAAGATGATAAGGGGAAGGAAGCTTCTGATAAGGTGCAGTCTAACCAATACGATGCTCCTATCGCTGCTCCTGCTCCAGATATAGCTCCATCTTCTGAGCTTCCTGTTAAGCAAGTAGCACCTTCTATTGAGAAGATGGAGGCACCAAAGATTGAAAAGATTGAATAGTATATAACTGTTCTTTAGTTAGAACGAAAGGACTATACAAATCTTCACAACATTGATGAATAGATGTTTCAATTCTTGTGGAGAAGAAAGGAGGAATACTATAACGACTTAAAAGAAAGAGAGGTACACTATGAAACGTTTAGTTTTATTTTTGTTTGTAGCAGTCCTTATGGTGGGTTGTGCTACAACTTATTACGATTCTGAGGGTAATCCAGTGCCAAAGGAGAAAATGGAGCAGTTGCGTACAGCTGCTGTGAAAGCCCACTTAGCAGAGCATCGTTACCGCATATTTGTAGACCAAATGTATCCTATGCGTGGTCCTGCTGTATATTTGCAGAATGACTGGGGAATGGAGGTAAGTGGTGATTCGATAGGGCTTTTCCTTCCTTATTTTGGTAGAGTTTACCATATTCCTTACGGACGTGGTGGTGGTTTGAGCCTTGTAGAACCTCTGACGAGTTACAAGGAAGAACCGATGAAGGGCGGACGTCGTATCTTTATGACCACTCGTAATGATTTCGAGAGCTATCAGATTGTACTTGAAGTCTTCGATAATGCTACTGTGTCATTGGTAATTAATCCCAGTGAAAAGGAGACGATTAGCTTTTCTGGTGTGATGGAACTTAATGATGTTTTTACACCAAAGGGTCAAAAAGCAAGTAAGAGACACCAGACAACATTCATGAAATTATGATTAACCGACTTAATACTTTGTTCCTGTTACTGTTTGTAAGTCTTATGGCATTCGGACAGTCGGCAGGAACAATTGCGTCTAAGGATGCTATGCTTTATGAGTCTTCTCGTCATCTATATGAGAAGGGTGATACGTTGACGATTATCTCAAAAGATTTTGAATGGCCAAAAGGCTTGGATGGCTCTCTCTTACCAGAACTACAGCATTATCTTACAAGCTTTTTCTTTAACCAGTCTTCCGAAAGTTATGATACTGGTTGGAAGCAGTTTGAGTCTTCGTTAGGTAAGGAAGTGCGAGCTATAAAGGATGATGCGGGTGCTGAAAGGCGTTTTTACGATATGGGGTTACGATGTCTTTGGTTGGAGCCAGGAAGATATATTTCATTTCTTGCTCGTTTAGAGGAACGTAATGCGACAAGTGTCATAGCAGCAAAGCATTCTTATTTCACTTTTGACCTTATTAATAAGAAGGTTTTAACGCAGAATGATGTGTTTAATCAGACACGCATGTGGCAGGATCCTAACGTTCGCTATCAGTTCTATGAACTGTTAGATTATACGGCAAATACGCATACTGAGGACTCTATAAATTGGGATATTCTACCCAATCAGTTTGCACTTATAGGACAGAATATACGTTTCGACCTTGGTGTTGATAACGGTGGAGGAGTTTATTCAGAAGTAAGTAATGACATGGTAGATGTCCTTTTCTCTAAGAGCTTTAAGAAGTGGCAGAAACAGTCATTATCTTATGCAGGCATAAAGAAACTTCCTAATGAGGCTGTATATGTCTTCTTGCCACCTGATTCTGTATTTCCAGAAATATTGCCACAGTTTGATGGAAATTTAGCTGCGGCTATTGCGCAGAATATTTCCTATACAGGACTTAACCCAGCAACAACTCCTGTGGGGAGAACTTATGCCTCTTTTATTGTTGATACGGATGGTTCCTTGAAAGATATAGTCTTTCTAACGGTAAATAATATTGAGTTGAACCGCGGTATTGCTGCAGCACTTCAATTATTAAGAGGTTGGAAACCTGCAATGCATAGCGGTAAACCTGTAGCTTGTAGATATAACCTTCCCCTCACTTTACACTTCCAATAAGAGTCGTGCGGAGCCTTAGCACGTGTGGTGCGGATGGTAAGCACCAATGGTGCGGAGGCTTCGCACCAAGCAAACAGATGTAGATGTGACTGTCAATAAAGAGTTGGTTCAGAATCGATTAATGCTTGCAGGTTGATTACTTATAGGAAGTTTAAAAGCTACAAGAATCTGTTGTAAGTTGTTATATCAGTATTGGATGACCTTTACTTAGAATTGTGTGTAGATAAAAGGTTGGATACTATGATGACTAAGATTAATAACTAACTGCAGAACAATAGCAAAGATACATAGCTTTACGAGCCATGAAGAATTGATAAACTTATTTGTAGCCAGTTGTAATCTGTCTCTCGAATACTATGAAGTTCTAAACTTATGAGAACAACAGCCAACCATAGTGGGTATTCCATTAGGAAGGTGTAGGCATCTGAGAGGCTGATAGTATGCAGGATATTGTCGATTAATGTTGTAGCAGTTGTCATATCCGCTGCACGGAAGAATATCCATGCAAGGGAAACATAGCTAAACGTAATAAACCAACTGATACCTTTTGTATATTTATTGTCTGGTATCTTATCCAATCCATTGTTTCGACAGAACTTATGAATGACCAGTCCAATGCCATGAAGTACGCCCCATACGATGAACATCCATGATGCACCATGCCACAGACCTGCTACTATCATTGCCAAGAAGCTATTGAGATAGGTGCGAAGTTCGCCTTTTCTGTTTCCTCCCAATGGGATGTAAAGATAGTCACGGAACCATGTGGAGAGAGCTATATGCCAACGATGCCAGAACTCTGTGAGGTTCAGACTCTGATAAGGGAATCTGAAATTGTCTTTTAGCTCATATCCCATTAGGGCTGCAACACCTATAGCAAGGTCGCTGTAGCCCGAGAAATCGAAATAGATTTGAACTGAAAAGCCCAATACACCCATCAAATTACCAAAGCCACTTTGGCTTGCTGGCGCATCAAAAACAATGTTATTGTATTGTGCAATATAGTCGGCGATGAGGGCTTTCTTTATCAGTCCGCAGATGATCAGCCATAAACCTTTATAAACAAGGTTCTCGTTGACATTGTCTTTCGGTGTCTGAACCTGTGGGAGCAATACTTCAGCGCGGGTGATAGGACCAGCGATAAGGAGTGGGAAAAAGGTAAGATAGAAAGCGTAGTCAATCAGTTCTGCCGTCTTTGGATAGCGTCCCTTATAGACATCAATGGTGTAGCTGATTGCTTGAAAAGTAAAGAATGAGATGCCGACAGGTAGCAACATTTTCTCTGGTGTGAAGTTGCTACGCAATAGTTCGTGGAATATCTCAAGTGTAAAGTTTGTGTATTTGTAGTAGAGTAGGGGTAACAACTCTGTCAGGATGACAATGGCAAGTCCAATTCTTCGCACTTTTCCACGCTTTAAGCGCATCATAAAGCGAGTGAGATACCATGAACTAATCGTAATAATGGGCAATAGCCACATCAAAACTCCATTCGCTTTGAAGGCAAAGAAAAGACTAAAAGCAATGACGTATGCCTTTGTCCAAGCCTGGCGATAGTGGTTTAATCCTATGTATATAGCGAAGAAAACAAGGAAAGAAACCATAAATGGAAATGTACACAGCGACCAGTTCTTGTCTTGTGAAGACAAGAAGTCAAAGAAGGCAGTCATTAGCTGTGTTATATTTGTCATCTATTAATCGTTTATTTGCTGCTTGTTTCCCATTTAATAGCCTTCAAAGGAAGGTTGCAAAAGCTTTGTATTTGTTGCTTTGTGATGAGCTTTTGGATTGTTGAGTTGTAGCGGATTAGCGCACTCTTTACTCCCTATAAACTTAGCAGCGGTATCCATCCAGTAGGCAGCTGCTGCCCATGTAGGATGATAATGGTCGCTACCTCGCTCAAGTTTGAGGTTACGACTGTCGAAGAAGCGTCCTTTTCCAACATTTTCCTTTATGACATCATTGATGCCTGTGTCGCCATTCCACGTGGAGGGACTAATCCATACGAAGGGGATATTTTCTAATTTCTTCACCAACTGCTGTACATATTGCGTACGATTGGCAAGGTCGTTGATAAAGAGCTCATTACTGCCAAGGCAGATGAGTACGTACGTTGGCTTGTATTCAGCAATGAAGTGTTCTAAGGTTTGGGTGGTTCCCCAATGCTCAGTAGAAGAACTATACCAGATAACGGTATATAGTTTATGTCCGTTTTCACCCGCATAATCACCCAACCTACGCGAAAGTCCTTCGACCATTGAGTCGCCAATAAAAAGGATTGTTTGGTTACGACGCACCTTCTTGACCGTTGGTTTAGGCTGTTTTGTTTTCTCAATAAGTGGTTGGTTTAGGCTTGCAAGGGTTATTTTGCGGATGGTATAGCTGCCCAGGGTTATCTCAGTTGGGATAACAGCATAGACAATGATGGCTGCCATGACAGCAGCCATCAAAAGTAATGTCTTTATTTGGGCCTGCATATAGAAGGTTTATTTCAAGACGATTTCTACTGGGCAGTGGTCGCTTCCCATCATATCTGTGTGAATCTTGGCATCTACGAGACGATCTTTCAATCGTTCTGAGATAAGGAAATAGTCAATACGCCACCCCGTGTTCTTCTCTCTTGCACGGAAGCGATACGACCACCAAGAGTAAGTAACCTGCTCAGGATAAAGAGTACGGAAGGTGTCGATGAAACCATTGCTTAACAACTGGGTCATCTTCTCACGCTCTTCATCAGTAAAACCAGCATTCTTGTGGTTTGTCTTTGGGTTCTTAAGGTCTATCTCCTGATGAGCAACATTCATGTCACCACATACGATAATAGGCTTTTTCTCTCATCGAGTTTGTGAAGATAGGCTTGAAATCATCTTCCCACTTCATACGATACTCCAATCGACGAAGTCCCATCCTGTGAGTTCGGTGTATAGACTGTTACGAGATAGAAGTCATCCATCTCCAATGTTATCACACGTCCCTCATGGTCGTGCTCATCAATATCAATACCATAAGTCACGCTTAATGGCTTATGCTTCGTGAAGATAGCGGTGCCAGAGTAGCCCTTCTTGTCAGCGTAATTCCAATAAGATTCATAGCCAGGAAAACTGAGGTCGAGCTGTCCTGCTTGCATCTTTGTCTCTTGTAGACAGAAGAAATCTGCGTCTAAGTCCTTGAATTGCTGTTCAAATTCTTTTCCTACACAGGCGCGAAGCCCGTTTACATTCCATGAAATAAACTTCATTGTATATCTTTCTTTTCTATTGTTCTTAGTTCAAACTCAACAAGTATATTGTTGTTTTATCTCTTATATCCTGTCAGATTGAAGCTAACAGGTGTATCAAAATCCTCTTGTATAATTGCAGTTGCGTGTGCTTTGTTTATTTTCACCAGTTTGTATATAGTGAATTGCAGTTGCATTTCAGAGTTGTTCATTGTATAACTACTGCTGAACTGCTTATTGTTAAAGGAAACGGCACCTATTAATTCATAAGTTTCGTTGGCTGTTGTAATATCAAACTTGATGTTAGATGATAAGTTGAAGAATACCTTATTGTCTTGTGGTTGTACGGTCGTAATATACAATTTCAGCGGTCTTTGCTTCTCGTTAGCGAGAGTAGTATATAGCGAAGATGCAGTTTTCTTTGACACTCCATCTGCTAACAATTGGTATGGGAAGTTGTTGACTGTAATGGTAGAATTCTTGTCTACATTCCAATTGACATCCGGCCAGACTATTATAGTTGTACTATATTTGGTAGCCAAGTTACCTTTATAGTTTCCTGTAATGTTGTTGAGCGCCTGTATAGCATTTTTCTCAGCATCTGGAGTGTCGTTGTCTTTTGAGCAACTTGTAGTAAACAATGCTATTACAAGTGCACAGATAGCCAGTACTGCTGTTTTTCATTGTTCTTTTTCATTTTTGAGTCTTTAAAGTTTATAATAGTGCTTAAACTATATTCTCTTGGTCTCACCACGCAGCAAGTCCATGAACTCATTGCGTGTCTTTACTTGATTCAAATACACCGCTATAAGCACTTGTTGTGGTAATAGAGTTCTGTTTTTCTACGCCACGCATCTGCATACACATGTGCTTTTGCTTCGATGACAACCATTACGCCTTGTGGCTTCAAGGTGTCATTGATGCACTGCATCACCTGCTCTGTCAGGCGTTCCTGTACCTGCAGGCGGTGTGAGAAGATATCCACTACGCGTGCTATCTTGCTCAATCCCCGTTATATGTCCGTTTGGAATATATGCAACATGAGCTTTGCCATAGAAAGGAAGCATGTGGTGTTCACACATAGAGAAGAAGTCAATATCTTTCACAATAACCATCTGGTTGTACTTCTCTTCAAACAGAGCGTCAGTCAACACCTTATGAGGGATCTTGTGTATAGCCACGTGTAAGCACTTGCATTGCCTTTGCAACGCGCATTGGTGTCTTCTCAAGCCTTCTCTCTCGGGGTCTTCTCCTAAGAGTGTAAGTACCTGCTTGTAGTGTGATGCAAGTTCGTCTAATCCTTCACGGAATGGTATTTCGGGAGTCATATTACTTTTCTTTCTTATTATTTGTATGTGTTAGGGTTCTCTTTAATATTGTAGAGTAGGATAACCCTTAGTAATTTACAGGTTGTGTTGTCTTTATTGTCACCATCATACGGATGACGTTAGCATGTGGATAGCCCTCCTTTCGGAGTGTTCGCATAATCTTCTTTGCTGCCTCATAGTTGGTGAAGTTACCAACAAGACACATCCAACGTGGTGGATAGAAATGTACGTAAACAGGCTGCTCAGGGAAGAGCTGTTTTGCTTTCTGTCCTGCTTTGTCTGCTTGTTGGTGTGCAATGCGAGTGTTACCACCGCTATACACCTGTACACGGAATCCTCTAACTTTCTGTACACCTTTCTTGACACGTTTGGTCACAATCCGCGTATCTTCAATCTCATCCCATGTCGGAATGTGCGGTTTTCTGACTAAACGCTTTACTATTTTTGTTCTGACAGGTTGTAAAGTGTTGTTTTCTGGTCGTGCTATCTCTGGCTTGTGCTCGTTTAGTTTTGGGACAACCAGTTGTTTTGTGTCTGGCGTCTTGATGATTGGACGTGCAGGTTCGTTTTGACTCTCTACTTTCTGTCGGTCTTTTTTGTTTTTCTTGTCTGCCTTTTTGCCATTCACCAATGCGTCAATCTCGGCACTCTGTGATACCGTCACCGACCCTTGGGCATTAACAGCCACAACAGCAGTCAGCATAAAAACTATGATTGTAAGGAGTCTTTTCATTCTTTAGTGTATAAAAATTGAAATAGAGGTTGTATCAAATAAGCCAATGGTTGTTGACCGAATGACAATTTGATACAGCCTCTTAGTTTTTCTTTGAATTACTTCTTCCAAGCGTCGATGATACCCTTGAAGTCAGCAGCCTTCAATGAAGCACCGCCAATCAAGCCACCGTCGATATCTGCCTTGCCGAACAACTCAGCAGCGTTGCTTGCGTTACAGCTACCACCGTAGAGGATTGATGTCTCCTCAGCAGCCTCCTTGCCGTACTTCTCAGCAACGATTGAGCGGATGTAAGCCAACATCTCCTGAGCCTGATCAGAAGTAGCAGTCTTACCTGTACCGATAGCCCAGATTGGCTCGTATGCCAAGATGATGTTCTTCCACTCCTCAGCAGAAAGGTGGAATACAGAACCTTCGAGCTCAGCCTTTACTACCTCGTTCTGCTTTTCAGCCTCACGCTCCTCAAGAGTCTCGCCGCAGCAGAAGATAACCTTCAAGCCATTAGCCAATGCCAACTGTACCTTCTCTTTCAGAATCTCAGCTGTCTCACCATAATACTGACGGCGCTCAGAGTGACCGAGGATAACGTACTGTGCACCAGTACTCTTTACCATAGCGGCAGAAACCTCACCAGTATAAGCACCCTTCTCCTTGTCAGCGCAGTTCTCAGCACCGAGAGCAACACCCTCAGCGTCCAATACCTGTGCAACACTTGCAAGGTGAATGAATGGAGTACAGATAACAACATCACAGTTTGGCTTCTCTGCCTTCAATGAGTCGTTAATTTCCTTTGCCAATGCAATACCTTCCTGCAGGGTCTCGTTCATCTTCCAGTTACCTGCAACAATTTTCTTTCTCATTTGTCTTTTACGTTTTAAAAGTTGATATAATTTATTTGATTGTTCTCTTTGTAATAACCATTCCTCCTTTTGCTTCAACCATTCCTCACGTTTTCTTACCCATCGTGTCCATGACCAAATGCGGTCGGCAACAATAAGGAGTGTTAGTGGGAAGATATAGCAAATAAGAATCAAGACAATCTTTGTCCATGTCTTATTCTCTGGTTCACGTCCTGCCTCAATAAGTGATAATGGAGCGTTCAACTCTGCCTGCTTAGGAAGGGCATTGTGACTCCACTTATTGATGATAGTACCTTTGTAGAGTAGCACCAAGCCAGGATTACTACGGATGATTGTTTTAAGCGTTGTACCATCGGTTGTATAGAAAGGATACTCGGCTCCCGTAATATCTCGCCAGTGTTTTACAGCTTTATCCGTACTTGCAGTCAGTCCATAGAAACCATAACCATTCTCTTTCGCATATTCATAGATTGCATCAATCTCACCAAAGTTACTATCGTCAGCACGCTCTAATACTGGGGCTACGAGTAGGAAAGTATATCCATCTTTGGTTAATATGCTATCAGTAAGATCTTCTCCCGTCTTTTCGTCTGTAATAGAGAAGTCGTGGATAGGAGGTTCATAGCCTTTTTCAAGTATCTCTTGATGTGTATCTTTGAATACCCACGTAGAATCATCGTATGGGTAATCATTCTCAGTGAACTCTTTTGTTACACCATCTTTCTCACAAATAAAGGTTGTCTTGTAGGTTGTCTGCTTGGCACCTTCAGGAACCTCCATAGCCTTCTTGATGTTTTGTCCGATGTAATATGGACGGAAGTCGAAGATAGGCAAATGATAAAGACTCAGTATAGATGCCGTGAATATAAAGACAATCGTAAAGTAGAAAGCAATCCACTGATTAGTTTTTGATACAAAGCGTATCTGATAAAGTGGCCAACGTGCAAGGATGAAGGCAGCAATCAAGAGTATAAGGTTCTTGATGAAAGTCTGTGTGTTTGTGAGGTGAATAGCATCACCAAAGCATCCACAATCCTGTATTGGATTGCTTACAGTAAGCCAAAGGGTCACAAGCGTCATCACAACCATAATGATGAGTGAAAGCTTGCTGGCAAGTCGTCGACGGATAGCAAGCAGGAGCATCACACCCAATGTGAACTCTATAGCTGCCAGTCCGACAGATAATATCAATTGTGCCCAGTCTGGAATATAAGCCGACAACTGTACCGCCTCTAAGTATTCTGCAATCTTATATTGCGAACCTAAAGGGTCAATCGCTTTGACGAAGCCTGAAAAGATGAATGTCAAAGCAAGTAGGGCACGGCTGAAGTTTACCAGTATGGACTTTATTTTATTCATGTAGTTTGATTGCTCCAAAAACAGCGTAGTTCATTATATCCATATAATTGGCATCGATACCCTCGCTGACAAGCGTTGCACCGCCAAGGTCTTCAATCTCCTTAATACGTTCAATCTTTGTTAGGATTAAATCGGTATAGCTGCTGACACGCATGTCGCGCCAAGCCTCGCCATAGTCGTGATTCTTCTTTATCATCAACTCGTATGACTCCTTTGCGTAGCTATCGTATAGTGCTAATGCCTCATCTGGTGTCATATCAACGCTGTCGACAAAAGCCTTTTTTTCCAGCTGGATAAGGCCTACGATACTATAGTTTATCAGTGCGATAAACTCTGGGCGGATGCCTTCACCCACCAAACTTTCACCCGTAATCTCCAGAGAACGGATACGTTTTAGCCTTAATAAAGAGTTGATCAGTGAGGGAAGATGGGCGCAGAATACGCCATGAAGCACCATAGTCATGGAGCTTCTTCCCAAAGAGACTTCTGCACTCGGCGAGTACATCTTGAAATTCCTGCTGTGTCTTTGTCAGTTGACTTGCCATAGTCTTATATTGATTTGACTGCAAAAATACAGAATTTCGCTGTAATAAACGAATGAATTAACAACTATTCCTGTGTTTAAGATTGGTTTGTAAATCATTGCAACAGATTATAACAAGGGTTTGAATAATCATTATTAACCTTTGTGTTGAGGAAAGAAGCGTGTCTTTTTGTAGGATTATAAGCCTTTCAGAGAGTTTTAACCATAAGTCGTTTTAAGGAAAACCGTATGTTTTAATATTCTTCCGTTTTAATACATAGATGGTCAATAGAATGAAAGGCGGGATTATACTTGCATGGTATCACCTCCCAAATTAGATAACCTTACAAGAGGGATAAATTACAAGATAAAAGTGCAATAGACACTATGTCTATCCGGCTTTTACAAATAATTTATTCCCATACCATAGCTTTTTGTAAATAATTTTTACACAACTCGAATCCGATACATGCTCTTTTGGCTTTTAAAAGACGCCTAATAGACTTGCAAAAGATGCCCTTTTAAGGTCTAACTAACGCCCTTTTGAAGTCCAAAAAAGCATCTTTATACTTTGCTACTTTATAACTAACTGATTCTCTGTTGATTGCAAACTTGCTTTTTATATGTATTTTTGCCCTTATTTCATAGATGTTTTATTTGAAAATTATGTAATGAATTTTCAAAAATTTTCCCTGCGTTTTCGTTGTATTAAAATGGAAAAGAATTTCTGTGTCGGAGGGTAATAAGAGAAGTAGCTTATTGAGAGTTTTTGCTATGTTTTTGTTCAATGAGCTACTTCGTTTCTTTCGTCAAAACTATATGAAAACTTTCTGCGCATTTAACGAAAGAACCATAAAATGCGTATCCATTTAGTTTTGAACTTGTGAGAGTTGTGGAAAATATGTATCTTTGCATGATTCTTATTATAAAGATAACATTATATGCGAGATCTCTCAGATGCTGAATTGGCACAGCTTATAGACAAAGATATATTTCATCATATTTCAACAGCAGCCGATAAACTTGGCTTGGAATGCTATGTTGTGGGCGGTTACGTGCGTGACTTGTTCTTAGAACGTTCGTCAAATGATATAGATGTTGTGGTTGTTGGAAGTGGTATTCAGGTTGCAAGTGAATTGAAAGCCATCTTAGGTAAGAAGGCTCATTTGTCAGTTTTCCGTAATTTTGGTACAGCACAGGTAAAGTACAAGAATATAGAGGTAGAGTTTGTTGGCGCGCGAAAGGAAAGTTATAGCCACGATAGTAGAAAACCGATAGTCGAAGATGGTACATTAGAAGATGACCAGAACCGCCGTGATTTCACGATTAATGCGATGGCTATATGTTTGAATAAAGCACGCTTTGGCGAATTGGTTGATCCATTTGATGGTGTTGATGACCTTTGGGATGGTATTATCCGTACGCCACTTGATCCTGATATTACTTTCTCTGATGACCCATTACGTATGATGCGTTGTGTTCGCTTTGCTACACAACTTAACTTTTTCATAGAGGACGAGACCTTCGAGGCTTTGGAACGTAATGCTGAACGAATCAAGATTATAAGTGGGGAACGTATTGAAGAGGAGTTGAATAAGATTATGATGACTGCAACACCGAGCAAGGGCTTTATAGAGTTGTATCGTTGTGGGCTTTTACAGCTTATTCTTCCAGAACTTGTTGCACTTGATGTCGTGGACACAAGAAACGGACGTGCTCATAAGAACAATTTCTATCATACGCTTGAAGTATTGGATAATATCTGTAAGTACACGGATAATCTATGGTTGCGTTGGTCTGCGTTGTTGCATGATGTGGGCAAGGCTAAGTGTAAGCGTTGGGATGCTACAGCGGGTTGGACCTTCCATAATCATAACTTTGTGGGTGCAAAGATGGTTCCAAACATCTTCCGTCGTCTTAAACTCCCGATGGATAGTAAGATGAAGTATGTGCAGAAACAAGTTGATTTGCACATGCGTCCGATTGCTATTGCTGATGAGGAGGTGACCGATTCTGCAGTGCGTCGATTGCTGAATGATGCAGGTGATGATATAGATGACTTGATGACCCTCTGTGAGGCAGATATAACAAGTAAGAATGCTGTCCGTAAACAGCGTTTCTTAGATAACTTTCGTATTGTTCGTGAGAAAATAAAAGACTTGAAAGATCGTGATTATAAGCGTCTTTTACAGCCTTGTGTTGATGGAAACGAGATAATGGAAATGTTTAATTTGAAACCAAGTAGAGAGGTTGGAGTGCTGAAACAAACACTGAAAGACGCTGTACTTGACAATAGAGTTCCTAATGAACGTGAACCGCTTTTAGCTTTGTTACGAGAAAAGGCAAAGGAATTGGGTTTAGTATAGCCAATTATTGTTAAAAAAGAAGCTATAAACTGAGGCGATTTAAATATTAATATGTATATTTGCACGCTGAAAACTATAACGTTATCGTGTAGTTTTCAGCGTGCTTTGCTTTAGTAACAAATAAACTTTTCGTATATAGGTTAAACCTTAGTTTTCCGATTGAATTGAGATAATAAAGAATATATTTTAATAGGTATGAAGAAAAAAAGTATCTTATTGTCTGCTATAACAGCAGTGACAGTGTTACTTACCAGTTGCGGTGGAGGAGGTAGACAAAGCCTTCCAACAAATGATGAGTATCCAGTAGTTACAATTGGTGCAGCTAATGCACAGTTGAAAACAACTTTCCCAGCAACTATTAAGGGTGTACAGGATGTTGAGGTACGCCCGAAAGTTAGTGGCTTTATTACAAAGTTGTATGTGCATGAAGGTGAGTATGTTCGTGCAGGACAGGTTCTCTTCGTGGTAGATAACTCTACTTATCAGGCTGCAGTGCGTCAGGCAGAGGCTCAGGTAGCATCAGCACAGAGCGGTGTAGCTGGTGCGCAGGCTCGTGTCGTACAAGCTAATGCAAGTCTTAATTCAGCTAATGCTCAGGCTGCAACATCACGTCTGGCTTATAGTAACAGCAAGAACCTTTATAATAATAAGGTGATTGGCGATTATGAGATGGAGGCTGCTAAGAATACTTATGAGACAGCGCAGGCAGCAGTTAGCCAAGCACAGAGTGGTGTTGCATCAGCTAATGCTGCTGTAACACAGGCTCAGGCAGCTGTTCGTCAGGCTCAGGCAATGCTTGCAACAGCTAAGGATAACCTTGGTTTCTGCTATGTGAAGAGTCCAGCATCTGGTTATGTAGGTAGTCTTCCTTATAAGGAGGGTGCTTTGGTCAGCGCATCTTCTGCACAGCCAGTTACTACTGTCAGCAATACTTCTTCTATCGAAGTTTATTTCTCAATGACTGAATCTGATGTATTGAAGCTCAGTCGTACTAATAATGGTTTGAACAATGCTATCAAGTCTTTCCCAAGTGTTAGTTTGTTGTTGGCCGATGGTACAACCTACAACCATGAGGGAGTAGTTGTTAAGACCAGTGGTATTATTGATGCAACAACTGGTACAGTAAGTGTTATAGCACGTTTCCCTAATCCGGAGCACTTGTTGAAGAGCGGTGGAAGTGGTCAGATTATTATTGCAAAGACTAACAATCGTGCTTTGTTGGTACCACAAGAGGCTACTGTACAGGTTCAGGATAAGATCTTGTATATAAAGTTGACGCTGATAGTAAGGTGCACTATACTGAGATTACAGTTGAACCACAGAATGATGGTATCAATTATATCGTTACAAGTGGTCTTAAGATGGGCGATCGTATTGTGAGCAAGGGCCTTTCAAGTCTTGAAGATGGCTCAAAGATTACAGCACTTACTCCTGCAGAATATGACAAAGCCATTGAGAAAGCAGAGAAATTGGGTGCAAACCAAGGTTCAGCATCAGGCTTCCTCAAAGCTATGAAGGGAGAAGATAAGTAGGTGAGGAATGTTGAATGATGGGTGATGAAGAATTTCTTAACTCATTCAATATTTACAAACCCTAAATAAACAATTAGGTATTATGACATTTACGAATTTTATCAAACGACCAGTATTGTCAACGGTTATATCAATCTTCTTTGTACTCTTGGGTATAATTGGATTGATATCACTGCCTATTGAACAATATCCGAATATTGCTCCTCCTACGATTTCGATTTCAACTTTCTATCAGGGAGCTGATGCTCAGACTGTATTGAACTCTGTTATTACGCCATTGGAGGAAAGTATCAATGGTGTTGAGAACATGACTTATATGGAGTCAACAGCAACCAATGCTGGTATGGCAATGATTACTGTTTACTTCAAGCAAGGAGCAGACCCTAATATGGCAGCTGTCAATGTACAGAACCGTGTGTCACAAGCACAGGCGTTGTTGCCAGCAGAAGTAACACGTGTGGGTGTGACGGTGTCAAAGCGTCAGAGCTCAAATGTGGTGATGTATTCTCTTACGACAGATGATGGACGATATGATGATGAGTTCTTGACGAACTATAACAATATTAATATCGTACCAATGTTGAAGCGTATCAACGGTGTTGGTGATGTACAGACACCGGGTATGAAGACTTACTCTATGCGTATTTGGCTCCAGCCAGATAAGATGAAGCAGCATAAACTTGTCCCATCAGATGTATCTATGGCTTTGGCAGAGCAGAATATTGAGGCTGCGCCGGGTTCATTTGGTGAGCAGAGCAATCAGAAGTTTGAATATACCATGCGTTACAAAGGTCGTCTAAAGACCCCAGAGGAGTATGGCAATATCATTATTTCAAGCAATACCAATGGTCAAACCGTTCACTTGCGCGATGTAGCAAAGGTTGAGTTGGGTGGTCTGCAGTATTCAGTTATGATGAAGAACAACAGCCGTCCTGCTGTTATTGGTATGATTAATCAGGTTGCTGGCTCTAATGCTACACAAATTGCAGATGACGTGAAGACAGCCTTGGCGGATGCTCAGAAGCAGATGCCACCAGGTATGAAGGTTACTATTGAGCAGGATGTTACCGAGTTCCTCTTTGCTTCTATTGAGGAAGTACTCTTTACCTTGGTAATTACTCTTTTGTTGGTATTCTTCGTTGTGTACATCTTCTTGCAGGACTTCCGCTCTACGGTTATTCCTATGATTGCCGTACCAGTGGCTTTGATAGGTACCTTCTTATTCCTTTGGGTATTTGGTTTCTCCATCAACCTATTAACACTTTCGGCATTGTTGTTGGCAATTGCGATTGTGGTCGATGATGCCATCGTGGTTGTTGAGGCTGTACATGCAAACTTGATTTAGGTTATAAGAGTGCGTTGACCGCTGCTATTGATGCGATGAACGAAATCTCTGGTGCTATTATCTCTATTACTCTGGTGATGTCAGCCGTATTCGTTCCAGTATCATTTATGGGTGGAACCTCTGGTACATTCTATCGTGAGTTCGGTGTGACGATGGCTGTGTCTATTGTTATCTCTGCTTTGAACGCTTTGACACTTTCTCCAGCGCTCTGTGCTATCTTCCTAAAGCCACATAGTAAGGATGAGGAGCATAAAAAGTTATCACGTATTGACCGTTTTCACATGGCTTTCAATACGCAGTATGACAAGATTAATACTAAGTATCAGAAGGTTGTAGAAAAGATTATCAACCATCGCTGGATTTCGAGTGTTACGGTCATCTTGGGTATTGTAGCACTTGTTGTTACAATGAAATTCACCCAGACTGGTCTTGTTCCAAATGAGGACACAGGTACATTGTTTGCAATGATTAGTTTACCACCGGGTACATCACAGGTTGAAACACAAAAGGTAACTGACCAGATTGATAGAATGTTGGCAAGCAACCCATATATTGAGCGTCGTGAGCAAATTGTAGGTTACAACTTCATGGCAGGCCAGGGTTCTAACCAGTCTACCTTTATTATCAAGTTAAAACCATTTGCCGAGCGTAAATATGGAATGATAGACCGCATTAAGTCTGTCTTCGATGGCGCAGGTATAGCTGGTCTGTTTATCGACCCTACATCATCTAATATGATTTTGGGTATGATTTACAAGCAGACAGCAAGTATCAAGGGTGCACAGATTATTGCTTTTGGATCACCAATGATTCCTGGTTATGGACTCACAAATGGTGTGTCTTTCGTGTTGCAGGATAAGACGGGTGGCGACCTTAATAAGTTCTATAAGGTAGCACAGGACTATTTGGCTGCATTGAACAAGCGACCAGAGTTTAGCCGAGCACTTACCACCTACAACCCTAACTATCCACAGTATATGGTTGATGTTGATGTGGCAAAGGCAAAGCAGGCTGGTACATCACCAGCTGCAATTCTCTCAGTATTGCAGGGATATTATGGTGGTATGTATGCTTCGAACTTCAACGCTTATGGTAAACTCTTCCGTGTTATGATTCAAGGTACGGTTGAGAGTCGTATGAATGAGGATGGACTGACGAATATCTATGTAAGAACAGCTGGTGGAATGGCACCTGTAAGCGAGTTCTGTACTTTGAAGCGTGTTTATGGACCATCAAATATTACTCGTTTCAACCTCTTTACCTCTATCTCAATCAGTGCTACACCAGCTGATGGTTATTCTTCAGGTCAGGCTATTCAGGCTGCTGAGGAGGTTGCAGAGCAGGTATTGCCACAGGGTTATGGTTATGAATTCTCCGGTCTGACTCGTTCAGAGAAAGAAGCATCTAACTCAACAGCAATGATCTTCGTTCTTTGTATCGTATTCGTTTACCTGATTTTGAGTGCACAGTATGAGAGCTACATCCTTCCATTGGCTGTAATTCTATCTATTCCAATCGGTCTGGCTGGCGCATTTATCTCACGATGATCTTCGGACATAGCAATGACATCTATATGCAGATTTCGCTGATTATGTTGATTGGTCTGTTGGCAAAGAATGCCATCCTTATCGTAGAGTTTGCTCTTGAGCGTCGTCGTACGGGTATGGCTATTAAGTATGCAGCAATCTTAGGTGCTGGTGCTCGTCTTCGTCCTATCCTTATGACCTCACTTGCGATGATTATTGGTTTGTTGCCTTTGATGTTTGCAAGTGGTGTAGGTCGTAATGGTAACCAGACATTGGGTGCAGCTGCTGTTGGTGGTATGCTTATCGGTACACTTTGTCAGGTATTTGTTGTACCAGCTCTGTTCGCCTTCTTCCAGTACTTGCAGGAGCGTATTAAGCCTCTCGTATTTGAGGATGAGGCAAGCCGTGATGTTATCAAGGAACTTGAGCAGTTCTCAAAGGGACCAGCAACGGATTATAAGATAGAAGAGTAGACACTAATAAAGGAATAATAATGAAGAAAATAAATATAATCATCATAGCTCTTGCAGCCCTGTCACTGACAGGCTGTAAGAGTCTCTATGGCAATTATGAACGTCCTGACGTTAAGACGAACGGCATTGTTCGCGACCCTGTTGATGACAAGGCAACGCTTGAAGGTGCTAATGACTTCGGTAATCTGCCATGGCGTAGTGTCTTCACTGACCCACATCTGCAGACACTCATTGAGAAAGCTCTTAATAATAACCCTGACTTGCTCAATGCTGCATTGAATGTAGATATTGCTGAGCAGCAGGTTAAGGCGGCTAAGTTGTCTTTCTTGCCATCGGTTGTTTTTGCACCGACGGGAACTATCTCTCATTTCGGAACGCATACATCATCTACACAGTCCTATTCACTTCCTATCTCAGCAAGCTGGGAGGTAGACCTCTTTGGTAAACTTCGTTCTTCAAAGAAGGCTGCTCAGATGACGATGATTCAGGCACAAGATTATAAGGTTTATGCGCAGACAAACCTCATCGGCAGTGTTGCAAACCTTTATTATACACTCTTGATGCTCGACCGTCAGAAGCAGATAGTTGATAATATGTTGGGCCTAACCAAGAATACTTGGGATGTGATGAAGTTACAGATGGAGTTCGGTCGTGCTCGTTCAACGAGTGTACAGAGTGCTGAGGCTGCTTTCTATAGTGTTCAGACACAGGCTGCAGACATTCGTCGTCAGATTCGTGAGACAGAGAATACACTTAGCTTACTCCTTGGTGAGCCTGCTCAGACCATAGCACGTGGTAGTCTTGATAATCAGAGTCTGCCAGCTAACTTCGCAGGTGGAATTGGTGTACAGTTGTTAAGTAACCGTGCTGATGTTCACGCTAACGAAATGGCTTTGGCACAGTGCTTTTATAATGTTCAGACAGCTCGCAGCCGTTTCTATCCAGCATTGACCATCTCTCCTACTGGCGCATGGACGAATGGTGGTGGTATGGTAAATCCTGGAAAACTTCTTTTAAGTGTTGTAGGAAGTCTTACACAACCTATCTTTATGCGTGGCCAGCTGACAGCAGGATTGCGTGTTGCTGAAGATAAATATAAGCAGGCATACAATACATGGCAGAACAGTATTCTTAAAGCAGGTTCTGAGGTGAGCAATGCGCTTGTAGCTTACAATGCAGCCAATGAGAAAGAGCAGTTGCGCCAGCAGCAGATTGATGTCTTGAAGAAGAATGTTGAGCACACACAGATGCTTTACACTCAGAGTTCAAGCACTTATCTTGAGGTTATCACTGCACAACAGAGTTTGCTTAACGCTGAAATCTCACAGGTACAGGAACAGTTTACAAAGCTTCAGTCAATTGTCAATCTGTACAAGGCTTTGGGTGGAGGTGCGAAGTAATTCAGAATTCATAATTATGATTACTGTGTTAATTCATAATTCATAATTCACAATTCATAATTATGATTACCACGATTACTGATGTGATACATCAAATGGTTGTTGGTAGATACTGGAAAAATTAAATATAAAAGATTATGAGTAGCGATATAAGTCCAAAAGCTGAGATATCTCCAAAGGCAAAGATTGGAGACGGCTGTAAGATATTCCCATTCGTATATATAGAGGATGATGTTGTCATAGGTGATAACTGTATAATCTTTCCCTTTGTGAGTATCTTGAATGGTACTCGTATGGGTAACGGAAATAAGGTTCATCAAGGTTCAGTACTTGCTGCTTTACCACAAGACTTTGAATTTGTGGGTGAGAAGAGCGAACTGATTATGGGTGACAACAATATTATTCGCGAGAATGTTGTTATTAATCGTGCTACACATCGTGGTTGCAAGACTGTTCTTGGTTCAAACAACTTCTTGATGGAAGGTGCACATATCAGTCATGACACTGTCGTTGGTGACCGTTGTGTCTTTGGTTATGGTGCAAAGGTAGCTGGTGATTGTCACATTGGTACTGGTGCCCTTATCTCGTCCAATGTTGTTGAGAAAGCCAATACTCGTGTTGGTGAGTATGCTGTTGTACAAGCTGGTACAACCTTCTCTAAGGACGTCCCTCCTTATATTATAGCTGGTGGCTCACCTATTGGTTTTAATGGTGTAAATACAACTGTAAGTAAGACTGCGGGGCTTGATGAGAAGGTTATCAAGCATATAGCGAATGCTTATCGTCTGTTGTTCCATGGTCAGACATCAGTTTTTGATGCATGTGTTCAGATAGAACAACAGGTGCCAGATTCACCTGCAATCCGTAATATCCTTGAATTCGTACGAGGAACTGAAGAAGGAATCATCAGCAAATTATAATTTTCATACCTATAAATTTTTGATGATGGGAGAGCAAGCCGTGAGGTTAGCTCTCCTTTTTTTATTTATTATTTATTAGATTGAGTTAAAACCGTGGCTGATCTGGGGTTAAATTTTCGTAGATAAATTTTTGAAAAAAATCATTACATAAATTCGAATAAAAATAGCTCCAAATAAAGGCAAAAATATGAGTAAAAAGCGGGTTTATAACTAACAGGCAATCAGTTAGTTATAAAATAGTAAAAGAAAAGGTGCTTAATTGGACTTCAAAAGGGCATTAGTTAGAGCTTAAAAGGGCATCTTTTGCAAGTCAATAAGGCGTCTTTTAGAAGCCAAAAGAGCATGTGTTAGTATTGTGTCGCATGAAAATAATCTACAAACGTGGCTTGGTATAGTAATAAGTTACTTTTAAAAGTCGGAAAGATAAGATGATGGTAAGCAATATTTTGATAAGCTTTTCTGCGTTTTATCTCGTAGTTTACCCCCCTTGTATAAGTATCTCGTTGGGGATAGGCGTATCATGTAAGTGTGTAACCCTTATTCTATATCATATCTATGCAGTAGAAGGAGAAACCTATCTGTTTACTAAATGGAATAAATGATGCATCGAAAATGCAATATTTTTTTATTTAATTGAAATAAAAATGAGATATGCTATGAAAAAAAGTATTCAGAAAAGTTTGTAATATACAAAAATCATCATATATTTGTCCCAAGATATTAACAATCTATTACACGAAGTAAAAACTTAATATAATAACTTGCTTGATTTAATTGTATGAACGTAAAGAAGTTGATAACCAGATACGTCCTGGTTGCTTTAGGCTTAATCTTGAGTGTCCCAATGGTTTGTTCTGCGCAGAGTAAAGAGCAGCTGAGTAAATCCTGCAGTCAAATAGTGAAGCAGGGTGGAGAAATTATAAATAGCTCTGAAGGACAGCAATGGATTATCTTTAAAAAACAGTTGCAAAAGAAGGCTTCAGAAGGGAGTTCGCTTTATACACTTGGGTTATATGATGTCAAAAGTGGAAAGACGACAGTGTTGTCAGAAGATAATTGTTTCTCTATAGATAAGTCACCAGTTTCTAAGTCTGGCAATGTGCGTATCACAGAAGGCTATGCGTGGTATGATGAAGAAGGCGTGTTGGCCGATGCATCATTCAAAGAAGACATCATTATGTCTGATGATAAGATGCTTATCAGTCAACTTACCAATGAAGAGGGGACTATTAGCGATTATCTAAAGGTTATCCCTTTAGGAACGAGCAAGGCTAAGATGATGGAAATTGAGCTGGCTAAGAGTCCTTACACACTGGTTGAAACCACGAACTCAGTAGATAAAGAAGGTCAGACGAGTACGCTTCAAGTATGGAATGCGACTTTTGATGTGAATCCATTGAGAAAAGTCACAATAGAGAGTAACAATACTTTCTCTTATTATAGAAATGTAGAGCAGGTCTTTGATGGTGATACGTTGGTTGATACAAAGTATCAGCGTGTTGTCTGCAACACGGATGGTGAGATCGTAGAAGTAGGGAAAGTTATGACATACCAAGAGGCTCTACAGGCTTCTGGTAATGCAAGCAACTCTCAACTGAGCTTAAAATAATTAGCTTTATAAGTAAAATAGACAGAGGATTTATACATTCTTCAAAATAAAATGGACGCATCAAACGTGCGTCCATTATGGTTGGTTTATACTTTCGTATTGGGTAGTTTTTCTATAAATATGAGTTTTTCTTTGATGGTAATATTGAGAATAGAGAAATGTTAATACGATGCTGTGCAAGGGATTCCCAATGCAATGACACGATCACGGATAGCATCTAATTCTTCGTGTGTAGCTTTTTGTAGGTGCTGATCAGGCGTCTCACGGTCAATGGTGTAAATCATTACTTCACGTGGAGCAATCTCTTTGATAGCTTCAAGCCACGGTGCAACGAAAGCTTCGGTAGTGTTGTCAACATTATACCCGTCTTCAGTAGTCCCTTTCATAAACATTGTTTGGATAATTGCTTGTCCGTTGAAAGACTTTATATCTGCAATGATTCGGTTTACATCATAGGAAGGCTGCGTTGGACGATCTACCTTTTTGATATATTCAGCATTGATGGTGTCAAGTTTCAGAATGTTGTTGTCAACCTTTGACAGTGCCTCATGAATCTTTGGACGATGGATAAAGGTGGAATTACTGAGCACAGAAATCTTTGCTTGTGGGCAATATTTGTTACGTAGACGGATTGTGTCGTCAATGATTTCATCAAAGTGTGGGTGGGAGGTAGGCTCGCCATTACCTGCAAAAGTCAATACGTCAGGATGAATATTCTCTTGTTGCATATCCTTTAGCTTTGCTTCCAAAGCCTCTGCGACACGCTCACGGGTAGGGTGGGGCGTCTTTGTGCGGTGGTCTTTGTTGAATCCACATTCGCAGTATATGCAGTCGAATGTGCATATCTTGCCGTCTGCTGGCATCAAGTTAATGCCTAAGGAAATACCTAAACGACGGCTGTGAACTGGTCCAAATATAGGGGATGGATAGATAATCGTGCTCATTGAATATTTATTTTATTACAACAAAGGTAAGTATTTTTTTGTTGAATGTTCTGTTGTTTTCTTATAAAGGAAAAAGAATAAATAGAGAATGAAATCTTAATGTAAGAGGGATGTTTTGATAAAGTTGCTCCACGTTTTAGCCTATCTTTCTTATCGTATTGTGGTCTTTCTCACCATTGTAAAATGTTTTTAGAACTTCTGAAAAGATATCATTTGGACTAATAGCATCAAACAATGTCATTGAAGATTTTAGCTTTAAAGCATCAACATAACTGCCCATAAGTTGTTCTATGTTTTTGTCTTTATGTGTCAGTAGGGTGCAGGTTATCTCACGCAGTCGTTTATTCAAGCATGAGTTTGCAAGGAATGTACGAGTTTCGTCCGCATCAGCTAAGCCGTAATATTGTGAATAGCGACTATGTCCAAGTCCTTTTAGTTGTGGGAAGATAAACCATATCCAGTGTGAGGTTTTATGCCCTCGCTGCATTTCTTCCAACGCTCGTTGGTAGGTATTGTCAGTATTCTGAGCCTTGATAAATCTTTCAATGTCGAAAGGGTCGGGGAGCAAGTATCCCAATACTTTCTTCGAACTTATTGAGAATTGTGCGTAAGTAAGGTGTCAGCAGCGCGTAACAATTGGTGGCAAGTCTTTGAGGAAGGCCATAAAAAGCTTGTGCAATACTTCCAGCCATCGCTGCTAACGTGTCTGAATCACCGCCCAAGGATACTGCAATACGTATCACATCTTCAAAGTCCTCACCTTCTAAAAATGCCCAAATAGCTGCTGGAACAGTTTTCTGACAACTCATAGCATCGCAGACAATGGAGCGGACATCGTCTAACTGCAGGTTTAAATTATATTTGAAATTTGCCTCCACATAAACTTTTATCTCTGTTTTTGACGCTCCTGTGCGTGCAAGGTAGGTTGTGGAGGCAATCGCTTTGGCACCTTTTATGCCTTCTGGATGATTATGAGTAACCTTTGCTGAGATAGTAGCAAGTCTTAAGGTTTCCTCTAAGCTCTGTGCATAGAAAGCAATAGGACTTACTCTCATAGCCGACCCATTCCCATAGCTGTTATAAGGCTTTGGATGACAATCATTCAGCCATCGCTTGAAACCTCCGCCATACCCAGCGTTAGGATATCGTTTTCCTAAGCTTTGCATTCGCTGTACAAGTCCTTCTTTGCTGTGTTCTTTGTCTTCTGTCAGCCATTTTGCAACAGCCAAAGTCATCACTGTGTCATCTGTAAACCTACTCATCGGTGTGAAAAGAGGAAAGTTCTTTTGCTTTTTGTTCTGGAACTCATATACTGAGCCAATGATATCTCCAATGATTGCTCCTAACATAGTTGTTCTTTTTACTTGCTTAGTGTTTTGTAGTAGAAGTTATTGCTTTAACTCATCTTCAGCCCACTTAGACACTAAGCTTATTCATGGTTGAGTTATTTAAATCAATTCTTCTTATTAGATGCAAATATAAACAAAAAAAGTAGCATAATAAGTAACCTATATAATAAATAAAAAGAAGTTCATCTCTTTTTAAGACGAAAAAAGGCGGCTATCCGTTGTGGACAGCCGCCTTTCTAACTTATTATTAGTAAGATGTCTATTCTTTACTCTCACGCTTACGATCATTATGGTCGAGCGTAATCTTGCGCATACGAATGTTCTTTGGAGTTACCTCAACATATTCGTTACCCTTGATATACTCAAGACATTCCTCAAGGCTCATTTCAGTCTTAGGGATAACGCGTGCCTTCTCGTCAGAACCAGATGCACGGACGTTGGTCAACTGCTTTGCCTTCGTAACGTTGATAACGAGGTCGTTATCGTGAACATGCTCACCAACAACCTGTCCGCCATAAACTTCCTCACCTGAATCGATGAAGAACTTACCACGATCTTGTAACTTATCAATTGCGTATGCGTAGGCAGTACCAGCCTCCAAAGCAATCATTGAACCATTTGTACGACGTACGATTTCGCCCTTAAATGGCTGATAATCTTTGAAGCGGTGTGCCATGATAGCTTCACCCTGACTGGCTGTCAACACGTTGGTACGCAGACCAATGATGCCGCGTGAAGGAATCTCGAAGGTGATATTTACACGCTCACCCTCAGCATCCATACCGAGAAGTTCACCCTTGCGACGGGTTACCATGTCAATCATTTTGCTTGAGAAGTCGGTTGGAACATTGATAGTCAGTTCCTCAATAGGCTCACATTTCTGACCATCAATCTCCTTATAGATTACCTGTGGCTGACCTACCTGCAACTCATAGCCCTCGCGACGCATTGTCTCAATGAGAACAGAGAGATGGAGTACACCACGACCACTAACAATCCACTTATCCATTGAATCCTCCATAGGAAGTACACGGAGTGCGAGGTTTTTCTCAAGCTCCTTGCTCAAACGGTCGCTGATGTGGCGAGAAGTACAGAACTTACCTTCCTTTCCGAAGAAAGGAGAGTCGTTGATGGTGAAGAGCATACTCATTGTAGGCTCGTCAACAGCGATTGGTGGTAGTGGTTCTGGGTTCTCAAATCAGCGATAGTATCACCAATTTCAAACTTCTCCAGACCGATTACTGCACAAATATCGCCAGAGTCAACGGCATCAGTCTTCTTATGTCCCATACCCTCAAAGGTATGCAGTTCCTTGATTCGTGTGCGTTCCTGTGAACCATCACGGTGACAAATAGTAATATTCTGTCCGTCCTTCAATGTACCACGATGTACACGACCAACAGCGATACGTCCTGTATAGCTTGAATAGTCCAAAGAAGTAATCAACATCTGTGGTGTTCCTTCAATCTGCTTAGGAGCAGGAATAGCCTTAATAATAAGGTCAAGCAGATACTCAATATTATCCGTTTGTTTCTTCCAGTCCTCGCTCATCCAGCCGTTTTTAGCTGAACCATAAACAACAGGGAAGTTCAACTGATCTTCTGTAGCGTTAAGGTCGCACATGAGGTCGAACACCATCTCATATACTTCCTCTGGACGACAGTTTGGTTTGTCTACCTTGTTGATGACAACAACAGGTTTCAAGCCAAGCTGTAGAGCCTTTTGCAGCACAAAACGAGTCTGTGGCATAGGACCTTCAAAAGCGTCTACGAGTAACAGACAGCCGTCTGCCATGTTCAGCACACGCTCTACCTCACCACCGAAGTCGGAGTGACCTGGTGTGTCGAGAATATTGATTTTTACTCCTTTCCAATTAATACTTACATTCTTACTCAGAATTGTTATCCCTCGTTCGCGCTCCAAGTCATTAGAGTCGAGAACTTCTCCGCTGTTGTCTTGTCCGTCACGGAAAAGTTTTCCAGCGAGCATCATCTTGTCAACCAAGGTCGTCTTACCGTGGTCTACGTGCGCAATAACTGCGATGTTACGAATATCTTGCATTTAAATATCTTAAAAAGCTTACGCTAAATTTATGGTGCAAAATTACGAATAAAAAATGGAAAACGTTTGTGGTTCCAATAAAAAGTTGTAACTTTGCACAGCATTTTCGGAGCGTCCGATGCATTTGAAGTCGTAACCCGTTGTGATTAAGGCGGCTAACGACGGAAAGATGTAATTGCAAATCACATTAATCAAAACAAAATTATGTATTTAGACAAGACAAAGAAGGCAGAAATCTTCGCACAGTATGGTAAGGGTCAGAGCACAACAGACACTGGTTCAGCTGAGAGCCAGATTGCACTTTCTCTTATCGTATCAAGCACTTGACAGAGCACGTTAAGAAGAACCGTAAGGACTACGTTACAACTCGTTCATTGACACAGCTCGTAGGTAAGCGTCGTGCATTGCTCGATTACCTCTACGATCGCGACATTGAGCGTTACCGTGCTATTATCAAGGCTTTGGGTCTCCGTAAGTAAGATTTCTGAAAGCAAAAAAATAAAAGGTAAGAAAGTCAAAGTTGGTTTATCCATACTTTACTTTCTTACCTTTTTTCTTTTCTTCTTATACTATCTATATGGACTTTTTAAAGATAGTATTTCTCTTTTTTTAGTCTCATATTAAAGTTTCTTTTATCAGAATCTTTATACTACAAACGTTCTAAAATTTAATGGTACGTGTTGAATTTTCTTTACATTACTTCTTGGTGTTTTAACTTTAAATGAACGATGAAGCAAGGTTTTGTACGCTTTTGTAACTATCTTGTTATGAGATGGTTACAAAATTGGTTGTGAAAAGGTGCTTAATAAGACCTCAAAAGGGCGTTAGTAACACTTCAAAAGGGCATCTTTTGCAAGCTTATTGGGCGTTAATTCGAATGCAATTAAGCCTTAATAAAATCTGATGTGGCGAAAAATATTTACAACATTATTAGTGGTTATGTTCCTTTTTGCCCTTACAGAAAATCGGTTATTACGTATTATGAGATAATACACAATGACCGATTTAGTTTTTGATGTTTTTGTTAGAGTTTGAAAACTCAATATTATTCGTATCCGTTATATGGATAATCAGTTCCTATTTCTTAATCACTTTCTTACCATCAATGATATAGATGCCAGCAGGGAGTTCTTCCCAAGTCTGCGATAGGCGAATACCTTGCAGTGTAAAGATATTCTTTGCGGTATTTTTGGTTGTAATTAATCGGATTGATTCCAGTAGGAGTGTTTAACTCACTGATGGTGTTGAAGACGTTACGTCGTACAAGTGGGTTCCATGTATCTTGTCGTTGCCCGTTCCTCTCAATCTCTAAATGTATTTCGTATGAATGATTAGGTTCTAACAGCGAAGCAGAGAATGTGATACGTGTCTCGGCTGCATTGTTGTCTACATCACAAGGAAGATAAACATTATGAACTGTTCCTAATTCAATCCACTTATTACTTGTCAAATCGAGTAGACGATAATGGATTGGACCACGGTAGCCATTCTTAATCTGATAACCAGATACTTTAGAATGTACTTGTAGGCTGATATTCTTTATCTTATCGAGATTGAAGGTGCTATAATTAGCGTATGCATTATCAACATAGTAATCAAGGAATGTTAATTCAATATTTCCATTATTGATATATGGTAATACTTCAATCTCGAATGGCTCTTTCATGTCAATAGGAATAATGGTTTCTGTTCCTTTTCGATTGACCTTTATAGATAGTGTGACGTCGTATTTACCTCTTGGAAGGTTACCTAAACTTGGTTTGTTGTAATATAGTGGAAGCATATTAATGACAAAGGTAGTTCGTCCAAGACGTTGTGCAACAACGTTTGGAGTAAGTAGATAACCATTATATTCTTTCTTTGTCTCTTGATTTGTAAGTGTCATCACAAGCTCACCACGCACCTCTTCACGTCCAGGGTTGTACATCGTGAAACTGAATGCACCTTTAAATCCAGAACCTTCATAGTAGGGTGCAAGTAGACTTGGAGCCTTCTCAATTACAACCACATCCTTAGGATTATTTGTGTTGATGTGAACAGCATCGGCTGTGAGTTTTACCTCTATTTCATTAGCATGATTGATTGGCTTCCAGTCACCGTGTTCCTTCGTCTTGATATCGAGCATCTCAGAAAATACTGGTACCAAACGGTAGTTTCCGTCAGCAATACCCTTAAAGTTAATATCAGCAACATCAAATGACATGGCAGTAAAGATGGATGCCCATGTTTGGTCGCCAGCAGTTGATTCAAAGATTTTTACTCGTTCGTTCTTATCATTATAAGGGCAAGTGCTACCTTTCCAGAGAATACGCCAAGTTCACCTTTAACTGAACTATATGAGCCTAACCTCTCAATCTTTGCACTGAAACTTTCAGAACGGCTTGCCTCTGTCTTGTCAATAGTGAATGAAGTGGTGGTTCTTGCGTCCAATCCACGCTCTATATCCTTAAAAGGTACTGCCTTACCATCGTTAGGATGGGCAAAGACAACTGAGATATCATCCCAGAATGTTCCGCTATTGAGAGCAAAGCCTGAAACATTAAGGGTAACTGTGTTGATGTCGAAGTATCCATCGTTTTCACCTCCCCAGCCCCAGTTGGTATGAATGAGTCCCTGCTCGTCATATCCATCATAAACAAAGGCATGAGGACCACCTACTACTATGACTGGATATCCGTCTGAGATTTCTTGCATCACCTCATTGAGGAACTCATTGGCTGGGAGGAAGTTTTTATCAAGATAGCGTACGGTATAGTCGAACTTGTCTCGAAGTGCATTGCAGGCACGCTGTAGATTTGAGTCACTTCCTTTAATGTAGTATCTCATGTGGACAGCCTTACCAATATCATACATCAACACGCCAACGGCTTGTCGAGATTGTTCCGTTCTCATCTCATTAGTGGTGTTTTTCATGTCTTCCCACCAATAAGTTGAACTTTTTCTCGCTTCGTCACCAGTAGAAGCTATATATTCTGTTGGACGATTCTTAGGCCATTTATTATAGAACATTACTTGTGCTGTGGCTGTTGCAACACAACCTGTAGGTGTATGCTGTCCATTACTAAGTGGGGTGTACTTATTGAATGGGTCATACTGGCTCCACTTACAAGTAAGCAATGGTTCTACCTTTCGTTTGATAGGACGCTGTGGGGTAGTAGTTGTAGCTTTAGCGCGCACCTCCTTTACTACACGTTCATATTCCTTTAAGAACAGTTTGAAGTATGGGGGTTGGTCGTTGGGGTTTTCTATCATCTTATCTCCATAACCCACGAGCTCGTTGAGTTTACTTTCTCCAGAGATAATAACGAATTTCTTGTCGTTTGGATTAGTAAAAATGTAATAAGCTGGTTGCTTATTAGCTTGTGATGAGCGGGTTTTTGGAGTATTATCCGATAGTTTGGGATTGTTGATGTATTTAGTTGCAATACTCAAAGCGCGTGCTTTGGTGATGGGTTCTGCGTTAGCAATTAGAATGTTTGTAAACACAGTTAGCACTAATAATAAAGTTCTTTTCATTTTGTTTATTTTATTAGTCAAAAATATTGGTTTGTTATATTTTTATGTCAGGGTTGTGTAAGTTTGAGAACACTTAAAACAAATAGATTTAGTTTGTTTTATGACTTGAGACAGTCTAATCCTCCCATATCTCCTTTAGTGGAAGCATAACAAAGTCGCGTTCTTTCATAAGAGGGTGGGGGATGATAAGGTCTGGTTCATTGATGTTTAGCTTGTCATAAAGCAGGATATCAATATCTATGATGCGGTCTGTATATTGTGCATTGATAGACTTCTTTACTCTTCCCATCTCAATTTCTATGGCTTGAGTAGTCTCTAGCAATTGTCGTGGAGCAAGAGAGGTTGATACACATACACAAGCATTGAGGAAAAGATTAGGACTCTCAAATCCCCAAGGCTCCGTTTCATGAAAAGAAGATTGGCGCAAAACTGTGCCAATCTTTTTTTCTATAAGTGTTATCGCCTCATGCATAATGGCCTTCTATTGCCAAGGTTGGTGCCGAGGGATAAATAAACTATGTGCATATTAGTCGTTGAGAATCAACAATGAGTCGCCGAAACAACCAAACTTATAACCATTCTTTACAGCCATATCGTATGCTTCCATAACGAGGTCATAGCCACCGAAGGCTGCTGTTTCCATCAACAAGGTTGAGTATGGATGATAGAAATTAACCAACATAGAGTCAGCGAAACCAAAGTTGTATGGAGGGAAGATGAATTCATTGGTCCAACCATCATACTCCTTCAACATACCATCAGTACCAACGGCTGTTTCTGTAGCTTTAACAACACTCGCGCCGATGGCACAAAGGCGATGTCCAGCTTTCTTTGCACCATTAGCAATACGACAAGCATCAGCGTTGATGTGCATTTCCTCTGAATCCATCTTATGTTTTGTAAGGTCTTCTACCTCAATGTCATGGAAGTTACCCAAGCCACAGTGTAAGGTGATGAATGCTTTCTTGATTCCCTTAATATCCATCATCTTCATCATGTGTTCAGAGAAGTGGATGTTTGTACCTGGTGCAGAAACAGCGCCTTCGTTCTTAGCAAAGACAGACTGGAAGTGCTCCATGTCGTCAGCTGTTGCGTGTGCAAACTCTTCTCCATCCTCCTTTGGACGATTATCAATGATGTAGCGTGGTAATGGAGCTTCTCCCAATGCAAACAATTCACGCTTGAACTCATCGTGAGGACAGTCGTAAAGGAAACGAAGTGTGCGACCACGAGAAGTCGTATTGTCAATAACTTCAGCCACCATTGTGCCAGACTCGTCAAAGAAAAGCTTGTTTCCAATACGAATCTTACGTGCAGGCTCAACCAATACGTCCCAAAGACGCATCTCCTGATTCAACTCACGAAGGAGGAATACCTCAATCTTAGCATCAGTCTTCTCCTTTGTTCCATACAGACGAGCAGGGAAAACCTTAGTGTCATTGAAGATAAATGCATCGCCCTCATCAAAGTAATTGAACACATCTTTGAAGCGGATGTAGTCTTCTTCCTTAGTTCACCATTGATCTCACCCTTAAACATGTCAATCTTTCCTGACTTACGGTGTAACACCATCAGTCTACCTTCGTCACGACGTGTAACAGTAAAGGTCTGTGTACTGCCGTCAGTACGAGTCAGTACACGCTCAGATGAATGTGGATATAAGGCTACCTGCTCTTTTGGCAAGTTGAATTTAAACTGTGAAAGCTTCATATTTTTATATTGGGGAGTTTATTATTTTTCTATTGTTTGTTGCTGAAGCCATGCTTCAAACTGGTCATAATTGACGCAGCCTTCCACTCTTACGTCTCCAACACGTGTGCGGCGCAATGCTGTAAGATAGGCTCCGCTATTCACAGCTCTGCCAAGATCGCGTGCCAATGCGCGGATATAAGTACCTTTACCGCAGACTACACGAATTGATAATTGCATCTTCTCTGTATCGAAGTCTAATACTTCTATCTCGTCAATGCGAATGTTCTTAGGTTTTAACGTAACATCCTTGCCTTTTCTACGGTAGTCAAATGCACGTTTACCATCCACTTTTACAGCACTGTAAGTTGGTGGAATCTGCTCTATATCACCTATAAACTGAGGAAGTGTTGCGTCTATCAGTTCTCTTGTGATATGTTCTGTTGGGAAGTTTTCATTCACCTCATGCTCCATATCGTAGCTCGGTGTGGTTGCTCCCAACTGAAGAGTAGCTGTATATTCCTTTGTATGTGTCTGCAAGGTTTCAATCTGTTTTGTCATCTTACCCGTAGCAAGGATGAGTACTCCTGTAGCCAAAGGGTCTAATGTACCAGCATGACCAATCTTCACCTTCCCGTCATTAGCCTGCGTGCAAAGGTAGCGTACATGTGCCAACGCTTTGAAACTCGTAATTCCGTAGGGTTTATCAATAGGGATGATTACACCTTCTTTGAAGTTCATTAGGACAATAAATATATAAGATTAGTCAACCATATTCAGTGGAATATCACAGAGCAGCATTATAATAATGATAACGCCAACAATGATACGATACCAACCGAACCACTTGAAACCATATTTTGCAAGGAAACTTACAAACCACTTCATTGCCAATAGCGCAACGATGAATGATACCACACAGCCTACAGCGAGCATTATAAGGTTATGAGCAGACGCCCATGTGCTGTCACCTTTTAATAAATCAAGTAGGTCGAGCAGTGTTGCACCAGCCATAGTAGGTACTGCAAGGAAGAAAGAGAACTCTGCAGCTCGCTTACGTGTCAATCCATTTGCCATACCGCCAACGATAGTAGCCATAGATCGGCTTGTGCCAGGGATAACCGATAGGCACTGGAAAAGACCAATGCTAAAGGCACGCTTTTCTGTTACTTGATTCTCTTCTTTTCCCTTATTGAACAATTTATCACAATAAAGCATGAAGATACCACCCACAACGAGCATTATTGCTACAACCCAAACAGAGTCGAGCAGCCAGTCAAGTAAACCACTTTTCTTAGCTGCTAAGCCAATGATAACAGCTGGTAGGACACCAATGAACAATAACCAGTAGAAGCGGATTGGATGAATAATCTTCTTGAAAGTATAAGTTAGGACACCAATGAACAATAACCAGTAGAAACGGATTGGATGAATATTCTTCTTGAAAGTACAAGTTTTATCAGCAGGTACAGGTGTATGGTCGATCTGGAAAAAGCGCTTCCAATATAAGCATACGACAGAGAGGATAGCACCAAACTGGATGATGAAGGTAAAGGCATGTACAAACTCGTCACCTGATGGGACACCTAAAAGATTTTGTGTAATAATCATGTGACCCGTAGATGACACAGGAAGGAACTCCGTCAGTCCTTCGACAATGGAGATAATAATCGTTTGTAAAAGTGTCATTACTCCTCCACTTCTTTAGTTTCTTTCGGCTGATAGAGAATAGCACCAATGATAGAGATAAAACCAATAAAGGTAACAATAGGTGCAATCGTGATATGGCGTGCACTAAAGATGTCTGGATCAAATACGGTTTCTGTAGATGTTCCACCACTCATAAGGATAAAGCCGAGAATAACAACGGCTACACCTATAGCCAACAAAATAAAGTTGGTCTTACCAAAAGCTAAATTTCTTTTGTCCATATTATTTTTTTGAGGAGTTCAAGAGGCTGGCATTGAGAAGCTAAAGAACTTAGTTGGTGTTAAGAAGATGTTTCCTTATCCATCTAAAAGAACTCTTACTCCCTTATTTCCCCTTTTTACTGTTCCTTTTAAATCTTATATAAGTCACCTGCCTTCATGCGCAGGAACTTGTTTACTGACAACCATGAGCAGAAGGTGGCAATAATCACACCAAAAGCTAACATTACTATTGCTGTGATAATCAATGCATCCCATGACAATAATTTCGTAATCTCTGGTTCCTTTTCATAGAGGAGACATATTCCTATACCCAAAACTGCAATAGCCAATAGGCTGAAACTAATCCTTCTAATACTGCACGGCGCAAGAATGGCGCACGGATAAAACTCCATGAACCACCAACAAGTTTCATCGTGTGGATTGAGAAACGATGTGCATAGATACTCAATCGGATAGTATTGTTAATCAGAGAGAATGAAATGATGGTGAGCAATACAGCAATAACCAATAACACCAAACTAATCTTACCCAATGTTTGGTTTACACTTTCTACCAAACTCTGTGGATAAGTGATGTCACTCACACCACGATAGGTACGCAATTGCTGAACAATATTGCGGATAGAGTCATTGTTAGCATAGTTAGCCTTCAACTGTACTTCTATCTCACCCGTAAACGGATTCTCACCTGCAAATTCGGCAGGGTTGGCACCTAATTCTTTAGTTCCATCCTTCAACGCCTGCTCTTTACTGATAAAGTTCAAGCTATTGATATAATGCAAGGTGCGAATACGCTCGCAGAGAGCAGTACTCTCTTCCGTATTCATATCGGGTTGGAGAATCATTGTGATAGTTAGATTCTCCTTTACATAAGAACTAAGATTGCGACTGGTAAAGCCTGTAAGTACAACTATACCAATCAGCATCAGCACCATAGCTGTACTGATACATAGTGTGACAACCTGCAGGCTATGACGACTGCGGGCTTTGTTTCTTTTTTTTGCCATTTCTTTAATAAGGTATAATACACCAAAGTTGTTGCAAAGATACTGCAAAATAAGGTAACGACAAAGGAATTTATACTTTATTTAGAGATAAAAGGTGAAACTTGTGAGCATATTACTATGGAAGGGATGGTAGGGAAGATATGCTCGAAAGTTTAACCCAAATCGGTCATTAGACCACAAAATGTACATTCTTACGATAGTATGGTATTGTTTCCTAACATCTTTTCTTTTCTTATCGGCATCTTGTTAGTCTTTGTAACTTGACGTAGCCCGCTACGCCTGCGTTCCAAAGCCAAACAATCTGCTCGATAATAAAACAAAATATGTTTAGGCTCTAATGACCAATTAGGGTTAAAAATAATTACGTTGTGTTTTTTTCCTTCAACTGTTATAGGGGCATCTAATGTCTCCTTTTTATGCTAATAAGTAGGCTAAGTTCAAAGGTGATAGTTTTTCTGTTTTTGTAATAAAAACTCATACTTAAAAATAAAAGATGCTCTTTAAGGCTCTTAAAGACGCCTAATAAGCTTCTAAAAGGTGCCCTTTTGAGGGTCTTATTAACGCCCTTTTTGAAGTCCAATTAAGCACCTTTTACATTGTGGTTTTGTAACTGTCTGATTTGTATTGAGTTACAAAGGTGCTCAAAAAGGATATTTTTATCTTTTTAGATGAATATTTTAAGAAAAAAATGTAAATAATTTTCACAACTCCTAATGTAGTGAGAATGCTGTTGTATTTCTGTGTAAAATATTCACAAATCGTATGTGCTTTGCAATAAAACTATGCAAAATACGTTTAACAAACATAATCTTTAACAAAATAAATAACAAAACCTATGAAACGAATAGCTATTCTAATCGTATTAGTTACATCAACCTTGGTATCAATGGCACAGAATAAACCAGGTACATGGTCAGTGATACCACATGTTGGAGTGTCTATATCTTCTTTGTTAGGTGAGGCAGGATTGTATGAAATCGGTGATGGAGAAGTGGTGAAGCTAAAGCCACATAGATTGTTAGGCTTTGTTGGCGGAGCAGACGTGATGTATCAAGCTTCTGATGTTGTTGGAGTATCTGCTGGGTTGTCATTTGTTCAAGCTGGCTGCAAGTTCAAAGATGAGGAGGCGAAGGGGTATGTTGTTCATGATCGCTATATGCGAATGAATTATGTTGCCATGCCTATTTTGGCTCATAGCTGTTTGTTACCAAGATTCTCTGTTAAAGCTGGTATAGAGCCTACTTTCTTAGTTAGTGCTACAAATCATGAAGAGCATCAATCGTTTGATGTTGATACAGATGGTAAAAAGTCTAATTTCCAAGAAGCTATATATGACTTTGATGTAAAGAAAGGAATGCGTAAGTTTGGACTTTCTATACCTATTGGTGTTAGCTATGAATACGAAAACGTTGTGTTAGGGGCACTATATCATGTGGGAGTATTTAATATTTACAAGTATGGTGTCTCTTCTCGCAATAGCATATTTGAGGTATCGGTCGATTATAAATTAAATCTTTAAAATAGCTCGTAACTCTTTCTTCAATTATTGAGAAAGTATTGTATTAATTGATTTTTATTGGTATGCAAGATTTCATTTCATAATAGGGGTGGAAAGGACTGTTTATGTGAATAAATTATTTGTAATGATTAATATTTTTAGCAAATAGGACTGAAAATTGAAAAAATGCAGTAAGTTTGCACATTATATTAATTATGATGAAACGGAACTTTTTAATCACATTATTTTTAATAATGGGCTTGGGTGCTATTGCTCAAGTGCATCATCCTGTCACTGTTCGTAGCGATGAACGTCCATCTATGGATAAGATACAAGCGTATATCGATTCGTTAAACTCGTTGAAGGATAGTGTGTTTACACGCAAAATGCCTAAGTTGCGACGTGATCAAAGACTTCGTCGAAATGATATGCGATTGTTTATGCCGCTGACCTATTATGGTAATGTGGCAGAAGGGTTGTTTACACGAGGAAGAAATGAAAACCCTATTCTCTCTGAGTTGATGCACCTTTATTTGACACGTCCTGACCTTGTTGAAGGCACTGATCGAATGGTACAGCAACAGCAGACGAAGTTAGATGATATTAAAACGCCAATACATCATGATGCAACATTGGTAGAGAAGGTGACTGAGCGTCCTATTGAGCCAACAACTGTACCAGTAGAAGTCATGGTGAAGCGTCCTAATTTTTGGACGATAAACGGTGATTATGCCTTGCAGTTCCTGCAGAATTATGTTTCAGGAAACTGGTACAAAGGTGGTGAAAGCAACTATTCTGCGTTGGCATCATTGGTTATGCAAGCCAATTACAACAATAAGCAGAAAGTAAAGTGGGAAAACCGATTGGAGCTGAAGTATGGTATGCAGAGCAGCCGTTCAGACTCTTTGCATAGTTTTAAGAGTACAGAGGATTTGATTCGTCTTACTTCTAAACTTGGTTTGCAGGCGACAAAGCGTTGGTATTATACGGTGCAGTTTGTTGGTAATACACAGTTTAGCCACTCTTATCGTTCGAATGATCCAAAGGTTTATTCAGCTTTTGCGGCACCATTGAACATAAATCTCTCTATCGGTATGGATTACTCGGTAGATTGGATGAATCATCGTCTGAAGGGTAACTTCCATTTGGCGCCATTGGCTTATAATATGAAGTACACTCGTATGTTAGAGTTGACTCGTCGTTTGGGTATCAAGGATGGTAAGCATTTCTTGCATGACTTCGGTTCTGAGTTTACTGTTGATTTGGAATGGAAGTTGATGGAATTGCTTACTTGGAAGACACGATTGTATGGATATACTACGTATAAGCGTACAGAGTTGGAATGGGAGAATACATTCACCTTCCGATTCAATCGTTATATCTCAAGTCGTGTGTTCATCTATCCTCGCTTTGATGATGGTGTTCGTCGTGATAACGACCATGCTTTCTGGCAGCTGAAGGAGTTTGCTTCTATCGGATTCCAATATAGCTTTTTAATAGATAGCTTTTTGTTATAAGACTAATACTCTTTTAATAATGCTTGTTGTCAGTGTTTTTCTAAGTGTAGAGGAAATTTGTGAGCTAAGCCCTAATTTTAAAGTTTTGCAGATTAGAAACTTATAATATATTTCAATCCCCTTCTCTTTTAGAGAGGGGGATAGGTATGTTTTATTATAACTTATTTCTTTTACTTTTTATACTCAATTGACTTTTGAGATTCGATAAAATTATGTACATTTGCAGCGTAATCAATATTAATACCTTTTTTTATGTAGAATTTGTTGAGTGCACGTTTGTGAAGAAATCTAATTCTTTTTAATAAGTTAATATCAAAAATAATAATAATAAAGACTAATCAATGAAGTATCATCAACACATGTTTAGAACTTTAAGAAGCTTGCCTTCTTTGGTGTTTCTGACAGCTTTTATCTTGATGATTTCGTGGAGTTCTCCTGCTTCTGCACAGACGCCAGGAAAGAAGTTCTCGATTTCGTTCAAGGATAAGAGTGTTGCTCAGATTTTGGATTTCATTTCTACAAAGGGAGACTACAAGATTAATTACTCAGACGATGTTAAGAACGACACATTGCTTCTTACCATTTCGTTTGAGGATGTAGACGAACTGAGCGCTGTGGAAAAACTATTGTCTCATTCTTCTTTCATCTACAATGTTGACGGAAAGGTGATTGATGTGTTCAAAATGAAGAATGCAACGCAGGGACAATACACAATTCGTGGTACTGTAAAAGACAAAGATGGATTGGGCGTGCCTTTTGCTATTGTGCAGATTAAGGGTACTTCGCAAGGTGTTACTGCCGATATTGACGGTAACTTCTCTATGCCTGTAGAAAGAGAGGAAGGAACAGTTACAATCTCCAGTGTGGGCTATGACGCTAAAACACTGAAGTATCATACTGGTAAGGCAATGAATGTTATCTTGACCTCTTCAGCTATTGCAATGGGTGAGGTTACGGTTGTTGCCTATGGTAAGCGTAATACACGTGAGCAAGTGGGTGCTGTGGCTTCTGTGAAAAGTTGAGGATTTGCAGAAGGCACCAACGGCAAGTATTGAGAACCTCTTGCAGGGTCGTATGGCTGGTGTAGATGTAACTAACCTCTCAGGTTCACCTGGTGGTGGTGGCTCTCGTATCACTATTCGTGGTTTTAGTTCTCTTAATCAGAAGGGTATCAATGATGGTTCTCCACTTTATGTGATTGATGGTATTCCTGTGTCAAGTAGTGCAGGAGATGCAACAAGTGGTATCAACCCATTGTCAGGACTTGATCCTTCAAGTATTGAGTCTGTACAGGTTCTCAAGGATGCAGCTTCTGCTTCCCTCTATGGTTCACGTGCTGGTAATGGTGTTATCCTTATTACAACAAAGAAGGGTAAGTCTGGACGTTCTGAGGTTAGCTTCAATGTGTCACAGTCTCTCTCTTGGTTGCCAAGTACACCAATGCAAACCCTTGGTAAGGGTGAGCGTGATATTGCTCTTCTCCTTGCTAAAAGCCAGAGAGGTGCACATTATGATTATATCACAGATAAGTTGATTTATCCAGGTTCTTATAAGGATTCATACGGTTGGGATGCTGATAATGATGGCGCGTACGACTATCTTTGGCGTAATGGTAAGGTGCTGGATTCAGAACGTCGTCTGCCAGGTATTGCACAGGACTCACTTAATACCTTTTATAATAACAGAACAAACTGGTGGAAGTATGCCTTCCGTGTAGGTAGAGTTACAAAGGCTGATATGTTGTTAGCAGGTGGTACAGATAATATTAGATATATGGTTAATGCTGGTGTCTATGATGAGACTGGTATTATGATTAGTTCTAACTTCCGTCGTTTTAGTTTGTTGAGTAATCTTGATTTCAATCTGTCAACAAAGTTGAGTGCTTTCACACGTATTAATCTTACATATGCTACGCAGAAATCTGGAGTAGGTGGAGGTCGTGTGCAGGGATTGACATTCGATCCGAAGCGTACATCAACTCTCTTGCCTGGTAAGGGTAGTACTGCTGAGCAAGTGGCATTGAGGCAATTGAAGGATATTGATAGGAACAACTCAAATTATAATGTTCGTTTGAGTGTTGGCTTGAACTATAACATCTTGAAGGGTCTGAAGTTCTCTTCTACTTATTCACTTGACCATTACTTCACACGTGTGTGTATACATTCACACCTGATTATTTGAAGTATGACAAGAAGTCTGAGGTTCAGGCTTCTAACATTGCAATGACGAATGTTCAGACTGAGAATATTCTTACTTATAACCTTGCATTGCCAAGTGAACATAAGTTGGAGTTGATGGCTGGTATGACTTATAACTATGATTTGTTGCAAAATCTTAAGTGGTACTGCAAAGGGTGGTCCAACTAACTCTATCAAGTATGCTGGTGAGGGTTGGCCTTCACTCTTTAATGATGGTGGAACAGTAAGAGCAGCACAGAGTTTCCTTACTAACCAGCAGGAGCAGTCATTGCTCAGTTTCTTGGGTCGTGCAGCTTATAGCTATAAGAAGCGTTACATGGCAGAGCTTTCTATCCGTGCAGATGGATCAAGTGTGTTCGGTAAGGATGTACGTTGGGGAACCTTCCCTTCTGTTGGTCTTGGTTGGGCATTCAGTGAAGAGCACTTCATGAAGAAGTTCTGGTGGTTAAGCTTCGGTAAGCTTCGTGCTTCTTGGGGTAAGTCTGGACAGAAGTTCCAGGAGCCTTATCTGGCATTGGGCGTGATGGAGGAGAGTAACATCTTTAATGGTTCGTTAGGTCTTATCCCACAATCTATGGCTAATAAAAAGTTGACTTGGGAGGAGAGTGATCAGTATGATCTCGGTCTTGACTTGCAACTCTTGGATTATCGCTTGAAGTTCAAACTTGATTATTACTATAAGTATTCAAGCAAGTTGTTGATGCAGTCTTATCTGCCAGGTAATGTCTTCCTTGCAACAAATATGTGGGACAATGCTTCTGCTATCTCTAACGAGGGTATTGAGTTTGAGGCTCAATATGATGTTATCCGTAAGAAGAATTGGAACTGGAGCGTAGGCTTCAATCTTTCTCATAATAAGAATATGCTGCGTAAGACATACAATGGCGAAGACCTTAATGATAAAGTCTTAGGTCGTCCAGTCTATGGCATCTATACCTTCAAGGATGAGGGAATCGTTCAGAAGGAAGAAGATATTCCGATGTATCTTAATGCATCAGGTAAGCAGATTCCTCTTTACTTCCAGTCTATCAATAATCCATTGCGTGTGGGTGGAAGAAAGATTAAGGACCAGAACTATGATGGTGTGATTGATGATAAGGACCTCTATTATGCTGGTAGCACACTTCCTGCAGTTTATGGTGGTTTGAATAGTCATTTGGAATGGAAGGGATTGAGCTTTGATGTACTTTTCAGCTATACTATTAGCCGTAAGGTTATGAATATGTATAAGAACAGTGCCTTCACCTTTACAAAGGACTTCGGTGTAATCATGAACTACTTCCATGCTGGTGACTTCTGGACAACAAGCAATAGGGATGCGAAGTATCCATCACTTGAGTTCGCTGATAAGGATTATGTAGGACAGTTTGATGGTAACGTAGATTCTAATATAGAGAATATTAGTTTCTTACGTCTTAAGCAGTTGGTTATTGGTTATCAGCTACCAAAGAACTGGTTAAAGGGCTCTTTCATTAAGGATGCTAATGTATACCTCAGTGGAGAGAACTTGTTCTTGCTTACCAATTATTCAGGAGTAGACCCAGAAATTATCAATCCTTACTCTGGTAAGGATGATGGAACACAGTATCCGTTGAATAGAAAAGTTACTTTGGGTCTCAACTTAAAATTCTAAGAGAAATGAAGAAGATTATAATGCTCTCAATATGTGGTTGTCTTCTGTCCTCTTGCAGCCTTGACTTGCAGCCAGAGAACGGATTGACTTACAGCAACTCGTTCAATACTGAGAAAGAGTTGAATGCGACAACTACTTCTATTTTATATTATATCAACACAGTAGTAGCTAACAACTACGTTCTATCAACAGCAGGTATGAAGGCTGACGAAATACTTGATGGTAAGCAGTTGCGTGAGTGGAATCCACGAACAGTAATTACAAGCGAGTATTCTTGGAAAGGTCTTTACGACATTATCTTTGAAGCTAACCTTCTGCTTGATAATATAGATAAGACAAAGGACTTGACAGAAGATCGTCGGAAGTATCATGTAGGACAAGCAGAATTTGCTCTTGGACTATCTTATTTCCTCTTGGCACAACGATATGGTGAGGCAATCATTACAGAGAATTCTACTGAGATAAAGCCTTACTCTTTGTCTTCTCAGAGTGATGTACTCAATGCTGCAATAGAACATGCAAAGAAGGCATTGGATATTTTGCCTACATGGGATAAGTTGACGGATTTGAATGGTGTGTCAATTACTAATCGTCAGACGGCTTCAAAGGGTACTGCCGCTGCCTTGCTTGCACAGATTTATGCGTGGAAGGGTAGTGTAACAGAACTTTATAAGTTGCAAGGTAATGCACAGGAAGATTATCAGAAGTCTATCGATTACTCCACACAGCTTATTGCAGGTCAAGTTGGTAATTATCAGCTTTGTTCTTCACCAGAGGAACTCTGTACGTATCTGTCTAATGAGAGGTCTCCTAATCCCAGAAGCTATCTTCAGTATGTACTTTGATAAGACACGCTCTGAGAATGTTGTTTCACCTAATGAGGTGGCACAGAACTTTGTGAGTTGGCCTGTTAGAGAAGACCAAACCTTAGCAGATTTGCCTTCAAGTAGTACCTATCAGCTTTATACTTCAACAGTAGAGTCTCTCTTCCCTGATGCTACTGACCAGCGTTTGCAAGCATTCTTCTATGAGTGGGGTACCTCACACGAGGTAGATGGAACAGACTATGCTATCATGTATAAGTTCAGAAAAGCAATTATGGATGCCGATCAGTATTCTGCAAGTGGTAAGACCTATCGAACGGTAGATGCTGATTATGTTTACTGGCGACTTGCTGATTTCTATCTGTTGAGAGCTGAGTGCTATCAGAAAGTTAGGTAATGAAGCAAAGGCTATTGCTGATCTCAATGTGATTCGTTCGCGTGCTGGTGCGCTTACTTACCCATCAACATACGATACAGAGGGACTGAAGAAGGCTATCTTCCGTGAAAGAGAGAAGGAGTTTATTGGTGAGAATGATGCACGTTATGCAGATGTTATCCGCAATGGTTATGTGAAAGAGGAGTTACAAGGTAAATTCCTTTTACTAAGCAATCAGGATATTCAGGGTGGTGCGCTCTTCCTTCCACTTCCAAAGGATGCATGGCAGGATAAGGATGGACATATTATTAATACCCAGTTGCGCCAGAAGCCTTATTGGCAGGCTTATAACTAATATTGGGTAAAGGATATCACAATAAATATATGTTTGATATATGAAAAAGATTATATATTTAATAGCAGTGTGTCTTACAATGGGAGTACTCTCCAGTTGTACGAAGTATAACTTCGACGACACAGGTCTTGCTAATGGTAAGCACGATATGACGATGTGGGAATACTTTAAAAGCGATAGCTATAACTGGGATTCTCTTCGCGTGATGACTGAGCGTGCAGGTTTGGTTTCACTTTTCCAAGGTACAAGCCAATATGGTAAGAACTTCACGTTCTTTGGTCCTACCAATCATAGTATCAATCGTTATCTCTATGATAATGGAATGACGAGAGTGTCAGATATTCCTGTTGCAGATTGTAAGAAGTTTATCTTGAATTGTGTTCTACCTAACAAGCGTGTGATGCTTGATGATTTTAAGGAAGGTGTTAAATCTTCTGATGCATCAACACCTATTGGTAAGGGGGGTGAGACTGTAGAGATGGCTTCAGGCAATCAGTTGTGGATTTACACGTTCCGCGAGTCTTACAACAGCGTTCCGGGTGCTGGACCTTTACGTATTCACTTGGTCTCTCCTACGACAACTAAGACGTCGGACGTTGCTTCATGTAATATTGAAACAAACACGGGAGTGGTTCACTCACTTGTTTATGACTTCAACTTAACTGATTTTTAAAAATGAAACAGATGAAGAAAGGAATCGCATTGCTGTGCCTTATGGCTCTTACAATAGGTTTTATGGTATCATGTAGCAAAATGGATGTTGGCTATTTGAGAACAACGGGTGCATCGTTTACCCCTGACTCTCTTAATGCCTTCCATAACGTTGATGCAACGAGTGAGCGTGGTATCAATAAGTTACCATTCGTTTCAACACGTATTCAAGGTGTTGCAGGTACTAACCCTATCAATTATGAATTGTCTGGAGTTAAGGCTGACAACCAAGAACAGGCACAGTTGTTTATGAAACTCTATAAGGAAGGTAAGATTTCAGTGACAGGTGGCTTGATAGTTGTAACACAAGAAGCTACACAACAGTTGTCAAATGGCAGATATCGCCTATCACTCAAGGTGTATAATCAGGACCATGAGGCAGTGTTGGAAGATATCTTTAAGGTTGTCGTAACAGATGATGAGTTACTTGTTGACTAACGTATTATAACAGTATATACTACATACAGCATTGATTTTATAAGTGCCTTTATCAATGATTGGTAGAGATAAAAACGAATAGACTCAATGCTGTAAGTAGGGTATAGTTAAATAAATAACTTGAATAAAATAACCTATTAAAAACAGATTAAATATGAAAAGAAGAAGATATATCTTACTGCTCGTAGCCCTTTTAATGATGGCAGTACAACTTCGTGCACAGCAGGGCGCAGAAGCAACAAATGGCATAAAGTTCTTTAAGGGTACTTTCAGTGAGGCCTTAGCACAAGCTAAGCAGGAGAATAAGATTGTTTTTGTAGACTTCTATGCAGTGTGGTGTGTTCCTTGTAAGAAGATGGCAAAGACTGTTTTCACACAAGAGGAAGTTGGAAAGTATTTCAATGAACACTTTATCAGTCTGCAGTTAGATGCAGAGAAGGGTGAGAATGTTGATATCGCTAAAGAACTATAAGGTAGCAGCATATCCAACAGTAGCTTTCATTGCACCAGATGGCAAGGCTTTGTCTGTGAATACAGGTGCAATGGATAAGGATGAACTTATGGAGGCTGCTAAGATTGCAGCAGGTGAGAGTGTAAGTTTTGAGGAACTTTACAATAAGTACAAGGCTGATAACAACGATCTTGACGTTCAGCAGCAACTTCTTCTCAAGGCACCATCTTTCTTGCAGGCACAGGAGGGTATGGATGCAGATAAGTGGGTAACACGTTTGCAGAAACTTTATAAGAGCTATGTAGCTGCAAAGGCACCATTGAAGCTTATCAATGAAAATGATTATCGTATCATTCTTACATTGGAGGGTGATGAAGATAAGGAGCACAAGCAGTATATGATTGACCTTATGAACGACCGTCTTGATGATTGGATGAAGACCCTTGGTAAGGCACCTGCCTACTACATTGTTGAGGCTAACGATATCTTTGCTGAGGATATGGCAAAGGATGGCAACGTAAAGTATAAGGACTATGTAGAAAAAGTTAAGAACCAGTATGCAAAGGCATACGAGGTTGTAGGCTTGACAGGTATTACTCCATACGAGAAGGCAAAGCTTTACTTTGACGCTCTCTTCAACTTGTATAAGAACAAGGATGTGAATGGCTATGTGAAAGCCATGGAGACCTATTTCGGTAAGATGGAGAACAATCTCCGTTCAGCTGACTATGGTAAGGCTGCACAGAACCTTTACATGGCAGCAGGCAAGAGTCTGAAGGCTAAGGATCATGAGGTTGCTATCAAGTGGGCTGAGAAAGCTTTGGCACAGGAAGATGCTGTGATGGATCGTGTAAACTATATGGTAATGATCGGTGACTCTTATCGTGAGTTAAAGAACTATGGTAAGGCACGTGAATACTATAACCAGGCATTTGCTGAGACACTCCGTTTAGAGAATATGGAGATGCCACAAGCTATGTTGCAAGGTGCAATTAAGCAGAAGCTCTCTACGCTCGAACTCCTTGAAAAGTAAACAATGACTATGTTCAAGAATATCATTAAATGCCTATCGAGCATGCCAGTGGCACTGCTCATAGGCTTTTTGCTTTTCCTCTTCAGTCCTGCCAATGCGCAGATGAAAGGACTGCGGAAGGGAAAACTTGCAAATGGGCTTACTTATTATATCTACAATGATGGCTCTGCAACAGGTGAGGCACAATATTACCTCTACCAGAACGTAGGTGCTATCTTGGAGAATGATGATGAAATGGGATTGGCACACGTGTTAGAGCATTTGGCTTTTAATACGACAGACCACTTTCCTAATGGTGTGATGAACTTCCTTCGTAGCAATAACCTCAATGACTTTGAGGCTTTCACAGGTGTTGATGATACGCGTTATGCTGTTCATAACGTACCTACAAATGATGCGAAGCTTAATGAGAATATGCTTTGGGTGCTCCGTGACTGGTGTCATGGCGTCAAGATGACCCCTAACGATATCGAAAAGGAACGTGGAATTATCCTTGAGGAATGGCGTCATCGTTCGGGAGTAGATCGTCGTCTGATAGATGCTATCGCATCAGTTGTTTATAATCATGCAGGATATGCGACTCATAATGTGATTGGTTCACAGAAGATATTGGAAACCTTCCAGCAGAAGCAGGTAAAGCAGTTCTATGATAAGTGGTACCGTCCTAATATGCAGTTTGTTGCTGTCATTGGTGATGTGGATGTAGACCAAATGGAGAAGAATATCCAGACTGTCTTCAAGACATTACCAGCTAAGCAGGCTCCTGCTGTAAATCCACAGACGAGACAGATAGCTGATAATGCAACACCGCTCTATATGCGTTTCATTGATCCAGAGAACAAGAGTGCTTCTTTTGGTCTTTACCAACGCTATGAGGTGAAGGGCAACGCTCCAGAAGAGGACCGTGTGCGTCAGTTTATCTTCACTAAGTTCTTCAACACATTGGCTCCAAAGCGTTTTGTGATGTTGAAGAATGCTGATAAGGAGAGTTATATTGCCGCTGAGGTGAGTCTATCTCCTTTGGTACGAAACTATTATCAGATGGCATGGGACATGGTTCCCTATCAGGGTAATGAACAGAAGGCGCTTCAGCAGATGTTGGCTGTACGTGATAATTTGCGTGACCAAGGCTTTACTGCTGCTGAGTTCAATGCTGAGAAGGAAAAGATGTACAATGGAATGAAGGATGTTCTTGAGGCACAAGGTCTGGGAACACCAGACAATGCTTTAATGCTTTTCCGTCAGAACTTCCTCTATGATATTCCTGTACAAGACTTCCGCGGACAGATTAACCGTAACCTTGAGACTTTGGTTGAGTTAGAGGTTGAGGATATGAATGCTTGGATGAAGTCATTGCTTAATGACAATAATCTTGCTTTTGTCACTTATTCTAAGTCGCAAAATGAGATGAACATCACTGAGAATGACCTTATGGCTGCATTGAAGGAAAAGAGTTCATTCAGCGATATGGCTCGTGCTGATGGTATGAAGCCTATCAGTCAGTTGATTGACTTCCCTCTGGCAGGAGGAAAGATTGTTTCTGAGAAGCAGTTGAAGACTTTGCAGGCAAAGGAGTGGACACTCTCTAATGGTGCAAAAGTTCTTTATCGTAATGTTCCAGAACTGAGTGGTAAGTTCCTCTTTGCAGGTTCTGCAGAAGGTGGTAAGTCAATTGTTCCAGCACAGGAACTTGCCAACTATAATGCAATGCGTTCGCTCTTGATGCAGTCAGGTGTATATAATTACAACCGAAATCAGTTGGCGCAGTGGTTGCAGGGCAAGAATATCAATCTCTCCCTTTCGTTGGAAGACTACAGTGATGGTATCGGTGGTAATGCACCTGTTGACAATGCTGACGATTTCTTCAGCTATCTGTATTTGATTCTGTCACGTCAGAACTTCTCAAAGTCAGCCTTTGATAAGTATATCCAGCGTAACCTCTACGTCTATGAGAATCGTGCAACAACAGGTATGGCAGCCGTACAGGATTCTATCCAGCAGTTGCTCTATCCAGTTAGTGCGATGAATCCACGTCAGGATGAGGCTTTCTTTAAGTCTGTTCAGTTTGATAAGTTGCAGGAACAGTTCCAAGCTCATCTTGGTGATGCATCACGTTTTACCTATTGTCTTATTGGTGACATTCCAGAAGCAAAGGCAAAAGAGTTGGTTCTTCGCTATATTGGTTCTCTCAAGGGTGAAGGTAAGTCTGTGAAGACTACTATCCACCCAATGGATTTCTCGTCATCTACACCTGTTATCAAGCGCACTTTCGAGACCGAAACAGAAGGTGGTATGGCTGAGATCGAGATTTCCTTTGCTAATAAGCAGAAACTTTCTGAGCGTGAGCAAGCTGCTTTGGAAGTGATGCGTGGACTCTTGGAACGTCGTTATTTTGATGTATTGCGTGAGAAAGAGCACCTTACTTATACCGTAGGTGTACAGAGCAACTATACTTCACAGCCAGTAGCTGGCGAGAGCCTTAACATTCACCTTTCTACTGCGAAAGAGAATGCTGACAAAGCTGTTAGCCTTGTTTATAGTATTCTTGATGATGTAAAGGCTGGCCGTTTCACTGCTGATGAGTTCAAGGCTGCAATGGTACCTTTGGCTGTTGATGAGGAACAATCAGGTGCAGCATCACAGTCAAACAGTGATCCATCAGTTTGGATGGCTTTATTGAACATCTATGCTGAGACGGGCAACGAGCTATCTCCAAATGATAATGCCGCTTCTGCACCAGTATTCAAGACCCTCACACCACAAGATATCACTGCTGTAGCTATGAAAGTGATGACAAATGCTAAGCAGCGTGAGATTATCGTGAAGCCTGCTGCGCAGGAAGGTAAGCATACTTTTAAGTAATTAATGGTAAGTAAATATAATAAAACAGAGGTGTGCAAGAGTGCACCTCTGTTTTTGACTTTGTTCAAGATGTATTGAGACTGTCAACTGTTTGTCCTATTGTCATTCTCCGAAAAAGAAAAACCTTTTTATTTTTAATACTTATAACATACAGCTATAGCTCTGAAAAAAATCATTACATGTTTTCAAAAAAAGACTCTATAAATAACGAAAAAAAGATATCTAAAAGGGTGTGTCTGTAACTTGCAGATAGGAAGATGCTAAAGTTGTTGGACTGACATATTGCTAATTGTGCTTTCATCAAAAGGGCTGCTTTTAGTTATCTCAAATCGGGCTTTTTATGAGTCAAATTGTGCAGTCGTTGAGAAAGACCTAGCTTTAGCATGTGGATTTTCTGACCATGAAAGATAGTGCAACATGATGGCTTTGCTATCATGGGGAGAAACCATTATTTCGTTGGACTCCATTTTTCGATAAATAGAAAATGTATGTTTCTCTGTGTCAGCACCCCCTCTCGGAGAGGTGGGAGAGGTCTTTAATAATCCTCTTTATATTTATCCGTCTCAATATAGATATAAATCTTGTACTCAGGGAAAGCGGCACGCATATTCTTTTCGATGTCGTTAACCAACTGAGGAGCTTGTGCTTCGTATTCGCTTTTAACATCAATCTTTGCAGTGACAAGGATGTCATTAGGACCGAGGTGAATGGTCTTGACGTTGATGAGGCGGTTGATTTCTGTTCTGTTGAATGTCTCTTTGATACGTGTTAAGTCCTTCTGTGTGACACTCTCACCAATAAGCAGACTATAGAACTCACGTGCGAGGAAAAGTGCTGCAGCGCAGAGGAGCACACCAATCAGTACACCCGAGAGGGCATCATAGAATGGATTATCTGTGAAGTGGGTCAGAAGCGTACCGCCTAAGGCTATCAGCAAACCGAGAACAGCACAACTGTCTTCGGCAAAGATGATGAGGATTTCGCTGTGACGACTCTCTCGTAGGAAACGATACAGTGAAAGGTTGTTCTTATTCAGCTCCTTTATTTCCTTGAAGGCAACGCGCAGGCTGCCTAATTCCACTAAGAGTCAAAGACAAGAATAGCGATGATGAGCCATGTATTCTCCAAGCTGTGTTCTGGGTGAAATAGCTTCTCTGCTGCTTCCATGATACCTAATGCACCACCGGCGAAGAACAACATCATTGCAACAACCAAGCTATAGAAATACTTAGCACGTGCCTGTCCGAACGGATGCTGCTCCGTTGCCTTTGCTGTTGACTGGTGGTTGCCCACCAATAGCAGTATCTGATTACCACAATCCACAACACTATGGATTGACTCATTCAACATAGCAGCTGAACCAGACACTGCAAAACCAACAAACTTTGATATCGCTACCAAGATGTTTGCACCTAAGGCAGCGATAACACTCGTCATTCCTTCACTTTTCTTTTCCTTTTCCATATCCTATTTTAAGCGTTTTGATATTGTTCTGTTATTACCAGATGTATTGTGTAACGTGCTTACTACTATCTTGTTTGTTATTTTCATCTAATGTCATCAGCACTTCTTCAATGCGGGTGGGACGTCCTTCCTTATCATACTCCGTTGTCAGTTGTGCCTTGAAATCCCACTCTTTCTGTATTGAACTGAAGCTATAGCTGCTAATATCTCCTTTCGGAATAACACCCATATAACCCAAGGTGATGAAGGGGATGGGTATGCTTAAGCCACTACCATACATCCACAAGAAATAGAAGTTGTGGCAGGCTGCCTTCTGTCCAGTATCTCTGTAGGTGATATTAAATGGTTTATGAAGAAATATCTTCTCCCCCTTCCATTGGAAATCGTAGGTTGTTCTCCCACAGCTAACATTAGGTGTGTCACGACAAACGAGTCTTCTCTTATTATCGTAGGTGTATGTATAATAGCTGGGAGCGTTATTCGCTTCTACGATAAGTCCGTTCTTAACTATATAATAGCCATCAAGGAGTTCGTCTAATTGGTCTTTAATATGCGTCTTATGAAAGTGAATGGTATCACGAGCATAGGAGTAAGTGTAATCATCCAAGCTGTCTGTACCCACACGCTCTATGATGATCTGCCCTTTTTGGTTACAATAATAGGTGATAGTGTCCTTACTCCTCTCCGCTTTCGATGTTACGTCTTTGATAATCGTCAGGTAACGATGTAGTTGTTCTCCATGATAAGTTATCTCTTCGGCTATTCCAGAAGGAACAGACGAACATGAGAAAAACAAACTAACACCAATGATAGTCAGTAAGAACAGTCTGATGTCTTTGTATAAGTCTTTCTTCATTTGTTCTTGATAGTTAAAGGAGTTTGTTTTTGTATGCGGAGTTCTGCAATATTGAATAGGAGATGGTGAGTAGCAGTAAGGGACACATACTTCCTTTTAAAGGCAGAAGCAAACTTGTTCAAGTCTTGTTCTTCTACAGTCAGCCTTACTTCTTAGCAGCCTTCTGTGCCTCTTTCACCATCTTCAGACGTTCCTCATAGATGGGGTGCCACTTGTTGATCATTGCTTGAAGGTCCTTACTTCTCTGCTCCAAGTCGCGGTATTCGTCAGTATCAGTTTCGTTGTTCTGACTCTTCATTAGCATCTGTTGCAGCATTAGTTTCTGTTGTTCGTCAGCCTTTTGAAGCTGTGCACCAAGCTTTTCAAGATTCTCCATAAAAGCTAATGCACGGTCAATATGATTTTCTTTTTCCATCTTTTGACTATCTTTTAATGTCTTTTTTCTGTCTGCAAAGTTACTGAAAAAGTTCAGTATCACCACTGCTTCCAAATTATTTTTCACGAAGAAAAGAATTTCTTTTCACGAAAAAAAATATTTTTCTTCACGTAAATAAATATTTCTTTTCATGAAAATAATTCGCAGTTAGTTGTTTTCTTTCGAATCTTCGTACGTAAGACGGGATTTTATAGTATCTTTGCAAGTAGATAAAAGAACACTTTTTAGATGGAAAAGAAGAAACAGATAGATTGCTTTCTACCGTATAGCACAACTGCAATGATGCAGTCACTTGCTACGCAGTTGTACGAGTCAGGTGTGGTGAAGAGTATATACACATTATCAGCCGATGTCCTACCTACTGAGGCACTGCCTCAGTACACCCATCACCTGCAGGTAGGCAGCTTGCTTTCCCTTGCTACTATGCGCCTTATAGCGACAACAGCAACAGCTGATTATGCTCTGCTTTATTTGAAGCAAGGTCCTATCACGTTAGGCTATCATGCGCTTGAGCGTATGCTGCAGGTGGCTGAGGAGACTGGTGCAGCAATGGTTTATGCTGACCATTACTCTGTGGAAGCTGGCAAGACAGTGAAGCATCCTGTTACAGCCTATCAGTTGGGTAGCATCCGTGATGACTTTGATTTTGGCTCTGTTGTGCTTCTTAAGACAGAGTGTTTAAAGGAGTACGCAGCGAGAGAGGTGGCAAAGGATTATCAGTTTGCAGGCTGGTACGACCTTCGTCTATTCTTAAGTCGTAAGGGAGAACTCTTTCATCTGAATGAATATCTCTATACGGAGGAGGAAGATGACCTTCGTGCAAGTGGTGAAAAGCAGTTTGATTATGTGAACCCTCGCAATCGTGAGGTACAGATTGAGATGGAGCAGGCAGCAACGGCACATCTCTCTGCTATCAAAGCCTTGGTTGATACAACGCAATATGCACAGCCTGACTTCTCTGGTGAGACTTTCCCTGTGGAGGCTTCGGTGGTGATTCCTGTCTTTAATCGTGAGAAGACGGTGCGCGATGCGGTCGTTTCTGCACTCTCGCAGAAGACAGATTTTCCTTTTAACGTTATCGTTGTAGACAACCATTCGACAGACGGAACAACGGAGATTCTTTCTTCTTTGGCTGCTGATGAGCGTCTTGTGCATCTAATTCCAACACGTACTGATCTCTGTATTGGTGGCTGTTGGAACTATGCTATCAATGATGCGCATTGTGGTCGCTTTGCTGTTCAGTTGGATAGTGATGACCTTTATTCTTCAGAGAATACCTTGCAGGCTATTGTCAATGCTTTTCACGAGCAGAAGGCTGCAATGATTGTAGGTTCTTATCGTATGTGCGACTTTGATCTTAATACCCTTCCACCGGGCTTGATTAGTCATAATGAGTGGACGGAGGATAATGGTTGCAACAATGCCTTACGTATCAACGGACTCGGTGCGCCACGTGCTTTCTTCACTCCTTTGGTTCGTCAGCATCAGTTCCCGAACACAAGTTATGGCGAAGACTATGCTATGGGCTTGGCTTTCAGCCGTCGTTTCCGTATCGGACGAATCTATGATGAACTTTATCTGTGCCGTCGTTGGGGTGGAAACAGTGATGCCGTATTGAGCATTGATAAGGTAAATGCCAACAATCATTATAAAGATCAGCTGCGTACAGTTGAGATTTTAGCACGTCAGGAACAAAATCAAGATAGAGAGAAAGGGCTAACTGATTTTTTTTATAACCAGCTGAACCAATGGCAAGACGTTGCAAAACGTTTTGAGGAGTTGAAAGATGTGCAGACGCGTGAGGTGGGTTCAGCCCTTGCGCAATTCAATCCTGCACGCTTGGTGAGTACAGGGGCAAAGATTGATAAGGCTACATTGGCTAAGCGACCTTGCTTCCTTTGTGAAAAGAATCGCCCAGTAGAGCAGATTGTTCTGCCTTTTGGGAATGATTTTGATATCCTTGTCAACCCTTTCCCAATCCTTCCTGTTCATTTCACTATCCCTTCTCGTCATCATCAACTGCAGGCAATAGCAGAGAATTATGTACAGATACATCGCTTGCTGAGAGCCTATTCGCAGCTAATGGTGTTCTATAACGGACCGAAGTGTGGAGCCAGTGCACCTGACCACTTGCACTTTCAGGCTGGAACAAGTGGTATTCTTCCTTTGCAACGTGACTGGGAGAGGCTTTACGAGACATCTGTTCCGCTCTTACAACTGAATGATACAGAGGGAATCTACGAGATAAAAGACTATATCTGTCCTGCTTTTGCCATCGTGAGTCATAAAGAGAAGCATGATGTTGAGCTATTTAGCCGTTTATATGAAGCACTTCCAATAAAGGAAGATGAGACTGAACCGATGATGAATATCGTGGCATGGCGTAATGGGGAGGCGTTTATTTCAGTTGTATTCCCACGTGAGAAGCACCGCCCTGATTGCTATTCGGCAGAAGGAGAGGCGCAGTGTCTGGTCAGTCCGGGCAGTTTAGATATGGCTGGATTGATGATATTGCCCCGTCAGAGTGACTTTGAAGGGATGACGTCAGAGCGTGCTAAGGCCGTTTTACGTGAGGTATCGCTGTCAGATGAAGCGATGGCAGAAGTCGTAAAAGCGGATTCGTAATAAGGCGGTTGACCTCGCCTTCGATGATTGGAAGCAAGAACCTATAGTTTCGGTAGGTATTGTTAGCGGCGACGAAATTCGTTTTCAGCTGAATGGTACTTATACAATAGGAAACAAAGAGGTGACTGGTAGACAGATTGTAAAGTTCAAAGATGGACAGATTCTGTGGGATTCTGTGCTCTATCAGGAACTTTGTTTTACCCCGCAAAATGATAATATATCCTTCACTTTGGAGGATGTTACTATCGGTGTAGACTTCCATTGGGAGCGCAAAGAGGCACAAACCTTCCTCGGAAAGCTACGTTTTGTTGTCGATGGAGATAAGCTTTGGGCTATTAATGAGCTACCTGTAGAACGTTATCTTGCAAGTGTTATCTCAAGTGAGATGAGTGCTACCTCTTCATTAGAGCTTTTGAAGGCACACGCTGTTATCTCTCGCAGTTGGCTTTTGGTACAGATGAGAAGACGAAAAGCCATTGAAATGGGTATTCAGACAGCATCTGCACCTGTAAAAGTGTCGGATGAAGAAGGCGTGGTATGGTATGATAGTGATGCACATACCTTGTTTGATGTCTGTGCAGACGACCATTGTCAGCGCTATCAGGGTATTACGAAGGCAACGAGTCTTCATGTTGAAGAGGCTATCAAGGCTACACGTGGACAGTTGTTGATGAATGGAAAGGAAATCTGCGATGCTCGTTTCAGTAAGTGTTGCGGAGGTGTTTCGGAGGAATATGAGTACTGTTGGGACAATACTCATAAGTCATACCTACTCTCGGTAGTAGACAATGCACCTTTGGGAACAGCCCCTACGATTGACCTCACTGATGAGAAGGCTGCACAGAAGTGGATTCTGTCTTCTCCAGAGGCGTTTTGTAATACAAAGGATGCGGCAGTCTTGGGAGAGGTGCTCAATAACTACGATCAAGAAACACAAGACTTTTATCGCTGGATAGTAGACTTCAAGCAAACAGAACTTGCCGAACTGATTCGTCGTAAGAGTGGTCTTAATTTTGGAGAGATTATTGACCTTCAGCCTTTGGAGCGCGGTAAGAGCGGTCGTATTACTCGTTTGAGGATTGTAGGAACAAAGCTTACCCGTATTATCGGTAAGGAGTTAGAGATAAGACGCACATTAAGTGAGAGTCATCTCTACAGTTCTGCTTTCGTGGTAGAACGTAGTGAGATAGTGAATGACATTCCACAGCACATCCGTCTTGTTGGTGCAGGATGGGGACATGGTGTTGGCTTGTGTCAGATTGGTGCTGCTGTGATGGGTGAGAAAGGCTATCAATATGACGAAATCCTCCATCATTATTATCAAACAGCAGCTATTGAAGTACAATACAAATAAAGCATAAGGAGATGCACGAGGAGCAGAAGATTATCAATGGGATACCAATCGTAAACCAGTGGCGCAGCCATTGGCTCTGGCTTCCTACGCTCTATTTGACGAGAGGGCTTCCGTATGTTATTCTTTTGATGACTTCACTGGTCTATTTCAATAGAATGGGCTTGTCGAACGGTGCTATCACACTGACCACATCGTGGTTTCTTCTGCCGTTCATCCTTCGCCCTTTGTTGGGTAGATTTGTTGTTGGCTATTGGAGTAAGTATGCATGGATTATTCTAACTGAGCTGGTGATGGTACTGAGTCTTGGTGGATTGGCGTTTACTGCATCATCTACTGACTGGTTTGAGTGGACAGTTTTTTTCTTAATGATAATAGCAACGATGGCTGCCTTACATGATGTAGCGATTGAAAGGCTTTATAAACGTGAAGCTGCTTTGCATCATCGACCAGCTTTTTTGGGTACTCGAGCCATTTCTTATATGCTTTCTATCATAGTGGGAATGGCTATTCCTATAACGATAGCGGGTAACTTAGAGGTTATTTATAGGACTGTTGCACCTTCGTGGGCAACTATTTACAGGGTTCTGTCAGTTTTAATGACTTGCTTGATGATACTTCATGCAATTACACTTCCCAAAGATAATATTCATACGAACCTCCCGATATGGACAGGGGTGACACGTCAATGGTGGCATGATGTCAAGGCTGCCTTTGTACGTCGTCCTCATTATGTGGCTAACTTGTGTTTCCTTTTTGGTTTTCTAATCCCTGAAGGGATGTTTTTTAGAATAGCACCACTCTTCTTGATAGACCCAGGAAGCAATGGAGGACTGGCTCTTTCACCACAGGAATTAGGATTAGTGCTGGGTACAGTGGGTACATTCTCATTAATAGGCGGTAGTGCCTTAGGAGCAAGTTTGGTTCGTCGTGATGGCTTAAAGCGATGGTTGTGGCTTTTTGTCACGGCTTTGACTTTGCCAAAATTTGTCTTTGTCTACCTCAGCTATTACTTTGTTTCCACCTTATCAATCATCAATTTCTGTATGATTGTTGAACAGTTCGGAGCAGGTCTTGGACTAACGGTTTATGTTGTATGGCTCGCTCATTGTACGAAAGGGGAGCACTCCACATTTACTTATTCAATAGGTACGGCAATAACAGCCTTCTCACTGGTGATGACAGGATGGTTTACAGGTTTCTTGCAGGAGTATGTGGGCTATCGTCTATTCTTCCTTCTTGTGGCAATGTTGGGTGTTATCAGTTTTATAGTGACCTACTTTCTCCCTGTAACAAAGGAGATAGGAAAACGAAAAAGGATGGTTTAAATCCATTTAAAACGACGGTTCTGATGTTTTGTTTTCAGCCGTTAACCTTTATAAAAAAGTCATGATTTTATTTGTACCTCACGAAAAATGTTGTACTTTCGCAAATAGATAGTTATAAAAAACAGTAAATAAAATGAAGATAAAGTATTTCTTAATGGCAGCTGTTGTCGCTTTGATGACAGCTTGTGGAACGGCTTCAAAGGTTCCTTTGACAGGTCGTACACATCGTATCAGTGTTTCTGATGCACAGCTCTTGAGTCTCAGTAATCAGGAATATACAAAGTTTATGGCATCAGCAAAGCGTTCTACTGATGCAAAGAATACGGCAATGGTTCAGCGTGTAGGTCGCAATCTCGCTAATGCGGTGGAGACTTACTTGCGTAATAACGGTTATGCTAATGAGGTTAACAACTTCAAATGGGAGTTTAATCTCGTTCAAGACAAGCAGGCTAACGCCTTCTGTATGCCTGGTGGTAAGATTGTTGTTTACGAAGGATTATTGCCTTACACACAGAATGAGGCAAGTCTGGCAATCGTTTTAGGTCATGAGATTGCGCATGCTGTGGCTAAGCATAGTGCTGAGCAGATAACAAAGAAGATGAATCAGCAGATGGGAACCAATATATTGGGTACTGTCTTGAACTCTACAGTTGGTAGTGGAGTAGGCGATATCGCTTCACAGGTAGCGGGAGGATACTTCTCTTTCCGTAATTTGAAGTACAGTCGCGATAATGAGAGTGAAGCTGACTACATGGGACTTATCTTTGCTGCGATGGCTGGATATGACCCTGCGAATGCCGTAACATTCTGGCAACGAATGGCTGCAGCAACTAATAGTAATCGTTCTGAGATTCTGAGCGACCACCCTTCAGATGCTCGTCGTATTGAGAATATCAAGAAGTGGCTACCAGAAGCAGAGAAATATTATCGTGGTCGTGGCTCTAATCGTGTCTCTTCTGCGGAATATTCACATTCGTCTGGAACATTACATATAGGCGGTTCTTCGTCTTCTAAACGTTCAAACAAACGTTGATAATTTGAACGACCATCATTTTATGATACCTTATTACGGCTATTTGCTTTTTTAAGAACTAAGGCACATAGCCGTAATTTTTATATAGTCAATACTGTTTGATAAAAAATGTAATGATATTCTTTAGCATATGAAATTTCTATCAAATAAACTTAGTCGTTTTAGGCTCTGAAAAGTAATATTCTTCTGACCGAACAAGTCGTGCTGTTTTATGCTTGAATAACTTCCTTTTGACAACCGATTAATTCCATTTTGATGGTATATTATAAGCTGACGAGTACTCCGCACCATTGGTGCGAAGCGTTAACACGACATGTGCTAAGCCCCAACACATCATGTGCTAAACACCAATACGTTGCTTATATATATGCAGATGGGAGTATGATGGTCATCATAAAGACTATCAAAGCCGTTAATAGCTAATATGTGTGTAATGTTTCTAAGATGTTATGATTTGTATTATATTGTCCTCTTACAAAGAGATATCTTTCTGATAGTTGGTAAGTAGCTGTTAAAGTGTTATTTTTTCATTGAAAGATTTGATAGAATCATCTTTTTTTATTATCTTTACAAGCGGAATTAAACCTTTATAACGATGATGGATTATCTGATACAAAACCTGTGGTTAACATGGTTGTTAGTAGGTCTTGTTTGTCTGATTTTAGAGTTGATGAACGGAGACCTTTACCTTATGTGCTTTGCAATAGGTAGTTTCTGTGCTTCACTTGCTTCTGCATTCACAGATAGTATTGTTGTTCAAGTTATCGTGTTTGTAGTCTTCTCGGTATTGAGTATATTCTTGGTACGACCGATAGCGTTGAAATACCTGCATCAAGGTGCGGATAACAGACTTAGCAATGCTGATGCATTGATTGGTCGTGAGGGAAAGGTAACAGATACGATAGAGGCTGGTGGATACGGCAGAGTAAAGATTGACGGTGACTCATGGAAGGCGCAGTCGGTTGACGGAATGGAAATAAGTTCGGGTGCTGCTGTACGTATTTTACGACTTGACTCTATTATCGCAACGGTTGAACGTTGTTAAATAGTAATCTGAAAATAATTAAATAACAAATAATAACCTTCGGTTTCTCCCTCATTTAGGTAATAAAATACCTGGGGTGAGGAATTAAAAACTTTAATGCTTATGGATATGATAGCTTATGTGCTGATTGCAATTGTTGTGTTAGCACTCGTTTTTGCCAAGATGTCAATCGTGATTATTTCACAGAGTGAAACAAAGATTATCGAACGTCTTGGTAAGTATTATGCAACCCTTCAACCAGGTATTAATATTATTATACCTTTTATTGACCATGCAAAAGGATATTGTTGCATTGCGTGCTGGACGTTATACTTATACAAACTCAATTGATTTGCGTGAGCAGGTGTATGACTTTGATCGCCAGAATGTAATTACAAAAGGATAATATTCAGATGCAGATTAATGCGCTGCTTTATTTCCAAATCATTGATCCTTTCAAGGCTGTTTATGAGATTAACAACTTGCCAAATGCGATAGAAAAGTTGACACAGACTACACTTCGAAACATTATCGGTGAGATGGAACTTGATCAGACATTGACTTCTCGTGATACGATTAATACTAAATTGCGTGCCGTTCTTGATGATGCTACAAATAAGTGGGGTATCAAGGTGAATCGTGTTGAGCTTCAGGATATTACCCCTCCAGCAAGTGTTTCTGAGGCAATGGAGAAGCAGATGCAGGCAGAACGTAACAAACGAGCAACCATCCTTACCAGTGAAGGACAGAAGCAGTCGGCTATTCTCCAGTCTGAAGGTGAGAAGCAGGCAGCTATTAACCGTGCTGAAGCTAACAAACAGCAGCAGATTCTTATTGCTGAAGGTGAGGCAGAGGCTCGTATTCGTAAGGCTGAGGCTGAGGCTATAGCTATTCAGAAGATTACTGATGCTGTTGGTCAGAGTACGAATCCAGCAAACTATCTTATTGCACAGAAGTACATTCAAATGCTTACAGAACTTGCACAGAACAACAATCAGAAGACTGTTTACCTGCCATTTTGAGGCAAGTAATCTGATGGGTTCTATTGGTGGGAATTAAAGACATGTTTAAGTAATACGCTTGTTAAGCGTAACTTCTGTTGCAAATAATAAATATAAACACTAAAATAGATGACTGCTCCGTAAGATTCTTTTGCTGTAGAGGAACTTATGGAGTGAGTCTTTGAAGAAATGAAAAAACTTTGTATCTTTTGTGGTGCACGTCCTAACTTTATAAAGGTAGCACCAATCATCAGGGTAATCAATAGACTTTCTGAGGAGAATAGTTCTCATAAGGTTTCTTATTCATTGGTTTATGCAGGTAGTGAGAATGATCCTACACTCGAAGATCAGCTCTTTGATAATCTCTCTATTCGCAGGCCAGATGTTTATCTTGGTGTTGAATGTGAGAATTTGAACGAACTTACAGGTCAGGTGATGTCTAAGTTTGAGAAGTATCTACAAGAGAATCCATCTGATGTGGTTATCGTTGTAGACGATCTTGCTTCTACAATGGCGGCTGCTATTGTGACAAAGAAGCAGGCGATCACCCTTGCGCATATTGCAGCTGGTACTCGTTCTTTTGATATTACTATGCCTAAGGAAATCAATCGCTTGGTAATTGACGGTCTTTCTGATATACTTTTTACAGCCGGATTTAGCAATAACAGCATTGCTAACAAGGAAGGAGCAGAGTTGTCAAAGGTTTATATGGTGGGTAATATTCTCATTGATAATATCCGTTATGACCGTGAGCGTATTGAGGGTATGAGGCTTTCGGATATTGACGAGTTGGCTGGCTTACCTTTGAAGGAGGGCAATTACCTTGTCTTTACACTGAATCGTAAGGCTTTATTAGCTGACCAAGAGAATCTTGAACGTATGTTACACGTGTTGAGCGAAACAGCTGGCGATATGCCTATTATTGCTCCTCTACGCGACTCAGCAGTGCAGGTTATCATGGCACTTAGCTTGAAGAAGAACATCAAACTCCATAACCTCCATATCGTAAAACCATTGGGTTATCTTGAATTTGCTTATCTTACAGCTCACGCTAAGGGTATCATAACTGACTCAGGTAATGTTGCAGAGGAAGCAACATTCAATGGTGTACCATGTATTACGCTTAATAGCTATACAGAACACATTGAGACTGCAAAGGTAGGTTCAAACGTTTGGTTGGTGAAGACCCAGAACTGCTCCGTTCTTCATTGAGCGATATGGTTTCAGGAACATGGAAGAAGTGTGGTGTTCCAGAACGTTGGGATGGCCGTTCAGCTGAACGTGTTGTTCAAATCCTACTCGAACGTCATTAATTCGCATTTATATTGAGAGGGGCTTTAACGCTCTTAATGTAGGGACAGATATTATTGTTGTTCGCTATTATTATAGAATAGTCGGACAATAGAGGATATCTGTCCTTATTGTTTCTATAGGATAAAAGTGCAAAAGACTAAATGTTGCTTTTATGTATGTAGTATTAAGTAATTAGGTTAGTAAGAGATTGTGCGGTAATTAGTGCTTAGCACCATTGGTGTTTACCACCAGCACGATATGTGCGGAGTACTAACACGTCGGCTGAAGGTGGTAGGGTAGGGATGTTACGGTTATCATCACGAATATAGTATGACGTTAATGTTTGTCTAATATTGTAATTGTTTGCCAGACAGATGTATTTCTTAATCCAAGAATCTTTCCTTGCCAGTAATCATAATTATGAATTGTGAATTATAAATTATGAATTAAAGAAATATCATAATTATGGATTTTGGATTTTGGATTCTGAATTATTTATTACCTTTGCATGAGTATATTAAAGGGCATTAGCTTATGCATGGACATACAGATAATTATACCTTCCTAACGCAAGCACCAGTTCATCGAGTCATTGTCACGATGGCGATACCGACTATCATCTCAATGCTTGTGACGGGATTATACAATATTGCCGATACGTTCTTTGTTGGTAAGATTGATACACAAGCAACTGCAGCGGTGGGAATAGTATTCTCTCTAATGTTTTTTGTGCAAGCAATGGGCTTTTTCTTTGGGCATGGTTCGGGCAATTATATCTCTCGTGAGTTGGGGGCACGTCGCCATGAGAACGCTGTGAAAATGGCTTCAACAGGCTTTTTTAGCTCGTTCTTTTTCGGATTAGTTATCCTTGTTCTTGGTGAAATATTTCTTACACCACTCTCTCTGATGCTTGGTAGTACAGCTACCATCCTTCCTTACACAGAAGACTATATGCAAGTTATCCTACTTGGTGCACCTTTCTTGACATCATCACTTACTTTAAACAACCAGATGCGATTGCAAGGAAACGCCAACTTTGCGATGTATGGTATTGTGACAGGTGCTATATTGAACGTGGTTCTTGACCCTTTCTTTATCTTTACTTGTGGTCTGGGAGTTAGTGGAGCTGCTTGGGCAACAGTTGTAGGACAGCTTGTTTCCTTTGTCATACTTTTCTTTATGGCGCGTAGGGGAGAAAATATAGCTATTCGTTTTCGTAATTTCTCACCCTCAATACAGAGGTATAAGGAGATATTCTATGGGGGTAGTCCTTCCATGATGAGGCAGGGCTTGGCATGTGTTGCAACTATGTCATTAAACTTTGCAGCTGGTGCTTATGGTGACTCGGCTATCGCAGCGATGAGTATTGTTAGTCGCATAGCAATGCTTTCCTTTGCTGTTGTCATCGGATTGGGACAGGGCTTTCAGCCCGTCTGTGGTTTTTGTTATGGAGCAGGGTTATACGGCAGGTTGAAGGAAGCCTATAAGTTTACGGTAACTATTGGCACATTTTTTCTTATTGTATTAGCTATTATCGGCTGGATGATAAGTGGAACGTTGATAGGTGTCTTCCGTGATGACCCCGAAGTGATTGCTATTGGAATTGTAGCATTGAGATGGCAGCTTTGTGTTTTCCCTGTTAATGCACTTATCTTGGCAAGTAATATGCTTGCTCAAACCTGTCGTAAGCCGTGGCGTGCAAATATTTTGGCAGCAGCCCGACAAGGTTTGTTCTTTATTCCGCTGATATTTATTCTTCCATCTTATTTTGGGCTGTTAGTGTTGAGATGTGTCAAGCCGTCAGTGATGTGCTCTCTTTCACGCTTACAGTACCTATTGTTATTTATACCTTCCGTGAGTTTTCACGTGAAGCAGCAGCAAAGAAAACAACAGTATGAGTACACTTTATATTAAGAATATGGTTTGTGATCGCTGTAAAATGGCTGTTAGCCAAACTTTGCAGCAGGTCGGACTACACCCCCAAAAGGTTGAATTAGGTGAGGTTAGTATTGAGGAAGACCCTTCTTCTGTCCAACTTTCTACCCTTCGGACAGCCCTTAAAGAGCTTGGTTTCGAACTTCTTGACGACCGTCGTCAGCAAACCATCGATCACATCAAGTCTGCTTTAATCAGACTTGTGCATTACCATGATAATCAAAGTTCAACTAATCTTAGTGATTATCTGTCATCTGAACTTCGTCAAGACTATAGTGCGCTTTCAAAACTCTTCTCTGAGGTCGAAGGAAAGACTATCGAAAGATATTATATTGAGTTGCGTATAGAACGAGTGAAAGAGTTCATTCGTTATGATGAGTTGACTTTGACGCAGATAGCGCTTCGTATGAATTATTCTTCTGTGGCTTATCTTTCCAGTCAGTTTAAGTCAGTAACTGGCATGACTCCCAGTCAGTTCAAGGGGATGAAAGATAATCTTCGAACGTCCTTAGATAAACTTTAGGCTGCTATTTACAAAGTTAAGTCTACTGCTTATAGGTGGAATATAATTTTTGTTCTTACTTTCGGGATGGAAAATAGACAGATGTTAGGAGGAGAGTGAGCATATGTTTAATGATGCAAAGAAGAATATTTTGTTGTAATATTTTACTCATCATATTTTAATAGAGCACTAATAGCGTTTCAATTAAGCCTTAATTGCCTTCTTAAAGATGCCCTTTTGGAAGCGAACTAACGCCCTTTTGCATCCTTGTTGAGCACCTTTTGAAATGCTGTTTTGTAACTAATTGATTTGTTGGTGGTTATAAACTCGACTTTTTATATCTATCTTTTAGCATTATTCTAAGGCTTTTAGTTCGAAATTATGTAATAATTTTTCAACACCTGGATGATGATATTTCAGACTCTTTTCTTACCATGTTATGAATGAACTTCTTGTAGAACCGATGCGAGAAGTTATAATCTTTATCCATAATTCTATAAGACATGATAGATAATATATGTGTAACTTTTGCAAAGCGATAAGAAGAAAATAGAATAGTAATCACATAATATTAATAGAAAGGAAAGACTTATGAAAAAGAATGTTTATGCAGTAAGCGGTATGAAGTGTGTACATTGTAAGGCAAATGTTGAGAACGCTTTAAAAGCACTTAATGGTGTAGCGTCTGCTGAAGCTAATCTTGAAGATGCTAATGTCACAGTAGAATATGACGAAAGTAAGGTTAATCCTTCTGAAATCAAGGAAGCTGTAGACAACAGCGGACGCTATGAACTGAGTTTGTAACAGCTTATTTATGTTCTTTTCATTTGTAGAATCCTTCCCCTTCGCTGGTAAGGGGAAGATAAAAATAGTATCATTATGAAACAGACAATTCCAGTTATTGGTATGGCTTGTTCAGCATGTTCAGCCAATATAGAGAAGAAGTTGAATACACTCAAGGGTGTTAATTCTGCTTCTGTTTCGCTACCTGGTCGTTCAGCCTTGATTGATTTCGATCCTCAGGTAATTTCCCTTGAGAAGATGAAGGCTGAAATCAATGCGCTTGGATATGACTTAGTGATTGATAAGGAGACGTCGGTAGACGAGATAGAGAAGCGTGAGTATGTACTCTTAAAGCGTAAGACTGTGTTGTCATGGTTGTTCTCAATCGCTGTGATGTGTGTGTCTATGCGATGGATAGACTTGGGTTCACGTGATATTACCAACCAGGTCGCGTTATTGATAGCCTTGGCAAACATGCTTTATTGCGGTCGTCAGTTCTATGTATCTTCGTTTAGACAGTTGCTTCATGGCAGTGCAAACATGGATACATTGGTAGCTTTGTCTACGGGAATTGCCTTTCTTTCAGTACCTTTAATACGTTTTGGGGAGATGCTATATGGGCAAGTAGGGGAGTTGTATGGCACACCTATTTTGATGCTTCAGTAATGATCATAACCTTCGTGTTGACTGGTAGACTGTTAGAAGAGAAAGCCAAAGACGGTACAGCATCCTCTATTCGGCAGATGATGGGTATGGCTCCAAAGACAGCACATATCGTTGATGGTGACAAGATAGAGGAGGTTCCACTCTCAACCATTGAGGTTGGGGATGTTTTGGAGGTTCGCCCTGGTGAAAAGGTACCTGTAGATGGTGAGGTGATTTGGGCAGAAAGCTTTATGACAGCTGATGCAGCCTACGTTGATGAGAGTATGATAACGGGTGAACCAACGCCTGCGGAGAAGAAGAAAGGCTCAAAGGTGTTGGCAGGAACGATACCAAGTCAAGGTAAGTTTCGTATGCGTGCTCGTCAAGTTGGTGAGGATACAGCCTTAGCTCAGATAATTAAAATGGTGCAAGAAGCACAAGGTTCAAAAGCTCCTGTACAACGAATTGTCGATAAGGCAGCATTAGTATTTGTCCCAGTGGTAGCTTGTATAGCTCTTGCTACCTTCCTTTTGTGGTGGTTGATAGGTGGGAATAGTGCTTTACCACAGGCAATCATGTCGGCTGTTGCCGTCTTAGTCATTGCTTGTCCATGTGCAATGGGATTGGCAACACCAACTGCTCTGATGGTTGGTATTGGTAAAGCTGCTCAGAAGCAAATCCTTATTAAGGATGCTGCAGCCTTAGAGAGTCTGCGTAAGGTTGATGTGTTGGTGACCGATAAGACGGGTACTTTAACCATTCCTAATAAGAATATTGATTTTACAAAGGCTGATAACCTTCCTTTTGAAGAGCGTGAAACATTAAAGCCTAATGCTCGTGAGGCTATGGATGAGCTACAGAAGAAGGGGATTGAGGTCTATATGATGAGTGGAGATAAGGACGAGGCGGCTCGTTATTGGGCTGAAAAGGCTGGTATAAAACACTATCATAGTAAGGTGTTGCCACAAGATAAGGAGAATCTTGTTAGGCAGTTGCAAACCGAAGGAAAGCGTGTAGCAATGGTAGGTGACGGTATTAACGATACACAAGCTTTGGCTTTGGCAGACGTAAGTATTGCTATTGGTAAGGGAACGGACGTAGCAATGGATGTAGCACAGGTGACACTTATGGGAGATGACTTGTCTGCTATCCCAGAAGCAATACAGTTGAGTCGCAATACAGTACGTATGATTTGGGAGAATCTCTTCTGGGCTTTCATCTATAACATTGTCTGTATCCCATTAGCAGCAGGTTTGCTTTACGCTTTTGGCATTGATTGGCAGATTACTCCATCGTGGGCAAGTGCGCTGATGGCATTCTCCAGTGTTAGTGTTGTACTTAATAGTCTACGCTTACGGTGGATGAAATAAGATGAATTTAGTATTATAAAAAATAGAGTTTACTAATTACTCATTCAGCAATGTGCTGTAGTAATTGTAAACTCTATTTCTTTATGTAAACCTGTTGACTCTTTATCTTACAGGATAATCGTATCGATTGTTATTATAGAAACCATTACGTTGAGAAGGGAGACGGTCAAACTCTACGCTAACAGAAATTGAATTCTGATTGTTTGAGCCCCATTGATAAGTCACACCACCACCAATTCTATCCATGTAACGACTAACTCCGGTACCATAAGCCCAAGCCATTGGTCCATATCCGTATCCCATTGAAGCATAACCATAGCCGAAAGGCGAATAGCCTAAAGCCACCATAGCCAGCCCAATAAGGTGAACCATAACCTCCGTAGCCAAAGGCATCTCCGAAGTTATTAGATGTAAAAGCTTTCTGTACGAAAGCGTATGCACTCCAATGTTCATTGAACTGATATCCAAAGACAGCATTGATACCACCCACGAAGTAGTTGTCGCCACGATAGGTAAGATGGTTTACATATCCACCCACAGCCAATGTAGCCTTCTTTGATAGGTTTGTTACATACATCAATGATACATCCTGTGAGAAGCCTGCACCATGATTGTTTCCGTGACCAAAGCTTGCAAAGGCCGATGCACCAAGATTAATGTTCAATCCTTTATGTAATCTCCATGCTCCAACACCATAACCCCAAGCCGGATAATAGAAATCATTTGGTGTAACTGTTTGTCCGTTCTCTGTAATGAGGGGTAGGTTGTTATCTATCTGTGCCTGTTGTGCACGGTCTTCAGCCAATCGTCTGGCATACTCCTTCTCAGCCTCTGTGGCTTCGCGTGGGTCCTTGCAGACGTGCTGACTCTATAGGTTCCACAGTGGAAGTACTCCCATTGTGGTCTCCTTTTGTATTCTGTGCATACAATGGTATACAGAGAATAGCCGCTATTATGAAACTATATTTCCTCATTTACTTGCAAATATAAATATTTGACAGTCAACTGCCAAGGATTTTAAAGATAATTAGTGCTTTTTCAAACTGTGGATATTATCGCACGAGTAGTTCAGAGGTTCTTTATACTTATGCTTTTACTTGGTGCGCATAATCAGTGGAGGATCAGTTGTGAAGAAGAAAACTGTGGCACCATGGAATACCTGTCCTGGGCGTAATTCGTTACTTACTTTCTCCATACCACTATTATATCCAGCATGTATTGGCTGTAATGAGATTCCGCAACTCTCCTTACCGTATGTGTTAATATTGAGTGTTGGTTCACTTGAGTAGACTGTCATAGCACGTCCACTCTGTGCATCAAAGAGGATTGCTGCAGCCTTCTGCATGTTATCAGGATGTCGCAACTGATAGGCATTGTCATATCCTTTACTCGTACTCTTGATACGCTCACCAATTTCTCTTGGTTTTGGTAAAGTCGAATGGTGTGTTCTTTATGCGTTGAAGCACACCTGTCAACTGTCTTTGAGCGTTATAAGTATTAATCTGAACAGCATCAACCCAAAGATGTTGTTTGAGGATAGAGCGGTGCATCTCTCCTGATAAGTTGAAACAAATACCATTTGTTACTTCCAACTTTGTTTCAGCTGTTGTTGCAACACGATAGTCTACATCAAGGGCGTTTTGGTCAGATAGGGTGTAAGTAACTGTGGCGTTTAACTTTCCATCTAATCCATTCTCTCCCTCTGAAGTCACATATCGCAGCGTAACCGATTGGTTGTCAGAACTAACAAGTTCCCACATCTTTCCAGATAGTGTCTCCTCATTATTTTTACCAAAGTAGATGAGCGTAGCACCTAACGTCTGGTCTTTCAAATATTCCTCCTTATTGGTATATCCTTTTACGACAGGCTCCAACCTACCATTCCAGTTGTGGGCAGTAAGCGAGACAAGGCGAGCACCATAGTTACTGATAACTGCCTCCATACCGTTTCCGTTTACAAGTCGTATTTGTACTTGCTCTTGTGCGTGTGAACAGAGAACAACGCTAAGCATTGCTACTGTCAGTATTGCATATAACTGCTTCATAGGTTTTTTTATATGTTTATGCAAAGATAGTACCAGCGAGTGCAATGAAAGTTTACTTTTATATTGCCGAGTGCAGCCTATCTTATGCAAAGATAATAAAAAAGATGATATGTTACTCAGAATTTCCTTATTTTAATAGAAAGGAATAATGTGTTTTAGTGATAGACATTGGTTGAAGAAGTTGGTTCTAAGTGTTTTTTCGTCTTTTATTCACGTCTATATTGATTCATTTTTGCTATTTTCTATGATGGTGTTGATGCCCCGCACATATCGTGTTGTTGCTAAGCACCAATGGAGTTGATGCTCCGCACAAGGTGTGATGATCGTTTAACGCCTTGAAGTATGTTGTAGAGAGACGTATGGTCGTTGTCATGTGTGTATTTCCCAACGTGTAAAAGACAAGTTGATGATGAAAAAGCATACAATCAAATTGCATCTTTAGAATGGTAAAATAAGGTTTTATGCATGATTTGTATTACCTTTGGGGAACAATTCAGTGAATAAGGAATAAAAGATATATGATGATGGAATTAGAATTAGAGCCTTTGCGTCTTCCGAGCGATAAAGAACGTCCGTTAGTGATTGCAGGGCCTTGTTCGGCAGAAACAGAAGAACAGGTGATGTCTACGGCACATAGTCTTGTAACCAAAGGATGTCATATTTTTCGTGCTGGTGTATGGAAACCGCGTACGAAACCAGGTGGTTTTGAGGGCAATGGAGAGATGGCTTTACCATGGATGCAGCGTGTAAAGGAAGAGACAGGCATGATGATTTCGACTGAGGTGGCGACGCCAGAACATGTCGAAGTGGCTCTGAAATATGGTATGGATATTCTTTGGGTAGGTGCAAGAACATCTGCCAACCCTTTTGCTATGCAAGCTTTGGCAGATGCTTTGCAAGGAATAGACATCCCAGTGTTGGTAAAGAATCCTGTGAATCCTGACCTTGAACTGTGGATTGGTGCACTTCAACGTCTTAATCAGGCTGGCTTGAAACGTTTAGGAGTTATCCATCGTGGTTTCTCAAGCTATGATAAGAAATTCTATCGAAATGCTCCTATGTGGCAGATTCCTATTGAGTTACGTAGAAGAATACCAGGACTTCCTATAATCTGTGACCCAAGTCATATCGGTGGTCGTCGCGATTTAATAGCACCACTATGTCAGCAGGCTATGGACTTAGGCTTTGATGGGTTGATAATTGAGAGTCATTGTACGCCTGAGAAGGCGTGGAGTGATGCAGAACAGCAGGTAACTCCTGATATTCTTGATTATATTCTTTCTCTTTTGGTAGTACGCGATCATACTTCTACAACCGAAGGACTTAGATTTCTTCGTGCCCAAATAGACGAGCTTGATAACTCTTTAATGGGACTTCTTGCCAAGCGTTTCCGCATTTGTCGTGAGATAGGAGCCTTTAAAAAAAGAGCATAATATGACCATTCTTCAAACTGGTAGATATGGTGAAATCCTCGAAAAGCGTGGCGCACAAGCAAGCCTATGCGGTATGGATGCCAACTTTGCTGCTCAGGTCTTTGAATTAATACATGAGGAGAGTGTACGTCAGCAGTTGGAGGTTGTGAATAAGTAGGGTGATAGGTGGTGAGTGTAGATGAATAGTGGGAAGGAGGTTATTATGGTTTTATGTAGATATTGATGAAAAGGATACTGCTGATATGAAGGCGTGTCAGACCAAAAACGTAATCATGTGGCACGAGACATTGATATAAAGAAATAATAACTTACTTATCTATAAACCTGAAATTTATGCGTATATTGTTAACCTTTTTGTTCTTGTTGAGTTCTTTTTTATCTGAAGCTCAAACTCGTTTGACGATCGTTGAACTCAATACCGAGAATTTGTTTGATACTCGACACGATACTTTGAAGAATGATTATGAGTTCTTACCAGACTCTCCTCGCCATTGGACACGTACGAAGTATTGGCAAAAACTGAATAGAATAGGGCAGACAATTATTGCTTGTGGCGAAGATAGTAGCGGTTGGACGCTGCCTGATATTGTAGGTTTATGTGAGGTAGAGAACGATAGTGTACTCTTTGACCTTACTCGTCGATCTTTGTTGCGTAAGGCTCGTTATGAATATGTGATGACAGCTTCGAATGATACTCGTGGTATAGATGTGGCGTTATTGTATTCTCCTTTTTCCTTCCGATTGATAAAAGCCGATACGATTCGTGTCATACCTATGAAGGAAATGCGCCCAACTCGAGATATTCTACATGTAGAAGGTGAAATAGAAAGCGGAGATACGCTACACGTCTTCCTACTTCATGCACCAAGTCGAATGGGTGGCGAAGTTTATTCTCGTCCTTTTAGAATGCACGTAATGGATCGATTGTGTTGTGCTATAGACTCTCTTCGTAGTGCGTATACAGACCCAAAACTGTTAGTGATGGGCGACTTTAATGATTATGCAGATAGCCCTTCACTACAACTTGCATACGAATATGGATTGATAAATGTGTCTGCGGAAGCACATGGGCGTAATGGAGCAAAGGGAACTTATCGCTATCATGGAGTATGGGGAAGCCTGGATCAGATACTTGTAAGTGAAAATCTACGTTCATGGGTGATAGACTGCCGTATTAATGATGCTCGATTTCTGTTAGAAGAAGATACAAAATACGGCGGAGTAAAGCCCCGCCGCAATTATAATGGTATGCGTTTTAATAATGGATTTAGCGACCATCTACCACTTGTTCTGCGTCTCCAGCATTGATATTTGCACTTCTTTCCCGAATTATTTTTCATGAAAAATAAATATTTTTTTCTTCATGAAAATAAACATTTACTTTTCATGAAAAGTAAATCTTTATCTTCGTGAAAATGAATTTCTTTAAAGATTAGTATCTTTACCTGCAGAAATAAAGATGTAGACAAAGTATGTCCTTATTGATTATTTATCAGTGTTTTTAATGCTTAATAATGTATACTAATACTACTTAAAAGGACACACTAAGACCCCAGCCTCTACGGTTGTGTAAGTCTTTCTAATTGGTACAATTGGTGCTGTATCGTAGATAACACGATAGGCTCCGTTAATTCCAATCTTTGGTGTAATATTATACTTTAGGTCTGCTGCGCCACCGAAATCGTGCAGCCTTAGTAGTAACTATCTGGCTTCGCCTGATGAATAGCTGTGGTCGTCAGTTCCCAGTGTTCGCCTAAATGATGTTTGAAACTTACTGATAGGTGACTTTTTATGCTACGACTATAAAGCATGTAGATGGGATCAGCATTAGGTGTTGGGTCTTCCCACTTTTCAAATTCATAGAACAAACCTGCTGATACAAACATCTGCGTTTTCTCTTTGTTTATAATCCGATAGCGTGATAGTAATCCAGTTGAAATCTTATATTCTATTCCACGACTTTCTGCCCATTGTGACTCAGCATAAGGGTAAACCTCAAAAGCATGGCTGAGTAGATAACGATATTCAACGTGTACATATCCTCCACTTACCGTTACCTTCTTTCCGTATGTAGAAAACTCTAACTTGTTTATCAAGTTGATAACACGCTTGTGCTTTATTAAGAGGTTGAGATTAGCGGTATTCTTGAGTGTGAGAACATTTTCCTTTTCTGTCTTAAAATCCAGTACTGGTAATAGAGTTCCTTGTATTGTTTTTGTACTGTCTATGTCCATTGTAAGATTCTCAGAAAAGAGCATTTGTGAGTATATTGGGAGATGAGATAATAATACTAATAGCGATAGAAGTATTTTCTTTTTCATTATATGATATTTTTTTACGAGAGTAAAATGATGGTTTTTCGTAGAGACTATTAGTTATGAGATAAAAAAAGTATAGTTGTCTGTTAAACGGACTATACATAAGAGAGGACGCACAAAATGTGCGTCCTTTATTCTCGATAATATTTTTGACGATATTAATTGTTAACAAACTTGATACGTTTGTTACAGTCATCAATCTTTGCCTGAAGCTTAGCAATCTTTCTTTCCATCTTGCTTAAAGTCTTCTGACTCTTAGCCAACTTCTTGTTGATAGACTTAGCTTCCTTCAGACGCTTGATAGTGGTCTTTGCATCCTTAACAGTGCTTGATGCGTTGGTTGTGCTGAATTCTGTTGTTGCTATATTTGCTTCAACATTGATGTCAGCAGCTTTTTTGCTGAGTTCGACATTGTTTGCCTTCTCTTTTTCGTAATCTAACTGCAGTTTGTTCAACTCTGTAGTCATCTTGAGCACCTTCTGCTGCTCTTTCAATGTATCGATTCTTTCGCCACTCTGAGCAAAACCTGCTACGGCTGTAAGAACCATTACCCCAATTAAAAATAATCTCTTCATCTTTATATTCTATTTAAATTAATGGTGCAAATTTATATAAAATATTGTTTATATGCAAAAAGATAATATGTAAAAACCTTTCCTTTTTATGTAGAAATATTGTTTTTTAACAACTATCTTTTGCGTTATTATCCATCTATAAGTCAGTTATCTTGTTATCTGAAAGCCTAATCTTTACTTAGATAGAATCGGCTTTCACTGACTTTTTCTTACTTTGTTTTGAGGGTTGGTTATCTAAACCGATTTCATCAAGAAGTCCGTCCATAGCACTTCCCAATAGTCCTTCTATGGCTGAGGTTGCAGGTGCAATGATGTTTTCCTGCAACATCTTCTGTGCTTTTTTCTTTAGTTGTTCCTTCATGTTGATTTCTTCTTTCTTGTAATACTGCTCTGCAGCTTCCTGAAGGTCATCTTCATCTACGGTAAAGATATGCCCAAAGATACCTAAAGATACGATATGATCTTTGCCATCGTAGTGTACCTTGCCCAATGAACACACAACATAGTTGTCGACAGTGACGAGATTATCAACTGCAGTCTCAATCACCTTACCTGCAAAAGCATTGCTGACAGTTTTGAAAGCATTGTCGATGAAGGTGTTGCCTGTAAGATTATCGTTGTCATTTACTGCATCATTTACAGTAGTGGTGATAACGGTAGAGAGTACTTCCTTGTGTTGTTCTGTCTTTGGACAAGTGACAACCATTACTGCAACCAAGGCTACGAGCGTCAGCAAAATACCGATGAGGCAGCCAGTATGGCTTTTCTTCTTCGGTGCTGGCTGCGCCTGCTGGGCTGCTTCTTGTGGTGCAGCTTGTATGATTGGTCTGGCTTCAACAAATGGTATGTCTTCTGTTTTGACAGGATTGTCAGTTGAATCTTTGCTCTCAAAGAGTGTGCGAAGTTCCTCTATCTGGTTGGCAGGGACCCACTCTACACCATCTGTTGGCATAACCAATGACGTTTCATCCAACTTACGTTCAGCTAATTCGTTGAGGCTATAAGGACCTCTCTTTTCTTCGTTAATCTTGATATAGTATTCCATTCTTATCTTTATTTTATGGTAAAGGGGAAGAATCCTCTTATTTAGGCATCTATTAATCACTCTACCAATTTGTTCGGTGCGAAGTTATATATTATTTTTGAACTGGCAAAGGAGTTGCTTTCTTTTTTTATTCTACAGCTGCCCCCATAGCTATAAAAGACTTGTTTATAGGCTTTCTGTAAATAGAATTAATTGTTTCGTAGTGTGTTTTTACTCATGTTATTTGCGAGTTAAGTAATAAATAAGTATTTTTGTAACATCAAAAAGAATAAAAAATGAATTTATAATAACGTCTTAAAACAACAAGAAATGATTGAATTTATTCAGCCTTATATAGGCATTACCTTGAAGCTTGTTACGGGTATGATAGGTATTTTGGCATTCTTGCGTATTACAGGAAAAGCCCAAATGGCACAGCTTACGCCACTTGATACTGTGAGTGCCTTTGTGATTGGTGCATTAGTCGGTGGTGTCTTGTACAATCCTGATATGTCTATGTGGCATATTCTCTTTGCTTTGGCTGTATGGACGTGCTTTAATATGCTTGTTCGTTTTGCTATGCGTTCTGCTCGTCTACGTCATATTATCAAAGGAGAGAGCGTTTTCCTTGTGAAGAATGGCGTTATTAACTTTAAGAACTTTAAGCGTAATAGTCTTGAAATGGAGCAGTTTCGTTTGCTTTTAAGGCAAAAAGGAATCTTCTCAATGTTTGAAGTTGAGGATGTTTTGTTTGAAGCAAATGGTGCGGTGACAGTCCTTCCAACAGGCAAGACATCAGATTCATTCTTATTGGTAAATAATGGTGAGTTCGTAGCGAGTGGTCTTATGCAGAGTGGACGTTCACAGGCATGGGCATTACGTGTTATCAAGAAGAATGGTTTTAATAGTCCTGGAGAACTCTTCTGTATGGAGTGGACACCTGGTAAGGGTATTTACTTCGTTACTTACGATGGTCATGTTAAGCGTGGTGTTGTTGAGGTAGGAGCCGATACAATAGAGCCAGACAACGCACAAGTATAAGTATTCAAATATAAAAATAGTGGTACATGGCTGATGTATCACTATTTTTATGTTGTTTTTAAGGGTAGCGAAAATATTTGAAGTATCTTAACGTTGGTATTAATGAGACAGCTTATTATTTCTTGTAAGGCTATTTCCGGAGTCAGTTAGTTTTGCAATATAAATAATAAGGATATGAGTTTTTTGAATTTAAAGGAACAATAAAATATGAAAAAGCTATTGTTAATAGTCGATCCACAAATCGACTTTATTACAGGAACACTTCCTGTGTCAGGCGCAGCTAAGGCAATGGATGCGCTGGCAACGTATGTAAAGGAACAAGGTAATGAATATACTGTAAAGATAGTTACAGCAGATTGGCATCCTTATCATCATAGTTCGTTTGCTGATGAGGGTGGAGTATGGCCACGTCATTGTGTGCAACACTCTGTTGGTGCAGCTATTTGGGAGTCGTTATTGGTTGCTCTTAATGAATCAAAGGGCGGCTTCACCTTATTATATAAGGGCGATAGCATAGAAAAGGATGAGTATTCTATCATGCAAAATGAAGCTTCTGCGGGTGTTCTCAGTCAGTTGATTAAGGCTTTGAAGATAGAGCAGATAGATGTTTGTGGCTTGGCTGGAGATATCTGTGTGCTAAATACTGCAAAGGATTTAAAGGATGTTATTGGCAGTGCAAAGCTTAATGTACTTGAAGATTATTCGCCTTCTTTAGATGGTGGAACGGCTTTAAGTGCTTTCATCGCAAGCCTATAACAAACGAGAAGAAGAATGGTTAGTTCTGTTTTCTTAAAAGAGAATGGAGCTAAAACAAATTAGAAGGAGTTAAGTCCATGTCTGTCTCCGCTACTATTTATAGAATGTTAGCGTGAGAAGATGGGAATTAACTCCTTCTAATATGTTGTTTTCTAACTGCTGCGGGAAGTAAGTCCTGACGAAAGATAATTGCCTAAAGTCTGTTAGTCTTACTTATCAACAATGCGTCAAGTATTGTCATTGCAGCCATAGCCTCAACAATAGGGACCGCACGAGGTAAGACACAAGGGTCATGTCGACCACGTACATCCATTGTTGTTGCTTCACCCTCCATGTTCACTGTCTGCTGTTCCATAAGCAGGGTTGCGACAGGCTTGAATGCAACACGGAAATAAATATCTTCTCCGTTACTGATACCACCTTGTATACCACCACTATGGTTGGTTTCTACATTGCATATTGGGTATTGCATACTATCACCAGTAGGTAGGAAGGTATCATTCTGTTGGCTACCTCTCCATGAAGAACCAGCAAAGCCTTCACCATATTCAAAACCCTTCACAGCATTGATACTAAGCATGGCGGCACCTAATTGTGCATGAAGTTTTCCAAATTCTGGTTCGCCTAAACCCACTGGACAGCCTTTGATAACACAAGAAATAACACCGCCGATGGTGTCTCCTTCGTGCTTTACTTGTGCTATCAGGTTCTCAATCTCCTTTGCCTTTAAGGGGTCAGGACAACGAACAGGATTAGACTCAATGAGAGTTAAATCATATTTATGATAATCTCTTTCAAGTTGAATTTCACCCACTTGTGAGGTATAGGCAGAAATGCTAATACCTTGCTGGCGTAATACAAGTTTGGCTAAGGCACCTGCTACAACACGTGAAAGGGTGATGCGAGCCGATGACCGACCGCCTCCACGGTGGTCACGAATACCATACTTACTATAATAAGTATAATCGGCATGCGAGGGGCGGAATAAGTCACGGATATTATCATAGTCCTTTGAATGTTGATTGGTATTGCGGACAAGAAAGCCAATAGGTGCACCTGTTGACTTTCCCTCAAACACACCGCTCAGCAGTTCTACTTGGTCTGCTTCCTTTCTATCCGTTGTGATATGGCTTTGTCCCGGTCGACGACGTGCCAGCTCACGCTGAATGAAGTCTATGTCAATGGTTACGCCAGCAGGCATACCATCAACAATACCACCCACGGCAGCTCCATGGCTTTCGCCGAAGGTGGTAAGTGTGAAGAGTTTTCCGAATGTATTCATATCAAAGTCTCTATGAATGATTATCGTGAAGTGTGATGATTGGTCGAAAAACCAGTATCTTATCTTTCCCAATCATCTCTTTCGTGCTAAATCTCTCTTGTCATTAACTGACGGAAGAGTGCAAGGGGTGACTCTTAATGACAGCCGCAGCAGCCTCCGTCACCTTCCTCATGGCCTCCGCAGCCACAGCCACCTCCGTTGTCGCTACCGCAGCCTCCGCCACATCCACCACCACAGTGGTGCTGATTCATCTGCTCGAAGAAGTCCTTTACTTCCTCTTCGCTTGCTTCGCGGTTTTCGAAAAACATGACCATAGAACACAAGGTCTTTTGCCAGCAAGAGGGTGATTGAGGTCGATGGTTACTTTATCATCTGATACTTCCAAGACCTTACCTAAGAAACGCTGACCATTTTTCGTTCTGCAAAGGAACGACTGCATCTTTTGTAGATATTCTCTGCATCAAAAAAACTCCGTTAGGAGAGAAAGGTAGACTTGTCGAGAGCCAAAACACTATTGTCGTCGTGCTCACCATAAGCCTGATCCTTTGTGAGTGAGAACTTGAAGTCTGCATCTTTCTCAAACTTAACAATCTCCTCCTCAAAGGCTGGTAACGCCATGTCGCAACCTGTATAAAGCTGCATTGGCTGCATATCCTCTGTCTTTTCGAGGAATTGCTCCTCACCATTTTCTATACTGTATAGTTCGTAACTGACTATAACGAGTCGATGTGTATTATTCTCCATTGTTATTTTTATTAATCTATATTTATTATACGTATTTGCAAAGGTAATGATTTAAAACGGAATAAAATCTGCTTAGTTACTGTTTTTTCCTTTTAGTAGTACTAATATATAGGGTCTATTATATAAGGCAGTGCTGAAACTTTACTTTTTGTTACTGATATAAATCAAATGTATTGATGTGTATCAAAAAAATACAATAAAAAAATAAATGATAAGTATCGAATAGTTATATTGTATGCGAATAAACTTGTAACTTTGCATTCGTAATAAGGAAATAAATTACAGAATATAAGATAATGATTAGTCTTTTAATAAGACTTTAAATAATTAAGAAAGGATAATGAATATGAAGAAGATTGTATTGACAGTAGCAGCGGTAATGAGTATGACAATGGCTTTTGCAGCGAGCGAGAACGATAACAACAACACAACTACAAACGCAAACGCATACAAGTTCAATTTAAGCACATACGCTTTAAGTCGCGCACTGAACCTTAATTATGATCAGGTTGATATTGTTGAGGATATTAATCGCACTTTTGCTACAGATATGATGAATGCTTCTGTTGCTGATAAGTCAGAGCGTGAGGTAAAGGTACAGAGTGCTATTAAGAAGGATCTTTCTTACATGCGTTATGTTTTGAACGACCGTCAGTATCGTGAGTATGTAAAGCTTCTCAACGTTACACTGAACAACCGTGGTTTGAACAAGTAATAGTTTAAGATACTCTCAGGTAGAGAAGGTTTTATATATGTTAATGGAAGGCTATGAGTCAGATTCTGACTTGTAGCCTTTTTTGTGTGTTTTTATTGCTGTCTGGTGAAAGCTTCTTGTATAAGTCAGTGTTTTTCTATATCTTATGAATGACATCTACAGAGTCGACTAATCAATTTTAATCTACATTCTATTGCTTAGCACATGTTGTGTTAGTGCTCCGCACATGTCGTGCTGGCGGTAAGCACAAATGGTGCTGAACTCTAAGATGTCTTGCAGGAGTCAGTTTTTTTTTGTTCCTTTGTGGCAGAATATACGACTTATAATGCATTAATTACAATTAGCCGATAAAGAAATGAACCGTTTAATAGTCTTTCTACTATTTATATTTATCTCTCTCAGCATGAATGCTCAGCGTCCTCGATATGAGAAGATGTCGTCCTTTGTTCGTGAAGCAATGGCTTCTTCTCTGGTCAATAAGCAGCTTACTCGTAGTCAGAGTGACAATAGATTGCTGACTGCTTTTGTGCGTATTGATGGTAATTCGGCAGAAGTGCTTAAACAATATGGCTGTAAAGAACTGGCACGTGTGGGAAACGTTAGCATTGCGGCTATCCCTCTTAACAAACTTGGAGCATTGTCTTGTGGTAAGCAAGTGAAGCGGATAGAAACGGGTAGGCGATGCAGTGTACAGATGGATACGACTCGTTTGGTTGTTAATGCTGAGGCTGTTTATATGGGTGAGGGACTATCACAAACCTATACCGGACGTGGTGTAGTTGTTGGTGTACAAGACATAGGATTTGATTTGACACATCCTAACTTTTATTCGGGAGATATGAGTCGTTATCGTATCAAAGCGATGTGGGACCAGTTGTCGCGCGATACGATTGGTTCAACTTTATATGTGGGTCGTGATTACGTGGGAAAAGAAGCCTTATTGCAGTTGGGGCATCCTCTCGATGGTGAAACACAAACACATGGAACGCATACGGCTGGCATCGCTGCTGGTAGTGGGGCGGAAGGGAATGGAGTGATTTCTCCTTATCGAGGTGTGGCATGTGAAGCTGATTTGGTTTTGGTAGATAATGCTGCTGATAATATTTCTTTGATTGCCCCAAAGGATTATTATAAGTACACCTATGCTACTGATGCACTTGGTTTCAAATATATTTTTGATTACGCAGAACGTATGCATCAACCTTGTGTTATCAATTTTAGTGAGGGCAGTTCACAGGACTTTCATGGTGATGACCAGTTGTATTATGATTTGCTTGCTAAATTGGTGGGACCGGGAAGAATTATTGTGTCTTCTGCAGGTAACAATGGAGCAAGGAATTCGTATATACATAAAAGTTTTGGGAAAGAACGAGCTGGAGCATTTATCATGAGTAATGAGAAGCGATTCAGTTGTACGGCTAAGTCTAAGCAACCCTTTACTTTCCGTGTTAGTGTATATGATAATGCTGCTTCTCCAAATATTTTTGATATCTCAACAGTTAATATTTGTAGTGCTCGAGACTCACTTCTCACTGATACCTTATCAGTAGGAGGAAAGAAGTATATATGGCGTGTGTTGGCTTATCCTAATAGTTACGATGCGAGTGAGACGGCTTATGACTTTCAACTGAGTAGTCCATCAAAAGTAGGGGATAGTCCGCAGGTTTCACTACAAGTTATAGGCTAGGGATGCTGATATAGAACTTTATCGTATGTCGGGCTATATGTTTCCACATGCGCTTGACCCAGTATTGGATGCGGGTGATTGCAGATATACAATCTTTTCCCCATCCAGTTCTCCTGATGTGATATGTGTTGGCTCAACAAGCTATCGTACACAGTTTGTCAATTATCTGGGTGAAAAGAAAGTATATGATAGTGGGCGGGATGGTATACGTTCTCCATTCTCCGCTATGGGGACCAACGTTGGACGGGCGTATAAAGCCAGATGTAATGGCACCAGGCCAAAATATTGTTTCATCTTATAGTACTTTCTTTATCAATAATCCAGCGAATGTAAATGGTTCTGTACAGAGTGATGTTCGTCATTTTGATTATAATGGTCGTACCTATGCATGGAATTCTAATGCAGGAACGTCAATGTCGGCACCAGTTGTAGCAGGTGCGATAGCACTTTGGTTGCAAGCAGATCCAACGTTGACATCAGCTGATTGTCTGGAGATATTCTCTAAGACTTGTACCCACTATGATACGTCACTTAGTTATCCTAATAATCTTTATGGATATGGACAGATTGATGTTGCTGCAGGTTTGAGAGAAGTCTTACGTAGAAAGACTTTAGGTATTAATACGATTGGGCAAAAGAAGGAGCCAACTCAAAATGATAATCGTATTTACCTCTTAGATGGCCGTTATGTAGGAATTTCTGAAGCAAATCTACCTAAAGGTATATACATAAGAAATGGGAAGAAGTTTATAAAGTAAAACAAAGTACTCCCTAAAAGTAGGTATTTTGCACAAACCATCATTTTTAGGTATTGCAGGTAATAGTTTTTCATCGTATCTTTGCAACCGTAAAGATTAATAAAATCAGAAATTAAATCAGTAACAAAATATGAAGAAGACTATTGTTGTTTACGGTTCATCAACCGGTACATGCGAAAGCATTGCAAATACCATCGCTGAGAAACTCGGCGTTGAAGCTATTAACGTATCTGATTTCTCTGCAGATGTTGTAGCAGAGAATGATAACCTTATCCTCGGTTCTTCAACATGGGGTGCAGGTGAGTTGCAGGATGATTGGTATGATGGCATCAGCGTACTGAAGGGTGCTGACCTCTCTGGTAAAACTATTGCAATCTTTGGTTGTGGTGATGGTGAAAGCTATTCAGATACTTTCTGCAGTGCAATGAAGGAAATCTATGATGCAGCACAGGGTGCAAATATCCTTCCTGGTGTATCAACAGATGGCTATACTTTTGATGACAGCGAGGCTGTTGTTGATGGTCAGTTCGTAGGTCTTGCTTTAGACGATGTAAACGAAGACGATCAGACAGAAGGTCGTATTGATGCATGGTTGGAGGCTATTAAGCCTGCATTGTAAGGTAAATTGAAACTTAGTGCTTACATTATAACTATTCACAAAGGGATAACTATGATGACAGATATGATGACCGCCGATATGAAGGTGTTGATGAATCACATCTACGAGTACAAAAAGGGTGTTCGACAAATGGTCTTGTACACTTGTAATAAGAAGTATGAGTCATTCGCTACGCTCCGCCTCGAGCATCAAAATATCCCTTATATCATTCAGCCGGTGGGTCGTGACCGTATGAACCTGTTTTTTGGTCGACAGGAGTGTCTTGATGCCATACAGCTGATGATAACAAAACCTCTCAACCAACTTACACCGGAAGAGGATTTATCCTTGGTGCAATGTTGGGTTATGACATTCGCGTACAGTGCGAGCGGTACTGTGAACGCAAGTGCCGCACTTGTAAATGTGCGACATAAGCCATAATTATTAAATGATAATCTTGTTCGCGAAATAAATTATTTCATAATGTTTTTGTATTATAAATAGGTTTGTCGGGAGACAAGCCTTTTTATCTTTTATGTGGTTCTTGCTTGCTGAAATATTAAACCCAGATTGGTCATTAGAGGCTAAACAAATTTTGTTTTCAGTTGCTGTCACTTTTAATATTTCTCGTAATATGCATATTATAAAGTGTTTATGTTATATGTTTGGCTGACAGTAGTGACAGTAACTTTAAACTCATGTCGTTTATTAGTAACTAAGGCTGTCTAATTTGATCGACAAATAAATGAAAGAAGTTAGGAACAATATGCAAAGAAGAAACAATGAGTATTATCGTCTACTAATTGATTTGAGTTAAACAAAAAGTAGGTGTAAAAAAATACAAATATCTTTCAGTAATATTATAAATTGAAATAAACCAATCAAAAAAAGACCATTTCAATAGTCGTTTTATAATAAAGAAATAGTCTTTTTCTTTTTCGGAGAATCCTACTAATAGTTCTAAAAACTTGTCAAACTGTAAATTTATATTTTGACACACCCTCTTTTTTACTATTTTATTATTCTACCTTTTAATGTTGTATTTGCTGCAACATTTGCTTGTATTTCATATCCAGCTTGCATTTCAGCTTTTGAACCACAAATAAAGCATGCTGGCCATACGACAAAAGTAAATAGTGCAACAGACAAGGCTGTTCTATTTTTACCTTGAATTTGTACCATACCATTTTCCAATGGAATAACTGTACCATTTGGCATAACCAATTCTGTAACATTAAGACTTAGTCTTCCTTTTGTACCCCACCAAGAAGATTTCTTTGCTAATGTAATTATTCCTGAGACAGAAGTTCCATAGGGGATAGCTGTCACGCCATCAATATTGACATCACGTGCTACTGTAAATAAAACTTTGTCACCCGCCTTCACATCAGCAGCAGCTACTGTGTTTGTAGCTCTTAAAGGAATAATTGTTCCTGCTTTTACTTGAACTTCTTTCTGCGCAAAAGCAGATACACACATCAAACTCATAATGAGTGAAAATAAGAACTTTTTCATAGTTTTGTTCTTTATGCAAACTTGACTCCCCAAAGTAAGCAGTTTGAAAATTAAGTTAAATAGAGAAAGCGTGGGGGCAATGACGTTTATCCCCTTAGTCTGTTCGTTTATCTATTACTAAAAATGAAGTAGTTCTTTACCCTACGCATACAGATAAATCATCCCTTTAAAGGACTTGGTTAAACGCAGTTACTATCATTCAGAATAGATGAATTTTCAGGTGAGGGTTGGTCAAACGCTCTTTAATTCAGGTGAAATCTTTATAGCGTAAATCTACACATAGATCTGCTTGATATTCGGCTGCAAAGGTAAATAAAAATTTCTTATATAATGTTTGGTTTCTTTAAAATATTATATACATTTTCTTTATATATTATTTAATCCCTCCTAAATATATCTCTTGTGTACACTTTTTCCTTTACATCATCAAGGCATTTATCGTATCGGTTGGCAATGATGGCATGGCAACGCTGTTTGAAATCTTCAAGATTATTGACAACAAGACTGCCGAAGAAAGTAGCTCCATCTTCAAGTGTTGGCTCATAGATGATGACTTGTGCACCCTTTGCCTTAATACGTTTCATTACTCCTTGAATTGAACTTTGGCGGAAGTTATCACTATTTGACTTCATCGTGAGACGATAGACACCAATGATACACTCTTTTTCATCTTCAGGATTATAGTCGCCACGGTCGTAATAGTTGTAATATCCAGCTTTATGCAATACTTGGTCAGCTATGAAGTCCTTGCGTGTACGATTGCTTTCAACGATAGCTTGGATAAGATTTTCAGGTACATCGGCATAGTTAGCAAGCAGCTGCTTAGTGTCCTTAGGCAAACAATAGCCGCCATAACCGAAAGAAGGATTGTTATAGAAAGAACCGATACGTGGGTCAAGACATACACCTTGAATGATATTAGACGTATCAAGACCTTTTACCTCAGCATAAGTGTCTAACTCATTGAAATAACTTACACGTAGGGCAAGGTAAGTATTCGCAAAGAGCTTCACTGCTTCTGCCTCTGTTAATCCCATAAATAGAGTAGGGATATTCTCTTCAATAGCTCCTTCTTGCAATAACTGGGCAAATAACTGGGCTGCTTGTTCCAAGCGTTCGTCACCTTCAGGACGACCAATGATAATACGACTCGGATAAAGATTGTCGTATAGTGCCTTGCTTTCACGGAGGAATTCAGGAGCAAAGAGAATATTATTGCAGTTGTATTTTGCTCTGATATTCTCAGTGTATCCAACAGGTATCGTAGACTTAATCACCATAATTGCCTCTGGGTTCACCTTCATTACGATTTCGATAACCTCCTCAACACGACGTGTGTCAAAGTAGTTCTTCACAGGGTCGTAATTTGTAGGCGTAGCAATGACTACAAAGTCAGCATCTTTATAAGCCGCCTCTGCATCCATAGTAGCAGTGAGGTTTAACTCCTTTTCTGCCAAATACCGTTCAATATAATCATCTTGAATAGGCGAACGACGGTTATTTATCAGGTCAACCTTTTCTTTACTACATCAACAGCCGTTACATGATGGTGCTGACTCAGTAGTGTTGCAATGCTGAGTCCTACATAGCCAGTTCCGGCTACAGCTATCTTTAAGTCTTTAATATCCTTATCCATTGTCTTGTTCAGATTCTTTGCAAAGATACGTATTTCTATTTGAATAAGACAATGGATAAGGACAAAATCCTTACTAAACTCCTTCTTCTCTCTTTTTCGCTTTTCTATGTGTTCCCCCTATTACTTAGAGTAATCATAGCTCAGTAAAGGTAATTAGCAGAATAGTGCCTAAACCAAGTGATAGGTTTCCTCAAATGGACGGCGATAACGATCTCCCCACACACCATTTGGCATACGAACCCCACAAGTAATAACCATGTTTATTTCTGTATTGTAAGGTAGATTCAGTGCCTTCTTTACCAATAGACTGTCGAAACCTTCAAGTGGACAGGTGTCATAGCCAGCTTCACTCATCGCCAACATAAAAGTCTGAACAGCTAAAGCACAACTCTTTGTGTACATTAACTCGCATATCACCTTCGCTCACCTGGCGCATGATTGGGCGGAAAAGACCAATCGTTTGTGCTAAGACCTTACGAACAAGTCCCCATAATCCAAAGCAACGCGAATAGAGAAGCGGCATTACTTTCGTATAATATAGTTCTAACTTTTTAATGCGCTTTTCCTTCTTCTCTGTTGGACTGTACTTGTTGATGTTCTCCTTTTCAAATGCAAGTGCCGCCTGTGCATGTTTCTTGTAGAGGTCTTGACGGGTTACAAACACAACTATCTGTTGTGCAGAACGTGCTGTCAACTGGTCTAAACATGCTGGTGTCAACTTCTCCAAAACCTTCTTGTCAGTTATATGATAAGCCTCCCAAAGCTGTAAGTTAGAACTTGTTGGAGCCAATGTAGCCTGCTCAATACATTTCTTTACAACAGTGCTATCAAGTGGCTTGTTAGAGTCAAAATACCTAACAGCCCTTCTATGGTCTAATATTTCTTGTAAACTCATAATTTCTGAAATCTTTAATAGATTTAAAAAGTAGCAAAGTGTATGCCATTAATTCTCTTCAGATAGGTTTGTATTATAGTCTTGTAATAATATGTTAAGTATGAGATTAGATATATAAAACTAAGTAAAACTTTTTATGTTTGAAAAAAATCCCAGACAACCTTTCCGTTGCCTGGGATTTTATATTTGGACTACTATTAGTCACACTTTAAAATGATATTTTGCTTTATCCGCAGTGGAAGTATTGGCGAACAAGTTTCTCCATCATCATTTCCTTGCTCTCAACCTCTTGGCGAAGTGTACGGTCGTTGAATGAACGGAGCTGTTTGATTATACCATCAATCATAGCTGGAGAGAAGACACCATACTCTTCATATACCTTACGTTGACGTTCTAAGCAGTCAGCCGATGCGGCACAACTATCAGGCAACTGAGCCAATGTAGCATAGCGTTCAGCATTCTTTGGGTCGTGGATATCACCATCAGCAAAGGTTCTTTCTGCCTCAGCCTCCGCATTCTCCATCTCAAAACCATGGCGACAAGCTACGCAAAGACCAGCTAAAAGCTGATAGATATCAGCTGAAGCGTCTGGGGAACGCATCTCAACAGTCTGCTTGATAGAGTAGTCACGCGCTGTGAGTGGCTCTATATCATTAGCTTTGTGGCACATATCTTCGCCAGAAGTCCAACCTAATGGTACGCGAACAAGTACAGAACGGTTGCTCATACCCCAGCATACATTTGTAGGAGCTTCCTGATGTGGAACAAGACGGAAGTAAGAGGTTGGGTTCTTATTACCAAAGGCTGTGATACTCTCAGCTAAGTCCATCATACCAGCAATGGCACGACGGGCATCCTTAGAGAGTTTTCCTCCTTCGAGCATCATGTTCTTTCCATCCTTCATTATACGCATGTGGATATGCATACCAGAACCAGCTTTACCTACGGTAATCTTTGGCGCGAAGGTAACATCAAGTCCTTCTTCATAAGCTAAGCTACGGATAACCCATTTGGCAATGAGTAACTGTTCTGCACATTCATTTGCAGGAACAGGCAAGAACTCAATTTCATTCTGTTCGTAGCAGCGTCCATTCTCGATGAAATTACCCACTTCAGAATGTCCATACTTAATCTTTCCACCACACTCAGCAATCAACTGCATAGAACGCATACGGAAGTCATTACCCTTAGAGAAAGGAGAACTCTCGTGATATCCATGCTGGTCGTCTGCAGGGAACACTCCTTCGTCCTCTCTGATAACATAGTATTCTAACTCACCCATGGCATGAAACTCCATTCCTGTTACCTTCTTAAAGGCATCCATTGCCTTGTGGAGTGTGTACTCAGGAGACGAAGCTAACGGATACCATCTCGGTCGAAGAAAGAGCAGAGCATACAGAGCGTTGGAATCTCAGAGAAAGGATCGATAAACGCTGTAGAGAAACGTGGCATGACGTAGAGATCACTACTTGCTGCAGCAATAAAACTGAAAAGCGAAGAACCATCAACACGCTCGCCACTTGTAAGTATTGTTTCCAAGTAGTCGGGTGTGTGAAGCATGAAGTTTAGTGTCTTTCAATCGTCCGTCACCAGCAGGATACATGAAGTTGACCATTCTGATGTTCAAGTCACTAACAACTTGCTTGATATCATCTTTTGTAAACTCATGTGAATCTTTGCCCAAGTGTGCTTCCAGTCTATTGGCTGAACGCTTAAAAAGGTTATTCTCCATTGTTGTAGTTTTTATATGATTAGTATTTGATTATGAGGACAAAAAATACATATTAATTTTTCATTCGCAATTATTTTTTGTACAATTTTTCTTTATCTCATTATCAGCGAGATACCCATTATTTTTCGTTTTGTACAACTTTCTTTTATATCAAGAACTTGATGTTAGGTTTTCTTCGTATTTTTGCATCGTGGGAAAATCAAAAGTAGCATTCTTATGACAAAGGAGAAAACAATAAATCTGTCATTTGGTCGTACTATCTGCAAAGCATCTATAAATGATTTATCTATTGTGATGGGACTTATTGAGCAGGGGAAGGCAAAGATGATTAAGGCTGGTAATCCTAATCAATGGTCAGCAAGTTATCCTGCTGAGAGTACTATAAAGTGTGACATCGCACAAGGTGATTGTTATCTCCTTTATGAGTGTGGGAAACCAATAGCAACATTTGTAGCTAAGGAAGGACCAGAGCCTAATTACCACCGTATTGATAATGGTAGTTGGCTTGATGACCAACCTTATTATGTCATTCATCGTGTAGCTTCTGTGGAAGGTGTACATGGTGTGATGGCAGATATTATCAAGTATTGTTCGACACTAACCTCATCTATTCGTATAGATACTCATGCAGATAATCGCCCAATGCAGGCTTCTTTGGCTCGATTAGGTTTTATGTATTGTGGTATTATCTATGTTGAGAATGGAGATAGTCGATTAGCTTTTCAGTGTGTCTTTTAGTGTTTATTTCGTGTTTATCTACCCCTTAGTTATCTAAATTTATCCCTTCATTTTAGCTACTTTAAGGGACAGCTAAGTCCTACGTATGAATCGTTTTTGTGAAAAGAAGAATTTATTTACCTGAATAAAATTAGTAGATAATGCTTTGAAAAAAATCATTACATAATTTCAATAAAACATCTATAAATAACGGCAAAAAAATATACATGAAAAAGTAGGGTTTGTAACCAACAGGAAATCAGTTGGTTATAAGGTGATGTAAGAAAAGGTGCCTAATTGGACTTCAAAAGGGCGTTACTTAGACTTCAAAAGGGCGTCTTTTGCAAGTCAATTAGGCATCTTTTAGAAGCCAAAAGAGCATGGATTAGTTTTAAGTTGAATGAAAAATAGTTTACAAATATCAATGATGTGGGAATAAGCTATTTATAGAATGCGATCATTAGACCACAATATGTATAATTCTTCTTACTATGGTATTGTTTCTAACATCTTTTATTTTTCTTATCGGTATCTTGTCTGTCTTTATAACTTGATGTAGTCCGCTACGCCTGCGTTACAAAGTCAAACAATCTGCTTGAGAAGTATAATAAGTTATGCTTGATAAAACTCTAAATTTATCCTTTGCCTTTATCAAAATGTAAGGAAGCAATAAGGGCACACGTTTCATACTTCTGTGTTAAGAGTTTGTTTACAGCTGTGTGAAAGGTGTGCCCCTTATTATGATGCTTCTATTTACTCCATAGTTTCGACGGTTACGCTTTCAAATTCAGCCATAAAGTTGAGGAGGTGGTTCTTATAACGTTTCCGCTTGAACTTCATTTCCATCGTTACAACGTAGTAATAGCCTGATGACGTGTCTTTACGCTTCATCTCGTAGGAGTCAATGATAATTTCCTTATCACGTAATCGCTGCAGAACAAGTTGGATATTTTCTTCTTTTGGTGTGCTGAACGTAACTGTTATATTTCGTGTGCCAAAGTGTTGGAGAATAAAATAAAGTGCTTCCAAACAGAGCAAGACAAGGACCGTTGTAGCAATAGATAGCACATACATTCCTGCACCTGCCGTCATACCGATAGCCGATGTGACCCATAATCCTGCTGCTGTCGTCAGTCCACGTACTACATGTTTTTGGAATATGATTGTTCCTGCACCAATGAAACCAATACCCGTTACAACCTGTGAGGCAATACGGCTGGGGTCGAGAGACACCTGTTCGTAATGACCAAGTACATCATCAAAGCCAAACTGTGATAGAATCATAAACAAACCACTACCTAATGCTACGAGGAGTGGGTTCTGAAACCTGCTTCCTTTGCACGGTATTCACGCTCCAGACCAATCACACCACCCAATATGGCAGCAACGAATAGTCTTAGTACAAATTCGTATGTAATCATGTTCATGTCTTTTCTTTATTAAGTTATTAATAGATTGTAATCGCAAAAATACAAAAAACTTTACGCATCTCAGCCTTTTCTTCCTTAAAAATAACTTTTTCGTGAATGAAATTCTCTGTTTCTTAGAAATTGATTTGTATCTTTGTGAGCATAAACGCTAAAGTCAAGATTATGACAGAGAAGGAGAAACAGCAGAAAGGGATGCTTTATCAGGCAAATGACCCAGAGGTTTTGAAAGATCTATACTACTGCGAGAATGAATGTTTTGAAATCAATCAGATTCCCCCTTCACGTAGGGAGGAACGCATGGACCGCCTTAGAAAGTTGTTTGGTAAGGCTGGCGAGGGAATGTTTATTGTTGCCCCGTTCTTTCTGCGACTATGGTTATAACATTGAAGTCGGTGAGAATTTCTTTGCCAATACTAATTGTGTGATTCTTGATGAGGCTAAGGTGACATTCGGCGATAATGTTTTTATTGCGCCTAATTGTGCCTTTCTATACTGCTGGACATCCACTTGATGTTGAACAGCGAAATAAGAAGATAGAGTATGCACTACCTATTCATGTTGGAAATAATGTGTGGATAGGTGGCAATGTCGTAGTTGTGCCGGGTGTGACAATAGGTGATAATACAACAATAGGTGCTGGTTCTGTCGTGACACATGATATTCCAAGTGGTGTCTTAGCTGCTGGTAACCCTTGTAGGGTGATTCGGAAACTGGAAGAGTAAGGTGCTTCCTTAATTACGATTAAGAGCATGAAGATGATGATATGAAAGAATTTTATAGTACTTATGTCATTAAGGTTTTGTTGCTTTCATTGCTACTCTTTATGGCGATAGCCTCGGTGGCACAGAACCGTCTTTCCCCTTGTAGTAAGCAGGATTATGAACTCTATGCGCCTGTACTTAAGGAGTTGTATAATCCTCTCGCCTCACAACAGTATATTGTTGTAGACGGGGAGTCTGAGAAGTACGCTTTGCAAGTAATCAAGGGTTCACACTTCTCAGAACGAACATACATACTTTCTTACAAGGACTTAAAAGGCAATAAGATAGAAATCACTGATAGTCTTTGTCAAATGAAAATAGCATCATTGCTGCGTTATGCTGTGTTTTCTTCTACAACCTTTGTACGTAAGAAGCTTGGTATTCAACTAAAGACTTGTTTTTCTTTGACTTGCAAGATGGGGCTGAATACTCTTCACGTAAGGTGGATGTTGGACGAGGAAGTTTGATTGATATTTTGGAAATATCATGTAATGCTGTGAAGAATAATAAGCCAGAAGTTATTCAACAGCTCATCCCTCAAATTGATTCTTTGACACGACACTTTAAGACATTTGAGTTGGCGGAGAGTTGGAATGTCTCTACGTCTGAGGGTTATGCGTATAGTTCCCCTTGTACACAATTATCTACACACTATAACGGATTTCATGTGTGTTTTCTTCGACCAGCGATGACGCCCGATGAACTCAGTAATAAGTATGGACAGTTGACGCAAACAGTTGCAAAGTGGTTGTTCCTAAATTCAAATATATTAGACTTCACGAGGAGTGTATATATCAATGTGTGTCGTGATAAACCTGATAAGAACAAAAGATTTTCATATAGTTATGGGCATTACTATATAAATGTAACAGAGGATGAACTGAAGGAAGAAACTCTGATAGCTCTATTCAAGTTATATTTATTAAAATAGCTCCATGTGGTTTTGAAAAAGTATCTTTGTCTATTAATTAATGTATAATCTTGATAGTAGTAGAATCAGTCTCTTTTTTCTCGATTGAGCTTCCTTTGTTGAATAGCATGTTATCCATGTGCCTGAAAGAGTCTCTGTCAGGTCTTGTTTAATGTAGAAAAGTGCAAAAGAATGTATGAATTGTGGTTGTTTTTATTACAATAAACTAAACAAAGCATATCTTTAACGTTTTTTATCATTGATATTGTAGAATGGACGTTTAAAATGATTTAACTTTGCGATAAATAAACCTAAAAGTATTTTTTAACCTAAGTATACTTAAAGCCTATGTACCTAAAAAGAAAAAGGACTACGAGCTTGTTAATGGTGGCTTTGTTCAGTACAAGTTTACTGCATGCCAACATTACGTATGAAGCGAATGCAGCTGTTGTTCAACAGCAGTCTGTATGTAAAGGGAACAGTTGTCGACAATAATGGAGATCCTGTCGTAGGAGCATCTGTTTTTGTCGTAAGTAATGGACAGAAAAAGGGAAGTGTAACTGACCTTGATGGTAAGTTTGAGATTGCAGGCGTTGCTTCTGGCTCATCACTTACTATTTCTTATGTTGGTTACAAGACCCAGCAGGTAACTTGGAGTGGTAAGGACCTTAAGGTTACACTCCAGGAGAACAGTGAGATGCTCGAGAACGTTGTTGTTGTCGGCTATGGTACTCAGAAGAAGGTTAACCTTACTGGTGCTGTCTCTGTTGTAAACTCTAAAGCAACTTGAGTCTCGTCCAGTAACGAGTGTTGCTCAGGCATTGCAGGGTGAGGTTCCTGGTTTGAACTTCAGCGTTGGCAATTCTGGTGGTTCACTTAACAGCCGTATGAGTATGAACATCCGTGGTATTGGTACCATCGGTTCTGGTTCAAATGCTGCCCCTCTCGTTCTTATCGACGGTTCTGAGGGTGATTTGTACTCAATCTCTCCAAATGACATCGAGAGTATCTCTGTATTGAAGGATGCTTCTTCAAGTGCTATCTACGGTTCACGTGCAGCCTTCGGTGTAATCCTTGTTACTACAAAGAGTGGTAAGGATTCTCGTATGAACGTATCTTACAATGGTAACGTGCGTTTCTCTACAGCTACTCAGCTCCCAGAGATGCCAAACTCATACGATTTTGCACGCTATTGGAATGATGCTGCTGCTAATAGTGGTAATGGTAGTGCTCCATTCAGCCAGGATATGCTTGAAAAAATCAAGAATCATATCAATGGTACTCCAAGACCAGGTGAAGAGGCTACTACAACATGGCAGGGTACTGCTGCTAATGAGCCTTGGAGTATGTATAATGGTTCTTGGGACAATACCAACTGGTTTAAGGAGATGTATAAGTCTGGTGTTCCTTCTACCGAGCATAACGTAGCCCTCAGTGGTGGCGGAAGCAAGGTAAACTACTATCTCAGTGGAGCAATCCTCAGCCAGCGTGGACTTTGATTCGTCATGGTAAGGACAAACTTAAGCGTTACAACTTCTCTGGTAAGATTACTGCTAACCTGAAAGATTGGTTCACAGTAACCTATAACACGAAGTGGGTACGTGAGGATTATAGTCGTCCTTCTTACATGACAGGTCTCTTCTTCCATAACATTGCTCGTCGTTGGCCGACTAACCCTGTTTTCGATCCAAACGGGCACTATGTTCATGGTAATGAGATTCTTCAGATGGAGAATGGTGGTCTTGACGCTACACAGAACGATAAGCTCTATCAGCAGTTAGCTCTCGAATTCCGTCCAATCAAGGGTTGGAAGATTCGTTTGGAGGGTAACTACAATACTGTTAACTACCACAACCATTGGGATGTATTGCCAATCTACTATTATGACCCAGATCAGAATCCAGTAGCTGCTGCATGGGATGATAGTCATAAAGCAGGAATGTCTGATGTTGGTGAATCGATGTCAAAGAACAACTATTACAATGGTCGTTTCTTTACAGAGTACGCATTCACATTGAACGATAAGCACGACTTTAAGTTCTTGGCAGGTTTGGATATGGAGTCTAACATTTACACTTATCTTAGTGCATCACGTGCAGACTTGGTTACTCCAACTGTTCCTACACTTAACAATGCTACTCACAAGGATGTAAGACCAGGCTTCTCAAATACTCAGTGGGCTACAATGGGTGCTTTCGGTCGTATCAACTACGCATACGATTCACGTTACCTTGCAGAGTTCTCTATCCGTCGTGATGGTTCTTCACGCTTTATCGGCGATAAGACATGGGGTACATTCCCTTCACTCGCATTGGGTTGGAACATTGCTAACGAAGAGTTCTTCAAGCCTTTGACAAAGACTGTTAATACGCTGAAACTCCGTGCTACTTACGGTGCTCTGGGTAACACCAATATCACAGAACTCTATCCTTGGTTCTTGAGACAGCCTGCAAGTGCATCTGCATCTTCATGGCTTGTTAATGGTGAGCGTGTGAACATTTCTAATGCTCCAGGTTTGGTGTCACCTTTCCTTACTTGGGAAAGTGTTCGTTCATGGAACATCGGTCTTGACTTTCGGTATGTTCAACAACAGATTGCAGGGTACTTTCGACTACTTCGTTCGTACAACAAAGGATATGGTAGGTCCTGCTCCTGTTAAGCCATCTATTCTCGGAGCAGACCAGCCAAAAGAGAATAATAGTGATATGAGATCAAATGGTTGGGACTTAGAAGTTAGATGGCGTGATAGAATTGGTCAGGTTGGCTATGGTATCAAGCTTGTTCTCTCTGATGACTACCAGACTATTACACGTTACTACAACCCTAACCGTCTGCTCTCACAGTGGTGCGAAGGCAAGCGTATGGGTGACATCTACGGATATCAGGTAGAGGGTATTGCTCAGACTAACCAGCAGATGGACGAGTGGTTGGCTAATAACAAACCTTCATGGGGTTCTAACTGGGCTGCCGGTGATGTAATGTACAAAGACCTTAATCATGATAAGAAAGTGAACTCTGGTAAGAGTACATACGATGATATGGGTGACTTGACCAAGATTGGTAACTCTTTGCCACGTTATCGTTTCGGTATTACTTTGGATGCTAACTGGAAAGGGCTTTGACTTCCTCATCTTTATGCAGGGTGTTGGTAAGCGTGACTTCTGGGATGCTTCTCCTTACAGCGTAGGTGCAAATACTGGTATGTGGCAGGCTGCAGCATTCAAGGATCACTTAGACTACTGGCGTCCAGAGACTGACACTAACTTAGGTCCTAATACCAATGCTTTTTATCCACGTCCTCTCTTCGGTGCGGGAGGTAAGAATTTCCAGACAAGTGACCGCTACTTGCAGAATGCAGCTTATATGAGAATCAAGAATATTCAGCTTGGTTATACTCTCCCTGCTGCTGTCGCAAGCAAGATTGGTGCAAGCCGCATCCGTTTCTACTTCTCTGCTGAGAACCTCGCAACATTCACAAAGATGAACAAGATCTTTGACCCAGAGGCAACTGGCGGTGATTGGGGTCCAGGTAAGCTCTACCCACTCCAGAGAACAATTTCTTTCGGTTTAAATCTTAATTTTTAATTCGTAGCAATTATGAAGAATATAATTTCAAATATATTGAGGGGAGGATTGCCAATTCTTTGCTTAGGCATGACGGTTACGTCATGTAGCGACTTTCTTGACAGACCGCCACTCGATCAGATCTCTCCTGACTCTTACTATACAACAGCTGATCAGCTGGGTACGTTCACTATCAACTACTATACATCTATCTTCCCTAACAACAGTGGATGGTGGGCTGGTGTAGCAACATTTGATGATGGAACAGATAACCAAGCTTCAAGAGGCGGTAACTCTGGAATGTACTTACAAGATCAATGGAAGGTACCTACATCTGGTGGTATTGGCATGAATGCTATTCGTAATGTCAACAAGTTCATCAATGAAAGCGAAGCAAAGATTGCAGCTGGAAAGGTGACAGGCACTCCTGAACAGATTAACCAGTATATGGGTGAGGCTTACTTCATCAGAGCTATGCTCTATTATAGTAAGCTCCAAGATTATGGAGACTCCCTATTGAGTTGAAAGAACTTAACGTTAACAACGACCTCGTAGAAGCAAGTAAGCGTCAGCCTCGTAACCTTGTTGCACGTCAGATTCTTTCTGATATGGATAAGGCTATTGATAAGTTGCAGGTGACAATTGCTAATAAGGTTCGCATCAATAAGAATGCTGCTTTAGCTATGAAGTCAAGAATGGCACTCTATGAAGCTACCTTCGAGAAGTATCACAGAGGAACTGGTCGTGTGCCAGGTGATGCTAACTGGCCAGGTAAGAACAAGGAATGGAACAAGAACTTCACTATCAATCAGGATGATGAGGTTAACTTCTTCCTTGATCAGGCTATTGATGCTGCAAAGAAGGTGTGTGATGCTGTGCCTTTGACAACTCAGAACAATCACGTAATGAACCCAGGTACTGTTGGTCACTACAATGGTTGGAATCCATACTATGATATGTTTGCAAGTCCAGACTTGTCTAAGTATCCTGAGGTGTTGTTGTGGCGTCAGTTTAATTCAAATTTGACACCATCTCTTGCTCACCTCACTTCTAATAAGCTTCGTGGTGGTGCAGCAACTGGTTGGACACGTGGTCTTGTTGAGTCATTCCTTATGAAGAATGGTTTACCAATCTACGCATCTGGATCAGGCTATCACGGTGATACAACTATTGACTTGACTAAGACTGATCGCGATGAGCGTCTGCAGCTTTTCGTGTTCGGTGAGTCTAATGACCTTGATATTGATCAGAAGAGTATTGACTTAATTAATAAGCAAAGAGTTAAAGAAGGTAAACCTACCATTACTAAACTTTTATTCGATGCGGCAACTCTTTTTGCAACAGACCAGGCAAGTAGAGACGTAACTGGATATCGTCAGCGTAAGTTCTACAACTATAACCCTGATATGCAGTTAGGTCAGACTTTCTCTGATGTTGATGGTCAGATTATCATTCGCGTTGAGGAAGCTATGCTCAACTACATCGAGGCTTCTTATCTTCGTACTGGTTCTTTGGATGCAACTGCTACTGGTTATTGGACTGCTTTGCGTGCTCGTGCAGGTATCACAGCTCCAATCTCAACAACTATTGCTGCTACTGATATGAGTAAGGAGGCTGATGTAAATCGTCCATCATACGACTGGGCAGCGTTCTCTGCTGGTCAGCCAGTGGATGCAACACTCTATTCTATTCGTCGTGAGCGTCGTAGCGAGTTTGCTGGTGAAGGTCTTCGTAATGATGACTTGATTCGTTGGGCATCATTGGATCAGGTGAAGAACTATCAGATTGAGGGTGTTAACTTCTGGGATCAGATTTATCAGAATCCTTCTTTCGTAAATGATAAGGGTGTGAGTCTGATTATTGCTGATGGTGGTGCTAAGGCTACAATGTCTGCTAAGACACTTTCAAAAGTATGTTCGTCCTTACCAGATTCAGAAGACTAACAACATTCTCTATAATGGTTACACCTTCTATCAGGCACACTACTTGTCTCCATTCTCTTATCAGGAGATGCAGCTCTGTTCTCCTGATGGTACTGCAGAGAACTCTAATTTGTACCAGAATATCTACTGGCCAGTTGAGGCAAATGGTGAAGCTATCAAGTAAGTTTGTGCTGAATAAAGTATAATCAAATAGATTACAGATAATGTTTGAGGGTGTGTCAAGTGATTGATACACCCTCTTTCTTTAACATGTTGCAAGGAGTTTATTAATCAACGCTATGTGTGGCGAGTTACAATATATACATGATAAAACTTTCTTGTAAGTTGTTGAAGTCATTTCTTTATAGATGCTTCACTTGTATATGTGAGAATAAAAGGATATCTTTGCAAGATATCTTTTATGATATTTATACGTAGGTTTTTGCCACAATAAATTAATTATGTTAACATTTACTATCATTATACTAATTTGTATTCTTGCTCTTGGTGTATCACTATTAGTGAGTCATTGGAATAATGGTGCGAAGAGTGGGGAGTCGGTAAAAAAATAGAAACACTTTACAAAAAAAGAACTGGCGCTCCTTTTTTTGGATGTCCCTACGTGTGGTGTCGTTTGGCTTTGGTTACTGCCTTTTTTTGTTTCTTTAATGTTACTTGCTTCGTTTGCAGGTGATGATGCAGCCGAATGTTGCTTTTTGATTAATGATATTTGTTGTTGGAAGTTGGTTTATTTCAATACCTATTCTTATTATTTATATCTACTCAGCAGTGCAAGCTATTCGACATCGTGATTATACGAATAAAGTTTTTTTCTTGGCTGTCATTGTTTTCAATGTCCTTCAGCTACTTTGTTTTGTGATTTTTGGGTGGTTTACTTATTTCTTCTTAAACCCGATAGGCAATTCTTTAAATCAATTTTCCTGTCACTGCTGTCATTCTTTGTGGTGAGGTAATAGAGCTGTTACACAGTGAGTTCTCTTTAAATGTTAAAATGATAGCAACTTGAAAAATAAAAAAATCTATGATACCGAGGTATAATAAATGGCTTCTAAGTTAAGTGGGATTTGCCTATTTATTTATGAACATGTTTTTAGTTTGTTCTCTTGTAATTTCGAAGATAAATAAATATCTTTGTCCAATAATGTTCTGAAAGTTTAATCAACATACAATATGATTATTTTTGCTGTTAACATTTTGCTTTTCTTGATAGTTCTTGGTGTTTGGCTATTGATGAATCAGGGAAAAGATAAACAAAAACAAGATATAAGTGGTATAGAGGTGACTTCAGTAAAGTAAGTATCACTTCTCTTGCTGGTTGTTATTTCGTTTTTTTGATGCTTGTTTTTATAACAATTTTGTTGTTAATAATCATGTATGTCATCTATGAAGAGGACGATATAGCTGGCTCCTTTTCATGGCTTATCTTTTATGTGAAAGTTGGGTGGTTTATTTCAATACCTATTGCTATTGTTTATATCAGTTCTGTTGTACGGTCAGTTTGGTATCGTAATTATGTGAACAATATCTTTCTTGGGACTCCATTGCTTTAATATCTTGCAGGTGTTGTGTATTGCAGTATTTGCGATTATTTCACAAAAAGAGTGTACACCTGAGAGAATGGAGGCAGACTTTAGAGCAAATCATCAGAAGATTGAGATGCTTATTCGTATTACCAGAAGTTGGCTGCCAGATAGTACAGGCTTCTCTGTAGAATATTCGAAGCATGGAAAATTGACGGACTGGGGAGTCTCTTCAAAGCAAGAAGTCAATTTTCAAGGCGTTGAGATTGGGTCCCAAAAGGAACAAGAGAAAGAGTTACGAAAGATAGGGTTAAGTTTAGAGCGGCTTGATTCAGTTCGTTTAGCCTTGCAGAAGATGGACTATCGAGGCTTGTCTATTAATAAAGGTGGTGCAATAAGTGACTATACAGAAATCGTTTATGGGAAGACAGGAAATAAAGAATTTAATTATAGAATCTATGATAAACCGCTTGCAGACTCGCTTGTGTATAAGTTAAATCGGTGTTATAACCTGATAGTCTACAATCGATATGTGGTATTTAGTTGTGTAGAGGATTTTGATTATGATAGCCTTTTCCCTGGTAAATATGCCTATTTACAAAAACATACATTGTCAAAGTAGTGGGGTGTAAATGTGCGTACATGGTTTATAGTGCGTTGTTACTTATAGAATAAGCCCTCATCCTTTTACAAAAGCTATAGCTCTGTAGATGGATGAAGGCTTTTTAATTAGGATGTTTTATTAACTCTTTAGAACTTGTAAGTCACTGTAGCTTTATGCTGCGTGGAGCACCAGGGAAGGAACGGAGTTTGTCATATCCACCCACCCAATAAACTTTGTTCATTGCGTTGTCGAGATTTAGCTGTACCTGCAAGTTGCGAAGTCGATAATACAGTGCTGCATTGAGGAGTCCATAGCCAGGATAGACAATGGTATTCTCACGTCTTCCAACCTGTCCGTAACGCTTTGTTACTGCATTGAAACCCAGACCAAAACCAAAGTTGCGTAGCGCACCTGCCTGAATGATATACTTTGACCAAATATTAAAAGCATTACGAGGAGTGTTAGGACGCTGCATTCCAAAGTCTTTCTCAGAATCAGTTGCAGTCTTTGTGATAGCAGCATGGGTGTAGGCATAGTTAGCAACGATACTCCAATTAGGAAGAATGAAACCTGCTACATCTAATTCAATACCCTTTGAAGTTTCTTCTCCCACTTGTTCTAATAACTCTGGATTATTTGCATCGTTGGCATTATAGAGTGTGTTGCGTTTCTGAAGATGGAAGAAAGAAAGAGTAGTACTGAGTCGTTTGTCAAACCATTCACCTTTCAAGCCCGCCTCCAACAACTGGCTGTATTCTGGGTCGAATGGTCCACCTGTGTTAGGGTTACCCTGTACGGATGCACTCTGTGGTTCAAAGCCTTTTACCCATGTACCATATACGTTCAGATTCTTATTGATTGAAACGACAGCGCCAAGGCGTGGAATGAACGCATGTTGAGTTGTACGGCTCTCCTTATTGGTCTTATAATTTAGTACATCGGTGAATATCTCCTGACGAATTCCCAAGAGTAGCTTCACTGGTCCTACTTCCATCTGCTCTTGAAGGTAGATACCATGAGAATACTGCAGGTAAGGAGAGAGTGCTGTTGAGACAAAGATATACTTCGAATAGTCACGCTCAATATTGTTATTATTACTTGTCAAGTCATAGTAAGGCACATTCGTTCGTGGATTACCATCCTTGTCGAGTACGTATTTAGCAATGTTGGCAGGCTTGAAGGCTGTTGTTGTCGTACCGTCCTTCAATAGGTAGCCTCCAGCAGTCATTGCTGATGAGCCAGCTTGCTGTGCCATTTGGAAATAGTCATAGCCCAAGAGGATACGATGATGGACTGAACCCGTGCTTACGTTATAGTTAAAATAGGTGTTGAAACTATTGTTGCGGAAGTGACGCTGGCGTACAAGGCACTGCATAAGAATGCGTGATGGACTTTGTGTACCATCGGCTAACTTCACATAGGCATTAGCTTGATTGTGCTCACGAAGGTCCTCATCATAGGAAGAGTTCAGATAGGTGGCATTGAAAGAGAGGTTATCCGTGAACTTATGGGTTACACCAAGCGTAATATTCACGAGGTTCTCCTTAAGATAATCATTTGTTGCAGAGAGCGAACGACTAATTGGTACTGAATTGAGGTCACCATCTCCAAAGATAGGCTGACCACGGTCAACTTTACCATTGGTGCGCTGATAAACGATGTCGACGTTAAAGCGTGTCCTTTGTGTTGGGAGAAACGAGAAAGATGGTGCAACGATATAGTTTGTATTTTCCTGTAGGTCACGGTAAGAATCAGTATGTTCGTAACCGATATTAAGGCGATATAGCAGGGTGTTCTTCTTATCTAATGGACCAGTAAAGTCTCCGTAGGTGTTCAGTGTGTTGAAGCTACCAACGGTTGTTGATACTGTATTGCGTTGATAAGGTAGTGGTTTCTTAGTTACACGATTAATAACACCACCTGGTGCAGCATTGCCAAAGAGAGCAGAAGCAGGACCTTTGATAACTTCAACACGCTCGATATTTGCCAATGACTGCTGTTTCCAAAGACTTGTCTGTGCTCGCATACCATTGACAAGGTTACCAGAATTACGGTTACCTGTAGTACGGAATCCACGGATAGAGAAGTCATTATAGAAGGTATATTGGTTTACACCACTGATATTCTTTACAACCTCATTGACAGTTGTTGCACCTTGGTCGCGCACTAACTCCTTTGTTACGTAACCGATAGATTGTGGGATGTCTTTCAAAGGTGTCTCTGTCTTTGTGCCGATGAAAGAGTTGGTATTCTTATAGGAACGTTCGTTACGTCCAATTACTTCTACCGTCTGCAACACTTGGTCGTGCAGATAGGGTGTAGAGAACAATGTGTCTTGTGTAAGGCTATCTGTTGGGACTTTACCCACCGTGTTCCCTTGTGCATTTATTGGCAGAACTGCTGAATATAATAAGGTGCCTGTCAATAAAAGATAAGAGTGTAATCTTTTAACCATATTGATAAATATAATAATCCTGAAATAATTTATAAGCGGTGCAAAAAGTATATATAAAATATGAATACTACAATACCTAAGAGTTGGTATAAATTAGTTTCTGTTAGGTTATTGAGTGACAATATGTAATAATAAGTCCCTACTTATGTGTTGTGGGAGAGCACTTGTAAAAGTTAGAAAGAATGGTTTAACTTCCGTATCTCTCCAAATGTAGCGAAAAATAGAGTGTTAGTTTACCCTTATGAAAAAGCTGTTAGCTGAAGAGGGGACGCTAAACGAGTAAATAGAAATTGTAAGGATATTTCTGTGATTACTCCCTCTTCATTCAGAGAAAAGGCTGTATATGAGGGAAGAAGAGGCCTAACTACGTTCAAGAACATGCTCTTCTTATATGAAGAAGACGCCCATCTTGCTGCAAGAGGGACGTCTTCTGTGACGCAATATGTAATAAGCTGATTTGTTGTATGTTATGAGCTTGGTTGTTGGAGATGTCATATCCTTTCGGTGAAGATGTTTTGTACGATGTTATGTAATGATTTTTTATTACTTTACTGGTTCTTTTGAAACATGGAAGATTACCCATTACGTTTCTATGAAGATGTTGAGCAAAGTAGTAGCTTACGTTCTGTTTCTTAGTGTAACGTCGGCTGGAAAGTTATTAGTCGGACGGTAAGTCGTCTCTTTTCTATTAACTACGTTACCCAACAATAATGTTTTTTACACCTCTGTATTCTGAAGAACATACTTCGGAGACTCACCATACTTGTTTGCTTCTGGCTGACTATCTTGTAGAAGGAAAACCAGAATTGTAATACCTAAGGCGATGTTTATTAGATAGAAAACGATAGCTAAGATACCTGTTATGCTTGTTATAGCACTAATCAAAACGTTCATTGCGGCCTGAATATCTTGTGATCGTATGGCTTCTAAATATGCGCTGAAGTTGAAAGACACAAAGAAAAGTGTACAAGAAATTGTTCCCACACAAGCTTGGGCAGCCCACCACCATCCGCTTCTTCCAGTGTCATGCAAACGACGGAACTGCATAGAAATACCTGCAATACTAAGAACAAGTGCTACAAGAGGTCCGACAAAGGGAACTAATGATATAACAAAAGCTGCGATGAAGAGGGTAAGAAAGCCCCACCAATACTCAGATCGACGGATGCGACCATTGAACTGAAAGAATTTCTTGAATGCGTTCTGTGCTGCTACAGCAAACTCAACTTGTGGTAATTCTTTGTACTGTGACATAATTTAGTATATTTTTATTTGTTAATCTTAAATGCTCATTTGTCTTATTCTTTCAGGAGGTCAGGGCGCAATCTTCTGGTTCGCTCCATTGCTTGGTCAAACTCCCATTGTCTAATCTTCGCCTCGTTTCCACTGAGTAGAATCTCTGGAACATCCCAACCATTATAGCTACGAGGGCGGGTGTAGATAGGTGCTGAGAGCATATCATCCATAAAACAGTCGGAGAGTGCACTCTGTTCGTCACTGATAACACCTGGAACTAATCGTACAACAGCATCAGCAATGATGGCTGCTGGTAGTTCGCCACCTGTTAAAACAAAGTCGCCAACAGATATTTCACGTGTAATAAGATGGTCGCGTACACGTTGGTCAACACCTTTATAATGTCCTGCAAGAATAATGAAGTTACCTCCCAATGATAGGTCGTTGGCTATCTTCTGATTGAATTGTTCGCCATCAGGAGATGTAAATAACTTCGTCGTATTCCCGTTCTTCCTTCAAAGCAGCGATACAACGGTCAATAGGTTCAATCTGCATGACCATACCAGCTTGTCCACCAAAAGGATAGTCGTCGACACGGCGCCATTTATCCTTTGTGTAGTCACGAAGATTATGTAGACGAATCTCTGCTAATCCTTTCTTTTCAGCTCTGGCAAGGATACTCTCATGTACGAATCCTTCCAGCATCTCTGGTAGTACGGTGATGATATCTATTCTCATATAGGCACAAAGTTAACTAATCTTTTGCTATTACGTTGATAGTTTAGGTTTTTTTTGTAACTTTGCGGTAGATTCTAATATATAAACTAAGAACAGTTATGAAAAGATTCTTTTCCCTCGCTATCTGTATGATAGCAGCTTTTTGTTGTGCAAACGCACAAGATGTCCAGTTGCATTATGACTTAGGTCATAGTCTTTACAAGAACCTAAGTTCTCGTACGTCAGTAACAACGACGGTTGAAATGTTCAAACCTGACAAATGGGGTTCTACCTTCATGTTTACTGATATCGATTACAAAAGCGATGGTGTAATGGGTGCTTATTGGGAGATTTCACGTGAGTTTAATCTTACGAAGAATAAGCAGTGGGCTGCACATATTGAGTATAATGGTGGTTTAGGTTCTGGTAAGACCTTAGACAGCTATTATGGTAATCGTTATCAGCATGCTGTTCTTTTGGGTGGTGCATGGAACTGGGCATCAAAAGACTTTTCAAAGACGTTTAGTCTTCAGTTAATGTATAAGTATCAGTTTAAGAATGGTCACATTGGTGCACATCCTTTCAGTGGTTTTCAGCTGACAGAGGTGTGGGGTACAACCTTCGCTAAGGGTCTTTGTACATTCTCTGGGTTCTGTGATCTTTGGTATGATCCAAATGTTAATGGTAAAATGATTCTTCTCTCAGAGCCTCAGTTCTGGTTTAACCTCAATACGCTAAAGGGAATGAAAGATGTAAATCTCTCTTTGGGTACTGAGGTTGAGATTAGCAATAACTTCGTTTGGAATGACAAAGGACAGAATAACCGTTTCTACGCTATCCCTACAGTGGCAGCTAAATGGACATTTTAAGCAGATAAATAGAACTTAATTATTTTAAGATAAGAAAAGGAGGCGATATGTATATCGTCTCCTTTTGCTATGTTTAGTAAAATCTGATGTTGTTAGAATAGACTTCCTTCTGTTGGTTGTGAAGATGTTTCTGGTGCTGTAACCTGTGCAAAGCGAGCTATGAATTCATCTTCAGAGATAATAGGAATGGAAAGTTCCTTTGCTTTCTGATTCTTTCCAGAAGTACTTTCTACGTCATTATTAATAAGATAATTCGTTGATTTAGAAACAGAACCAGTTACCTTACCACCTTGACTTTCTATGTACGCTTTCAGTTCGTTACGATTCTTATAATGGTGAACATCACCTGTAACGACGAAGGTTAATCCCTGGCAACTATTACCAGTTGGTGCTGATGATGGTTGACTAACGTTTAGCTCAACTAACAGATGCTGTAGCATAGACTGATTATCATTATCTTTCATCCAACGTACAAAGCTTGCACTCTTCTCTGGTCCAATACCAGCAATGGTTGAGAAGACATCTTCTGCAGCACTTTCTGTAGCTGTTTTAATAAGTTCCTCCAATGGATATGCTGATAAAAGACGATTACAAACATCCTGTCCAACAAGGGGAATGTTTAAAGCAAAGAGCAGACGACGTGCTTCAACATTACGAGCCTTTTCAATAGCAGCCAATAATTTAGTGACACTTTTGTTTCCGAAACCTTCCATTGTATGCAGTTCTGTGGCATGTTCTGTAAGATGGAAAAGGTCGGCATATTCACGAACCCAGCCAAGGTTAATAAATTTCTGTACGGTTTGTTCAGAGAGTCCGTCAATGTTTACACCTTCTTTTGATACAAATCTACCAAACTTCTTCAGCTGTTTAGCTGGACAATGTGTATTGGTACAGTGTAGTGTGCGTGTTCCACTAACCTCGCTTTCGCTAACTTCTGTAGCAGAATGGCATACTGGGCAAGTCTCAGGAATATGGAAAGTACCAACGCTTTCAATGACTTTGATAACCTTCGGAATAATTTTATTCGCTTTGATAACAGCTATCTTCGTTCCCTTATCACCAATCCCTAATCGTTCACATTCGGAGATATTACAAAGGGAAGCACGTTTAACGGTTGTTCCTTCTAAGTCTACAGGACGAAACAGCTACTGGCGAGATGGTTGAAGCAGCACATGACCATTCTATATAGTCTAATTCTGTTTCAGCACTCTCATCTTGCCATTTAAAAGCATAGCCTGCACGTGTGGCATGATGACCAGTGACAGAACCTGTTGCAGCATAAATGGTGTCGTCGTATGAGATTACCAAGCCGTCAACAGGGTAGGGAAATGGTGATGAACTTACGCCAGTAACTCTTTCGGTCCAATGATGGATGACCGCTTCTATGTTGTTAACGGTAGGCTGTTCAATGAGCTCTCTGTCGACAACTCTGAACCCTTGGTGCTCAAGCCATTCCATGCGTCCGCCCCAAGAGTTTATTTCTTCCTCTGTATAAACGAGTGTAAAAGGAATCCAACGCAAGTGACGGGCTTTCACCTCATTGATGTCTTTCAGTGTGAGTGAGCCTGATGCGAGGTTGCGAGGGTTAGCATATTCTTCCTCTGCTTCCATGTTAAACTGTTCAAAGTCAGGATAACTGATGACAGCTTCACCACGGATAACAAGATGTCCCTTATAGGGAATGGTTTGCAAGATACCATCAATAGCCGTAGAAAGATGAGTAATATTGGTGCCAATATGACCATTTCCACGTGTGACAACCTTTGTCAGTTTACCATTATCGTATGTAACAACAAGTGTCAATCCATCCAACTTCCATGAGAGCCATATAGGTCTATTCTCTGCCCATTTAGCAAGGTCTTCTACCTTCTTAGTTTTTGCCAAGGATAGTGCAGGGAACTCATGTTCTTCCTTTTTACCGGCAACATTATCGGCAGATACATTTTGTGTTGGAGAATCGGGGAGTATAATACCTGTTTCTTCTTCTAACTTTTTTAGCTTATCAAAGGCTGCATCCCATTCATAGTCTGTCATAAGTTCGTCACGACCATTGTAATAAGCGTCGGATGCAGCATTAAGTTGATTAACAAGTGATTGTATCTCTTTGTTCATTGTTTTGTTTGTTGGTAAACGATGGTAAATCGTATTAAATGATTAAAAGTAGAAATAGGCAAAGACAAACTTCTTACTATTATTTCCAAAGCTGTTTGATGAGTGCCGCATCAGCCTCTGCCCAATCGAGTCTTGAGTACTCTTCTGGTTTCAACCAGCAGGAATCAATATGTTCGAGAAGCTTAAAGTCATTGTCATGCGCCATACAGTCATAGGCAGTAAGGCTGATTGAAAAGTCTGGATAGTCATATTCAACACTCCCAAGTTTTGCTCCGACATAGATATTCCAGTCCATTTCCTCAAAGTATTTCACGACGCAAAGCCTCGTAATCACTTTCTCCTTCATTGACTTTACCACCTGGAAACTCCCAATGTTCAGCAATGTAATTAGGACCTTTACGCAATCGCTGTGTACATAGAATCTTATCACCGTCATGAATAACAGCGCAGACAACGTTGAGATGTTTCTTTTCCATAATTTTATCTATCGTTCGGTTATTTTCGACCTCTTACTTCTTGCTTTATTTGCAAATATACTACAATTTGCCAAATAAGTCTATCTTTCTTAGAATTAATTTCAATTCTTTATAGGCAACTCATATCTTTTGCGTATCTTTGTACACTAATAAAATATTAGAAATTATAATCATTTATGTCTACACTAACAATTGCGATTATTGTAGTCTTCGTGCTGGGCTATGCGCTCATTGCAATGGAGAGCCTTACTAAGGTTAACAAGGCAGCAGTTGCCTTATTGATGTTTGTTTTCTGCTGGACACTTTACATGTTTGATCCAGCACCGTTTGTACAGCTGATGCACCCAGACTTTACGGGAACAGGTGATAAGGTTGTGTCGTTTGTAAATACTTTGATAACGGAGCATTTAGGCGATACAGCTACCACACTCTTCTTCCTTATGGGAGCTATGACGATTGTGGAAATCGTTGATCAGAACGGTGGTTTCAACTGGGTAAAGAATGTAATGCGGTCTAAGACAAAGCGTAGTCTGTTGTGGAAGATTGCCTTTATGACTTTCTTCCTTTCTGCTATCCTTGATAACCTAACGACAAGTATTGTGATGGTTATGATTTTGCGTAAGCTTGTACAGGATAAGCACGACCGAATGATTTATGCTTCGTTAGTTATTATTGCTGCTAATTCAGGTGGAGCTTTCTCTCCAATTGGTGACGTAACTACGATTATGTTGTGGAATGCAGGTATGATAACTGCAGGTGGTGTACTCAGTGAGATATTTATTCCTTCATTAGTTTCAATGTTGATACCAGCATTCTTGCTTCAGATGCTTTTGAAAGGTAATATCCAGTATGATGATATGTCAAGTGATATGTCGGGTGATCGTGAAGTCTTGGAGTTTAATGGGTTCCAGCGTAAGATTGTCTTTGCTATCGGTGTAGGTGGTCTTTGCTCTGTTCCTTTGTTCCACTTCTTTACTGATTTACCTCCTTTTGCTGGTATTTTGCTCGTATTGGGTATTTTATGGACTGTGACAGAAGTATTCTATCGTAATCTTCATAAGAAAAGAGGTGATGAGATTCAATTCTCAAAGCGTGTAAGTAGTTTGCTGAGTCGTATCGATATGTCTACTATCCTTTTCTTCCTTGGTATTTTGATGGCTGTGGCTTGTTTGGAGGAAGTAGGTGTGTTGAAGGAGTTAGGTAGTGGTCTGAACACAACCTTCAATGGCAATCATTATGCTGTGACCGGTATTATCGGTGTACTTTCAGCTATTGTTGACAACGTTCCACTCGTAGCTGGTAGTATGGGTATGTATCCTATCGGAATAGAGCCAGATATGGCAGTGGATGGTATCTTCTGGCAGTTGCTTGCTTATTGTGCTGGTGTGGGCGGTTCAATGCTCATCGTTGGTTCTGCAGCAGGTGTTGTTGTTATGGGTCTTGAGAAGATTACTTTTGGCTGGTATATGAAGCGCATTACGTGGATTGCTTTCTTAGGTTATATTGCTGGTATCCTTTCATACTGGATTATGCGTACATATATTTTTACCACTCCGCTTTAATCGCTAATTCTCAAAATACTATATTTTAGTAGCATAAGCCCTCATCTGTCCAATCTGAATATAATCATGTGGATAGGTGAGGGCTTATTCTATTCTTTAGGAAATGAGAGGTAAAGTAAGAAGTAGAATCTTTTCCATCTTACGAAAATGCAACAAAGTAGTTTTATTTTTGTTTTGCTGTCACTTTTAACACTTTGTTTAAATGTTTTGTAAATCAGTAGGTTGCATGGTTAAATTAGATGATAGGAATGACAGGAAAACTTATTTTGTAGAAATTGCTTTGTTATAGAAAAGCATAGATACGGGATGAAATAGAATAGCGTATTACAAATACAGTATTGCCTTTGGTGAAAAGTGTTAAGGGATAGTTCTTACATTGAAAGCATACCTTATCATTATGCTTCTTTCTCTATATGAAGGGAAATCCATAATTAAGCTTTCTTCCCTTTCTTCATTATTGTGTGGAGGCTCAGCACATATTGTGCGCAGGCTTAACACTAATTGTGTGCAGGCTTAACACCAATTATTAGGATGGTTTATAGCTTTGAAATCAATCTGTTATTTGTAAGGTGGGAAGAACTATTATCGTGTTTTACTACGATAAAATTATAGGAGATGCACAAGTCATGCACCTCCTATTTATCGTTTATAGCGAGTTTTATACAGCCTTGACCTTATAGTGTCTGTGTTTTTGTATAAAACTTTATGATGAGTTTGACGCTTTACTTAAGTTATAAAAGTCAAGCTGTATAGTTTATCTTAGTTGGCAAAGCGAACGTTCTGTGCGCTATATCCAACTACAATTTTTCCCTGAATGAGTTTGCCCTCTGGAGAGTAATAGAATACTTCACTTGGTGCTGTATAGCTTGGGGTATCTATAACATAGATGTTACCATAACGGTCAACATTAACCTGTGATGGATTCTTGAGGCCTGTCATATCAAGGTCGGTTTCCTTTTCCAGTTGCGAGATCATAGATAAAGAAACGCTTGTTCGTATCATAGTAGGTAGCATATAGGCATACGAGTGCGTTCTTCTTAGCACTGTATGCAATTGAACTTGCCTTGAAGAGCTTTTTAACCTCATCGTTTTTAGCATTAATCTTCTGTACAAGAGCATCATCATTGTTGAACATTGATACAAAGTAAACATCATTACCAACAGCAATACTCTGGTTATAAGGATTTTTACCTACGGTAAGTGTCTTTGTCTTCTTAAATGAGTTACAGTCAACAACAGCTACAGTATTTCCATTACCATAACCTGAGATGTTTGCATAAAGTTTACCATTAGCAACAGAAAGTGCCTCTGGGTGATCGCCTACTTCTACAGAGTCAACCAATGGCTTCTGTGCGTTGTTAGGGTTCATCTTGTATACCTTACCATTGTAAGCTGAGAAGTAAACATAATTACCATCTGATGCCAAATAGCGTGGGCTGGCATTGTGCAACTTAATTGTTTGTTCTTTCTTACCCATTCGGTCCAAAACTTCAACCTTTGAAGAGGTTGTACAGGTAACGACAAGCTTAGTTCCAAAGACAATTAAGTCCTGTGCATCACCGATTCCGATACCGTTCTGAGTTCTATAAGCATCACTGTAGATGTATGGTGCAGTTGGACGTGACTCGCTGTTATAGTCGAGAATACCCACTGTACCATCGTTTTGATTCCAATTACCAGCACAAGCAACATATACATCTGTGTTAGATACTGCTGGGTTGTGTGTAGTAAAG
>BNJS01001497.1_pt1 | contig 117743 bp, 120 predicted proteins | sample 8540461 | NCBI WGS metagenome assembly BNJS01 (sample SAMD00202454, study PRJDB9452) | human saliva metagenome | isolation source: human saliva | place: Japan | reverse complement strand
GTGATGAGTTGCATATAGTTAGTATTTGCATTCTTACCTGTGTGGGTAGCTTGCATAGAGAATGTTACCTTATTATATATTGCCATTTGAAATAGAATACGATAGGCAACACCAGCCGCAAAGAGGGCATAGGATAGTATTGTCCAAAAACTTATCTTCCCAATAAGTGCGATAGGAAGAAAGGCGAGGAGTGGAATTAATAGTAAGGTGGTATAGAGGTAATATTTAGCCAACAGAAGATTTTGAATACTATTGCGGTGCATTAGTAAGCACTCGTAGTAATTGCCTTCATAGCACATGATTCTTAAGAGTGAACTAAGCCCATAGGTGATGAAGCTATAGTAGAGGAAGCCATTACTCTTAACCATGTCACTCTCTGGATCAATAGCAGTGATTAAGCTAAAGAGAAAGATAGCCAAAGTGTTGAAAAATGAAACTGAGGCGCATCTTTTTATTGCGGAGAATACTCCATATTTCAAGTTTAAGAAACTCTCCGATTTGATTGAATCGGTCGAAGATAGTAAGACTAATACTATTCTTTTCACTTTTAGGAGGTGCTGCCGTGTATTGCTCTTGGCGAATGCGATGTTCAAGTACATTGCGGTTTAGCAATACCATTCCTATCAGTAGCAATACCATTACAGCATATATCCATACCTCTCCTCTTATCATTGCATTACCTATCTCTCCCCAACGATGGAGGTAACCTTGTGGGGATGGGAAGAAAATTGCTGTTAATCCGATGAATAAATACGTAAAAATCGGTATGATCCAGTACCACAGTCCGCGTGCTGTCAGTACTTGTGTAAACTGGAAGAACTGTCCGTTAATAAGTAGAAGAAGGTAGAGGCCTGCTGTGTAGCCAATCATAGCTGTTGCACCCAACTCTGGAATGACGGTTTTAAGACCAAAAGGAATACAGATAAAGAGGAGGTTTACGTTCTTAAAAACTATCAGCTGACGGAGAATCAGATAGTCTGTATAGCTGTGTTTAGGAAGTGGCAGGAGCAGATAGGGGCGGATATGCATCAACAGCCGATGGTCTGTTGTATATCTGAAAAGATAATCAATAAACAGAAATACAGGCAGTAGGGCATAGATGAAGCTATAAGCTCCAAGATTATCCAAGATGGCAATGTCTGCTAATCTATATCCTATCCAAGCAAAATAGGCATAAAGAAAGACAGCCAACACGTAGTAAAAATACTTTGCTACGTTGTTGGCTTGCCATATTTTATTTCTCCTACCTGATAGGTAGAAGTGCTTATGCAATGTTTGTATAGCTTCCCAGTAAGTCATTTATCTCAAGTCTATCACCTCAGCAGATGGATAGTTTTTCTTATTGAAAGTAAAGATATCGTCTGAAAGATTCTTGCGCTGAATATTAGAAACGGTGATAGTAGTCCACTTATTAGCCTGCTTAATCTTGATCTTTTGTAGCTGATAGGCTTTGTTTACGGTTACATACGCCTCTGGAATATTGCGTTTAGGATTGGTTGCCTTCATGTGTACTACGTAAGAACCACCCTCGTTTGTCATAGAGAGGTTGTAACCCTGACGATATAATGTCATCAATGCGTAAGGGTTCATTGAAGGCGCTGTGCTTCGGTAGGTGTAGAAACGTTCACCTCGTCAGTAGACTTCATGTATGACCATTGTGTAGTACCATTAAACCATACGGTTGTCTGTGGCGTTGTGGCAACAAACTTAACACCTTTCACGGAAATATTACCCGCTGTTCTACCTACGGCACCGGGTCTGGAAAGTTCGAAACGAGCTGTAAAGCCACCCAAGTTCGAAATGTTGGCAGCAGCTTTGTCCATACAAGCCTTAGCCTGAGTCGCATTCTGTGCAAACACACTATTTGCCATAAACATGGCAACAAGCAATAATAAATATTTAATCTGTTTCATTGTTTTATCGTTTAATGATTATAATAGTTTTCTGTAAAGGACTTCTTATCCACGTAGGATTGTAAGTAGGTTGTCAAGACTTACCTCGTCACTTATCAGTACTTCACGTGGCTTTGAACCCTTAGCAGCACCTACGATACCAGCTTTCTCCATTTGGTCCATCAGACGACCAGCACGGTTGTAGCCGATAGACAAACGACGCTGAATCATACTTGTTGAGCCTTGCTGAGTAACAACAATAGCACGTGCTGCCTCCTCAAACAATGGGTCAAGTGTCTGTGCATCTAATGAACCACCTCCGCCAACTTCTTCGTCCGTTAATGGTTCTGGGATTTCCAATGGACGGACAGGGCCTAACTGGTTAGCAATGAACTTTGTGATGTTCTCCACTTCTGGTGTATCAACAAAGGCACATTGTACACGGACAGGGTCAGCACCATTGAGATAAAGCATATCACCACGTCCAACAAGCTGTTGCGCGCCTGGTCGGTCAAGAATGATACGTGAGTCCATCATTGCTCCTACACGGAAAGCAATACGTCCAGGGAAGTTTGCTTGATGTTACCCGTGATAATCGTTGTTGTTGGTCGCTGTGTTGCAATAATCATGTGAATACCAATTGCACGTGCCAACTGTGCGATACGTGTGATAGGCATCTCCACTTCCTTACCTGCAGTAAGAATCAAGTCACCGAACTCGTCAATTATAACCACGATATATGGCATGTATTCATGGCCTTCTTCTGGGCTCAGTTCGTGTCTGAGATACTTCTGATTATATTCCTTTATGTTTCTAACACGAGCCGCCTTCAGCAGGTCATAACGCTCGTCCATCAACACACAAAGACCTTTCAGTGTCTTTACAACCTTTTGAACGTCAGTGATGATTGGTTCATCTTCATTCTCCTCAACAGCCGCCATGAATGGCTTTGCAATTGGAGAGTAAACACTGAACTCCACCTTCTTAGGGTCAACAAGCACAATCTTCAACTCGTTAGGGTGTTTCTTGTAGAGAAGGGAGGTGATGATAGCATTCAGACCGACTGACTTACCCTGACCAGTAGCACCTGCAACGAGCAGGTGAGGAATCTTAGCAAGGTCGACCATATACACCTCATTGGTGATAGTTTTACCCAATGCAATCGGTAACTCCATTGTTGACTCTTGGAACTTGCGTGAGTTCAAAATAGAGAACATTGATACAATGTTTGGCTTAGCATTTGGAACCTCAATACCAATCGTACCCTTGCCTGGCATAGGAGCAATTATACGGATACCGATAGCCGCCAAACTCAGCGCAATATCATCTTCAAGGTTCTTAATCTTAGAGATGCGAACACCCTGGGCAGGGTGTAATCTCATAGAGAGTAATCGTTGGACCGACTGTTGCGCGAATACTACGAATCTGTACACCAAAGTCGTTCAACACCTTGATGATGCGATCCTTGTTTGCTTCTAACTCCTCTTGGCTAACATAGTTAGTCTTAGAGTCAGAGGAATATTCCTTTAATAGATCGAGTGATGGAAACTTCCACTTTGTGAAAGGTTCACGAGGATTAATCGGAGTCAGTGGGAGGTTGTTGCTTGCAAGCGTCTTGCTATTAGCTTTCTCTTCAACTTTCTTCTCCTCAACCTCAAAGCCTGGAGCCTCTTTCTCTGCTGTTTTTCCAGCTGTTTGATTGCCGTTAGGTGAATAGAGCGTGTCTGGCTCTTGAGGAACGATTGCTGGCTCCGTAGGCAAGTCGATAGGCTCGGCAAGGGTAGGGTCAACATACTCTATTGGTTCAACTGGTTCATTCTCAATGATAACCTCGTCATCGTAGAGGTTTTCTGTGTTGTCCCCTTTGCTGTCATGTACCACCGTAAACTTTACCTTGTCACGAATGTAACCAAAAGGATTAATCATCTTGCGCACAACAGTAATTGTTTCTGAAGTGATATAGGTGAGATAAGCCAACATGACAATCACCAATATAGCTATCAGTCCCGGTGTACCAACAAGGTTTTCCATGTATTGTACACAGAAAGCACCGTGATCTCCTCCTGGATTATACACTTGATCACCCATCAGTGGGGTGAGTGCTTTGGCAAAAGTAACAGAAAGCCATATCATTACCAAAGCCATTCCCATGAACCACTTTAAAAGGTTCAGCTTCTTATAGGCTCCCATCATACGGACACCACAAAGCGCAATGAAGGCAGGAATGATAAAGGCAGGAATACCAAAACAGCGGGAGATAAGACCGTATGAAATGATAGCACCGAGTGAGCCGCACGCATTTTGGAAAATTCTATTTGCGTTCTCCACCTCTCCTGGACGTAGGTCGGTAACTAAACTTTGGTCAGCTGCACCTGTGCTGAAATAGCTAAAAAAAGCAACACAGATATAGATGGAAACGCATAAAAGGATGAGTCCGACAACAAGCCAGTCTTGTCGTTAATAATGTTATTTAGTCCGAGCGCCTCGGTGAAAGTCTTGCTTTTATGTTCAGTTTTCTTCTTTGCCATTTATCGTTATTCTTTTATACTTGCAAAAGTAATAAATTAGTGCCACATAAGTGCCGTTTTTCAAACTTTTTTTTTAATTTTGCAAGTTAGTATGCAATCTGAAATGAGTACAGTATTATACAATAGATTCGATAAGAGTAAGATATCACAGTTGCCAAGGGTTACTTTCCCAGGGAAGATAGTCGTTGTTTTGAATGAAGCTGAGGCTGAGAAAGCGGTTAATTATCTGCTCTCTAAGGACATTGTTGGCATTGATACAGAGACACGTCCCGTCTTTAAGAAAGGGCAACGTCGCAAGGTTGCACTCTTGCAAGCCTGTGATCATGAAGTGTGTTTCCTCTTTCGATTGAATCTCATTGGTGTACCTGATTGTATTAAACGTTTTCTTGAAGACACCACAGTGCCAAAAGTGGGACTCTCACTGACCGATGATATGTTGATGTTGCATCAGCGAGTAGACTTTAAGCCAGGTTATTTTATAGACCTTCAAGACTATGTTAAGTCGTTGGGTATTGAAGATATGAGTCTTCAGAAGCTCTATGCAAATGTCTTTCATGAGCGTATTACAAAGCGTGAACAGTTGTCTAACTGGGAGAATGAGATATTAAGTGATAAGCAGAAAATATATGCTTCTACAGATGCTTGGACGTGTATCAAACTCTATGAGCGTCTGCATGAATTGAAACATAGTGGTAATTACGAACTCGTTGTAGCACCTCCAACGGTGAAGCCTGTACCAGATAATACTGGAAGTGAGGCAGAAGTAACAACAGAATAACGCCTCTATGTAAATTATTATCGTGAAGAAAAATATTTATTTTCATGAAAAAAAATATTTCCTTTCACGTAAATAAATAATTATTTTCATGTAAATAATTCGGGAATTATCAAGAAGCGGAAACCAATAAACTCTAAAAAAGAACTTTATGTATAAGCAAGTATATTTGAAAAGGGGCAAAGAAGAAAGTCTTCTTCGTTTCCATCCATGGATCTTCTCGGGTGCTATCAACAAGATTGAAGAAGGACTTGAAGAAGGCGATATTGTGCGTGTTATGACGCATGACAAGAAGTTTATTGCTGTTGGTCATTTCCAAATAGGTTCTATTGCTATCCGTGTGCTCTCATTTCACGACGTGAAGATTGATGATATGTTTTGGGAAAGTCGTTTGAGCGCAGCCCTTCATGCACGCCAGTCTGTCGGTATTATTCGCGAAGAGGGAGCAACAACAGGTGTGTTCCCAAATACTACTTATCGTCTTGTTCATGGTGAGGGCGACAATCTTCCAGGATTGATTATTGACATATATGGCAAGACTGCCGTTATGCAAGCCCATTCTGTAGGTATGCACGTATGTCGTGAGGTAATTGCGAAAGCCCTTGTTAAAGTGATGGGAGATAAGTTGGATAGTATCTATTATAAGAGTGAGACAACGCTTCCTTTCAAGGCCGACCTTGGTCAAGAGAATGGCTTTATCTATGGAGATACAGACAACAATATTGCGATTGAGAATGGCTTAAAGTTTCATATCGACTGGTTGAAAGGTCAGAAGACAGGTTTTTCATCGATCAGCGTGAGAACCGCTCTCTTTTGGAGTATTATGCGAAGGGAAGAAGTGTACTAAATATGTTCTGTTATACGGGTGGCTTCTCTGTTTATGCTATGCGTGGCGGGGCAGAAGTGGTACATTCTGTGGATAGTTCTGCTAAGGCTATCGAATTGACTAATAAGAACGTAGAACTCAATTTCCCTAATGATTCACGTCATGAGGCTATCTGTGAGGATGCTTTCAAATATCTTGACGATAACGATGGTAAGTACGATCTTATCATTCTTGACCCACCAGCCTTTGCAAAGCATCGTAGTGCTTTGAAGAATGGTTTGCGTGGTTACACCCGATTGAACGTCAAAGGATTTGAAAAGATTAAGCCAGGCGGAATCTTATTTACCTTCAGTTGTTCGCAGGTCGTGACAAAGGATAACTTCAGACAGGCTGTCTTCACCGCTGCTGCACAAGCTGGACGTAAGGTGCGCATCCTGCATCAGATTCATCAGCCTGCTGACCATCCAATTAATATTTATCATCCAGAAGGCGAATATTTGAAGGGATTGGTCCTTTATGTTGAATAAAATCAAACGTTTCATAGCTTCAGAGCATCTGCTACGGGTAGATGCTCTTTATTTAGTAGCATTGTCTGGTGGTGCAGATAGTGTTGCTCTTTTGCTATGTCTCAAGGAGTTGGGCTATCGTGTTGAGGCTGTTCATTGCAATTTCCATTTACGTGGAGAGGAGAGCTTGAGGGATGAACAGTTTTGTGAAGAACTTTGTCAACGTGAGAATATCCCGTTCCATAAAGCCCATTTTGATACGCAGGCTTATGCCGATTTGCATAAGGTGAGTATTGAGATGGCAGCGCGTGAATTACGTTATCGTTATTTCTTTCAGTTGAAAGAGGCGTTGAGTGCTGATGGTGTTTGTGTGGGACATCATAAAGAAGACTCTGTCGAAACGATTCTTATTAACCTTGTTCGTGGAACAGGGCTTAGCGGTTTGATGGGTATTCGTCCTCGTAATCATGATGTTATCCGCCCTTTGCTTTGTGTGACACGTCAAGAAATTGAAGATTATCTCCAAAAGTATGCTGTTTCTTTTGTTATTGATAGCACTAATCTTGTAGATGATGTGGTGCGGAATAAGATTCGGTTGAATGTTCTTCCACAGTTGTCTGAGATTAATCCGTCGGTTACGGATGCTATTCTTGCTACTGCTAATCATCTCTCTGAGGTAGATGCTATTGTGCAAGAATCGCTTAAATCGGCTTTGGGTAAGGCTATTAGCTTTGTCGGTTCTGCAAGTCAAGTTAGTTTAAACAGTTTAAGTAATGAGCCTTTCCAGGTCGACTTGTCTGTTGTTCGTGCGTTTCCTTCTCCTTCTTATCTCCTCTTTTATATACTAAAACCACTCGGTTTTTCATCATCTCAGATTGCAGAGATGGTTTCACATCTTGATGGACAGACGGGGCAGCTGTGGTATTCTTCAACGCATGAGGTAACACATGATCGTGGTGTATTCATGGTTTTACCTCGTGAGGAAGCTGAACCACGTACGCTTGTTATCCCCGAAACTGGGCGTTATGTCTACGATGAGCAATTGTCTCTTCGACTAACGGAACGTGCATTGACAGTCTCGTCAAACGTTTCTTTCTCAAAGAATCCAATGATTGTTGACCTTGATGCAGCCTCTATACGTTTCCCTTTGACCTTACGGCGTGTTGTAGAAGGTGACCGTTTTACTCCTCTTGGCATGCGTGGTACTCAACTTGTGAGTGATTTTCTCACCAATCTCAAACGTAACCGCTTTGAGAAACGTAACCAGTTGGTCCTCCTTGATGCTACAGGTACTATCCTTTGGGTCCTCGGTCTTCGTATCAATGACCGTTTTAAGTTGACCTCAAAGAGTACTTCTTGCTTACAGATTGAGATCTTGTAATGTAGAAGAACTTTCTGTTTATCCTAATCTTAATCTATTTGTGTAGTGATGGAATGTTCTTAAAATGACCTTATTCAAAAACAGTCGACCATTTCCTTCAGAATAGTCGACTGTTTCTTTAAAAGGCTTGACGGCTTTCACATAATAGATTTGATTAGCAGGTAACTACAGACGTTCTGCCTCTTTGACTTTATTCTTGTTAGTTTCAAACTTTCTACTTCCAAAGTTGTAGATTTACACGGAAGATAACTTGTCGGCTTTCACTGTGCCCCCAAATATCTAATTCTAATGTTCCTTTGCGTCCATAGCTGTCCCAACGCTCAGTGTGGAGGAGGTCAGTAATCATCAATGATAGGGAGAGTCTGTCTCGGAGTATTTGTTTACTCAGTCCGATATCTATACATCCACTTGGTTTTAAAACCTCATAGCTTCTGCCTTGTCGTTTGCTTGCGTATCTTGCAGACAGTTCCATTCGAACTTTTTGCAGGTAGTTGTATGTCGTTTGAAAGTGAAAAGGATTACATGAGGGGACGACGGTAGTATTCTCTATAAGATTCATAATCAAGATGGTTGATAAAGTAGTAAGCACCGAAGTTTGCACTGACATCCCACCACGAGGTGAGGCGTTTGTTATAGATAAGGTCAAGTGCCAGCTGCTTCTGTTTACCAATATTCTTGGTTGTCATGACTATGCAGTCTTTCTTGTATGCATCTGGAAGCTGCGTAAAATAATTGTTTAGCTGATTGTAAGAGAGCATTACACTAAGATTATTCTTTGTGTAATCTAAAGATATCCTATGATTTATTTGTGGCTGAATAAATGGATTTCCTTTCCAATAGGTTAGTTCATCTAACAGATATTCAATGGGGTTAAGGTCTTCGTATCTTGCTTTGTCTTGCCGTTTACTGTAGGCAAGTGTGAGCTTTGCTTTGTTGTCAAGATTATAACTGATAGAAAGATTAGGAAAGAGTCTTGTGTGATTGTTCTTATTCTCCTCCATCAGTTTTCCGTCCAAATAGGATTCTAAAGTCCCGATAGTCTGCATATATTCAATCCGCATACCTGCAGTTGCCTGTATATGTTTCCATTTCTGGGCATATTGTATATAGCCTTCAAGATTTGACTCTTGGTAGTTAAACCTGTTAGATCTTGTGTTGTCAAGCACACCTTTTGCATAGAAGCCAAAGCGATTGTTGCTTTCCACCTTAGCAGCTTTAATACCTGTTAGGAGTTCTCCGTCATGACTATTCTTTAGTTTATAGTCGATAGCAGATGAGATGATGTTTATATTTTTCTTGGATTTAGCTGGATAGTTGTCTTCCCTTAGTAATGTTCCATTTGGAGAGTAAAACGCATTGGGTTGATTGTTATTACTCACAACATCAACGTGAATCCAGTCTGCATTTGCAGTGATGGTCTGCTGTTCTGTAATATTGAACAGATAGCCTATGCCTGTCGTATATTTTGTATTCTCTTGTTTGGTATAATCATTCCTTGCTTTAAGAATTTCATGAAGCGTGTCTCTACCTTTATATATCCAAGTAGTTGTTGCTGTCACTCCAGGACCTGTTAAGGCATCAACTGATGCATTTAGCATAAGTTTGTGTTTCTTGTTAGGTTGGAATACAAAAGCCAGTCCCCCTGCGTAAGTGTTACGCTTGTCTGTATCATCGGTCTCTGAGAAGTTTCGGTCTCCTTCTTGCATTCTATCAGTACCATACTCCATGTCATAGTGTCCAATGTTATGACTATAGTTGATGCCCAGCTGCCATGTCTGTTTGTTATAAGTCATACTAAAATCAGAACTTTGGCGTATGTGATTCCAAAAAGACATACCATGAGAGGTCGAAATGTAAAGTCCTCGTTCGTTGTTGTCTTTTAGTTTTATGTCAATAATACCACTTGCCCCTTCTGAATCATAACTTGCATCAGGGTTGGTTGAAGTAGTTATGCTTGCAATGTTAGAAGATGGAATAGTACGCAGATAGGCTGTAAGCGTTTCACCTTGAAGTCGTATGCGTTTTCCGTTCACGTAAACGGCGGCATTGCCAAGGGCAGAAAGCGATAGATTTCCTTTATTATCAAGCCTTACACTTGGGGTGTGGCGCAGAACATCTAAAGAGTTGCCAAGGTTAGCAAGATAGGATTCTGCAACAGAAATGCTTATCTTCCCACTTTCCATTTTAATGAGTGAACGTTGTTTGCGAGCTGTGACAATAACGTCTTTCAGCTCTGTACCGTCAGGATATAAATAGATGTTATAAATGGAATGGTTATTTGGAATGGAGAAAAGAATAGTAGTATCACGGCATCCGATAGCTCCGCAGTATAGTTGATAATTACCATCAATAAGGGTGTAATTAAACTTTCCGTCCGTCTCAGTTAGTCCATTGGCAATTACTTTCCTGTCTTCTGATCAGAAATGATAATTGTTGCTGCATCAATAGGTTCCTTAGTTTGTTGCTGGATATAAAAGGTCGCAGTTTGTTGAGCCATAAGATCAGATGTATTCAGTAACAATAGAGTTATAACTAAGATGATGTGTGTTGTGGAAGGTCTTGTTTGTAATCTTTGAATTGTCATGAGGTTTGTTATATTTATAGCTATTTTTATAGTATACTAAGCACTCAACACGCTTGGTGTTTACCATCATCACCACTCGTGCTGGGCATCAACACATTGGTAAAATATGAGAAGTTAGGTTATTATTATCATTATAATATTGTAATACATGAAAGATTAACTTATGTGAGAGATGTTTACTGGATAGTATATTAATTTATTTTTGTTTATAGGCAATAGGTTTAATGATTCTACAAAGATAATAAAAATAATATTTTTCTTAGGTGTTTTTGTATAAAGAATAAACGTTTTGTTTTCAGCTAATGCTTTTTATTGATTTATAGAAAGACTTACTTATTTTTGTTTTGTGAATCTAAACAAATGTTTTATTAGCTCTTTTACTTTCTTGTATATCTTTTTGGAGTAATCAAAAACTGTATGTTTAAAGATTATACTTGATAATTATTAAATTAAAAAGTAATATTTAGTTAATGAAAATCAATTATGAGTTATTTCTTAACTTTTAGATGTTAATTGTTTAAGGAAATCCTATCTTTGCATTCGAAAAAAATAAATATATGGTGCTGTGAGTGGAGTCTTTTCCATGACCAGTATGAATATAAACAGAGAGTAATGAAGAAGAAAACAATTTGGACAATAGCCATAATCATGGGACTTTCGTTCCTTGGTTTGCTTCTGCTCCAGCTCAACTATATTGAAGAAATGGCTGAGATGAAGAAGGAACAGTTTGACGAATCCGTCAACCGTGCCCTCTATCAGGCATCTCGCAATATGGAGTTGAATGAGACTCTTCGTTATTTGGAGGATGATGTAAATAAGAAGGAACGTTCACAAGACGATGAGCAGAGTGCTGATAAAGATGCTTCTACTGCCGCACATCAAGTTCCTGACACAGATGATCAAGGTGAACCCTATACCTCATTCGAGGCAAAGTTGCTTCAGGCAAAGCCATCTTTGACACCAAAGGCTATGATTCTGCGCAATGATAGTAGTACACTGTCTGCAACAAAGCGCAATATGCAGGAGATTGTTCGCAATCGTTATGTCTATCAGAAGGCGATGTTGGAAGAGGTAATATATAATATCCTTTATTCCGCTTCCGACAAACCATTGCGCAATAGAATCAATTTTAAGTTATTGGATCAGGACTTAAAGGCGGAGATGATGAACAATGGAATCAATATTCCTTATCATTTCACGGTGACGACACAAGATGGTCGAGAGGTTTATAAATGTCCTGATTATGTAAGTGATGGTGAGGAGAATACTTATTCTCAAGTGTTGTTCCGCAACGACCCTGTAAACAGAATGGGTGTTGTCAAGGTTCATTTCCCCACAGATGAACAACTACATCTTCTCCAGTGTGCGGTTCATGATTCCATCAATCATCTTCACTTTCGTGCTGTTGGTTACCTTTATCTTCACGATTGTGACTATCTTCCGACAGAAACGTTATAGTGAGATAAAGAATGACTTTATCAATAACATGACGCACGAGCTCAAGACGCCTATCGCAAGTATTTCTCTGGCAGCCCAGATGATGAATGATAAGACGCTAACAAAGAGTCCGAAGATGATTGAGCACTTGGGTGGCGTTGTTAACGATGAGTCGAAACGTCTGCGCTTCCTTGTTGAGAAGGTACTCCAGATGAGTATGTACGACCGCAAAAAGGCTGTGTTAAAGAAGAAATACACCGACCTGAACGAGATGGTTGAGACAATCGCTCACTCTTTTAGTTTGCGTGTTGAGCATACCGGCGGTAAGGTTTATACAGAGATTGAAGCGATTGACTCGCTCATGTATGTTGATGAAATGCATTTCCAGAATGTCATATTCAACCTCTTGGATAACGCTGTTAAATATGCGAAAGCAGATCAACCGTTAGACGTCTATTTGAAGACATGGAATACGAATGAGAACCTCTATCTTTCAATACGTGACACAGGTCAGGGTATAAAGAAGGAGAACTTAAAGAAGATATTTGATAAGTTCTATCGCGTTCACACTGGAAATCTCCACGATGTCAAAGGCTTTGGATTAGGTTTGGCATACGTAAAGAAGATGGTTGACCTTCATGAAGGAGAAATCAAGGTGCTGAGTGAATATGGTAAAGGAACAAAATTCGTTATAAAACTCCCCGTTATTCGTGACGAGGAGGATGAAGAATAAAAGATAATTAAGAATATAAACAAATTAATACGTATAAGTTATGGATGATAAATTGAAAATTCTGTTGTGTGAAGACGATGAGAATCTCGGAACACTGTTGAGTGAATATCTGCAGGCAAAAGGCTTTCAGGCTGACCTCTGCCCTGATGGTGAGGTTGGATACAGAGCTTTTTTGAAGAGTAAGTATGATATCTGTGTGCTTGATGTTATGATGCCAAAGAAAGATGGTTTCACACTTGCACAGGAGATTCGTCAGGCTAATGCAGAAGTTCCTATCATCTTCCTTACTGCAAAGCAGTTGAAAGAGGATATCTTGGAAGGTTTCAAGATTGGTGCTGATGATTATATTACTAAGCCATTCTCAATGGAGGAACTTGTGTTCCGTATTGAGGCTATCCTCCGTCGTGTAAGAGGAAAGAAGACCAAGGAGTCTACAATGTACACCATCGGTCGCTTTACTTTCGATACACAGAAGCAGTTGCTCACACTGGATAACAACCCAGAGAAGGCTACTAAGCTTACAACAAAGGAGAATGAGTTGCTTGCTTTACTTTGCGCACACTCTAATGAGATTCTTCAGCGTGACTATGCTTTGAAGACCATTTGGATTGATGATAACTATTTCAATGCACGTTCAATGGATGTTTATATCACTAAGTTGCGTAAGCATTTGAAACCAGACCCACAGATTGAGATTATTAATATCCACGGTAAGGGTTATAAACTCATTGTTCCTGACGAGCAGTAAAAACTTTAGTCTGTAATCTTTTAATTACAGAACCACTAAATAGTAACGCTATTCTTTCCTCTTTTATGAGGACTGAATAGCGTTTTTTCTTGTTTAATATGGAAGTAGAAGGATAAGGATTTAGTATAAAATAAAGATGAAAACCTCATTAGTATATCACAAGTTATAGGAAACCTTATTATGTGTTAGTACTCCGCACTAATGGTGCTAAGCCTCCGCACAATATGTGTTAAGCCTCCGCACAAGATGTGCGGAGTATTCGTACAGTATATGAAAAGCATCACTAAAAGGGTTAAAAAGGGGAAGAATGAGTTTTACTGATACTTGATTTAGAAAGGAAGTTACTCGTGTTCGATAGGAGTAGAAAAACTTTTCTCATGCACGTATAAATATATATCCTCTTTCTTGCCAATGTTATGGTAATTTTTATTACTTTTGTACCGATTAATTTTTTGATATCAGACGAAATCATTTTATGATACACAAATTTGATTTCCTGGTTATCGGCAGCGGTATAGCAGGAATGAGTTATGCATTGAGTGTGGCAAATAGTGGTAAGGGAAAGGTTGCCCTTGTTTGCAAAACTTCTTTGGACGAAGCCAATACGGCTAAAGCACAAGGAGGAATAGCTGCGGTAACGAACCTTGCGATTGACAATTTTGAAAAACATATCAACGATACTATGGTCGCTGGTGATTATATTTCCGACCCTTTGGCTGTGAAACAAGTTGTGTGTAATGCTCCTGAAGCTATCAAAGCACTTGTTAAGTGGGGTGTTAACTTTGATAAGAATACAGACGGAACATACGACCTACATCGGGAGGGTGGGCATAGTGACTTCCGAATTCTTCATCATGCTGATGATACAGGCTTTGAGATACAGCGTGGATTGATGAATGCGGTGAGAGCTAACCCAAATATTACAGTCTTCGAAAATCACTATGCTGTTGAGATTATCACACAACATCACTTGGGAATGATGGTGACGCGCAGAACCCCAGATATAGAATGTTATGGTGCGTATATCCTCAATCCCGAAACCCAAAAGGTTGATACTTTCTTAAGTAAGGTAACACTTATGGCTACAGGTGGTGTGGGAGCCGTTTATGCAATGACATCTAATCCTGTGATAGCTACTGGAGATGGTATTGCAATGGTTTATCGAGCCAAGGGAACAGTAAAGGATATGGAGTTCGTACAGTTCCATCCCACCGTACTTTATAATCCTTCTGAGACACATCCAGCGTTTCTGATTACTGAGGCTATGCGTGGTTATGGAGGAGTGTTGCGACTTCCAGATGGTCAGGAGTTTATGCAGAAGTATGACAAACGTCTTTCTCTTGCTCCGCGTGATATCGTTGCTCGTGCTATCGACCATGAGATGAAGATTCACGGACTAAACCATGTTTGCCTTGACTTAACACATAAAGATGCTGAAGAAACAAAACGTCATTTCCCACATATCTATGAGAAGTGTCTGAGTGTTGGGATTGATATAACAAAGGAATATATCCCCGTTTGTCCAAGTGCTCACTATATCTGTGGTGGTATAAAGGTCGATTTGAATGCAGAAAGTTCTATTCATAGACTCTATGCTGTTGGTGAATGCTCATGTACTGGACTACATGGAGGAAACCGACTTGCCAGCAACTCGCTGATAGAAGCTGTCGTCTACGCTAAGTCTGCAGCCGATCATACACTACGGATGATAGACACCTACGATTTTAACACGAATATTCCTGAGTGGAACGATGAGGGCACAATGACCAATGAAGAACATGTTTTAATCACACAGAGTATTAGGGAAGTTGGCGAAATCATGAGCAATTATGTTGGTATTGTGCGAAGTGATTTACGTTTGAAACGTGCTTGGGCAAGGCTTGATCTATTGTATGAGGAGACAGAAAGCCTCTTTAAGCGTGTTACGGCAACGAAGGATATATGTGAACTTCGTAATATGATAAATGTTGGTTATCTGATAACAAGACAAGCCATAGAACGTAAGGAAAGTCGAGGGATTGCACTACACGGTAGATTATCCGAAGCATGCATACGACAAGAAGTAGTAAAAGAGTATAGATAGATACTGAGAGAAGCACAATAACCATTGTACTCTCAACTTATAATACAAAATAGAATGATTGAAAAAAAATGGCTGGAACAGGGTTTTATAGATGAACCTATTCCAGAAGGAACAGATGTGAAGGCCGAAATTCGTCGAATGTGTAAGGAAAAGAATGCGCTTATCATGTCACATTATTACACAGAAGGCGTAATTCAGGAGTTGGCAGATTTTGTAGGTGATAGTCTGGCTTTGGCACAAAAGGCAGCTACTACAGATGCCGATATCATTGTTATGTGCGGTGTACATTTCATGGGTGAGACGAATAAAATCTTATGTCCTGAGAAGATTATACTCGTTCCTGACCTTAATGCCTCTTGCTCATTAGCAGAGAGTTGTCCTGCTGATGAGTTTGAGAAGTTTGTACAAGCACACCCTAATCATACTGTGGTAAGCTATGTCAATACAACAGCAGCAACCAAGGCGGTAACTGATGTTGTGGTAACGAGCAGTAACGCAAAGCAGATTGTTGAGTCTTTACCAAAGGATACTCCTATTATTTTTGGACCAGATAGGAACTTAGGACATTATATCAGTGAGCAAACAGGACGTGAGATGTTGCTTTGGGATGGTGCATGTGAAGTTCATGATAGATTCTCTGTAGAGAAGATTCAGCAGTTAAAACGCGAACATCCAGCAGCAAAAGTACTGGCTCATCCTGAGTGTCCACCTACTGTTCTCTGCTTAGCTGATAAGGTTGGAAGTACATCTGCCTTATTGAAGTATAGTGTTGAGAATGACGCTCAGGAGTTTATTGTGGTGACAGAGAGCGGTATTCTTGTTGAAATGCAGCGATTGGCTCCACAAAAGACCTTTATTCCAGCCCCTCCTAATGATAGCGATAGCCCTTGTAATGAGTGTGAGTATATGAAATATATTACTTTGAGGAAGCTGTATAATTGCTTGAAGTATGAGTGGCCTGCTATTGAGGTTGAGCCAGAAATGGCAAAGAAGGCTGTCAAATCAATTCATAGAATGTTGGATATTTCAAACAGATTAGGTTTATAATTTAAAGATATTATTATGTTGTCAGTAGAAGAACTAAACGATAAACTTATCGAACTCGCTTTTAGTGAGGATATAGGTGATGGTGACCATACAACGCTTTGCTGCATCCCTGCTGATGCTATGGGTGAAAGTAGATTACTGATAAAGGAAGAGGGAGTCTTGGCAGGAGTAGATGTTGCCAAAAGAGTGTTCCATCTTTTCGACCCAGAACTGCAGGTAGAGGTCTATATAGAAGATGGTGCACATGTGAAGTCTGGCGATATTGTTATGAGTGTGAAGGGCAGAACGCAGAGCCTTTTGCAGACAGAACGCCTTATGCTTAACATCTTACAACGTATGAGTGGTATTGCAACGATGACCAACAAGTATCAGCAAGCACTCATAGATGCTGGTACAAAGACACGCGTTTTAGACACACGTAAGACAACACCGGGTATGAGAATGTTAGAAAAAGAGGCTGTAAAGATTGGTGGTGGTATGAATCATCGCATAGGTCTCTTTGATATGATCCTTTTGAAAGACAATCATGTTGACTTCTGCGGTGGTGTACATAATGCAATCTCTATGGCAAAGCAGTATTGTAAGGAGCATGGTAAGGATAATCTCAAGATAGAATGTGAGGTGAGAAACTTTACTGAATTGGAAGAAGCTCTGAATGAAGGCTGCGATCGTATTATGTTTGATAATTTCACACCAGAGGATACTCGCAAAGCAGTTGAAATTGTAGCAGGACGCTGTGAGACGGAATCAAGTGGAGGAATTACTTTTGACACGATGATTCCATACGCTCAAGCTGGCGTAGATTTCATTTCTTTTGGCGCACTAACACATAGTGTTAAGGGGCTTGATATGAGCTTTAAGGCTGTAGTAGAAAAAGACTGATTCTTAGTAAAATACTAATCTCTAATTTCTTTTTCATGAAGAAAAATATTTTTTTCTTCATGAAAAAGAAATATTTTTGTTCACGTAAATAAATATTTCTTTTTCGTGAAAAGAATTCGATAGATAAGGATTATTACCGTTTTTACCGCTGGTAATTTAAGTTTTTACACATAGCTCTTTTTAAATGTAAAGAGGGTGTAGTGAATAGAAAAAGAACCATAGATGTAAATCTTATGTTTAAAGAGTCTAATCCTTATTTTGTATATTCTTGGTTCTGATTCATTTGCTTTTTGTTGATTTTTATTTATCTTTGCATCAATAAGAACTAAACATTTTATTGTGAAAGAGTAGTCTATAACACCTATTTTTCCGCTTAGTAGCGTGTATATTAATTGGCTACAAACTTGATTGATAAAACATACAACTTAATAACTATGACCAAAAAAAGTTAATAGTATTATTTCTAATGCTACTGCTGCCTGTAACAATATGGGCACAGAATTCCGTTACATTTGATTTTTCAAGTTCTTCTCAAGAAGTCCAAAGGACTATGGAGAAGGATGGTATAATATTGAAGTTTAGTGTTCGTCCTGGAAAGTTATCTTCGTTAGATAATATCATTGAAAGAAATTTCTTCTTACTTGAGATTAAAAAATGATGGCTTGTTGACTGTTGAGAGAAATAGTAGTGTTATTACTTCAATAGTTTTTATAGTTTCTGACTTTCATCATATTTTAAAAGTTGATAATGGTGTTGGAAAACTGAAGGGGAGTCGTATAGGAAGTAAAGAGTATAAACAAGTGTGGAACGGAGAGTCGGATAGAATATCGTTTTTATCTGTAAATTCTGGCGCTGTGAATATAAAGTCGATAGAAGTATTTTATGAGAAGATTCAGCCTAAGGGAATTTCTCTTGCTGTTTCTTCTGCAGAGCGAGCAACACTCTATTATGGTAATAAGTCTTTTATTATTCCTAAGAGTGTCGTTGCACGTACTTATAAGATTAAAGGTAATGTTCTCTCTCAAAGTAAGGAGTATAAAGAAGGAGATGTTCTCCCCAAAGGTACAGCCGTTGTTTTAGAGGCAAAGGAAGGTAAGTATTTCTTTGAAGAAACAAGTAAGAAAGGTGAAACAGATCCTAATAATGCGCTGAGTGGCTCTGATATTAATACAATAACGTCAGGCGGAGAGGTGTACTATGTGTTTGGTAAAGGTAGTAATGGAGTGGGCTTCTATTGGAAAGAACCAAATGGAAAAGCTTTTACGACCGAAGCACATAAAGCCTATCTCGTTTATACGCCATCAAAGACCACAAATGCAAAGAGTTTTCTTGGCTTTGATGTCGCATTAGAAATACAAGGTCCTATGATGAGTGAGAAGACAGTTTTCGATGGTCCTATTTATAATCTTGCAGGGCAACAAGTTGACAAAGATTATAAGGGAATCATAATTGTGAATGGTAAGAAGTTTCTAAATAGATAAATCTTCTTGTAGTTGTATACTTAAACTTACTAATTATCTGATTTTTAATAAGTAAACATGAAAAAATATATCAAACCTTTAATAATAGAATATCATGTTTTATCTTCTTGTCATTTGTTGAATGGCTCACCTGGGGAAGAAACAAATACATTGACGAGTGAAGAAGGACTGGTCAATAATCAGGTTGAGTCTGGTATTCAGCAATTATCAAAAGAAGATTCTTTCTCTGCTTTTAGTCTTTCTGATGCTGAGACAGATTGGAATGAATGACTATAACTTAAACAATTACTGATATGAAAAAACAAGTAACATGGGTTGGACTTTTATTGTGCTTATTATTGTTTGCAGCTTGTGAAAAGCCAGTATTAGAGAATAATGATGGTGATAGAAAGGCAAACAATGTAAAGAATAAGTTGACCAGAGTTGTGCGTATACGTCCTAAGGAGTTGCGTGTTGAAACAGTAGAAGAGACAATGGATGCGAAGCTCCAGCCTTTCAGTAGAGCTGTTCGTGATGAAAAGAAACAAAAGTTTTATGCCGTCAATGTCTACGAGAAGAAAGCCTAATGATACAAGTTATTCTATGTATGCTTATGGTTTGTTTACCAGTCTTTCGAAGATTGCAATAAAGATGAATGTAGAGAATCTTTATAAAGTAGAATGCTTAATAGTAGAGGAAGGTGATGACGAACTTCTTGCAAAGGAAGGCGAATATCTTGCCCCTTTCTTACATGGAGCAAACAAGGGCACGAAAGCAACAAATACCTTTGTGTTCTCAAAAGATGAAAACCTGAATGGCATAACGAAAGGTGAAACTAGTTGTCGCTAATGAACGTACTGTCCAATATCCACGTCTTATGAAACTCTATGGTACAGTCAATGATTTTAGTCCAAAGACGACAAAAGAACTGACCGTTGATATGAGGAAGGCGGCGTTTGGATTACACTTTAAGGTGATGCCACCAGAGGAGGGGAAGTTAGTCGTTAACTATCTGGGATGGCGTATCTCCTTAACAAAGAATAGTGATGCGTATGATTATAGAACGACTTACTCTTTTTATGATATTCCCAAGGCCTGCCAAGAAGGCTATCAAACAACGGCTAATATAAAGATTACATGGACTAAAGATGATGGTAGGGTTGAAGAAGAAAGTAAGCAGTTACTATTAAAGCGTAACGTTATGACCGTTGTCGATATTAGAGTAGAAGGACAAAAACCACAAGGTTTTACGTTTAATGAAGAAACGGGTGACATGAAGACAGAGAATGTTGAATGGAATCTGGTATTATAGTTTTTAGTTATACTAACAGAAAAGGGCATACATTGCGTATGCCCGTTTTCACTTGATTCAATATTATCTTTATATATTTGCAATACTCATAATATTGGCAAACACACCTGCAGCAGTCACTGATGCACCTGCACCATAGCCCTGAATCTGCATAGGGTATTCTTTGTAGCGGTCGGTTGTCAGTAAGACGATGTTGTTAGAACCTTCAAGATTATAGAAAGGATGGGTAGAATCTACCTCCTTTAATGCAACATTAGTCTTGCCATGTTCCATTGTTGCAACAAAACGCCAGCGTTTTCCTTCTTCTGACAGTTTCTGACGACGCTCTTCAAAGTTGGTATCAAGCTCAGGAAGACGTTTCCAGAAGTCCTCTACTGAACCTTGGAAATAATCGTCTGGTACGAAGAGGTGCTTCTCAACATCGGTCTGTTCTACCTTATATCCTGCCTCACGTGTAAGGATAACCAACTTACGAACGACATCCGTTCCACTAAGGTCAATACGTGGGTCTGGCTCACTATAGCCTTGTTCTTTAGCACGTTTAACAGTTTCAGAGAAAGGAACATCAGCACCAATCTCGTTAAAGATGAAGTTCAGTGTACCAGATAACACCGCTTCTATCTTAAGTATCTTATCACCCGAGTTGCGTAAGTCATTGATTGTACCAATGATAGGTAGACCTGCACCCACGTTTGTTTCAAAGCGGAACTTGACACCACGTTGGATAGCAGTCTGCTTCAAATGGTAGTAATCTTCGTATGTACTGGATGCTGCAATCTTGTTGGCTGCAATCACAGAGATATTGTTCTCCAGCAAAGATTGGTAAAGTGCAGCCACGTCCTTAGAAGCAGTACAATCCACAAATACCGAGTTGAAGATATTCATCTTGAGGATAACATCACGTAAGTGCTCTGGATTTGAAGGCTCACTTTCCTTGAGTTCTTCCTGATAATTATCGAGATTTAAGCCGTCGCGATTGAAGATAGCATTCTTAGATGAGGCAATACCCACCACATTCAACTTCAAGTTAGAATTTTGCTTTAGCTCTTCATATTGGCTCTTAATTTGTTCTATGAGTTTTCCTCCTACGGTACCAATACCGCAAATAAAGAGGTTTAATACCTTATATTCTGATAAGAAGAAAGAGTCATGAAGTACGTTCAGTGACTTTCTTAAATCCGAACCCTTTACAACGAATGAGATATTCATCTCTGATGCACCTTGCGCAATAGCAGTAATACTGATACCTGAGCGACCAAGTGTCTCAAAGAGTTTTCCGCTAATACCTGGTGTTCGTTTCATGTTTCTCACCAACAATCGCGACTGTGGCAAGTCCACTTTCAGCATGCATTGGGAACATACGACCATCTTCAATCTCAAGTCGGAACTCTTCATTAAGCACCTTCACTGCGTTTTCAGCATCTTCATCCTTTCACACCGATAGATGTATTGTTCTCTGAAGCAGCCTGTGACACAAGGAAAACACTGATACCATTGTTTGCAAGAGAGCTAAAGATACGACGGTTGACACCTACAACACCCACCATAGAAAGACCAGTCACGGTAATTACCGTTGTGCCTTTGATAGATGAAATACCCTTAATAGGCTTCTGGTTGTTTTCAATGTGCGACTTAATAATCGTACCTTGTCCGTCTGGGTTGAAGGTGTTTTTAACCTTAATCGGTATATTCTTTACACAGACTGGGTATATCGTGGGAGGATAGACAACCTTTGCACCAAAGTTGCAAAGCTCCATTGCCTCCGTATAAGAAAGTTCATTGATAGTGTATGCACCCTTTATAACACGGGGGTCAGCGGTCATAAAGCCGTCAACGTCAGTCCATATCTCCAATACTTCAGCATTGAGAGAAGCGGCAAGAATAGATGCTGTATAATCACTACCACCACGTCCAAGGTTGGTAATGTCGCCTGAGTCACGATCTTGTGCTATAAAACCAGGTACAAGGGATATACGTGGAAGGTCAGTGAAAGTATCTAATACAAGTTTGTTGGTTAGTTCAGAATCGAGACTTCTTTTACCTAATTTCTCTTCAGTCTTAATAAATTCACGTGCATCAAACCACTTGGCTCCACGGATAAGAGTAGCAACTATCTTTGAACTAAGGCGTTCACCATAGCTAACAATAGTGTCCTCTGTTTTATGACTGAGGTCGTGAATTAAGAATACACCGTAATAAATAGACTGAAGTTGTTCAAAAAGGCTATCCACTTTGTTGAATAACACTTCACGATCATGTGGGTCGGTAATGATTGCATCAATCATCTTATGATGTCGTGCAACGATTGAATCAAACTCTGTTCTCCAACTTTCGTCGCCTTTTAAAGCAAGCTTAGAAGTAGCTATGAGCTGATCAGTTATACCACCTAAGGCACTAACAACCACAATAATTGGTTGATGTTTAGCCTCCTTTTCTACAATCTTTTGCAGACTTAAAATACTCGATACAGAACCTACGGATGTTCCACCAAACTTTAATACTTTCATTCCTGATATTTAATTTGTTATTATTTGACATCCCCTTTACAATGGGGGAGTGTCAAACTTAGCCACAAAAATAATAAGAATTATTGCAATAGCCAACGATTTTCTCGATATATTTGAGTAAATTTGTGGCAAAAAGAAGAAGTTATACTATATATGATAGAGGAATATCAGTTACGTGTTCTGCCTCAAGTTGCCTATAACGAAAACAACATGAAGGCATACCTTGCAAAAGAAAAGGGGCTGGACGAGCGTACAATTTATCGTGTTCGGGTATTGAAGCGTTCTATTGACGCACGTCATCGCGACATATATGTTAATCTAAAAATTCGCGTTTATATTAACGAGTTTCCACAAGACGACCCTTATGTTAAGACTGAATACCAAGACGTAAGCAGTCGTCCTTCGGTCATTGTGGTGGGTGCAGGACCTGCTGGTCTATTCTCTTCTTTGAAACTGATAGAGTTAGGTTTGCGCCCAATCGTTCTTGAACGAGGAAAGAATGTACGCGATCGTAAACTCGACATGGCTTTAATCTCGAAGACGCAGGAGGTTGATCCTGAGTCAAATTACTGCTTTGGTGAAGGTGGTGCTGGAGCTTATTCAGACGGAAAACTTTATACGCGAAGTAAGAAGCGTGGACCTGTAGATAAGATTCTAAATGTCTTTTGTCAGCATGGAGCATCACCATCTATTCTCGCAGATGCTCACCCACATATTGGTACAGATAAACTTCCACGTGTGATAGAGAATATGCGTAACACAATACTTGAGTGTGGCGGTGAGGTTCATTTTCAAACAAAGATGACCTCTTTGATTCTCGATGGCGATAAAGTTGTTGGTGTTGAGGCTGTTGATAATGGTGGAGCCATTAGTGTGAAGCATGAGTTTTATGGTCCAGTTGTCCTTGCAACGGGTCATTCTGCACGTGATGTCTATCGTTATCTTGCTGAGGCTGAGATTGAGATGGAAGCAAAGGGAATTGCTGTCGGTGTACGATTGGAGCATCCTTCTCACTTGATAGACCAAATACAGTACCATAATAAAAACGGAAAGGGTAAATATCTTCCTACGGCAGAGTACTCTTTTGTGACACAAGCACAGGGTCGTGGTGTATATTCTTTCTGTATGTGTCCCGGTGGATTTGTGATTCCTTCAGCTACTGGTCCTGAACAGACTGTAACCAATGGTATGAGTCCTGCCAATCGTGGAACGCAATGGTCGAACTCGGGTATGGTTGTGCAGCTGAATCCAGAGGATGTAGAAGGTAATGATGTGTTGCGTATCTTGCGTTATCAAGAACAGTTGGAACGTGACACTTGGCAGCAGGGAAATCGTAAGCAGACAGCTCCTGCGCAGCGTATGGCAGATTTGTAAATAATCGTCTGTCGTATGATCTTCCTAAGTCAAGTTATGCGCCAGGACTTATTTCCAGTCCACTTCATTTTTGGATGCCATCATTTATCACAAAACGACTCCAAGAAGCCTTCAAAACTTTTGGTAAACAAGCACATGGTTTCCTTACGAATGAAGCGGTTATGATAGCTTCCGAGACTCGTACCAGTTCGCCTGTACGTATTCTTCGTGATAAAGAACGCCTCATGCATGTCCGTCTTGAAGGTCTTTTCCCTTGTGCAGAAGGTGCTGGTTATGCAGGTGGAATCGTTAGTGCGGGCATTGATGGAGAGCGTTGTGCTGAAATGGTTTCGGCTTATCTCCAGCAATTGTAAACTCATTTGCTTCTGATAGTAAGAAGTAGAATAGGCTTTAATTATAGTTTGATAGAGAAAGTATTAGAGTTCTCGTAGTATCTTTTTCTACTTTTATAAACTATTCTAATCGAATTATTTTCACGAAAAGAAATATTTATTTACGTGAACAAAAAAATATTTCTTTTCGTGAAAGTAATTCTTTTTTTATCATGAAGATAAATTGTAATCTATGGTTACTTTGTTTCTAAAAAGTATTCTATAGGGGTAGCTGGGAAGAGTAACTTGCCATGTTATAAATATACTTTTAGATAACGACAAACTGGTTTGATTTCTTTAGTCTAAATCCCCTGGTGCAAAGGTAGTTGTGTTCCAATCGCCAGTTTCGATACCTTTCTTCAACCAGTACATACGCTGTTCGGAAGTTCCATGTGTGAAGGTCTCTGGCTGTACATAGCCACGTGCTTTCTTTTGCAAATAGTTATCACCGATTTTCTCAGCACAATCAATCGCCTCTTCAAGGTCGCCATCAGTAAGACTTTGGAATTTCTCATTGTCATAATGCGCCCAACAGCCAGCATAGTAATCGGCCAGGAGTTCTAATTTTACACTTAGTTTGTTTGCCTCTTCCTTACTTACACGTGCCATCTTTGCATGACATTTACCAAGAATTCCGCGGAGATATTCCACATGATGACCTACTTCATGCGCAATCACGTAAGCGTAAGCAAAATCAAGGTCGCCCTTTGCTTGTATTCCTAAGTCCTTACGCATACCGGTGAAGAAACTCAAGTCAAGGTAAAGACGCTGGTCAGCAGAGCAATAGAATGGGACCCATAGCTGCAGAACCATTGCCACAAGCCGTTTGTACAGCATCCGTGAAGAGAACAAGAGTTGGGTATTGATATCTCATACCGTGCAACTGAAACTGTTCCGTCCATACATCTTCTGTACCAGCAAGAATCTGCTTTGAGAAGTCTGCAAGTTTCTCTTCTTCCTCTGTAAATTGGCGTTGTTGGCCACCAGTCTGCACTTCAGTCTGTCCCTGCATCTGTGATTGTACGACGTTGCTGACTACATCTCCCATGTTTCCACCGCTCATAAAGGTAATAAGAGCAATGATAATGATACCTCCAATGCCACCAATACCAGCTTTTGCACCCGTACCCATGCCACGGCGGTCTTCTACATTATTACTTTCTCTACGTCCTGTAAGTCTCATATTGTTTTCTTTGTTTTTAAAGCTTAATTATTCTGTGTCGGCAAAGGTAAGGTATTATCTTGATATTTGCAAGTATTACTATTCTGTTCCTTTAAGTTCAAATAAAGATTTTAGACGGCACATCTCTCATGTTTTTATTGATAAAACCAATAGGATAAAGGAATTAAAACATTGTTTTATGCTATTAAAAAGCACTCTGCTTTTTCCTCATTATGATTGTAGAAATAACGACTTTCTTCGTATGCAATGGCTTTTTTCTTTTATCCTTTTGCTATGTCTGAGTTTTTTCGTAAATTTGCATGTATTTTTAGAACAAACAATATAACTACATAATGAAGATTTCATACAAATGGCTAAAGGAATACGTTGACTTCAGTCTGACTCCAGAAGAGATTGCTGTTGCACTCACTTCTACAGGCTTGGAGGTTGGCGCATTGGACGAAGTTGAAACGATACGAGGTGGATTGAAAGGTCTGTACGTCGGCAAAGTACTCACTTGTGAGGCGCACCCAAACTCTGACCACCTTCACGTAACAACCGTTGACCTTGGCAAGGGAGAACCACAGCAGATTGTATGTGGCGCACCAAATGTTGCAGCAGGACAGAAGGTTATCGTTGCTGACTTAGGTTGTGTACTCTATGATGGCGACAATGAGTTTACTATCAAGAGAAGTAAGCTGCGTGGTGTAGAAAGTCTTGGTATGATTTGTGCCGAGGATGAGATTGGTGTTGGTACTGGTCATGATGGTATCATTGTGTTGCCAGAGGATGCACCAGTCGGTCAGCCTGCATCAGAGTATTACCAATTAGACAGTGACTGGTTGATTGAAATAGATATCACTGCTAACCGTGCAGATGCGTTAAGCCATTATGGTGTAGCTCGCGATCTCTATGCATGGTTGACACAGAATGGTTATGAGACTTCATTGCATCGCCCATCTTGTGATGCTTTCACGGTTGATAATCATGACCTTCCTATTGATGTGACTATCGAGAATACAGATGCTTGCCGTCGTTATGCTTGTTTGAGCATTACTGATTGTGAGGTAAAGGAAAGTCCACAATGGTTGAAGGATAAACTGAATATTATCGGTCTGCGTCCAATTAATAATATCGTTGATATTACCAACTATATCATGATGGCTTACGGCCAGCCTATGCACTGTTTTGATGCAGACATGGTTAAGGGGCACCACATCATCGTTAAAGATAAGAATGAGGGTAAGAAGTTCGTTACTTTGGATGGTGAAGAGCATACACTTGGTGAGCATGATCTTGCAATCTGCAATGAGGAAGACCCTATGTGTATAGCAGGTGTCTTCGGTGGAAAGGGTAGTGGTACTTACGAAACAACAAGAAACGTAGTCTTGGAGAGTGCTTACTTCCATCCAACATGGATTCGTAAGAGTGCTCGTCGTCATGGTCTTTCAACTGATGCCAGCTTCCGTTTTGAGCGTGGTATTGATCCAAATGGTGTCATCTATGCACTGAAGCAGGCTGCAATCCTTTGTAAGGAATTGGCTGGTGGTAAGGTAAGCATGGAGATTCGTGACGAGTATCCAACTAAGATGGAGGGCTTCCCAGTTCGTCTGAACTACGAGTATTGCGATCGTCTTATTGGTAAGAAACTCGGTAATGAGACGATTAAGCGTATTGTTGAGAGCCTTGAAATGAAGGTCGAAAAGGAAGATGCAGAGGGACTCGATCTCCTCGTTCCTCCTTATCGTGTCGATGTACAGCGTCCTTGTGATGTTGTAGAAGACATCCTTCGTATCTATGGATATAATAATGTAGAGATTCCTACAGAGTTGAAGTCTTCATTGACAATCGCAGAAGAGGCTGACAAGAACTATCATCGTGAAACATTATCGGTGAGCAGTTAGTAGGTGCTGGTTTCTCAGAGATTATGAATAACTCTCTCACAAAGAGCTCTTACTATGAGGAAACTGGCTACAATGCTTATCCTTGGGAGGAGACCGTGAAGGTGATGAATCCACTTTCAGCAGACTTGGGTGTGATGCGTCAGACCCTTCTCTTTGGTGGTTTGGAGAGTATTGTACGTAATGTAAACCGCAAGGCACAGAACCTCCGCTTCTTTGAGGTAGGTAATGTCTACAAGTTTCAATAAGGAGAAAGTGGTCAGAGGAAAGTCCTGTTAAGGCTTATAGTCAGGATTATCACATGGCATTGTGGGTGACAGGTAAGCGTGTACAAGGTTCATGGGCACATCCTGATGAGGAAAGTACATTCTATGAACTAAAGGCATACGTAGAGAATATTCTTCGTCGTATCGGTATTGCACAGGGCTTGCTTGTTAGCGAAAAGTCTGATAACAATGCTTTTGATAAGGCGATTACTCTGAAGACACGTGCAGGTAAGGTAGTTGTTGAGATGGGTATTCTCAGCCACAAGCTTTTGAAGAGTTTCGATATTGATCAGAAGGTTTATTATGCAGAGTTGGATTGGGCTGGACTGATGAAGGCCATCCGCAAGAATAAACTTCAGTTCCAAGAGATATCTAAGTATCCTGCTGTAAGTCGTGACCTTGCGCTGTTGGTTGACAATAATGTCGAGTTTGCACAGATTGAGGAGATTGCTCGTCAGACAGATAAGAAGCTCTTGAAGCGTGTTGAACTCTTCGATGTTTATCAGGGTAAGAACCTTCCTGAGGGTAAGAAGAGCTATGCAGTCAACTTCATTCTTCAGGACGAGACGAAGACACTCAACGATAAGGCAATTGATGCCATTATGCAGAAATTAATTAAGAATTTAACAAATAAACTCGGAGCAGAACTCCGTTAACAAACAATTCCAATGGGTAGAGCATTTGAATATCGCAAAGCAAGTAAGCTCAAGAGATGGGGTCACATGGCCCGTACGTTCACAAAGTTAGGTAAAGAAATCGCTATTGCTGTTAAGGCAGGTGGTCCTGAGCCTGAGAACAACCCACGCCTTCGTGCAATTATAGCAACATGTAAGCGTGAGAACATGCCAAAGGACAATATCCAGCGTGCTATTAAGAACGCAATGGGTAAAGATACCAGCGACTACAAGGAGGTAACATACGAGGGCTATGGTCCTCACGGAATTGCTGTGTTTGTTGAAACATTGACCGATAACACTACACGTACTGTAGGTGATGTTCGTTCAATCTTCAATAAGTTCAATGGTAACCTTGGCACACAGGGTTCTCTTAGCTTCCTCTTTGATCATAAGGCGGTCTTCACTTTTAAAAAGAAGGACGGCTTAGATATGGAAGAGTTGATTCTCGATTTGATTGACTATGGCGTTGAGGACGAGTTTGACGAGGATGAGGAAGAGAACGAAATCACAATCTATGGTGAGCCAACAAGCTTCGGTGAGATTCAGAAACACTTGGAGGACAATGGCTTTGAGATTACTTCTGCTGAGTTCACTCGTATTCCTAATGACTTGAAGGACGTAACTGCTGAGGAGCGTGAGACTATCGATAAGATGGTTGAGCGTTTGGAGGATTTCGACGATGTGCAGAATGTTTATACTAACATGAAGCCAGCTGAAGACTAATCATCGCCTCTAATACACCTATATATAATAAGGTGTAATTGGTTTTAAGAAAATAGAAAGAGACTATTTCAAAAATGTAGTCAGAGTTTTTGATGGGAAATCAAACTTATATTTCCCAATAAAGTGCTCTGATAGATACACAAATCATGTGTTTCTACATTTTTGATATAGTCTCTTTTTGCTTCTTGATTTTTAGCGTTTCTACTCCGATTGTTATCCTATAGAAAGATAACAAAAGTCGGTTTTGTTGTAATTTTTCATAACCTTGTTTTTTAAATATGCTCTTTTGGCTTCTAAAAGACGCCTAATTGACTTGCAAAAGGTGCCCTTTAGAGGTCTAACTAACGCCCTTTTGAAGTGCAACTAAGCACCTTTTGCAAAGTGATGTTGTAACCTATTGATATCGTGTTAGTTGCAAAGGTACGAGAAATAGCGCTAATATATGACTTTTATAGGTGATTTGTAGTCTATTATGTAAATATATTTCAAATTGTTGTAGTACGCTTTTTAAATAAGATAAATGTGTACAGAAAGATGAAAAACTAAAAATTCAACTTTGAATGTATTCTGTATAGATAGATAAAGGAATATTTCTCTCTTTTTGTCTATTTAGTATATTTTTTTATTGCACAAAGTTTTTTTGTGAATGTGCAGAAAAATTATTTAACTTTGCACGCAAATCATATTTTTTTGTGCAATGGATTCTATAAAAAGTTTTAACGCGTGTATAGAGAAGAGTATCAAGGATAACTGGGATAAAGATGCTCTGACTGACTACCTTGGTGCTACACTTCAATACCATGATGTAGCCCGCAAAATAGAGAAATTACATATTCTTTTTGAGAATAGCGGTTTGAAGAAGGGTGATAAGATTGCTCTTTGTGGTAGAAATTCCTCGTCATGGGCAGTTGCTTTCTTCGCAACTCTCTCTTATGGAGCTGTAGCAGTACCTGTTCAGCATGAGTTTAAGCCAGAACAGATTTACAATATTGTTAATCACTCTGAATCAAAACTCCTCTTTGTTGGTGATGTTGTGGCAACAACTATCGATGGAGAACAGATGCCTCAGTTGGAGGGTATAATCTATCTACCAGACTTCTCTTTGATTCTTTCTCGCTCAGAGTCTTTGACGAATGCTCGTGAAAACTTGAATGCACTCTTTGGAAAGAAGTATCCAAAGTTCTTCCGTGCAGAGGATGTAAATTATTTCAAAGATGAGGCTGACGACCTTGCACTGATTAATTATACCAGCGGAACAACTGGTTTCAAAGGGTGTGATGCTCAGTTATCGTTCTGTGCGTAGTAATCTCGCTTGGGCAACAGCCGATTTGAAACCACATATTAAGCCTGGTAGTAAAGTTCTTTGTATGTTGCCAATGGCTCACATGTATGGAATGATTTGTGAGTTTATCTGCCAGTTTAGCTTTGGTAGTCATCTATATTTCCTTACACGACTGCCGAGTCCTTCTTTGATTGCTCAGGCTTGTACTGATATTCGTCCTGCTATTATTATTGCAGTACCAATGGTTGTTGAGAAGATTATTCGTAAGAATGTCTTTCCAAAGGTACAAAGTACAGCAACTCGTATGCTACTGAAGATGCCTGTTGTTAGTAAGAAGGTGAAGGAAAGAATCAGTGCGATTGTTATGGAAGCCTTTGGTGGCAATGCGTATGAACTTGTTACTGGCGGAGCTGCTCTTAACAAGGAGATTGAAGACTTCTTGGTAAGTATTAATTTCCCCGTGACAAGTGGATATGGTGCAACAGAATGCGGTCCGATGGTGACTTATAGTGATTATAAGGATTTTGTTCCAGGTTCTTGCGGTACACCTGTATTGAACATGGAAGTGAAGATTGTTAGTCCTGATCCAGAAAAAGTTCCTGGTGAGGTTATTACCAGAGGAGAGAATGTAATGGTAGGTTATTACAAGAATGAGGAGGCTACTAAGGAAGTTCTTGATAAGGACGGCTGGTATCATACGGGCGATCTTGGTACGATGAGTGCCGATGGACACTTATTTATCCGTGGTCGTATTAAGAATATGCTTTTAGGCTCTAATGGTCAGAATGTTTATCCGGAGGAGATTGAAGATAAGCTAAACTCTATGTCTATGGTCAGTGAGTGTATCATTATTCAGCGTGGTGATAAGATTGTTGGCTTGGTTTATCCTGATTTTGATGAGGCAAAGGAAATGGGCTTCTCACAGTCAGATCTGCAAGAGATTATGGAGCAGAATCGTCTGGAACTGAACAATATGTTGCCATCTTTCTGCCATCTCTCGGCAATAGAGTTGCGTGATGAAGAGTTTGCGAAGACTCCGAAGAAGAGTATTAAGCGTTATCTTTATCAAGAGAAGTAAGATAATACAGTCCTCCCTAACGCTCTCTTTGTAATGTGTTTGCGCTCAGCACTATTCATGATGCGTATTCGCACATGATGTGCTGAGTATTAACACGTTTGAGAGAACTGGTTGTGAAGGTTATTGTTAGATAGTATAATAAGGTAAGGGTCGTTCATTGAACCTAATTTGTAGAGGCTGAATAGAGCTATAATTACGTTTTTGGGTAGTACCTTGTTCTTCCAATGGATGGAAGAATAAAAGCTACCTCACATGAGTAATCTTTGTGTCTCTTTTCGGTGTACATACGGTAAGGTGATTTTTTGAAAACCAATTTTCCTGTCATTTCTGTCATCAGTCTCCGTTACTTAACTTATTGATTAACAGTGTAGATACACGAAATGTTAAAAGTGACAGCAAACTAAAATAAAACTTATTCTTGTATTTTAGTATGATAATCCATCTCTAACTTTAGTAGACTTTATGTCTACATCGCTCGAAAGAAACCGTGATAAATTCGGGAAGTAATAGAGGAGAGTAACTTTGAAACAGTATGTCCTGATACTTTGTTTGCTTCCTATCTATCAACTGATAAGTGTCTATGCTATTTTGAAAGATAAAGAAAGCCACCTCTGAATGGTTCGTTCCCATAAAGAGGCGGCTTTATGTATGTTCTGAAGTTAGTATTACTTTACAAACTTCTTATTATTCTGAATGTAGATGCCATGCGGTAAGATAGAAGCATCAGTACCTACATATCTGCCGTCAAGGGTATATATGTGGTTGTCAGAAGTACTTCTTTCTATGATAGAAGGTGACTGAATTCCAGTCGTTTCATTGTTCTTAAATTTGAAACTTACATAACGTTCAGCATCATTCTCTACAATATCAAATATTGACCACTTTAGTATGGTGCCATCATACATCTTAAAATTGTCTATCTTATTTATGCCGTTATAAGGGTAAGGGTCGCCATTGAGCTGAGCAGTATATACATTTAGTTTTCCTCCAGCATTGGCTGCAGCTAATATTTTACCATCAGCAGGGATAGGGATGACACGTGGTTTACCTTTCAAATTATTAGGATAATCGAAGATGTTTACTTTGTCTGACTTATATGAGATACGATAGGCGAATAAACCCTTACCATAGGTGTTATCTCCCCAACCTTGGTTCCAAGCACCTTTCTGTATACTCTGTAAAACAATATATTCATTTGAATTCTTAGGATTGACAATCTTGTATGCCTTACCACCATTGTCGATACTTTTTAGATTGTTAATGGTGATGTCTTTTTTGAGTTCATCAATATTCATCCACCCCATTACTTCACGCTCCCAAGCAAGATAAGAGGCGGGTACACGTCCACCACGAATACCTGTTCCACCATCCATGATGTCCCAATATTCCATACCTTGATTATCTTGATTTTCTGCATCAGTATTATAGGCGTAAATGTCTGGGAGCCCAAGTGTATGAGAGAACTCATGACAGAATAAGCCTATACCGTTAATTTTCTTGTTGTTCTTAGATGTCTTCTCACTTCCATTAAGCTCATTGCTGACTCCATAGCGTCGGATACTTTTACCATCAAACTTATTTGAGATAGTAATAGTACCAGACTTTGGCCAGATATTCGTATCTTTATTACCAGAGGTGTTGGCAGAATGTCCTGCATAAATAACATAAACCAAATCAACGATGCCATCATTGTTTGCATCATAATCCGCAAAATTTACCATTCCATCCACTGCAGCACAAGCATCAGCAAGTAATAAGTCCATTCTATCATTACCTGCACCATAGACAGCATGTGCCTTTGGTAGTTTGATAGGGCCTACAACGTCAAAGACAGGGGTAAACTTTCCATAGCTACAATCCTTGAAGTAACCACGAACACCCTTGTAGTTCTGATCTTGGTTATAGCGTTTATCTGTGAAATGATCTTCATTCATCAGATAGTTTGTGAATACCTTCTTTGTATCTTGGATAGTAAAAGTTGTGTCTTGGAACTCTGCAAGAATAACAAGAGCCTTAGGGCTACCTGTGTGAGGGAAATAAGGTACACCATTGTAGCCAGAATCTATGCTTGGGCTTCGTGTAAGAGGAGAGTTATCGTAAGCGTTTTCAGATTCTTCTGCAATCTTATTAACGTAAGCAAAGAACTTTTCCTTATCTTGCTTAGCAATCAAGTTAAGTTCTGCTTGTGAGCGAGTATGTGCCTCATGCGCAAGTTGTTTGTAGCAATAAGGTTGCCACTTTTCTCTACTTTACCGATATAGTAGTTGTTGTCTGCACCTTGTACAAGCAGTACACCATCAAGGGTTGTGTACCAGTTGATATGTTCGTCACCACGCAAGATGACTGTAACAACAGAACCATCAGCCTGTCTTACTTGTACAGGGATTGATTCTGCCTTTGCTGCCCAAGTAGTAAGGGAACAAAGCATTAGACATATTATAAGCGATAGTTGTTTTAATGTTTTAATCATATTCTTTGTTTAACTTCGTTTACTTAGTTTATTATAGAAATATTGTCCCTTCTTCTGTGTACGTTTACCAAACTCAATCGCATGGTGTGGACAGTGATGATAACACGAGAAGCAGGTGAGGCATTTGTTATTATGTAGCCATTCTGGTTCATATCCTAAGCCACCTTTGATGTCACCAACAGGGCAAACGTTAGCACAGATACCGCACTTAACACATCGACGACTGTCTACATGAAAGGGCTTGTCAGTGATGAGGAAGCGTTCAAAGAAGCCTCCTACAGGACCAGAGAAGAAAGAAGGAATAGGACCTCTCATTAGTTGATTCCAGCCCCAAATCTGATTATTATCTGTATGAGGATGCTGTTTAAGAATCTTAGAGAATTCTTTTAACTGTTTTGAAGCAAGTTCCTTCTTTTCTAATTCTTTCTCTTTCGTATCTACATCCATACCAGGCAAACCAACGTATGACTCTGGCATTATTAAAGAACATACTGCATTTAGTGACAGTGAGTCACCCACTGCTACATTCTTTAGTTGCTGCTGAAAGCGTTCCATAGCCTTACCGATAGTATCTCCAGCTGTAACTAAGCAGAAACAATAGTGCTTACCGAGAGAAGTGTCTTCTCCCTTAGTCTTTATTGTTAATTTAGTTATAAATTCTTTTACAATACTTGGAACTCTCCATCCATGTATAGGAAAGATGAAACCTACGTGTTCATCCTTTTCCAATGTAAAAGAACAATCGCTTTTGATTACTTCTGGGATTGAAACGAGTGTATCGTCAGTTTCTAAAGCTAATGTCTTTGCAGCCCATTTGCTATTACCTGTACCAGAAAAGTAGAATATCATGTGGCAAAGGTACTGATATTTTGTAAATCTTGCAAGATAAGCAAGTGCAATGTTGTTGTTTTTCAGTTCTTTTTCTTACATTTGCAAGAAGTACATGAAAACATTAATGCTGTGAAGAAGAAAATGGATTTACTGATGTATCCCTCAGTAAAGTTGCTCGTACCTTTGGTGTTGGGTATTACTGTTGGTGATGCTTTGGGAGATGATATATCCTCTATGTATTGGTGGATAATGACGGTTAGCATGATTGTCATTGCCTTTGTGGTATGGAGGAAGAAGTATCTTCAAAGTTTGTTATTGCTCTTTACTGTCTTTTTAATTGGTGGGACATTCGTTTCAATGAAGAGGCAAAGAACTCATATACAGCTACCTAATACGCAAATAACCTTTAAGGCTGTTCTACTTAGCACCCCAGTCATTCATGGTAAAGTCATACAAACTGACTTAATGGTTATGACCGAAGGTGAACCAATGAAGGTTAAGGCATCAATTCTTCGTGATACGATAACAAATCGCTATCAAACATTACATCTTGGAGATGGAATAGAGGCAACTGCCTATCTTGAAGAACCCATGAACTTCTCTGATGCTACCTTTGATTATGCTCAATGGTTAAAGCGACATGGTTATTTTGCAGAAACCTTTATCTTCTATAATCAATGGCAGAAAACCAAAGTGAGTCTTCGTCAGATGAGTTTCTTCAACGTACATCCTTAGCAGCATCTATCCATAGAGATAGGTTAATGAAAGTGTTAGAAAGCAATCTTGATAGTACTCATTTAGCTATAGTATCTGCAATGACACTTGGTGATAAGCATTTGATTAGTAAAGATATAAAGGAAGATTACTCAATAACAGGTGCAAGTCATGTCTTAGCTTTGTCAGGTTTACATCTTACTATCTTGTATGGTTTGCTTATATTTATTATGAGTTGGTGTGAACGTATCCTACCACGAATATTCAAAAGGGGAATAAGTGAACTTCTTATTTTGTTTATTCTTTGGGGGTATGTCGTTTTGGTTGGGATGTCTTCTTCTGTTGTTCGCTCTGCAGTGATGCTGACTATTTATTCTTTTGTAACACTCTTGAATAGAGAGCGGTTGTCTGTTAACACTTTGGCACTAACTGCTATTATCATGCTTGTTAGCAACCCTTACAACCTTTTCGATATAGGTTTCCAACTATCCTTTATCTCTGTATGGTCAATTCTATTGTTCTATCCGCTCATTTACGAATTAATTTCTTTACAACAGAAGAAGAGTCTTGTAGTAGTCAGGTGGTTGTGGGGGATGATTGCAGTGTCATTGGCTGCTCAATTCGGAACCGCTCCCTTGATAGCTTACTATTTCGGAAGAGTTTCCACAGTCTTTGCTGTTAGTAGTCTAATAGCAGTTCCAAGTACAATGTTTATTGTATCTGCATCATTCTGTATGTTACTTCTTAGTTCATTGCCTTCTTTATCATTATTTATCGGAAAGTGTATTTGTATTATAACAGAAGGATTGAATGCCTCTCTTCATTGGCTTGCAAGCCTACCTGTGCAAGTATAGAGAATGTTCATGTAACCATCTTCCAGCTCTTTATATATTATTTCATGCTGATGGCAATATGGATCTTATGGAGTTTTTTCGCAGGGAAGATAGAGTTTAAGTAATTATTTGTACCTTTGCAGATAATTATGCAACGATATTTTATCACCCTTTCATACGATGGAACAGCCTATCATGGTTGGCAGATTCAGCCTAATGGGATATCAGTACAAGAAGTATTGGAGCACGCTCTGTCTACAATACTAAGAGAAACGATTGCTATTACAGGAGCAGGGCGTACTGATGCAGGTGTACATGGCAGAATGATGGTTGCACACTTTGATACCGAGCAGTCATTTGATTGTGAGCAGTTGGTATATAAAGTAAACCGATTATTACCGCGTGATGTATCTGTAAACAAGATAGAAGCTGTCAATGAAGACTTACACGCACGTTTCTCAGCGACCTCACGTACTTATCATTATTATGTCCATACGGGCAAACAACCCTTCTCACGACAGTATTCGTGTGAGCTTCGTTATGCCTTAGACTTTGATAAGATGAATGAGGCAGCAGCCTATTTGATAGGGGAGAAAGATTTTAAATGTTTCTGTAAGACGGGTGCGGATGTAAAGACTACTATCTGTAATCTGACAGAGGCACGATGGGTTCCTGTCAATGAAGAGTTTGCTTTGACTACAGATAATACTGTTACAAATTGGTGTTTTGTGATAACAGCTAACCGATTCTTACGCAATATGGTACGTGCTGTCGTTGGAACTTTAGTCGAAGTAGGACGAGGTCGTCTTTCGTTAGATGATTTTAAGAAGATTGTTGATGGAGGAACAAGAAGCGATGCAGGTGAAAGTATGCCTGGTAATGCGCTTTTTCTTTGGGAAGTAAAGTATTAGAAAAGAACTTATGTGGATTCTTTTGGCTTTTGTCTCAGCAACATTGTTGGGACTTTATGATACATCGAAGAAGTATTCTCTTCGTGGGAATGACGTCATACCTGTACTCTTTCTCAACACACTCTTTTGTTCAGCAATCTTTCTACCATTGATTTGTTGTCACAATATACCCATGTACTCGATTCCAGTATCTTTCATGTAGGTGCTGGTGGTTGGGAGATGCATCGATGGATCATTCTAAAGAGCGTTATTGTACTCCTTTCTTGGGTATTCGGTTATTTTGCTATTGCTCAACTCCCCTTAACGATAGTCGGTCCAATTAATGCTACACGTCCTGTCATGACACTTGTAGGTGCAATGCTTGTCTTTGGAGAACGATTAAATATTTGGCAATGGATTGGAGTCAGTCTGGCTATTATTTCCCTGTTTCTGTTAGCAAAAAGCGGTAAGAAAGAGGGTATAGACTTTAAGCATAATAAGTGGATATTCTTCTTGGTGTTGGCAGCAGTGATGGGAACCTGCAGCGGTCTGCTTGATAAATATCTGATGGCAAGCCCAGAGAATGGCGGAGTAGGGCTCGATCGTATGATGGCGCAGAGTTGGTATAATATCTATCAATGTATGATGATGGGTGCAGTTCTTCTCGTCTATGTTTTCAATCAGCGAAAGAAAGCAGAAAAGACAGCTTGCTTCTCATGGAAGTGGTCTATCTTACTAATCTCTATCTTTCTATCAATGGCAGACTTTGCCTATTTCTATGCACTCTCATTGCCAGGTGCAATGATATCTATTGTCTCAATGGTGCGTCGTGGCTCTGTTCTCGTATCGTTTTTATGTGGTGCAGTACTGTTTAGAGAGAAGAATTTAAAGGCAAAGGCAATCGATCTCTGTTTTGTGCTTCTTGGAATGATATTCCTATGGATTGGCTCACGTTAAGATGATGGCTTAGTCTTTAAGATAAAGGATAAAAGTCTTTGGTTATTGATAAATATTTGCTATATTTGCAACGATATTGGTAGACGCGTTTTCAGCGTTTAATATGAATAGGACTGCGCATTAACTCCTTGAGGAGTCTTTACCGTGAGTCTCTTAAAAGACGATAATTACTATGCAGAATGTTTTTCATGGATTAGGAATAGCATTGATAACTCCATTTAAGGAAGATTTCAGTATTGATTATGAAGCACTTGAGAATTTGGTTAACTACCATTTGAATAACGGTGCTGACTTCTTCTGCATTCTTGCTACTACTGGTGAGGCTCCTTGCCTATCACGTGAAGAAAGAATGAATTGACCGCTGTCATTAAACGAATTGTTAATGGTCGTGTGCCAATCCTGAAATATTGTGGTGGAAATAATACAGCTGCTGTTGTAGAAGAAATTAAAACGACTGATTGGAGTGGTATTGATGGTATTCTTAGCATCTGTCCTTACTATAATAAACCAAGTCAGGAGGGACTTTATCAGCATTTTAAGGCTATCGCTAAGGCAAGTCCTCTTCCAATTGTATTGTACAATGTGCCTGGTCGTGTAGGTGTCAATATGACTGCAGAGACAACAGTTCGCATCGCTTCAGAGTTTACCAATGTTGTTGCCATTAAAGAGGCATCAGGCAACTTGGAGCAGGTTGATGAGATTATCAAGAACAAGCCAAAGCACTTTGAAGTTATCAGTGGCGATGACGCATTGACTTTTCCAATGATAGCAAGTGGTGCAGTAGGAGTTATCTCTGTGATTGGTAACGCACTGCCAAAGGAGTTCTCACGTATGATTCGTTTGGAATTTAAAGGTGAGTATGAGCCAGCACGTAAGATACATCATCAGTTTACAGAACTTTATAAACTTCTCTTTGTAGATGGTAACCCAGCAGGTTGTAAGGCTCTCTTGAATGATATGGGTATGATTGAGAATGTTCTGCGCCTTCCTTTGGTTCCAACACGTATTGAAACAAAGCAGAAGATGAATGAGATTCTTAAGGGAATGAGAATCTAAACCTAAGAAGTTTTAGTATTGTAATATAAGAAAAGGGCAGAAGACTGCCCTTTTATATTGACTATAAAATTAAAGAGCATGATAGGAAACCTATCATGCTCTTTTTTATTTCATGTATGAAATTTCTGTTTTATGCTTGATTTTTGGTTCATGCCTCACGGCAATCCCCAATCATCTTGCATCAATGTTACCCTTAAATCAATTCTTTTTAATAACCTTAAACTAAAAACCTATTTGTGTTATTGAACAATCTCTTTTGTTCTACCTTAAACTAAATAACTAAAAACCTAAATCTATTACTACTAACCTAAACAATCTATTATTTGTCTTTTGACGATGCAAAGGTAATCATTGTTTGCGCACACACCAAATATTTTATGCATAATTTTCCCTTTAATACGTCGTTTCTTGATTTGTATCAATTACAAATAATGTAAATTGTTGTACTTAGAGTGGAAAGATAATAAGCAATTATCCTATTGCTTATCTGTTTAGATAAGGTTGTTATTTACTGTGATAGATACCCTGATTTAGTAGATTTTTACTTCAGAGATAACCATTGAACCAACTGCGTCATTAAGTTTTTTGACTAAGTCAGATTGCATCATGCAGAGGTTAGCTCGTAAAGCTGGGTTGGTTATTTTTATGAATAGAGTCTGATTTTTGATAAACTTCTCTTGTGTGTAACGCGCCACAGTCTCTCCAGCCACGGTGTCCCATGCATCAATAATACGTTTCTGCAATAGGGGAGACTCAAGTCCTTCTTGGCGTAAGAACTGGTTGAGCAAGTCATCTAAGGGTTGTACCTTTCGTCTGAACATATCTTATCCTTCCCTTTCATTAATTTCACCACCTTCTACAGAGAACAGCTTGTAATTGAAACCACTACCTTGTAGAATCTTGTCTAAGTGGTCACGATTAGTATCTGTAATGAATATCTGCCCGAAGTCATCACCTGATACTAAGTGCACAATTTGTTCCACACGACTACTATCGAGCTTATCAAAGATGTCATCAAGCAATAATAATGGTGTGTTATTGCCTGCAGTACGTCTAAGGAAATCAAACTGTGCAAGCTTCAAAGCCAATACGTATGTCTTATTTTGTCCTTGGCTGCCTTCTCTTTTCATAGGATAGCCACCAAGTTTCATTACTAAGTCATCCTTGTGTGTGCCATGAAGCGAATAACCCATAATGCGGTCTTTTGCACGATCACGCTGAATAACGTCTAACAAGTCACCACGTTGACAATGCGAAACATACTCAAGTGAAACCTGCTCTCGCTCACTGCAGATAGTCTGATAGATACGTTGAAAAACAGGGGTAAGTTCCTCTACGAAGGCTGCACGCTTCTTATAGACTGCCTCACCATGCTCTGCCATCTGCATTTCAAGTAACTCCAGAAGTGTAGCATCTGGCTCTTCCTCTTGCTTCAGCAGGCTATTACGCTGTTGTAAAGCCTTGTTATATCGGCTGAGTGATTCTATATAAGGTGTGTCGTATTGAGAGATAACCACATCCATCAGCTTTCTTCGCTCTTCACTTCCTCCTTCAATAAGGGTCGCATCAGCTGGAGAAACAAAAATCAATGGCACCAGTCCGATATGCTGTGACAATCGTTTATATTCTTTCTTATTGCGTTTAAAATGCTTTTTTGAGCCACGCTTCATACCGCAGTAAACCTGCTCATGCTCACCAGCATCCGTACAATAATCACCTTCCAGTACAAAGTAATCTGCATCATGGCGCATCACTTCCGAATCCTTTGGATTAAAAGCACTCTTACAGAAAGAAAGATAATAAACCGCATCAAGCAGATTGGTCTTTCCTTCACCATTATGTCCAATAAAACAGTTAAGCTTAGCCGACAAATCTAAGGTTGCCGCCTGAATATTCTTATAGTTTATAATGGATAGTTTCTCTAATTGCATCGTCTTATTTTATTGCCTGAATATTAAGGAGATGAATGTGAATGAATGCTCCTTATAACTAAAAGAGCTGTGAAAAAACAGCCTCTTCTTTGTTAAGAGAATAAAAAGTTAAGTTAATCCGATTAACCTTTAAACCCTATATTATTCCTTTCCATTCTTTGCAAAAGTTAACTCATTTCCGTTCAATAAAAGAAAAAAGTCGTTGATAAATTTCAATATATGCGACTTTTTGATTAATTTTGTCCCGCTATAATGCACCCCTTACAGTTTAGAATAAAATAAAAACATCATAACGTAAAAATGGTAAACAACAAAGAACAGGGTACATACGAAGATACCCTTAACAATTCTGAGGCTACGTTCTTGAAGTACAAGAAGCCTTTGCTTATCGCTATCGTTGCTATTGTAGTAGCTATTGCTGGCGTTATCCTTTACAAAAACTATGTTTCTGCTCCACGTGAGGCAGAGGCAAGCACTGAGTTGGCTAAGAGTCAGACACTCTTCAATAATCAGCAGTATGATCAGGCTCTTGCTGGTTTCCAGAAGGTTCAGAGCGACTACAGCAGCACAGATGCTGGTAACCTCGCAAACCTTTATGTTGCGCTTTGCTATGCACATCAGGCTAAGCCAAACTGGGCAAAGGCGTTGGAGAATGCAGAGAAGTTCAGCACTGGCAGCGACCAGATGATTAGTCCAGCATCTCAGATGGCACTCGGTGACATCTATGCAAACAACAACCAGAACGCTAAGGCTGTTGATTGCTTCAAGAAGGCTGCTAAGATGGCTAACTCTGAGGCTGCTGATAATACCAACCTCAGCATCGCTCCTTTAGCATTGCGCAAGGCTGGTATCCTCCTCGAGAGCGAAGGCAAGAAGGCTGAGGCACTTGAGATCTACAAGGATATCAAGAAGACATACGTCAACTCTCCTATCTATCAGGATATTGACAAGTATATTGAGCGTGCTTCTAACTAAGCAATCATGGCAACAGAACTTCATCATTTATCCGACTACGATGTACAGAGTGTACCAGATGCAAGTAATATGTGCTTTGGTATTGTTGTAGCTGAGTGGAATCCGGAGATTACTGGTGCCTTGCTTGATGGTGCTGTAAAGACACTCGAGAAGCATGGTGCTATTCCAGAGAATATTCATATTAAGACTGTTCCTGGTAGCTTTTGAACTTATTTATGGTGCACAGATGATGACCAAGAACGACGGTTTTGATGCTGTTATTATTCTTGGAAGTGTCATTCGTGGTGAAACACCTCATTTTGACTATATTTGTGAGGGTGTTACATACGGTATTGCTCACCTCAATGCATCGCAGAATATTCCCTGTTATCTATGGTCTTCTCACAACAGACGACCTACAGCAGGCTAAGGATCGCAGTGGTGGCAGACTTGGAAACAAGGGTGATGAATGTGCGATAGATGCTATCAAGATGGCTAAGTTCTAAAGCGATAGTTTAAAAAGAAAATATCAAAGGCAGTAGCAATGGTTTATCCCGTTAGCTACTGCCTTTCTTCGTTTGTATCTGTTCGGATGGTTTTATTCTTTATATAGCCCTTAATTTACATTTATTGCATGCTGAATTATTTTTACATTACTCCCTTGTTTTTTACTTAAAAAATAGCCAAAAGATGTCATTTCGAACGCCTTTGTAACTCTTTTGTTATAAAGGAGTTATAAGTGTCTATTCGAAGAGGTGCTTAATTGGACTTTAAAAGGGCGTTAGTTAGACTTCAAAAGGGCATCTTTTGAAAGCCAATTAAGCCTTAATTCAACTCCAATTAAGCACCACTTAGAGTATTGGATGCTGAATTTTTATTACAAAAGTGGGGATGTAGTGTGTTTTGAGTGTTTGTCTCAAAGTCATCATTATAATTTTAGCCAAATAATGCTCTAAGTGCTTCTTCAACCTTTCTTACGGGATGAAGTTGTATATTGTACTTGCCTGTAAGACCTGAAAGGTTATACTTTGGAATAATGATATGGCTAAAACCTAACTTCTCAGCTTCTGCAATGCGCTGTTCTATGCGGCTGATAGGGCGTACTTCGCCACTTAATCCGACCTCACCACACATACACCAACCTTGTTCTATTGGTGTGTCAACATTTGATGAGAGTACGGCAGCAATAACACTGAGGTCCATTGCCATGTCTGTCACACGTAAACCACCTGCAATGTTCAGGAAGACATCCTTCTGCATCAGCTTAAAACCGACACGTTTCTCTAATACGGCGAGGAGCATGTTAAGGCGGCGTTGATCGAAGCCTGTGGCAGAACGCTGTGGAGTTCCATAGGCAGCTGATGATACAAGTGCTTGTGTCTCGACGAGGAAAGGGCGTGCACCTTCGATAGTACTTGAGATCGCAACACCCGAAAGTCCCTCATGATCTTCTGTAAGGAGAAGTTCGGAAGGGTTGCTAACCTCGCGAAGTCCCTGCTGTTCCATTTCATAGATGCCGAGTTCTGACGTAGAACCAAAGCGATTCTTAATGCTTCGGAGGATTCGATACATATAATGTTGGTCGCCTTCAAACTGAATCACGGTGTCAACAATATGCTCTAATATCTTTGGTCCAGCAATGCTTCCTTCTTTATTGATATGCCCAATGAGAATCACAGGAACACCACTTGTCTTGGCAAAGCGTAGAAGGGCTGATGCACATTCACGCACTTGAGTAATACTTCCAGGGCTACTGTCAACGTCTTCCGTTGAGATAGTCTGGATAGAGTCGATAACTACAAGTTCTGGCTGTACGTCACGTATATGCTCAAAGATATGTTCTAAGGATGTTTCCGACAAGATAATGATGTTTCAGAAATGTCCTTTGAAATTCGTTCGGCACGCATCTTTATCTGATGAGGACTTTCCTCACCGCTGACATAGAGTACACGTTGCGTCATGTGGAGAATCGTTTGTAATGTCAGCGTACTCTTACCGATGCCCGGTTCGCCACCAAGTAGTACGATACTACCCGGTACTAAACCGCCACCTAACACGCGGTTAAGTTCACCATCGTGCATGTCTATACGTGGATCATCGTGAGATGAGATATCACGGAGACGCTGTGGCTTGTTTGCCAAAGCCGAAACAGAGCCGCCAGAAGCCGCATTACGCAATGTTGTTGCGGCATTGCGTGCAGCCTGTGACCCCGTATCAGCAGCGATACGGAACTCTTTGAATGTGTTCCACTGCCCACAGTTGGGGCATTTACCAATCCATTTTGCACTTTCCTGTCCACAATTACTGCAGACGAAAGCTATCTTGTCCTTTGCCATAAGTAAGACAAAAGTAATAAGATTTTTCTTAGTTACAAAATTTATTCTTAATTTTGCAACTATATGAAACGTATTAATTTCCTGCTCATACTGGCTGTGCTTGCGTTTGTCAGCTGTGGTAAGAGCGACAAAGAACTGCAGGCTGAACGTCAGGCACAGAAGTTGGCAGAGCGTGCAGCTTATCAGAAAGCTTATAAAATAGCTGTGATGCCTACGATGGATTGTCTTCCGGCGTATCTATTGAAGGATAGCTTGTTATATGATACAGCTAAGGTTGACATTAGACTTTGTAGGTTTAATGCACAGATGGATTGTGATACGGCTATGATAGGAGGAAGTGTACAAGCTGCATTCAGTGACCTTGTCCGTACAGAAAGATTGAAGCATAGGAACAAGGTACTAATGCATTATCTGACAGATACGAATCTTAAATGGCAACTGATTGCTGATAAGGATTCGAAAGTTAAAAGCAACTCTCTGACCTTAGTGATAAGATTGTTGCTATGACTCGTTATCTCTGGAACTGACCTTCTGACTGATATGGCGGTGAAGAAGGCTAAGCCTAAGTATCAAGTTTTCCGTGTGCAGATTAACGATGTATTGGTGAGACTTGCTATGTTGCAGAATCATGAGATAGATGCTTATTGGTTTGCTGAACCGCAGGCTACAAAAGCTTTGTCGGCAAATAATAATTCACTCTTTAACTCGGAAGATGCGGGTGTACACCTTGGTGTGGTCGCTATAATGGATAAAGTGCGTCGTCAAGATGAAGAAGCCGCCTTTGCAGAGGCTTATGATAAGGCTGTAGAGCAAATCAATAAGAATGGTGTGAAGTATTATTCTGCCTTGATTCAGAAGTATATGAAGGTTGATGAAGCTGTCGTGCGAGCACTACCTGATATTAAATATACGAAGATTGGACCACCACGTAAGGCAAACTTGCTCATGGCTCGCAACTATCTTAGTGGCGGTAAGGTTAATAAATAAGAATTGAATAGTAATTAAATAAAGGAGTAGGGCTGTGAATGTAGAAGAGATTCTTAGCAAGGCTATAAACTGTTTGATGGACAGAAGGTTGAGTAATGCTATTGAGGTGTTAGATCAACTTTATGTTCAGCGTCCATCACTCATGGGTCACAGTGAGTTTGAAGCTATCAAAACTGATTATCAGTTGATGGTAGACTATATGGGAAGGGGCTTTTCAGATAGTCATCGTGAGTCACTCTACAATACATTGTTGCAGCGACTTTATCGAGTTGCTGCCGACCTTGAAATCAGTTGGAGGTGCAAGAATGTTAGTGCATACGTTAACTCTTTTAGAGTAATCGACCACCTGAATACCAGCCATGACTTTGTTCGTACGGTGTTAGAATCATTCGTGTCAGACATTGCTATGCTCTCACTTCAACCAGAAGAAATGAGAGAGCAGAAGAGTACTGAGCTATATGATCGCCACCAATCGTTTATTAATCGTCTTTCAGTGCCTTATGGACATCGTGTCAATGGACTGATGATGATTGTAAATTCTATGCAGAGTTACTTCTTTCTCCTACTGTTGTGTCAACTGATCAGCAAGTTATTGTAAGCGCTATTAGCCTTGGCGCAATGAATCAGTTTGATATTAATAAGTTCAAGACACTTGTCAATGTATATCAAAAAGCTACGGATGAGCATGTAAGACAGCGTGCATTGGTGGGCTGGGTGTTAGCTGTCTTTGAAGGAATGGATATCTTTCCAGAGCAGGATGCGATGATACGTGAACTCTGTGAAAACCCTGCCATTACTCGTGAATTACTGACTTTGCAGATTCAGTTCTTTTATAGTAAGGATGCTGAGAAGGATAATGATAAGATTCAACGTGATATTATGCCTGATATCATGCGTAACTCTAATCTGACAATAGGGCGACTTGGAATTATGGAAAAGGAAGAAGATGCGATAGAGAGCATTCTTCACCAAGATGCAGATGAGAAACGCATGGAGCAGTTGGAAGAGAAAGTACGTAAGATGATGGATATGCAGAAGCAAGGTTCTGATATCTATTTTGGTGGTTTCAGTCAGATGAAGCGATTCCCTTTCTTCAATGATATGGTGAATTGGTTTACTCCTTTCTACTTGAATCACCCTGCTTTACGCTCTGTTATAAATAAATTAGGCGACACGAAGTTCTTGAATACACTCATGGAAAGAAGTAATTTCTGTGAGTCGGATAGATACTCTTTTGCTTTTGCTTTAGAACAAATTATCAATCAGTTACCTGCTGATATTAAAGATGCAATTGGTTCTGACGCTATGTTAGGTCCGTTGGCAGAAAGTGATGATACGGAAGATGCTATCAGTATTCGGCGTACCTACTTGCAAGACTTATATCGTTTCTTCCGCCTTTATCATACAGCTAATGATTTTATTAATCCATTTGAGGATAATGGTAAGGGTGACTTTGTTGCTGACACCTTCTTCTTTACATATAAATCCTTCATGGGTACAGGACTGGATGATGTCAAGTTGCGTTTGGCTTCACATTTGTATAAGCATCAGCAGATGACGGAACTTGCAGAACTTTTGACTACTTTCCAAAGTGCAGACCCACGATATGCCATCTTAATGGGTTATACAAATATCAATATGGGTAAGGCTGAGTTTGCTTATCAGTTCTTTGATTATGCGTTGAAGACTGAGCCTGATAACCAGTGGGCACTGAAGGGAAAGGCAAGAGCAGCACTTGATGCAGAGGATTATAAGACAGCAGAAGAGGTGTATACCGAGTTGCTGAAATTAGAACCTGGTCATAAGAATTACACCATGAATCGTTGTGTTGCACTATTGAAGTTAGGTAGGACAAGCGAGGTGCGTGAAGAGTTGTTCCGTCTTGACTATCAATACCCAGAAGATATGAATGTGAAGCGTGTTCTCGCATGGGCGATGCTGTCGGATAATAGCCTTGATAAGGCTTCACAGTTGTATGACACTCTCCTTGCATCAACTCCAGCGCATGAAGATTATCTGAATGCAGGCTATTGTCAGTGGGCTATGGGCAATGTTCAACGTGCTGTTGAGCTGTTCCGAGAATGGATGGTAAAGAGTGGAAAGAGTAGGGAGCAATTATTGGAAGAGTTCCGTAGTGATGCAGATACATTGACAATGTATAGCATCTCGGAAATTGATTGCTTCTTAATGTTAAGCTTAGTAGGTTAATAGGAACTACCATTAAGTTTTTAAATGCTAAATAATTATACTGTTGTGGTATAGAAAAACCACAATGGAATTTATCAATTTATATAGATTAATAGGATAATGAATGAACAGATACACGAGAAACTGAAAGAGATTAAACAGTCTTTTCGCCTCTTGATGAATGGAGTTGCATCGCACTCTATGCGTCAAAAGGGTGTTACGTATAAGATAAATTGGGGAGTACCAGTCCCTGATTTGCAGAAGATGGCGACTGAGTATGGTAAGGATTATGAACTCGCTATTGAACTTTGGAAAGAGGATATTCGTGAGTGTCAGGTACTTGCTACGCTTATTATGCCAGCTGAGAAGATGGATGAAGACCTTGTGGAAGTATGGATGGAACGCCTTCGCACACAGGAAATGGCTGAGTTGTTGGCATTTAATCTTCTTCAGTATCTTGACTTTGCACCTGCTTTGGCATACAAGTGGATAGCTTCTAATCGTGATATGTATCAACTTTGTGGCTATCAACTTCTCGCTCGTTTGTTTGCTCGTGGTATGGAACCTAATGAGCGTGGTATTAATGAGTTCCTTGATCAGGCACACACAACGTTAGCAGGTGAGAGTCTACCATTGAGACATGCAGCATATAATTGTGTTCTAAGTTTCTGCGAATTAGGAGAAGACTTTGATGTTATAGCACAGAAAGCTCTTGCTGATCTTAATATCCTTTAGAGCAAAGTGATTGTTGGAAGCTAATCTTTTATTAAAAAGATAAGTGAAGATAGCTTTTCTCTAAGGCTCTACACTATTTTATAAGAAGAACTATCATAGTCTTTTTCTTTATACTTTATCAACGTATTGGTGCTTAGCACATGTGGTGTTGGTGCTTAACACCACATGTGCGGATAGTAAACACCATGTGTGTTATGGGTTAATATCACTGATATTTAAGGTAAAAGATTCTGTAATATGTTGTGGAGTTGAGAGTAGTATGATTGTTAGATAAGAATAATATTACACATAGAAAAAGCCGACACATCGTTTGATGTACCGGCTTTTCTTTTTTATCTATCTGCTGTTAATCGGTTTTTAACAGCGTCTGTTTTAATTTCTGGTCTTTTGTTTACTTGATAATTACTAATCAAGATTAATCTTCTTTGAAACAATCAATGTCTCTGCGATTACGGCTGCAACGATAGTAACAATACCAAATGTCAACATAATGTTATCCTTTCTTCTTTGTGCGGAACCCCTTTGGTTCTGCGGTTATTACTGTTTTTCTTTGTGAATTTGGTGCAAAGGTAGGAAATAATTTTTGATATAGCCAATCTTTTTCGTTGTGTTTGCTACGATATAGATGTATATTTGATGTAAATCAACGGTATTGATTATAATCAAAAAAAGTAACTGAAATAAGTTCAAAAAGACGTATAAATTTGTTATAATTACTTGGAAAATGTATCTTTGTATCCGATTAAGTATTTAAGATAACAATACGTTTATGGAAAGGTTAATTATTAAGAACCAGGAGTTTGACAGCAGTATGGATGCTCGTTTTCTCGAGATTCAGAACGCTCGTCGTCAGGCTTTGGCTGAGAAGGCTAAAAAGCACTAAAAGAAACTATTCGCTGCTGCTGCTTTTTGTAGCTTGGTGATGCGAATTAGGAAAGATAACGAAAACAAGATTAAAGTTAGAGAGCAAGAAAAGACCCAATCACTTTATGTTGATTGGGTCTTTTCTTATTGTGATTTACTTAATCACTTAATATGCTTGTAATGCTTGTTTAGAAGTCTACATCTTCTCCAACCTCATCGGCCTGCATCTCGAGTTCCTCTGGGTTGGTATCGAAAGTGGTACGATAGCTTTCTTCCGTGAGCTTATCCTCATCGAAATCCTCATCGTCCTCATCATCTCTATCTCTCTCATCTTCAGGCATTATTTCGTCCTCATCATCCAGATTCTTCAAGAGATCTTCGTCTTCCATCTCCTCAAGTGATGAAAGCTTTGTTGTGGTCACAGCTGAAATAGGCTTCTCTTTCGCAAAGATTGCTTCTGTCCATGAACCCTTAGAAATCTCAAGGACTTCGAAACCATCAGCCACCTTCTTTTCATAAAGACCGCCTGGTTTTTTCAAGCGAGCTGTTGGAAGGGTGGTTGTACTTATATCAAATCCACTCAAGATAATATCCTGTACACTCTGTGGAAGGCTTTCCCAGCCACCGCCAAAGTTGCGCTCAAGAACCTCAATTAGCTTCTGAGCTGATATATGATGGATATTTTCCCAAGTTAAATCAGTAATACGTTGGATTGGCTTTTTCTTTAAAGCCCACTTTACTGTGGTACCCTCATCAAGTCTAACTTGACCAACTTGGCAGCCACGTTCTTCGTATTTCTTGATAACTTCAGGCTTATCAACCTTAACTTCTTCTATGGTAAAGGCACTTTTGATTACATCAATATAATGACGCTCATTATCCCTTAAATCGGCGTCACGTTCTGCTTGTGCCCAAAGGCGGAAGACATCGTTTTCCTGAATGTCCCACACATTGCTTTTTGTTAGATTCTTTAATGATAGTGCTTGTCCTTGTCGCTTCATATTGTGTTTACTTTTTCATTTTGCTTTTAGGTATAACGTTGTGCAAGGTTGTACCCTCAGACCTGCTGCAAAAGTATATACTTAAACGTAAACTTCCAAACTTTTTTGCTGAAAAGTTATCCAAAAGTGAGAAATAAGTACAATTTGAAAAAGCTATTTGCCAAGGTAGGGTACACAGTTCTTGATTTCTATAGGTAAAGCCTTTACTTTACACTTGTCTGCAGTAATGGATAACTCCACTACACAAGCCCGTGAATTCATCGGTTTTCTTTGGTCAAAAATAAAGTTTCCAATACCATAGTAAATCGGTTTTCCTCGATACGTCTCTATTGTCTGAAGCGTATGACTATGGTGTCCAACAATGGCATCAGCTCCTGCGTCAATTAGTTTGCGTGCATTCTCACGCTGCTGTGGAGTCGCTCTGAAGTGGTGTTCCCATCCCCAATGTAGTATAAGGAGAATATAACAATTCTTATCTGTAGCGCGTAAGTGTTCAACACGCATGATAAGACTATCTATACTCTCCTGACTAACACAAGGTTTTTGAGGAAGATAAGGAAAGTTTTCTAATGGTAAGCGTAGGGATGAAACTACCCAAACATGGCGTGGACTTTGTAGAAATGAGTACTGGCTCTGCTGCTTCTTCCATATTTCTACCAGCTCCGATAGGTATCATTCCTGCTTTTTAATCTGTTCTTGTGTGTCTAAAAGTCCATTTCTTCCTTGGTCAATACTATGATTATTGGCTAAGTTGAGGTGAGTTATGCCATGACGACGTAGTGTAGGCAACCATTCTGGTTCCCCTCTAAAGATGAAACGTTTGAACACACGCTCTCTAATTTTAGTCACAGGGCACTCTAAATTGGCAATTACATAGTTGGAAGATTGGAACAACGAGTCGATACCAGATGAAAAAAGAGCATCAACTCCTGCCATGTCAATCTTCTGTCTTACCCCCCTGTCAAGTAGAAGATCACCTGTAATAACGATACGTAAGGTGTCGTCAGCTCTTTTTTGAGCCGACTTCTTTTGATGGATAAAAGTCAACTCCTATCCCATTGAAAGATAGTAGGATAGGAGTTAATAAGCATATAATAACTTTAACAGCCCGAACTATAGAATGTCTCTTCATCATCAGCACTCATTCCCTTTACAGGAGCTATAATCTCTTTCATCCATGATGGCGTTCCACCTGTTGGTGACTTCTTTAATTCCTCTTGCCATTCTTCGTCCGTCATGCGTGGGTCTGACATCAATCTTGTAAACTCACGGTAAGAGAAGACGGAGCCACGTGTAAGGTAAAGGGAGCCGTCTATCTCAACTACTACGTATATTTCGTAAGCAGGACCAACACCCTTCATAAAGTACACATGTCTTTCTATAGCCATTCTCACCTGCAGCAGTGAAAGACATCAGCAACAACTGCAACCTTCTTGTCGGTACTTACCACATCAGACCATCCCTGCAACATCTGATTGTCCTCGCTGACAAGCTCCAAAGAGATGTTCTCTACGGTCGAACCAATGATTTCAATCTGGTTGTATTCCTCATCAGTTATCTTTCCACCATTCAGTTCTTTTATACTGATATCACGGCAGAATTCAGCCATTTCCTTTATTCGTTCATATACAGCCTTTGCCTTTTCAGTCTGTAAATTGTAAGTGGTGAGAACTTTATCCATTTTTGTTACAAGTGCAATAGCTTTCTCCCAGAACTTCACGTTAGGCTCAACATAACCCTTTACGACAGGTGGTTCTGGACCTCCAGAGCCACACTCTGCCACCATAGGCTGCTTTGCATAGAGGATAGCATCATGCTTTAATTCAGCCCAAGAAGCAAGTGCTGTGTTCAAATTCTTCTTCTGCCACTGTGGTGTCTGCATGAAATAAGGAAGCGACTGTGCGGTGTCACCTAATGACTGGAGCGTGTACATCCATTGATTTGCTACACAAGCCTCCCAAGGAGTATTAGCAACTTTCTTACGAGCAGTGGTTAATGCCTTTGGAAAATCCTTCCATTTCTGTGCTTCTTTCAGCTCGTCCATGAGAATACGTTCGGCACCTGGCAATCCCATGACAGCCATCCAGTCGAGTCCCTTTGGACATGGGCGGAGAGAGATAGGGCTATCTTGATCCGTAGTAGCTATCAATGCCTCTGCATCAGGTTGATAACGCTGTGGCATAATATCTACAACATATTTGGTTCCATGTGTTTTCTTCAACTCGATACGTGTCTGTTTCTTTGCTATTGCTTCAATGTTTGCTGTCAGTTTACCCATGTCTTTATTTGAAGATAATAGCTTTTCTATAGGTAAGTTCATCTTCTTAACAAGTTCTGCAACCTGTATGAGGGTAACATTATCAGGTGTTCCCATAAGATAAGTGATTGGTTCACTTACCTTGTCGTATATGGTTTTAAGTTTTGGTTGTTGGTTGAAGATATTGGCAATAAGTGCAATCTGCTTCATCTTAGCAGGTTTGTTCGTGCCGAAATGGGCTGTTTGTAACCACATCATACCACGGAAGTAACGACTACAAACCTTAGAACGGGTATAGTGACCACGTGGACGGAAGAGCGAATAAGCAAACATTCCTGTCTGAGAGTCATATTCAAGCATCTCAGAATATCCATTTTCAGCCTTGAAAGACTTAGTAATTTCTTCCATTACCATCTTCTTGTATGCTTCTGGGGCATTCAGTGTAGCTATTGATTTTGGTGCTTTATCATGACTAAAGAGCCAAGATGCGACGGCAAACCATGCCTGACCATATTCCGCTGCAGCCTTTATTTCTGCATTTTGACTGCTTGTAAGTGTCTTCATCTCTGCTCCCATTTTGGAAGAGAAGACAATCATTAGGGAATCCAAATGCTTTTCCTCCACATCGCGCAATACACAATCAAAATAGAGATGGAACAGTTGTAGGTAGAGGTCAGTGGTTACGAAGCTTGGAAAATCAGCATAGTCGTTCTTCTCATATACGTGGAAAAGCTGATTATGTTCGGCAGGAACGATAGCAAAACCATTCTGTCCCAACATGCTATATAGCTTTGGGTCGAACTCTTTCAGCTGGAACGGGTTGATAAGATTCTTCATATTCACCACGTCCTTACTGTTCGCTGGTTTAAAGTTCAGCTTTCGTAATTCAGCTTCTCGTGCACGGATGCGCTCTGTAAAGGCAAGTTGTTCTTCGTATAACGTGGTGAGAACTTCTTACCAGGGGTCTCTTCTTTTTCATAGACATCCCAAAGTGCATCGTTATACCATGTTGTTGTATTGTATAATGCACGTAAGGTTGCATCCTTGAAAGGGTATCCCTGCCTTGCAGCAAAGGCGTTTCTGATTGCACGTAGTTCTACAAGATTGAGTTTAGAGATATCCATCTGCGTATCAATCTTACCCTTCAGTTTTTCAATATTTGACTTTTTCCCAGCACCAGGAAGAATAAGAGGAGTCTTCTTTTCCTCTGTACGTTCAATATAGGCATCACCTCTGCTGCCATCTGTCTTTTCACTTTGTGCCCATGCAGTAGGTGAGAACAACAAAATCAGGAATGCAATAGCTACTGTTCTGAATGCGTTCTTTTGCATTAGCTTGTAATAGGGAATTGTGGTTCATCTTGTTTTATTTTTAATAGTTATGTTTTTATATTTATTCGCTTGCAATAAATCGTTTTAACGGCTTCTTCGTGGCTAACAGCTTCAGTTAAAAAGCGTACGAAAGAAAGTCCGAAGTCGTCCCAAACATAGTCTGCAACAACGTATTTATTATCGATGGTTGCTTGTAATGTACGTACGTATGGTTCTATAAAACGAAAATCGCATAGTATTCCACCCATTCGCGACCCCATCCACATGGGGCGTATTTTGTCATTTATCTGCTTAAAAATGAAGAGTCTACGTGCAGGCTGTGGGTAGAAGCGAGTCGGTTTGATAACGCCCAACGATTGCTTCGTCCTTTCCATCTCCATTAACATCTCCTGTCACCAGCTGATAAACAGGGTAGGGAAGTTTCCATTTTGCAATTGCTTTTCTGGTTTTCCACCAGTTTTTGTGTCCTTTTTGCCCGTATTCACTTGCACCTTAGGGTATAGGCACAGCCATGAAAGCGAATCGTTGACACGTTCTAATTCAAAGGTCAAGGGCTGTTGTGCCATAGCTTTTTCCTATAAGGAGGATGAAAAGCAGTAGACAGCCAAACCGCTTGTATCTATTCTTAAACATATATGGTTACAAATTTAGGTACTTTCACGGATAAAACAAAATATTTCAAATAAAAAATCCTGATTTCACCGACGTGAAATCAGGACTGGCTGAGTGTCTTCGATATCCCAGCGATATGCTGTGTAGGACTCGTGACAATTTTGTTATCCTTCACCTTAAAAAACTAACCTATGTATTTCAATCTCTTACTTGCGTGAATTATCCCTGCGTGGTTAACGCAAATAAATAGCTATGTATATTTTGGTGTCCTTAGTAAAATAGTTTTTTTATAACCTCTTTTCATCTCATACAAGTCAAATTAAATCTCAACTTGGCTTGTGAATATTTATAGAGGATTTATTTCTTTTTGTTTTAACAATCTGTGTATGATGTTGTTGTCATCCTCTAATTTTATATATGCAAAGATAGGATATAATATTCAAACAAGCAAATTTTTTATTTAGATTGCTCGCGCTTTAACATAAAAATTAACTATAATGACCTTTTAAACCTGCTTTTTTCGCTTAGTTTTCTACTGTTTTTATTTTATTTGTATCTAAAAACGCTTTTTTTCTCGATTTTTATTTTTTTGCTTTTTAATTTCTTTGAACAAGATGCTAACGATGTTTTTTTTTGTATGTCATTGAAATCTATATTTTTACTTTTTATGAGAATTATGTATTTCATTAAATGTAATAAATTTTCTAACTATTGAAAAGTAATATGTGCCCTTTAGGCTTCGAAAAGACGCCCAATTGGCTTGCAAAAGATGCTCTTTTGAGGTCTAACTAACGCCCTTTTGAAGTCCAATTAGGCATCTTTTACTTTACGGTCTTGTAATTGTTTGATAGTCTTTCTGGTTACAGTAGTAGTTGAAAATACTGATTTAGGCTGTTATTAAGTCTCTTTTTCTCCTTGTTTTTGTAATAAAATTTCTTCATACTCTTATGTACTCGAATGAGGCTGTTATTATTTTATTTATCTTATTTGTCTTCTGTCACTTTCAGAGGGGTTAGTTAAGTATTAAGGCTTGTAAGTCGATAAAAGTATTATAAAAGTTTCTTTTGGGGTATATTTAAGTAGAAAAACGTTACCGAGAAAGGGGTCTTATCTCCTTAGAATTATGTATCTTTGCAGGGATGAAATTCGCAATTATTGCAGCTGGCGATGGTTCACGACTGGCTCAAGAAGGTGTCACCGAACCCAAACCATTGGTGAAGGTAAGGGGAGAACGGCTCATAGACAGATTAATAAGGATTTTCATGGAAAATAATGCCACGGAGATTGTTGTTATCTGTAATGAGCAGATGTTTGATGTGGCAAATCATTTGAAGATGATACAAGCCAAAGGTTTGAATGGTTTGCCCATCCCGTTGCGTTTTGTCGTAAAGTCAACGCCGAGTTCAATGCATAGTTTTCTATGAATTGCGCGACTTTCTTCGTGATGAGCCTTTTATCCTAACAACTGTTGATACTCTCTTTGATGAAAGTGAATTTCACGATTACGTCTTATCCTTTCAAGATAAGATAGCACATGGGACAGCCGCTTTGATGGGTGTTACAGATTATATTGATGATGAAAAACCACTTTATGTTGGTGTTGACAATGTCATGCGGATTAATGGCTATTACGATAATGCACAAGTAGATTCTCGTTTTATTTCTGCAGGTATATATGGGTTGACAGCTTCTTCGCTTGATATTCTTGAATCGTGTATAGAAAAAGGTGAGAGGCAGGATGCGTAATTTTCAGCGTGCTCTGGTTGCAGCAGGTTTGCGTATGGAAGCTTATCCACTGACAAAGGTGTTTGATATCGACCATATAGAAGATATAAGGAAGGCTGATGAAGGGGTAAAGAACTTATCTCCTTATTATAAAGGGAAAACCTTATTGATACAACGTGCATTATGCTATTCACCTAACTCTGAGGAGAAAGACTTAGCTGTATTGCAAGAGGTCAGTAGTCTGTTAGAGGATGCCACGATAATAAGTGAAGATGATTTTGTCAATCGTTTTAGTACTTATAATCAGTCTGTTTCATCTGAATCAGTAGATTCTGCAAATGTCTATTGCCAAATTATTTCTATGGCTCGAAGCACAAAGGCTTTAGAGTGTCTTGAGCAATTGGAGCAGAGTGGCATACAAGTTTTTAACCCATCGGCTGGTGTTTGGGCTTGTCAAAGGAGTAATATAGATAAGGTGATGCGTAAAACCATCTCCCATTTCCACCTGATGAAGGTAATGATGGTTATTGGGTAAAGCGTGCTGATGCATCGGCACAAAGTAAAGAAGATGTCTGTTTCTGTCAAGATTGGATAGAAGTTGAAAATGTGAAATCTGCTTTTATGCAGCGTGGTATCATAAACATCGTGGTACAAGCACATGTGAAAGGTGACGTTGTGAAGTTCTATGGTGTTGAAGATACTGGTTTTTTCCGTTATTATTATTCTGGTGATGATACAGAAACAAAGTTTGGTGATGAAGAAAGGAATGGTAAACCACAATATTATCCATTTTCATCTTCTAACTTGCAAGCTGATGCGGAGAAGTTAGCTTGTTTATTACAGACGCCTATTTATGGTGGTGATGCGATAGTAAGGGAAGACGGCAGTTATGTTATCATTGATTTTAATGACTTCCCCAGTTTCTCAAGATGTAGGGAAGAAGCGGCAAAAGCTATCGTTGGACGGATGAAACAGAAGGTTGAGGCTTCTCGTAAAACCTCCTTAAACGAGAAGTGTAAAGACGATATGAATAGTCGTAGTTGATTGATAGTCAATTATTCCTCAACTCGAATTGTTTATAAATAATCAGAATACAATGACAAAAGAAGAACAAAATAATAGAGTAACTGCTCAGCAAACAAAGGACAATGCTCATTTTGCAGCTCAGCCCTCTTCGCCTTATTTGGGAGAAGGACAAGATGGTAAGATGGGATTTTTTAGTCTTCTTCGTGCCTCTTTCAAGTCTATGGATACGGAAGAATGGCTTGATATTTATTTTACTCGGCCTATCGGTTTAGCATTTGCCTTGTTCTGGCATCGCTTGGGTGTTACGCCTAATACTATCACCATCCTTTCTATCTTCCTTGGAATTGGTGCGGGTGTAATGTTTTATTTTACAGATACCTTGCATAATATCATCGGAATTATTCTCTTGATGTTAGCAAACTTTTGTGATTCAACAGACGGACAGTTGGCACGGCTTACTCGTCAACAGTCTATGAAAGGTCGCTGTTTAGATGGTTTTGCAGGCGATGTGTGGTTTTTCTCAATCTATCTTGCTATTGTCTTACGACTGTGGTATCAGCCAATGCCTGGCACATCAGAGGTATGGGGCTTTTGGGGATTAGGTTTGGCAGCAGTTGCAAGTTTGCTATGTCACTCCCCACAAAGTTCGTTAAGTGACTATTATCGACAGATTCATCTTTATTTCTTGAAGGGTAAAGAAGGTTCAGAACTTGACTCATACGAACGTGAACATGCTATTGTTGAAGGTTTGAAGGGAAAGAAGGGTGTCTTTTGGGATCGTGCATTTCATAGTAATTATCAACGTTATTGTAGAAGTCAGGAGCGTAGAACTCCTGCTTTTCAGAAGTTTCATGCAGCATTGATAGAGAAGTATGGAGGAATAGATAAGGTGCCACAGGAACTCAAAGACTGCTTCTTAGCTGGTAGCAGACCGCTGATGCCTTTTACAAATTTTCTTTCGTTCAATAGTCGTGCTATTCTTATCTACGTTACTTGTTTGTTGAATTGTCCGTGGATATATTTTGTGTTTGAGATTAGTTTATATAGTTTGTTGTACATCTATATGCACAAACGGCACGAAGATTTATGTAAAAGTCTCATGCCAAAGGAGTAAATAATATGTTTCTTAGACTATAATTAGGGTTGAATATATGTTGAAGAAATACTTTTAATGCTTATCTTTTAGTGTTGAATAACAGTCTATTATAATCTATTATAGCTTAAACCATTTTAGAATGAACAAAGAGTTAGACGATATATCTTTAAAAGCAGAAACAATACACGCTTCTCAGTGTAGTGAGGAGGGAAGGTTAACTCTTCTCTTTGACTTTGGAGGCACACTTGATACTGCAGGTTGTCATTGGGGCAAGTTTCTTTGGTATGCATACAAAAGGAATGAAATTCCTGTGACCGAAGAGCAGTTTCGTGAAGCCTATGTACATGCAGAGCGTACCTTAGGGAAGCTGCCTATTATACAGGCACATGACACATTCTTCTCGATGTTAACGAATAAGTTAAATATAGAGTTTGAATACTTACTTAGTTGTGGCTGGTTAGCGGCAGATAAGGTTGAGGCTGAACAGATGCAAAGAATTCTGTTGAATGATATTTATGAGAAGGTAAAAACCAATATATCAGAGAGTAGGCGAGTCCTATCTGAGTTAAAGAAGAACCATAGGTTAGGCTTGGTAACAAACTTCTATGGAAATATGTTGGTTGTTCTTGAGGAGTTTGATTTATCTTCTTATTTTGAAACAGTAACAGAAAGTGCTGTTGTAGGTGTTCGAAAACCTGATTCACAGATATTTAATTTAGCTGTGAAATCTTTGGATGAGAAGGCTGAGAACGTTGTTGTGATTGGTGACAGCTACACAAAAGATATACTTCCAGCTCATGAAATGGGTTGTCATACAATTTGGTTAAAAGGTGAAGGGTGGACATCGGAAGAGCCAACAACGTGTGTGGCAGATTATGTTATTAAGAATTTAGTTGAACTACAACCTATATTAAGACAATATACGCCGCTTTAATGCGTTAATTAAATATTGCAGTAATAAACATGAAGCAAACAAACGTAAAGCCTGCAGAAGGCAGATTAGGAATAATGGTCGTTGGTTGCGGCGCTGTTGCTACGACCTTCATGACTGGAGTGTTAATGACACGCAAGGGTCTTACGAAGCCTATCGGCTCTATGACTCAATATGATAAAATCCGTGTAGGACGCGGAGCAGATAAGAAATATCTTCATTACAAAGATATTGTTCCATTGGCAAACTTAGACGATATCGTCTTTGGTACATGGGATGTGTATCCTCAGAATGCTTATCAGGCTGCAGTATATGCTGAAGTGTTGAAGGCAAAGGATATCGAACCTGTACGTGAGGAACTGATGGCTATCAAGCCTCTGAAAGCTGCTTTCGATAGAAACTATGCTAAGCGACTGGATGGTGACAATGTTAAAGACTGTAAGACACGCTGGGATATGGTGTTGGAATTGCAGAAAGACATTCAGAACTTTAAGAAAGAGCATGGCTGTGAACGTGTAGTTGTTATCTGGGCAGCTTCTACCGAGATTTATGTACCATACGACGAGGCATATCATAAGACACTTGAGCAATTGGAATCGGCTATGAAGTCAGATGACAAAGAGCATATTGCTCCGTCTATGTGTTATGCATACGCGGCATTGACAGAAAGTTGTCCGTTTATTATGGGTGCTCCTAATACAACGGTTGATATACCTGCTATGTGGGAGTTGGCTGAGAAAACACGTATGCCTATTGCAGGTAAGGACTTTAAGACTGGTCAGACATTGGTTAAGTCGGGCTTTGCTCCTATCATTAAGACACGTAACCTTGGGCTTGCTGGTTGGTTTTCAACGAATATCTTGGGCAACCGTGACGGCTTGGTTCTTGATGAACCAGCTAATTTTCACACAAAGGAAGTAAGTAAGTTGTCAACACTTGAAACAATTTGTAGAGCTGATGAACAGCCCGATCTTTATGGTAATATCTATCATAAAGTGCGTATCAATTATTATCCACCTCGTAATGACGACAAGGAGGGATGGGACAATATTGATATCTTTGGCTGGATGGGTTACCCAATGCAGATAAAGATTAATTTCCTTTGCCGTGACTCAATCCTTGCCGCACCATTACTTCTTGATCTTACATTGCTTTCAGACCTTGCTGCAAGGGCTGGTCGTTATGGTATTCAGCGTTTCTTGAGTATCTTCCTCAAGAGTCCAATGCACGATTTTACCCGTGGTGAGGAAGCTGTCAATAATCTCTTTGAACAGTATACAATGCTGAAGAATGCTATCCGAGAAATGGGTGGATATGATGCAGATGAAGAACTTGATTAGTAATCTTCTCTATCCTTTGAGAAGTTCTTCTAATTCCTTTATGGGATTAGAAAATATTTGGGTGCAGAATAGCTATAGTGAGCTGTTCTGCATTGTCCTAAACTAAAATAAGATATGAATAGATTATTGAGCCAAAATAAATACACGCATAAATGTTTTGTCTTTGATAAGACAAGAGAAGGACTACGAATGATAAAGGGTAGAGTAATAATTTCTCTCCTCTTTTTGTTCGTTTCATTTGCGGCACAAGCATATACATTTAAGCCTTTGTATTTTAATTCAAAGCCTTATGTTATGCATATTGACTCTTTATTGTTAGGTAAGGATTCGTTATTGTCAGCAACAGACTCAATGGTCATTGCGACTGATTCACTGCTGCAAATGATGGATTCTTTAGCTAAGATAGCAGCTAAGCCAGCAGTGATAGATAGTACTTTGCTTCAATGTTACGTGGTTGACTGGCAGACGGGAGATAGTATTCCTTATGCGAATGCTGTCTATCGTAATCTGAAGTTAGGTGCTTCAAGTGATGCGAATGGTCATTTCTCCATAGCACGAAAGGTGGGTGAACAACTCACTATCACAGCAATAGGTTACAAACCACGTCATATTAAGATTACTGCTCATACTGCAAGAGAGTTGAAGGTGACACTTATCGCTGACTCTAAGCAGCTGCAGGGTATTGTAGTGAAGGCTAAACGTCGTCATAAGTATTCGCGTAAGGATAACCCAGCAGTAGAGTTGATGAGGCGAGTTATTGCTGCGAAAAAGCAAACTCACTTAGAAAATCATGATTACTATCAGTATGATAAGTATCAGAAGGTGACAATGGCTATTAATAACCTTACACCTGATGAACTTGAAGGCTCTATGTTTAAGAAGGCTCCTTGGCTTCTTGATCAAGTAGAGACTTGTCCTTATAATAATAAACTTATTCTTCCAATCTCTGTAGATGAGACGCTTACACAGCATCTTTATCGTAAGAGTCCACGTGATGAGAAAGATATTGTGTTAGGGCAGTCTACTAAGGGTATTTCAAAACTTATACAGACGGGTGAGGCTTTGAATACAATTGTGAAGGATCTCTTTAAGGATATCAATCTTTATGATGACCATATTGACCTGCTTCAGAAGCGTTTCCCCTTCTCCAATTGGCTCTACTGCTATTTCATTCTATCATTTCTATATTGACGATACAGTCTATGTAAATCAGGACCAGTGTATTCGTTTGCAGTTTATGCCAGCTAACCAGCAGGACTTTGGATTCCGTGGTGAGTTATATGTATTGAATGATAGTTCGCTTCATGTGAAGAAGTGTGATATGCAGTTGCCAGCTAATACAGGTGTTAACTTTGTTGATGCAATGAAGTTTCAGCAGGAATTCACGAAGTTAAGCAATGGAGAGTGGGCTTTGACAACAGACAACATGATTGCTGAGTTAAAGCTAACAGACCTCTTACAACGTGCTATTGTCATTCGTACGACTGGTATGACAAACTATGCCTTTGCTCCTATTGAGGATAAACAGTTTAAGGGTAAAGCAAAGATTATATACGATACCAATGCTAAGATGCGTGATAATGAGTTTTGGGCAGCACACAGAACAACGCAACTGACGAAGAGTGAGGCTGGGATGGACTCGTTTATCAAGCGAATGGCAAGTACTAAGCATTTCAAATGGGTGATTTTTGCATCCAAGGCATTGATAGAGAACTTTATTGAAACAGGTTCTGAAGATAAGCCAAGTAAGTTTGATATCGGCCCTGTTAATACTTTCATCTCAAAGAACTTTATTGATGGTATTCGCTTGCGTGCCTCTGCTCGTACGACAGCTAAGCTTAATCCTCATTGGTTCTTTGAGGGTTACTATGCTTATGGTACGAAGTCACGACGCAGTTATTACGATGCTAAGGTTACTTATTCATTCAATAAGCCAGAGTATCAGCCAATTGAATTCCCTGTACGTACTATTTCTTTCGAATCAACAAGTGACGTAGAGTCTCCATCAGATAAGTATCTGAAGCACAATAAGGATAATATCTTTATGACTTTCCGCCCAGTGAAGGTTGAGCAGATGTATTTTGTTAATCGTCAGAAGATAAACTTTAATTGGGAGACTGATTATGGTTTGGCTACAAGCTTGGAACTTCGAACAGAGAGTAACAGGCCAACAGGTAAACTTGTATATGAGAAGATGGATGGTACGCTGGTAGACAAACTGCGTGTGAGCGAGGTTAGTCCTTGGTTTTCAATTATCGTCCTGGACAGTCTTATGTGAACTCAAAGCAAAAGCGTATGACTGTAAATCTCGATGCGCCAGAGTTCAACGTTACGCATACAATGGGTATTAAGCATTTCTTAGGGGGTGACTTTAATAGTAATCTTACTGAGGTTTCTATTTATAAAGCGTTTCTGGTTAGGTAGCTGGGGCCACATTGATACACGTGTACAAGGTGGTGCACAATGGAATAAGGTACCATTCCAATTCCTTATCACTCCTCCTGTGAACACGTCTTATTTTGAACATCAAGGAACGTTCAACCTTATGAAAGGACTTGAATTCCTTAATGACCGATATGCACAGTTTAATCTTGCATGGGACTTAGAAGGTAAGATTTTCAACCGTCTTCCACTCGTTAAGAAACTGAAGTGGCGTGAGTATGTTGCCTTTAAAAGGGAATGTGGGGACACTTAACAGATAAGAACAACCCATACTTACCACAGAATGTCAATGATACAGAATTGTATAAGTTCCCTGTCGATACACGTGTTATGACACGCGATCCTTACATGGAGTTTGTTGTCGGGGTACATAATATCTTTAAGTGTTTGGAGGTTGATTACGTTCGTCGACTTACTTATACGAATGCCCCAGGAATATCAAAGAATGGTATCAGATTTGGTTTTAATCTGGTCTTCTAATCCCTATGGGGAAATCTAATCATCGTTAGATATGATAAAGGATATTATCTTAGTCGGTATTGGAAGTTTTGTTGGTGGCAGTCTTCGAATGGTTATTTCGAAATATGTTCAGTTGGCAATAGCTGGTTCATTTCCTTTGGGAACAATGGTCGTCAACGTACTTGGATGTTTCCTTATAGGTGTTTTTTCCTCATTATCCAGTGACAATGGAGGAGTTAGTCCAGCTGTTCGCCTTATGCTTACTACTGGTTTTTGTGGAGGTTTTACAACCTTCTCTACTTTCATGAATGAGCATGCAACGTTATTAAAGGGAGGGGATGGTTTTATGATTTCTTCCCTTTATATCATTGCCTCCCTTGCATTAGGTTTTATCGCTTTATTAGCTGGTCGCCACCTTGTTATGTCTATTCACTAATTCTACCATTATCCTTATTTCTTTTATTTGATAATTAAGTTAGAAGAAACTTATATTTAGAGAATTATACTCATGATGCTATTTCATAAAATGAGTCTTGCAGACAAATATGATCATATTGTCAAGACGTTAAAACGTTTTCCTTTCACCTTTTGTTATATTATTATAGCAACAGTATATTTATGGATATTCAGTCATAATCGACAGAACTTGGAGTCAGGAATAGAGTTTTTCATGATCTTTTGGCCTTTGTCAGGAACTGTTTTCTCTTATGTTGTTCACTTATATTCAGAGAATAAATCCAGAGGGAAAAGCTTGATAATAAATATTTTATCAAATATTCTTTGGACGACTATCTGTGTTTTCTTCTCGCATAATTTTCCCTTGAATAATTCTTTTAAGGCATCTTGTGTTGCTTGTTGTGTTGCTATTGTATTGGCTCTTTGGGTTATTCCTTTTGTTGGACAGAAAGATGATAGACCTGCAATCAATTTTGTTTTAGGTTTTGTTAAGCATATCTTTTTGTCTCTTATTGTATCATTAATTTTGTTTTTAGGTCTGGAGTTATTGATACAGTCATTTATTTTTCTGTTCGATTTTCATGTTGAGGAAACGCAAGTACTCTATCTCCTTATCTTCTGTTTCTTCTTCTTAGCACCTTCGTTAGTTGTGCTTCAAACCCCTTCAGGAGAAGATAAATATGCTGTTCGTAATTGGACGGAGAATAAGTTTATGAATGGTGTCATACATTTCTTGGTGATACCACTTCATTTGGTCTACCTTTTAACTTTGTATCTTTATGTTATTAAGATTGTGCTAACGTGGACGTTGCCTAATGGTTGGGTCAGTTGGTTGGTAACTGCACTGATGTTCCTGACAATCGTCATTGTCTATCTGCTTTATCCTGTCAATTTCCAAGCAGCGAAGAAGCGCTTCGATCAACTTGTTTTACGCTATCTTCCTATAGTCGTATTACCCTTATTGTTTTTGATGTCTATTGGTATTATCCGTCGTTTTAACGATTATGGAATATCTGTATTACGTATATATTTACTTGCCTTTCAACCTTTGGTGTTATGCTGTTTGCATTGGGCTTTACGTGGTAAAGTCTAAGCGTTTGTCATGGATAGTAGGTTCGTTTACAGTTTTGATGCTGACACTCACGGTATTGCCTTATAATGTCTTTACTTTTACACGTAATAAGTTGCAAAGTGATATAAAGCAGATCGCTGTGGAAAATGGCGTAACAAACTTTCCAATGGATAGTACTACGTATAAAAAACTGGTAAAGAGTTTAGGGGAAAATAGAGGCCAACAGGTTTCCGATAAGCTATACTATTTATCAAGTACTTATGATACATTGGGTACAGATGGGATAGTTGATAGAAATGGAGTTTATATGTATGATATCTTATATAGTTCAGATGATGTTGAAGAAGTAAACCACTCGGTAAATATTTCTTGTGAATATTCAGCTTTTGCTTGCACAATTCCTAAAGGATATACTTCTTACAGAATAGTAGGACATGATTATTCTTCAGAAGGTTTTTTTCGTTTGAAACAAAGAATGATACTATGTTTATAACGATAGACTATATGCTGAACAATAAGAAAGGGTAGAGGATCTTATTTCTATTCCAGTTAATACATTAAAGAGATGGACAAAGCAGATCAAAGTCAGTTCACCAACATTCTATGGTAAGAGTATCTGCTTTTACATGACTAATCTTGAGTTGTGATCTGAATGAGAATAATGTAGATTTACGAGGAATACTGTTTATAAAGTAATGTTCTATTTTTAGAGAATATTTCTTCATTATTTCCTTTATTTTCAGTATCTTTGCACTCTGTAGAAATATTAATAATTAAACAATTCAATAGTATATGAAAGCATTTGTATTCCCTGGACAGGGATCTCAGTTTGTTGGTATGGGTAAGGATCTCTATGACAACAACCCATTAGCAAAAGAACTTTTCGATAAGGCTGACGAGATTCTTGGCTTCAAGATAACCGAGATTATGTTTGCTGGTACAGACGAGCAGTTGAAGGAGACTAAGGTTACTCAGCCTGCAGTATTCCTCCACAGTGTTATTTCTGCTCTTTGTTTAGGCGATGAGTTCAAGCCAGATATGGTTGCAGGTCACTCTTTGGGTGAGTTCTCTGCACTTGTAGCAGCTGGTGCACTGAGTTTCGAAGACGGTTTGAAGCTTGTTGCAGCTCGTGCTAATGCTATGCAGAAGGCTTGTGAGCAGAATCCGGGTACTATGGCAGCAATCATCGGTTTGACTGATGAGAAGGTTGAGGAAATCTGCGCATCTGTTTCAAAGGATGGTAAGGTTTGCGTTGCTGCTAACTTTAACTGCCCAGGTCAGTTGGTTATCTCTGGTTCAACAGAGGGTATCAATGAGGCTTGCGAGTTGATGAAGGCGGCTGGTGCTAAGCGTGCATTGCCTTTGAAGGTAGGTGGTGCTTTCCACTCTCCATTGATGCAGCCAGCTAAGGATGAGTTGCAGGCAGCTATTGAGGCAACTACATTCAATGCACCAAAGTGTCCAGTTTATCAAAACGTAGATGCATTGCCACACACAGATCCAGCTGAGATTCAGAAGAACCTCATCGCTCAGCTTACATCAAGCGTACGTTGGACAAAGAGCGCACAGAATATGATTGCTGATGGTGCTACAGAGTTCGTTGAGTGCGGACCTGGTGCTGCTTTGCAGGGTATGCTCGGTCGTATCGACAAGACTGTTAATGCACACGGTGTATAAGGCTTACTTTATTATTAAGTGACTGATTCCCTCTTCCGTCCTCTTTCTCAAAAGTGAGGGGACGAAGGAGGGACTTTCTTTTTATTTTGTTTATGAAAACTAAATTAGTTATCTACCAAGTCTTCACCCGTACTTTCGGTAATAAGAATCTTACAAAGAAGGAGAATGGTACCTTAGTAGAGAACGGAGCAGGAAAGATGAATGACTTCGACAAGGATGTGCTACGTCGTATCCATGACCTCGGTGTCACTCATCTTTGGTATACAGGAGTTATTCGTCATGCAACGTGTACTGATTATTCATCCTTTGGTATTCCAACGCAGAACCCTCGTGTTGTAAAGGGACGTGCTGGTTCGCCTTATGCTATTACCGATTATTATGATATCGACCCAGATATTGCGGTAGATGTAGATGCACGTATGGCAGAGTTTGAGGCTCTTGTTGCCCGCACTCATGCTGAAGGTATGAAGATTATCATTGACTTTGTACCTAATCATGTTGCTCGCCAATATAAGAGCATTGCTAAACCAAAGGGTGTTGAAGATCTTGGAGAAGGTGATGATACAGGAAAGCACTTTGACCCTCAGAACAATTTCTATTACTGTCCAGGCGAAGAACTTGACCTCTCTGGAGTTGTTGAGAATACATACGCTCATGACGCTGAGGCTTTTCATGAGTTCCCTGCCAAGTGTACAGGTAACGATCGCTTCGATTCTCATCCACAGCAGAATGACTGGTATGAAACCATTAAGCTAAACTATGGTGTAGACTATTGTGATGCAGGCGGTAGAAGCTACCACTTTCATCCTCTCCCTTCTACATGGAAGAAGATGACTGATATTCTTCTTTTCTGGGCAGCAAAGGGCGTTGATGGCTTTCGCTGTGACATGGCTGAGATGGTTCCACATGAGTTTTGGGCATACGCAACACAGCAGGTTAAGGAGCGTTATCCTGAGATGATCTTCATTGGTGAGGTTTATGATCCTAATCAATATCGTATGTATGTAGAGTCAGGTTTCGACTATCTCTATGACAAGGTGGGAATGTACGACTGTGTTCGTGGTGTGATGTGCGACGAGCGTCCTGCTTCTTCTATCACCCATGAGTGGCAGAAGGTTGACGATATTCGTGATCACATGCTCTATTTCCTTGAGAATCATGATGAGCAGCGCATTGCTTCTGATTTCTTTGCGGGTAATCCTTGGAAGGGAGTTCCTGGTATGATTGTGTCTGCTCTGCTTCAACAGAATCCCGTTATGGTATATGCTGGACAGGAATTTGGCGAAAGAGGAATGGACAAGGAAGGATTCTCTGGACAAGATGGTCGCTCAACAATCTTTGATTATTGGACGAGTGATGCTATCTATAAAGGCTTTTTCAATCGTGATGCTTTGACTACAGATGAGAAGAAACTCTCACTGGTCTATCAAGGACTTCTCCGTTTCTGTAATCGTGAGAAAGCTGTGCGTGAAGGATTGACCTTCGATTTAATGTATGTCAACCAGCAGAGCCACCAGTTTAATCCTCATAAACAGTTTGCTTTCTTACGTAAGGCAGACGATGAAGTGTTATTGGTTGTTTCTAACTTCGATCAAGAACGGGTACAAATCAGTGTGACTATTTCTGCTCATGCATTCGACTTCCTCGGTATTCCAGAGCAGGAGGTTGAGATGACCGACTTACTTTCAGGCTTTACAAAGCTTGTAGACTTGAAGCGTGATGGTCAGGTTGCATTAGATGTTGAGGCAAACTATGGTAGAATTTATAAGTTTAATATAAAAAAGTAGGCTGTGGATTACGTATTGAATTCGCATAACAAAGAGGAGTTTCCTCCTGCTCATACGGCTGAACATCTGCTGAATCAGGTGATGATTCGTATGTTTGGCACAGAGCGCAGCAACAATGCTCACATCGAACGGAAGAAGAGCAAGATGACTTTCATCCTTGATCATAAGCCTGATCGTAAAGAGGAAAAGGCGATAGAGGATGAGATGAATCGTTTGATTGCTGAAGACTTGCCCGTAACTTTTGAAATGGTCGACCGCAATAATATCCCCGAAGGTGTCACTGTTGACAGACTACCAGAAGATGCTTCAGAGATGTTGCGTCTGGTTCGTATTGGTGATTTTGACGTTTGTCTTTGTATTGGCAAGCACGTTCGTTCAACAGCTCAGATTGGTCGTTTTGAAATGTTAGGGACTAATTGGGACGAGCAAAAGCACACTTTCCGCATTCGCTTTAAGGTAATTTCTGCTTAATTCATTTCTCTATCAATAAAAACAACGCCCTCACTTGTCTGAATGATGACAAGTGAGGGTGTTTTGTAGTTAGTGAAAATACTTAACATTTTTCAGTCCTTTAATCCTCTTAATGGTGCTTAAAAACACAGTTTTACGTTCCTTTGTAACTCTTTTGTTATTAGATAGTTACAAAGCTGGTTTGTTAAAGGTGCTTAGTTAGGCTTCAAAAGGGCGTTAGTAAGACCTCAAAAGGGCATCTTTAAGAAGCCAATTAGGCGTTAATTCGAATACAATTAGGCCTCAATAAAAATAGAGTAGGAGAAAAATATTGACAAATTAGCTGTTTGTTAGGTTTGATGTCTATGCCTTTATGAAAAATAAAAGTTGAGCTAAAAAGAAATCCGCCACCTTGTATATTATAGGTAGCGGATTACTAATGTTGTAAACCTTGGCGTAATGGACATTTGGTAGGCTGAAAACCTCTCGGAATTCTTTTATTTACTACCTTTGCAGCATTTGAAAATCTATGAATAAAAAAACTGTATCTTCTGTAATAGCTCAAATGTTAAAAAGAATGGGCATCGACGTTCTGTTCAGATGTATTCCTGCAAGGATTGTGGTAGACAATTTCAAGGTGGTCTGCGTATAAATAATATTTCTCTATGGAACGACTATCTGACGGCAAATCGAACGATATCTGATCTATCCACTCTTTATAAATGTTCAGAACGAACCATACGACGTAGGTTGAGCTTAGTAGTAGATAGCTTTACTGCTACTTACCCCAAATCTGCAGTAATAATATTGGATACAACATACTTTTCCAGGACATTTGGTGTGATGCTGTTTCAGGATGCTTCATCAGGCAAAATACTCTATCGCAAGTTTGTCAAAAACGAAACTAACAGAGATTATCTTGATGGACTTCAGTATATTGCGGAGCGTGGAACTATGATAAAAGCAGTGGTGTGTGATGGGCATGTAGGACTTTTACAAGCTATAAGTTTCTGTCCCGTACAAATGTGTCAATTTCACCAATTTCAGATAGTTAGAAGACTCCTTACTAACAACCCACATTTGCCTGCAGGCGTTGAGCTGTTGTCATTAATGAGAAGGATGTTCTCTATGAGAAAAGAAGAGTTTATAACCGCTTTTAATAAATGGTGTGATAAATGGAAAGAGTTCCTAAACGAACGAACTCTCCTAATCTCGGGTAAGACAACTTATACACACAGAAGGCTGAGAACGGCAAGACGTTCTATTAAGACACATCTGCCATGGATCTATACGTGTGAGGAGTATCCGGATATGCAAATACCTAATACAACAAACCTGTTGGAAGGATTTAACTCACAACTTAAAAGAGCACTACATAATCATAATGGATTGAATGAAGCTAACAAGAAGAAGTTTATAGATGGATTCATAAATACAAAAAAGTAGGCTGGAATAATCAGCCTACCAAATGTCCATTACTAAAACCCGAGAGTTTTTCAGCCTACCAAATGTCCATTACGCCTAAACCTTTCGTTTTATCTAACGACTTAGTAGTTTGTTCAGGATTTGTCGTTCTGTTCCTTCATATCAATGAACTGCTGTTTTGCGTCATAGAACTCATACTGCAAATAAGCAAGTTTCTGTGAAGGAATGATATTTACACCCCAACCATACTTCATTTGCCACTTACGTTTCAAGGAAATAAGACCCTTGTTAATGTAAGCTGCAACGTATGGGTGAACGTGCAAATAGAATTTCTTTACTCCAACCTTATTAACCAATCGGTCAATCTTACGCTCCAACTGATCAGTAAAGAGGATGCTTGAACGAATCTTGCCACTACCGAAACAAGTAGGGCAGTTCTCATCTACATCCACATCCATCACTGGACGTACACGCTGGCGAGTAATCTGCATAAGTCCGAACTTGCTCAAAGGAAGGATATTGTGACGTGCACGGTCCTTCTGCATGTTCTTACACATACGCTCATACAGCATCTGGCGGTCTTCAGCAAGATTCATGTCGATGAAGTCAACGACAATGATTCCACCCATATCACGCAGTCGAAGCTGGCGGGCTAACTCGTCGGCAGCACCAAGGTTGGTGTCAAGAGCATTCTGTTCCTGTGCTTTTTCCTTTGTTCTGTTTCCACTATTCACATCCACAACGTGCATTGCCTCAGTGTGTTCGATGATGAGGTAGCAGCCATGACCATAATTGATGGTCTTGCCGAAGCTGGATTTAATTTGCTTCGTAACGTCAAAGTTGTCAAAGATTGGCACCTTACCAGTGTACTTCTTCACAATGCCCGCCTTTTCAGGGGCTATTAGAGAGACATAGTGTCGAACGGCAGTGCAAATCTCGTCATCGTTGACGTAGATGTTTTCGTAGGTTGGATTGAAGAGATCACGCAGCATCGCAACAGCACGTCCAGTCTCCTCAAAAACAAGTTGAGGGCGTTCCTGCGTTTTCTGCAGTTTTGTGATTGCTTCATTCCATCGGCTCAATAGGACTTTCATCTCAGCGTCAAGCTCGGCAACGCGTTTACCTTCAGCTACAGTACGGACAATTACACCGAAATTCTTTGGTGTAATACTCTGTATGAGCTGCTTGAGACGTGCACGTTCTTCTCCGCTTTTGATTTTAGAAGATACGCTAACTTTATGCCCGAATGGTATAAGCACCAGGAATCTGCCAGCGAATGATATTTCGCCTGTAAGGCGAGGTCCTTTGGTGGAAATGGGTTCTTTAACAATCTGTACCATCACCTCTTGTCCTACCTGCAGTGTGTTTTGAACTGTTCCGTCCTTTTGCAAGTCGGGTAGGCGAGTGGCTTTTTGAATGGGATAAAGTTTCTTGCGGTCGCTCTGAACCTGTTTCAGATACTTAGCATAGGAGTTGAATTGGCTCCCTAAGTCAAGATAATGAAGAAAGGCGTCACGCTCATAACCTACATCTACAAAGCAGGCGTTAAGCCCTGGCATCAGTTTCTTAACCTTTGCCACGTAGATGTTTCCAACCGAGAAACTGGCTTCTCTTGGCTCACGCTGGTATTCAACCAGTCGCTTGTCTTCGAGCAGCGCTATCGAAATCTCTTTCGGTTGGGCATCAATAATTACTTCGCTTGTCATCTTCTTCGTTTGTTATACAAATCTTTTAGCTATTATATATGTTATCATGAACTATGCTAAAAGATACATATAGGTAAAATAAAAATGCGGAACCTGCCTTCGCACTTCCAGGGAAGAGAAGTATATTGCGATGACACGCCCCGCCATATTTTTGAAAGTCAGTTATAAGTCTTTCAGCCTTGGGGCTTACTTGCTCTTATGTCTGTTCTTTCTTAATCTCTTTTTTTACGCTTGTGCGTAGCCATCTTGTGTCCCTTTTTCTTCTTTCCGTTTGGCATAGCTTTAAATTGTTTTAAATTGTTATTGTATTTATGTTTAATTTATTTCTTCATATCCTCGATGAAGGTCTTTGCTGGCTTGAAGCTTGGGAAATCGTGAGCTGGGATAGTGATAGTCGTGTTTTTTTGGAGATGTTACGAGCTGTCTTTTTCCGCACGGTGCTTAACGATAAAGCTACCGAAGCCACGAAGGTATACATTTTCTTTCTTCTCCAACAAACTGTCTTTGATAGTTTCCATAAAAGACTCAACCACAGCTGAAACGTCCTTCTTGGCGATGCCAGTAGACGTTGCAATCTCATTGATGATATCTGCTTTCGTCATTTTGATTTTGTTCTTTATTGATGTTTATTTCTAATCTCTCGTTATAACGGAATGCAAAGATACTCATTTTCAGCTTAATAGAGAAATAATTTTGTGTCTTTTTTGTAAAATATCTCAGTATATGCTCTAAACTTTAAGGTTTTTCGTACCTTTGCGACATTATAAGTTGTATTTCATGCTTATCTGGAGTGTTGGATTAGACAATATTATTAAGGGGTGAACTGTTATCAACACCTGTGTAGAAACGAATCTTTATGCGTGGTTGATTAGCGTAAACTCTGGTAAATCTTGGTTAATTCATCAGCTCTTAGAAAGTGGATTTTGCAAGACTTCTGTATAATTATATAAGGTGTATGAAGATTTCCATCGGTATAGATGTGGGTATTTCAACAACTAAGATTGTTGGAATCAGAGAGGGAAAGGTTATTAAACCTTTGCGTATCAAGGCTACTGATCCAGTAACGTCCTTGTATGGAGCTTTTGGAAAATATCTATATGACAATAGAATAGATTTGTCTGAGGTTGAGCGTGTTATGCTTACGGGCGTAGGTGCTCACTATATTGATAAGCCTGTTTATGGGCTTCCAACAGCTAAAGCGGATGAGTTCTTAGCTGATGGCTTAGGTGCTCAGTTTGAGTCGAAGTTGCAACGTATGATTGTTGTTTCTATGGGTACGGGTACTTCGCTTGTACTTTGTGATGGCAATGAGGTGCGTCATATCGGTGGTATCGGTATTGGCGGTGGTACGTTGAGTGGTCTTTCGCGTTTGCTTTTGCAGACGGATAACATCAATGAGATTATTGCTTTAGCAAATAAGGGGGATATTTCTCGTATCAACCTGCAGATTAAAGACATCTCTACCAGTCCACTCCCAGGCTTGCCAATGGATGCAACAGCATCTCTCTTTGCCAATGCTCAGGCTAATGCCAGTCGTGAAGATGTTGCTTTAGGCTTGATAGGTCTGGTGTTACAGTCTATCGGTTCGGCAACAATCTTGAGTTCTTTGAATAGCGACATTCGTGATTTCGTACTCATAGGAAACCTTAGTTTGTTACCACAATGCGAACTTCTCTTCCCTGTAATGGAAAAGATTTATGACGTTCGCTTTATTATTCCGAAGAATTCAGAGTATTGTACAGCTATAGGTGCTGCATTACAAGCAGATAACATCAAGAAGATATAATCTCTATCTATAAATGATTACAGGCACTTTGTGGCATTGTCTACAAAGTGCCTGTAACTTTATTGTACTTTATAATAGCGTGTTACCTCTTGTTCTTATATTTTTGGAACAGTGCCAAGATTCTTCTCAATGTCTTCGTTAGTGAGCGTATAGTTCCTCAAATCACCATTGATATAAGTGTCGTATGCCGTCATATCAATGAGTCCATGTCCTGAGAGACAGAATAGGATAACATCTTCTTTCCAGTTTCCTTGGCCTTCTTTGCTTCTCGAATGGCAGCTGCAATGGCGTGATAGCTCTCTGGTGCGGGGATAATTCCTTCTGTGCGAGAGAAGAGGATACCTGCCTCGAAGCTTTCTAACTGTGGTATATCCATTCCGTACATATAGCCATCTTTGAGCAATTGGCTTACGATAACACCTGCACCATGGTAGCGCAAACCACCTGCATGGATGTTTGCTGGTTTGAAATCATGTCCAAGTATGTACATTGGCAACAATGGAGTATATCCAGCCTCATCACCGAAGTCATATTCAAACTTACCACGTGTCAGCTTTGGACAGCTGTTTGGCTCTGCTGCAATGAACTCTGTCTTCTATCTTTTCTCGTCAAGTATAAATCTTTTCTATTGTGCCATACTGTTACTTAATTATACAATTGATAAATGTTATCTGAAAGATGATGTTTCACAAAGTTACAAAATAAGATTTTCTAAATGCATGGAATGATTATATTTTTTAGTAATTTTGCTGCCATTATGATAATAATCGCTACTATTCTTGCATATTTTTGCGTCTTATTGTTAATAAGTAGAATAACAGGACATAAAGCAGATAACGAAGCTTTTTTCCGTGCAAACGGACAGTCGCCTTGGTATCTTGTTGCTTTTGGAATGATTGGTGCCAGCATTTCTGGTGTCACTTTTGTTAGCGTTCCAGGTATGGTAATGTTGAGTGATATGACCTATATGCAGACTTGTTTAGGTTTTATCCTTGGTTATTTTGCAGTGGCATTTCTGCTACTTCCTGTTTATTATCGTCTGAAGTTGACGACAATTTACTCTTATCTTCAAACACGTTTAGGCAATCATAGCTATAAGACGGGTGCTTCTTTCTTCCTATTGTCTAAGATGACAGGTGCTGCAGTGCGCTTCTATGTTGTTTGTATGATACTTCAACGTTTTGTATTTAGATGCCTACGGCATCCCTTTCCCTATAACCGTTGTTGCTCTTGTGGCACTCATTTGGCTTTATACGCGTCGGGGAGGAATTCGTACACTTGTCTTGACAGATACCTTTCAGACCCTTTGTATGCTCCTTGCGCTTATTCTGATTATATATAAGGTTGTCGAGGCATTGGGAATGTCGCTTCCTGAAGCAGCGCAGGCAATAGCCAATGACAGTCATTCTCGTATTTTTGTATTTGATGATTGGGTATCAAAACAGAACTTTTGGAAACAGTTCCTTAGCGGTATTTTTATTGTTATTGTTATGACGGGACTTGACCAAGATATGATGCAAAAGAATCTTACTTGTAAGACCTTGCGTGAGGCGCAGAAAGATATGTGTACCTATGGTTTCGCCTTTGCACCAGCTAACTTACTCTTTCTCTCTCTTGGGGTGTTGTTGATGATGTACTTTCAACAGTATAGGGCAAGCTTTACCTGACGTGCCAGATAATCTTATGTTACAGGCCGTCGCAGGTGGACAATTAGGAACATTGGTTGTCATTCTCTTTACGATTGGAATTGTTGCGGCGTGTTTCTCCAGTGCAGACTCTGCCTTAACAGCCTTAACAACAACTTATTGTGTAGATATCTGTAATCGTCCAAAGGATGAAAAGTTGCGTAAGCAGACACATATTGGTATGTCTGTTGTGTTTATTCTATTCATTCTTATCTTCCGTTATGTCAATTCAACAAGTTTGATAGATGCTATTTATACGATAGCTTCTTATACATACGGACCACTTTTAGGACTCTTTGCTTTTGGCTTATGTACCAAGCGAGCTGTAAATGATAGGTTAACTCCATATATAGCAGTAGCCAGTCCACTTCTTTGTTTTGCTTTAGATTCAATTGTTTCGAAGACTACTGGTTATAAGTTTGGCTATGAATTGTTGATGCTGAATGGATTGATAACATTCTTAGCATGCTTCTTTCTTCCTGCAAGAAAGCAGGGGCTTGGATTGCGAAATAAAGTAAGCTTAAAACTTATATTGCGTATTTAACTTATGTGTTGTTGCTTAGCACGCATTGTGTTGTTGCTCAGCACCATTGGTGCTGAGTGCTAATTACCTTGTAATATCTTACGATAGTAAAGGCAAACAAACATGAGAAAAACCCATATCTGCTACAAGTAAATCCAAAATATGAAGTAAGTAGGCTTATGTTTACTGGATAGCAATAAATATGATAAATAATAAAAGGCAAAGAGCACTAAACCCTTTGCCTTTTATCTTTTGTTTGTATGTTATCTTGCCAATAGCTTTTTCTCTTTAAGAGAGAGTTATTTGCAAGTCATTTTTCTTATAGTAACTCTTCAATCTGCTTTGAGATATTCTCAAAACTCTCTGTTGGTTCAAAGCGAGCAACAACCTGTCCCTTCTTATTGATAAGGAACTTGGTGAAGTTCCACTTAATCTCTGGACTCTCCTTATAGTTAGGGTCAGCCTCAGAAAGCATCTTATCGAGAATAGGATAGAGCTCGTGTGACTCGTCCCAACCAGCAAAGCCCTTCTGCTCCTTGAGGAACTTGAAGAGAGGGTCAGCGTCTTCGCCGTTAACCTTTACCTTCTTAAAGCGTGGGAATTTTGTGCCGTATGTAAGTTTGCAGAACTCATGGATACTTTCGTCTGTACCTGGTGCCTGCTGTCCAAACTGGTTGCAAGGGAAGTCAAGTACTTCAAATCCTTGTGCATGGTACTTCTCATAGAGTGCCTCCAACTCCTCATAAGTTGGTGTGAAGCCACATTTAGTAGCTGTATTTACAATCAGCAACACCTCATTAGAAAACTCTTTCAGTGAAAATGCCTTACCTTTTCTGTCTTTGACAGAGAATTCATAAACTGTTCTCATTTCTGTTTCTTATCTTCTCTTTATATAGTTTACTTATTTGTGTGTTGCAAATGTACGAATTTTATTTGTTAATGCCTTCATTGTTTAGGAGTTTTTTTAGGATTCGCTTTTAATTCGTAATAGATTAATGGAGTTCTTTCTGTTGGGTTGATTATTTGTGGGTGATTTTTCTTTAATAGGGATTTCCCTACCTTCAAATAGTGTATTTACTCGATTATCATCTTATAATTTTACTATTTTTGCATCAGTAAACAAAGAAAGAATAAGAATTTAATTGGATATGAATATGAAACGAATCACTAAATTATTTTTGGCACTTGCAATAGTTGTGAGTCCATTGGCATTGACAAGCTGTGATAAGATTTTTCGATGGAGATGATTATTACTATAATAATTTGGTAACATCTGCCGTACGTAATTATCTATATCAGTATCCAGATGGATCAAGTTATTATACAGCTTATAACTGGTTCTATTATAATTATCCAGAAGCAACAACCTCAGAGTTCTATGCTTTCATGGATGCTGTTGGAAGTAATAGATATTATAACTGGGATAATAACTATCGTCAGGAGCAGAATACACAGGTTAGCCGCCTTGTTGAGGAGGCACAGACATTGACTGGTGAGTGGGCTGGAAGTATGACTATTGAGTATACGGATGATAATACAGAAACAGCGTATGCGTAATTCTTTCCACGCTAATATGAAGTTCTTCCAGTACAATTCGTCTGCTAATTCTCTTCAGGGTAAATGGTGTTGAGGTAGATACTGATGCACAAGGTAACACACAAACACTTGCATTCTCTTGGAATATCGATAATAATGGAGACATCTACATCAAGTACACTAATAGTGGAACTATCTTCCGTCTTGATCATGAAATCCTACTAATGAAGGATTTCCACTTAGGGATATGAGCAAGCAAAGGGTTATGATACATTCTTTGGTACGGCACGTAGTACAAACACAACAGATGTTATGAGCTTCAATCTTGCTCGTCAGAGACCAGCAAATGCAAAGGCTCAAAATGCGTTGACAAGAGCTTCAAGCAAGGCTTCTTTCGGTTCAGCTAAGGAGAATGACTATGCTAAGAAGACTGTTGGAGCAGTAAATGGTCTGCGCGAAAGATAACAAAAGCTAATCGCTTTTCTATAGCTTCATATATACTTGAATGGGTCCCACCAACTGCGAAGTTGGTGGGATTTTTGTCTTTATTTTTTGTCGTTTAATGGCTGTATTTTATTATTGTAAACTCTGAATTTGTCTTAATCATTTTTACGTTTTTTGAATTATATTGTTGATTTTCAGTCTTTTTTTGTAACTTTGCAACCACTTTTCTCTCTGAGAGAGGAGAGATTTAGATTGATTTGATGATAAAAGATGAGGAGAATCATTCAATTTATAAAAGAGTGGACACTGCCAGTGTCAATAGCTACAGGTAGCTTTTTATACCTTGTTTTTGCCTTTATTCCAGCCTTGGATGGTGCAGCAAACTTTTTTGCTCCTATCCTTGACGCAGCTCTTCCATTGTTTATGTTCCTCGTCTTATACGTTACCTTCTGCAAGGTAGACTTCCGTAAGCTAATTCCAGTAGGTTGGCATCTTTGGATTGCTCTCTCTCAAGTGTTCATGGTTGCGGTTGTCATTGGGGCAATTTTGTTTTTTTCATGTCACAGGTGAGTCGCTCATATTGCTCGAAGCTCTACTCACTTGTATTATTTGCCCTTGTGCCTCTGCTGCTGCAGTGGTTACACAGAAGTTAGGTGGAAACCTTGAGGAAATGACAACTTATACATTCCTCTCCAACTTTCTCTGTGCCTTGTTGATACCAGTATGCTTTCCCTTGCTTGAGTCAGGGGCAGGTTTAACTTTTTGGAGTGCCTTTGTGGCAATTCTTTATAAGGTGTGTCTGGTATTGGTAGTACCAATGATTTTAGCTTATATAACGAAACATTGGCACGCTTTATGCAGGTTCTATCAGTGGGTAATCAGTGTGAATAACCTCAGTTTTTATCTTTGGGGATGTTCATTACTCATCGTTTCAGGTACAACGGTAAAGAATATCGTCCATGCTGAGGTAGCTGTGGTCTTCCTCTTGTTGATAGCATTTTTGGCCTTAGTGCTTTGCTTGATACAATTTGCTATTGGTAGATATATTGGTCATTTCTTCCGCAGTACGATTAATGCGGGACAAGCTTTAGGGCAGAAGAATACTGCATTTGCTATTTGGATAGCCCATACTTATCTGAATCCACTGTCGACAGTGGGGCCAGGCTGCTACATCTTGTGGCAGAATATTATTAACAGCGTAGAGATATGGCGGCATGACTACGCCATTAAACGCAAAAATAAATAGTTGTGAGAACAATAAAGTATTTTATAGTATTACTCTTTCTTTTCCTGTTATCACCTGCTGTTTCTGCGCAGGATGCTAACGGAATAAGTGAACAAGAGGATAAGCCAGCTAAATCAGTAGAGCCAGATGCAATGCCAGTAGCTGCTACTCCTCATACAACTTCTGCTTTAGTAGAAGAAATGTCTATGGAACCACTGCCAACGTCGACAACTCGAGTGTCACAAGTAGCAGAAAGTCGTGATCAAGTAGTACTCTTATCGGTGATTCTATGGCTGATGGTCTTGGCTCTCGATTTAATGATTATGCTGTAAAAAATGGTTTTAAGTTTCATTCTATCGTATGGTATGGTAGTACAACACGCGACTGGGCGATAGCTTCAGACCTTCAATATCAGATTGAAAGAGTACGCCCTACATATATAATTATTAGCTTAGGTACCAATGATTTAGGTTATAAAGATTATAGTAGACGTGAAACTGCAATCCAAACGATTCTGAGTCGGGTGGGGGATATCCCATACGTATGGGTTGGTCCTCTCCCTTGGAAGAAGATTAAGGATAGAACAATCGTTGATGTAATTCGTGATTGTACGGGTGAAGGTCGTTTCTTTGATAGTAGTTCTGTCATTGCTTCGCGTGCAGATGGTATTCATCCAACGCGTCAGGGTGCTGCTCTATGGGTTGATAAGATTGTAGAGTGGATGGGCGAACCAGAGTTGAATGCGAATCCAATAGAGATGGATAAGCCTAATTTTCACTACTCATTTCAAGCATGATGAGAAGCATGGAATGGGCTATCATGGTCGTCGATAGGTTTGAAATAATATTACAAAAGCAGTGGCTTTCATACCACGTTTTCCTTCAAAAAACTACTGTTTTGAGTGCGTATGTAACCTTCAGATAAACAAGTAGTTATAAAACGATAAAGCAAAAGGTGCTTAGTTGCATTGCAAAAGGGCGTTAGTTACATTCGAACTAACGCCCTTTTGCACGTCAATTAAGCCTTAATTCAAATGCAATTAAGCCTTAGTATGTTTTTAGTCCTATGATTTTATTTTACATTATGTTAGTATTGAATGCTTTATTATGCATTAATACCTAATCATAGAAACTTCTCTTTTATAACTTTTATGGCAGTAATATTCTTTCTAACTCTTATTGATGATGTAAATACCACCTGCAGCTAAGGCACCTGCTATCATGTATTTGATATAGAATGTTTCGTTAAGGCATAGGCAAGAGGTAACTGCTCCAACAATAGGAATTAGTGAATTGTAGATAGCTACCTTACCAACAGGATTACAAGTGAGTAGTTTGTTGTAGAGCGTGAAACATAATGTACTGATAGCGATAAGCAAAAGTAGGTAAGTAATCCCCAAAGGAGTGATTTGAGGAAGTTCACCTCCCATCAGTAATCCAGGGATAATCAACAATGCACCGCCTATCGCTAAGCTGTAGCCAGTACCGACAAATACATCTACACGTTTGCCCAATCCACGAGTAAGTAGTGATGCTGAGGCACCACAAAGGGCATTGAGGATAATCATTCCATCACCCAACCAAGTGAACTTTCCACTCTCTGCTCCGCCCAAGTTCAGTGATAGAATACCTGCAAAACCAACAATACAACCAACAATCTTCTTTACTGTCATACGATCGCTTTTAAAGAAGATACAAGCAAAGATAACGACAGAGAAAACGCTTAGTGAGTTGAGAATGGCTGCTCGTGACCCTTCACTATGCGATAAACCAAAGTAGAAGAAGGCATAATGTAAGGTGGTATTCATCATACAGAACAGAACGATATACCACCAATCTATTGGTTTTCTCACTTTGAAATCACGTTTTTTAGCACTTGCGATTGCCAATATTATCAGTCCAGAAAGACAGAAGCGAATACCCGCAAAGAGCATTTTTGAACCAGTCATATCTGCTGTGATGGCAAATTCTGAGAAACCTAATTTAATCAAGGGATAAGCCCAGCCCCATGCAATGGCAGCTGTAAGGGCAAAGATAGTCACCCATAATGGGCGTTGAAATATACTTTTTGTTTGTGTCATTTACTATTTATTATAATATAAGAATGATGTTAATACTCTGAAATTCAATCTTAAATACGGTTTTAATATTCTCTTTCTTTAATATATATAGATTTGTTTTTCGCAAATTATTTTACGTGAAAAATAAATATTTATTTACGTGAGTAGAAATCTTTATTTTCATGAAAAAGAAATTCTTATTTACACGTAAATAATTCTAAGAGAGACTTCATTAAGAACCTGCATTTATAGTGCAAAGGTACGTTCTTTCCTTGATATATGTAGCCCTTTTAATCGCTTTTTTTATTCCTGCTTAATTAGGTTATTTGTTCTTAATTGTTTATCTTTGCGGATAATTTGCGCTTTATTAAAAAAGATGAAGAAGTTATTATATTCCTTTTTATTGGCTTTAATCGTAGCTAATGTTCAAGCACAGTCTTTGACAGACACATTACGTCATGAAGTGTTGTTAGAAACAGACAGTGGAAACATTCGAATCCAACTTTATAACGAGACACCACGTCATCGTGACAACTTCTTAAAGTTGGTGCGTAGTGGTGCTTATAATGGTGTGTTGTTTCATCGTGTTATAAAGGACTTTATGATACAGTCAGGTGACATGGCATCGAAGACAGCAAAGCCAGGACAGGCTTTGGGTGACACACAAGAGACTTATTCACTCCCAGCAGAGATAAATTATCCGAAGCTATTGCATCGTCGTGGCGCTGTTGCTGCAGCACGTGAGAGCGATGATGTCAATCCGAAGCGTGAGTCGTCTGCCTCACAATTCTATATAGTATGGGGAATAAAGTTCTCTGATGGGCAGCTTGACTGGGCGCAGGAACGCCTCAATGCACATACTGATAGTACGGTACAGATGACACAAGAGGTGCGACAACTATATAAAGAAGTGGGTGGTACTCCTCATTTGGACGGACAGTACACAGTCTTTGGACAGGTGTTAGAGGGCTTGGAGGTTGTAGAACGTATTCAGCGTCAGCCTGGTGATGCTAACGATCGTCCGTTGGTCGATATCCGTATTCGTAAAGCAACCGTATTGAAATAAGGTTGTCTTTATTTATTCTCAATGTAAATATAAAGTAAAGTTACTAATAAATCTATGTCAATTAACAAAAAAGCAACAGCCTGTCTGTTTGCGCTTATGCTCGGAAGTGGAGTAGGCGTAGCAGGCAACAGGTTTGTCTATCGTGCTGTAAAAGATACTATTACACAGCAGAAAGACACCACCAAACAGAAAGTACAGAAGGATAAAGCATCAGAGAAAGAGAAAGAAAAGCCTTCTGCATACGATCAGCTTGTAAAGAAAAAAGGAAGTGTTCAGCAAGGACTCTTTACCGTAAGACATATTGATGACCAATGGTATTTTGAAGTTCCTGACTCAATTATAGGTCGTTATCTCCTTGCCGTGACTCGTTTCACAGCCGTTCCACAGAACTTTGGTAAGTTTGCAGGAGAAGCAGTAAACCAACAGACAGTTTATTTTGAGCAGCGTGATGATAAGACAATGTTGCTTCGTGCATACGTTCTTCGCAGGAGGCTGACCCAAAGAGTAGCATTTCTCGTACGTTGAAGGCTTCTACAGCTGACCCTATCGTTGCTTCGTTCAAGGTCATTGGTCGTAACAAGGAAACAAAGGCACAGCTGATTGATGTTACATCTTTGTTCGTACGAGATAATGCCGTTCTAAGTATATCTTCAAATGACTCTAAGCAATTGAAGTTAGGTGGACTGATGTCTGACCGTACTTTCATTGATACGATGAAGGTTTATCCAATAAATGTGGAGATTGCTACGACACGTACCTATTCAAGTTCACCTTCTACAGCACCTGCCTCTTATACAGGTGCAATGACTGTTGGACTGAACACCAGTGTTGTTCTTCTTCCAAAAGTGCCTATGCGCAAGCGTATATGGGATAATCGTGTAGGTTATTTCACTAATAGATATACCATCTTTTAGTGACGAACAGACTAAGACCGATCGCCAGCAGTTTATCTCTCGTTTCCGCTTGGAGCCAAAAGATAAGAAGGCATACGCAAAGGGAAAGCTCGTAGAGCCTATTAAGCCTATTGTATTCTATATCGACCCAGCCACACCAAAGAAGTGGGTTCCTTACTTGATGAAGGGTATTGAGGATTGGAATGTTGCTTTTGAGGCTGCTGGTTTTAAGAATGCAATACAGGCAAAGGAGTGGCCTAACGATCCAACAATGAGTGTTGATGATGCTCGTTTCAACGTTCTTCGTTATCTTCCAGCTGAGATTGAGAACGCATACGGCCCTCGTATCGTTGATCCTCGTAGTGGTGAGATTATCGAGAGTCATATCTGTTGGTATCATAATGTAATGAACCTCTTGACAAAGTGGTATTTTACACAGTGCGCTCCATTGGATAAGCGCGCACAGACAGTACACATGGACGATAAACTTATGGGCGAATTGATTCGCTTTGTGTCAAGTCATGAGGTTGGACATACAATCGGTTTACGTCATAACATGGGTGCAAGCCATGCTACACCAGTAGAGAAGCTTCGTGATAAGAAATGGGTTGAGGAACATGGTCATACTGCCAGCATCATGGACTATGCTCGTTTCAATTACGTTGCACAGCCAGAAGATGGCATTTCAGAGCGTGGTCTCTTCCCACGTGTGAACGATTACGACAAGTGGGCAATTCGTTGGGGCTATCAGTATCGTCCAGAGTTCAAAGATGAAATGGATGAGAAGGAAAAGTTGATGACTGAGACAACTGCTATCCTTGCTAAGAATCCACGTCTGTGGTTTGGTGGTGAGGGTAAGAATGAAGACCCACGTGCACAGATAGAAGACCTCGGTGACGACAATGTGAAGGCGAGCGATTATGGTATTAAGAATTTAAAGCGTATTGTTGCGAAGCTTCCTGAGTGGACACGTCAGCCTAATGATCAGTACGAAGACCGTATGGAAATGTGGAGAAGTGTTGTTGGTCAGTATGGCCGTTACACCAATCACGTTCTGAAGAACATTGGTGGTCGCTACATCAATAATATGCCTGGACAGAAGCCTTATGAGGTTGCGCCAGCCAAGAAGGGTAGAGATGCTGTTGACTATATCGGTCGTCAGGTGTTTGAAGCACCACTTTGGCTTTATCCCTTCATCAATGACTGATATTGCAGGTACTGATCTTGTTGACGAAATCAGCAGTTATCAAGATCGTATTCTGAAGGTGATGATGAACGGAACCATTATGGATAAGATTTATAAGGATCAGCGTGAAGCAGGTGCTTATCAGTTCAAAGACTATCTTAATGATTTGTTCAACAGCGTTTGGAAGCCACTTGCAGGTCTTAACGATATGCAAGTTCGTACACGTCGTTTGCTTGAGCGTAACTATGTAGAGCAGATGAACACCCTTTTGAATCCTGTTCATAAAGACAAACCAACAGTTGCTGACCGTGCAAATAATTCAGATATTATGCTCTATCTGATGCAACATTTAGATACTGTTGAGCAGTTCTGTAAGGCACAGGCTGCACAGAGTGAAGGCATTAATCTCCTTCATTACAACGATCTATTACGTCAGATTAAGTTGATTCGTGAACGTCGTGTAACTGTAAAGAAAGTAATTATTTAAGTAAACTTCTCACCATAAACAGGAAGTCTATTCATGTTTAATGGTTATGATATACGTCCATAGTAGAATTTGAAACTCTACTATGGACGTTTTCTTTAGTTGTAGTTTTGGACTTGCCACTACGGTATTTTGCGATGTATTTAGCAGTCAACACGATTGGTGTTAAGCCTTCGCACCATGTGTGCGGAGCATTAAAATCTGTGTTTATAATGAGAGATGTAAATGCTTACCATCATGAAACAACATATTAAAAGCTATGAATGGGGAGTTTATGTGGCTAAGATAGAAAGAATATTCATGTTTGTTAGGTTAAGAATACCTAATTTAGAGTATTGTCAAAAACTCGTTTTTTTCTATATTTTTGCACTGTATTTTACAATTAAAGGTATTAATTTCAGGGTTTTTAAATGAAAGTGATAAAGCTCATAGCTCTATTGTTATTGTTGTCGATAGGGCAAGTTCTCTGGGCTCAAGGAACATTAAAAGCAACAGAAAATCACATTGTAAATATTGTTGTTACCGATAAGAACACGAAAGAAAGTGTCATTATGGCTAACTGTTCGCTTGAACCATTAGGGTCTTTTAATGTAACAGATATCGACGGAAAGGCTGTATTCCAAAAGGTTCCAGCAGGTGCATTTACGTTGAAAGTAAGTTATGTGGGTTATGAAACCTATACGGCTACATTGAAGGTTGAGAAAGACTTGAACATTAGTGTACAGCTTGTTCCTACGTCTTTGGCATTGAAAGAGGTGGTTGTGACAGCAAAGCAGAATGCGTCAGGGGCTTCCACGTCTTCTATTATCGGTCGTCAGGCAATTGACCACTTACAGGCTTCGTCATTAGCTGACATTATGCAGCTCATTCCTGGTAAAGAGATGGGGAATGTAGATATGACCCAGAAGTCTAATCTTCAGCTTCGTACGCTACGTAACAATAATACAAGTGCCTTTGGTTCGAGCATTGTTGTTGATGGTGTACCTATCTCAAATAACGGTCAGTTGACTCAGGGACAATTCTCTTCTACAGCTTTTACTGGTACTGACTTACGTCAGTTGGCAGCTGATAACATTGATAATGTAGAGGTGATACGTGGTATTCCTTCTGTTGAGTATGGCGATTTGACAAGTGGTCTTGTGGTAGTTCACTCTAAAATGGGTGTAACTCCATGGCAAATAAAGGCGAAGGTAAATCCTGCTATGACAAATGCTTCGTTGACAAAGGGATTCTCTTTGAACAAAGCAGGTATAATGAATGTAAACTTAGATTACGCTAAGGCTTGGGGCGACCCACGTCAAAAGACACGCAGTTATAATCGTTATACTTTTAATCTTGGTTATAGTTATGACCTCAGTAAGCGTTGGCATACAGAGACAAAGCTACGTTTGTTGTCGGCACAGGACTGGTCTGGCAAAGATCCTGATGCTATTCAGGATGGTACTGAAACGAAGAATAAGACCGTAACGGTTGGTCTGACGCATAATGGTCGTATCTCTGTTGATAAGCTTTTTATGCGTTCGCTCAACTATACTTTGGGTCTTAGCTATGGAGGAACAGACAATGTACAGACGTCATTTGTACCTGTTAGTACGGGACTTCTCCCAATATTGACTTCAAAGGAAACTGGTTATTTCAACGTACCTTGGAAGACTCAGTCTTATAAGGCTACTGGAAGAACAGAGAGTAGACCTGGTAATCTGTTTGCGAAGATTAATGATACCTTCTATTTTAAAGCTGGTAAAACTCGTCAGAACTTTAAGGTTGGTGCGGAATACCGCTATGATTGGAACAGTGGAAAGGGCTATTATAACGACAATGATTTGTTACCACTACAACCAAATAGCAATGGTCGTCCTCGTGCCTTTAATGATGTGCCGGGCTTACATCAGATTGCTGCATACGCAGAGGATAACTTCTTGTGGAATATCAATAAGGTAAACAGACTTCGTGCGAACCTTGGTCTTCGCTTTACAGCTATGCAGCCTTTCAGTGATGTTGCTACAACGTCGCTTTCTCCACGTCTAAATCTTTCATTAAGTGTTACTCCTTGGCTTGATATTCGTGGTGGAATTGGTATGAACTCGAAGACTCCGGGTCTGGCATATCTCTATCCTGATACTAAAGTATGACGACCGTGTGGCTGCTAACTATTTCCCACAGACTGATCCTGCGGCACAGTTGTTAGTCTATCATACACAGGCTTATAAGGTTGAATACTCTAAGAACCTGAAGAATGCAACAACTACTAAGGTTGAGTTGGGGGTAGACTTCAAGTTGAAAGATGGTCGTCGTCTGAGTATTCTTGCTTATCGTGACCGCACTCCGAATGGTTTTGAATCCTTAGGTGAGTTCTTTGTCTATCCATATAGTATCTTTACGCAGGCGCAAGGACTGAATATAACACCGGGACAGGCTACAACAATTGATTATACAAACCCTTATCGTACCTTTAATGGCTATATGACAACGGGTGCAGTTGGTAATACAAACACCTCTATTAATAAAGGTTTAGAGTTTGATTTTGAACTTGGAGAGATTCGTCCTTTGCACACATCTTTCTTCTTTAGTGGTGCTTATTCTGAGACAAAGACCTATTCAACAGGTCGCAATACGGAAGCGGTAAAGGCGGCTCTGTTGCCAACTTCTTATTCAAGTTATAGTGTTACACCATTTAGAGTAGTCTATCCTTCAGGACAAGACTATGAAAAGTATCGTCGTTTCCTCAATACATTGCGTGTCGTAACGAATATTCCAGCACTCAAGATGGTGGCTTCGTTCACAGCACAGGCAATTTGGTATGACTGGCACACATCCTTTAAAGCAAATAAGAATCCTATAGGTTACTTTGGTGCAGACCTTATTGAGCATCATATTACAGATGATATGATGTCTGGATTCTTGGGTATGGATGGCCAGTATTATGCGTCACGTCCAACAGGAGTTGATGTTGTTGCTATTAATGACCTTACTCTTCGTGTTAGCGATAATAAGCCTTCAAAGTCGCCAATAGAATGGAATTTGCAAGGAAGACTTACTAAACAGCTTAGTAACTTTGGTGGCCTTTCCCTTTATGTGAACAATATGATTTATTATGAGCCATACCTAACAGGCAACAACTCACTAACGTTAAGCCAGCGCAACACGGGTAAGTTTAGTTTTGGTGTAGAGCTTTATGTTAATTTGTAACGATATGAAAGCAATAAAGTATTTATTTTCGATCCTCACAGTAGCGCTTGTTTTTAGTTCTTGTGTTGATTATTCAGATGCCTCAGAGGCTGTAACAGCTAAAGGTACAACTCCAACTTCCCGATGAGTTGAATGGTCACATGACATTAGAAGGGCATACCGTTTCCCTCCAATTGAATGGTGTTACCTATTCTGCACAGACTGATGCTGCGGGCGTAGCAACCTTCTCTAATATTGTTCCTGATGTCTATAACATCTCAAGCTTCATGGGATATAACGTCGTCAGAGTATAATAGGATTACAGGAAGTAGTCAGGTAATTAATGGTGCAACAGTATCAGGTAGTTTGAATTCACAACTTATCAATGGTTCAGAACCTTTACTTCTCACGACCACTCTCTCTGTAAAACGAGATATAGTCATCAGTAAGATATATGCTGCTGGCTCTAAAGACAATAATAATAAGCGATATGTAGCAGGTCAGTATATTGAACTTTACAATCAATCGAACGATTCTGTAGATGTTGCTGGACTTTATATTGGACTGCTTGAGACGGATGTCCCACAGGCTTATACCCTCGAAAATCTCAAGACAAACTATGCTGATTCTGTCGTATTGGTTAAGCAAGTGTTCCGTATACCAACTGATAAGAGTTATAAGGTAGCTCCAGGTGGAACAGTTCTCTTGGTGAATAGTGCTATTGATCATAGTCTTAATAGTCCGTTAGAGCATAGTCTCTTGAACGCAAACTTTGAAGCAAAGGATGTGAAAGGTAAGATGTTAAACAATCCAGAAGTACCTGCTTTGCAGAATGTCTTTAATATTTATTCGGGTATTTCATACATGAATATCCTCACAACAGGGCAAGGTGTAGTTATTTTCCGCTCTTCTGCAGACATCAGTCAACTGAAACTTACTTATAAGTTTGGCAAGACAAGCGGTACACAGTATGGACTTCTACCAAAGCGTTATATTATTGATGGTGTTGATTTCCTTCGTCATAAGGCAACTGGAACGGATGTTGGTGAGAAGCGTCTTTACAATGATATTGATGCTGGTTATATAAGTATTAATGCAACAGCAGGTCTGTCGGGTGAGGTTATCTATCGTAAGACAGCTTCTACAGCAGCAGGCGGACATAGCATTCTCATGGATACAAACAATAGTACAAATGATTTTCAGGTGTCAACATCAGTTACTCCATAATATAAATTTCGTATGACATCGTCAATCATTACTTATATTAACGATCAGTTTATGAATACTTCATATATAGTTTCAGGCTTATCTAAGCTTGCACAATCCTCACTGCGGAGAGGCTGGGGAAGGTTTTTCTTATTGCTATTCACACTCCCTGTAATGGCACAGACGCCTTCTGATTCTCTTAAGGGTGAGGCTGAATATCGCTTTGAGAGTCTTACACAGCTCTGGCATAATACAAATAACGCTTCTGGTCTTTCTCTTGATGATTCCTCAAATAGGGGAATAGCATTTGTTGGGTTCAGTCATCGTGGTGGTGACTATCATCGTGTGTGCAAGAAGGGGGAGCAATGAATAATATGCAATTCTTCACTGAGCGTTACCAGAAAATAGGTAAATACCTGTACAGCTATGGTAAGGTAGATTTTAATCTTGGTCGTACAAAGGATCGAGCTTTTGCCGACCAGTATCGCCCTTACAATGCTAATCCCTATCAATCAGGCAGTGCTATCGCTGGAAGTTATGATCATCAGAACCTCGATATGACGGCTGCAGTGGGTACGACAGACTTCTCTGGTTGGCGTTTTGGTTTACAACTGAACTATCAGTTAGGTGACCTTTCTCGTCTTCGTGACCCTCGTTCACGTTCGCAACTGCTTGATTATCGTTTGACACCAGCTGTTTCTTACACGTTGGGAAACCATACACTCGGCTTGTCGGGTTACTATGATCGTCGTAAAGAGAAGATGGGACCGTTGGTAACAGTGCAGAGTGACGCTACGTTGATCTATTACCTTCTCTCTGGTATGGAGAATGCAACTGGTACAATCGGTGGATATTCAAGCTTTAATCGTGAATGGGTGAATCACCAATTAGGGACAGAATTTGATTATGGATATCGTTCAGCACGCGTTCAGACATTGAATAGTTTTGGTATAAGTCGTGGTGAAGAGTATGCTTATGGTACTTATAAATATGAGCCAGGTAGATACTTTACTTATCGATACAACGCTCAATCACAAAATCGTTTGTACACGGGTACAATTTTACATCAAGCTGATTTCCGTCTGGATTGGCAACAAAGCTATGCAGATGAGTATCGTCAGCAGTTGATCATCAAGAATGATCCACAGATTGGAACGACTTCTTATACCTATGAGAAGCAATTAGAATTCCGCAAACGCTATCAGGTTCGTACGTTCGACTTCGCTTTCCGCTATCGTGCTAACTTCATTAACACTACTTCAATAGCAGGAAGTCGATACTTGACATCTTCTATTAAAGGCTATACAGGCTTTTTAATTGATACGCATAAGGCAAGCAATCGTCATCTTTTGCCGCTATCATCGTCTGATTACAGCCGTGTGAACTTTCAATTAGAGAATGGTATCTCGCTGTTTAAGCAACGTCTTACGGCAGATGTAACTCTCGGTTATAGTCTTTCTACACGTGCTGACCTTAAATTAGCAGATAATACTTCCATTCTCGCAGAGCGTGTCTTACTGAAAGACTTACCTTATTATGATGCCAATCTCCTTCATGGAAGTTTACAGGTGATGTACCAGTTCCCGCTGACTATAAAGAAATCGCGTGCTATGTGGTTTGTGAAAGCCTTTGGAGACTTTACTTCCGCCAATACTACTGGACATCCAAACCTTTACAATGTTGGTTTTAGTGTAGGTTTGTTTAACTGATATTATAATCTGGGGAAGCACACTTCCTAATTCAAATGATACATTATAACAATCCCGTGATTTCTCTTTGGAAATTCACGGGATTGTTTTTTTGAGACTGACTTATAATGCCTAAACAATATTTGAGTCATAAGATGCTATCATCTTGACAAGCTATTGTAAGGTAATAAGCCGTTAGCACCATTGGTGTTAAGCCTCCGCACCACATGTGCGGGGCGTTAGCACGATGATAAAAGAAGAGTTGATAGTCTTTATTTCTTATGCTTACAAGGGCATATAGACTCGTCTTTGCTAAGTTTTTCGTAGTGCTCCTTACGTTTAGGATTCATAGGGAACCATCCTTTTAAAACACGCTTTTCCTGCGAGATGAGCTCACCAATTCCCCAAAGGAATGAAGCTCCAAGGACACCGAGTAGAGCAGACCAAAAGATACTTTGTACAAACAAGGCTGCTACACAGCAAGCAATACCCGCTATGAGCCATAGCCACCATGGTTTTGTACCGAAATAATACTCTGTTTTTATAACGAGTGGATGACAAAGTCCAATGATTAAAAACGTACATACTGCGAGGAGTATACCTTCAAAATTTAAATCCATTTATGTAAAGTTACAAGATTAAATATAATTCTTATGTTGAGAAATATGCTATAGAACGTATTATTCTTAGCAAAAACCTCGGTTTATATAGCTGCAAAAATACAAAAAAAACTCTATTTGCAAGTGTCTTTCTCAGAATTATTGATTACATTTGCAAATACAAGTTGTAAATAAGAAAATACTTAAATTATGAGCAATAACCAAACACTCATCGCACAATGCGAAGAGAAAGCAAGACAGTGGCTGTCTCCTGCTTTTGATGAAGAAACTCGTTCTGCCGTTGAGGCTATGATTAACAATGACGATAAGGCTGACCTTATTGAGTCTTTTTATAAGGATTTAGAGTTTGGTACAGGTGGACTTCGTGGTATTATGGGCGCAGGCTCTAATCGTATGAATATCTATACTGTTGGTATGGCAACTCAGGGATTTGCTAATTATCTGAAGATTAGCTTTAAGGATAAGGAGCAGATTAGCGTTGTTGTTTGCCACGACTGTCGTAATAATTCACGTCTTTTCGCTGAGACCGTTGCTAATATCTTCTCAGCTAATGGCATTAAGGTTTATCTTTTTGATGATCTTCGTCCTACTCCAGAGTGCTCTTTTGCTGTTCGTCATTTGAAGGCGCAGGCAGGTGTGAATATTACTGCAAGTCATAACCCACGTGAGTACAATGGTTATAAAGCTTATTGGGATGATGGTGCACAGGTACTTGCGCCACATGACAAGGGTATTATCGACGAAGTAAACAAGGTTAAGGTTGAGGATGTTAAGTTCGAAGGCAATAAGGCACTGATTGAGATTATTGGTGAGGAGATTGATAAGGTTTATCTTGAACAGGTAAAGACTATCAGCATTGACCCACAGGTTATCAAGAATCAGCATGATCTTAAGATTGTTTATACTCCGTTGCATGGTGCTGGCCGCGTAATGATTCCACGTGCGTTGGAGTCTTGGGGCTTTGACAACATTCATTGCGTGAAGGAGCAGATGGTTAAAGATGGTAACTTCCCAACTGTTGATCGTCCAAACCCAGAGATTGCTGAGGCTTTGACACTTGGCTTGCGTGATGCAAAGGCTCTTGATGCTGATATTTTGATGGCTTCTGACCCAGATGCTGACCGCGTAGGTATGGCTTGTAAGAATAGCGATGGCGAGTGGGTATTGATTAATGGTAACCAGACTTGTCTGCTCTTCTTGTGGTATATCATTACAAATCGTCAGGCTGTGGGCAAGATGAAGCCAACAGACTTTATTGTGAAGACTATTGTTACAACAGAGGTTATCCGTAAGATTGCCGAGAAGCAGAACGTTGAAATGCGTGATTGCTACACTGGTTTCAAGTGGATTGCACGTGAGATTGCACTCTCTGAAGGTAAGCAGCAGTATATCGGTGGTGGTGAGGAAAGCTACGGTTTCCTTGCAGAAGACTTTGTACGCGATAAGGATGCTGTAAGTGCTTGTGCTTTGTTGGCTGAGATTTGTGCATACGCAAAGGATCATGGTAAGACTTTGTATGATATTCTTATGGATATCTATATGGAGTATGGTTACAGCCATGAGTACACAATCAATGTTGAGCGTCCTGGTAAGAGCGGTGCTGACGAGATTCAGCAGATGATGAAGAATTTCCGTTCTAATCCTCCTAAGGAGCTTGGCGGTAGTGTCATCGATGTTTATAAAGACTTCCAGAGTCTTGAGATTACAAAGGCTGACGGTTCTAAGGAGAAGATGGATATGCCTGATACAAGCAATGTTCTCCAGTGGTTCTGTACAGACGGTACTAAGGTTAGTGTACGTCCATCAGGTACTGAGCCAAAGATCAAGTTCTATCTTGAGATAAAGGATACAATGAACTCAGCTTCTGACTTCCCTGCTTGCGAGCAGCGTGTAGGTGCAAAGATTGAGGCTATTAAGAAGAGTTTGGGTTTGTAATTGTCTATTTTAGCCTTTGATAATATTTATGAGGGCTTGATATTATAATTAAAGCAGGAGTTTCTATAAAGTTTTATTTGTGGAAACTCCTGTTTTTATTGTTCTATGTCCTTCTTATATTTAAATCTTTGGGTAGCTTTCTGTCTCTTTTAGTGGGCTACGCTATTTGATATTGTAAGTTGTTAGGTTATCGTTAAGGGGTAAAAATATCATTACAAAAAAGTTAGCCATTCTACATGTTTTTTCTTAATAAAGAGCCTTTTCACCGTGTCTGTAACTTTCAGTTAATCAGCATGTTGTAAAATAGCATAAGAAAAGGTGCTTAGTTAGACGCTAACTAAGCACCTTTAAGGCTTCAATTAAGCATCTTTTGAACGTCAATTAAGGCTTAATTGGAATGCAACTAAGCATCAATTCATTCTTTAAAGATGACTTTTATATTACAAATTTGGTAAGGATAGGAGGTGATTATTCCTTCCCTTGGATTTTATTCAGCTGATACAATATCAAACTTTAGTTTCTCACTATCTTTCTGTTTAGATACTTTGATAGTGTCACCAGCCTTGATTTCGCCAGAGAGAATCAGTTCGCTCAGTCCGTCCTCGATATGGTTTTGGATAGCACGCTTCAATGGACGCGCACCAAATTGTACATCATATCCCTTGCTTGCAACAAACTCCTTAGCTTCATCTGTTATCTCCATTTCGTAGCCTAATTCATGCACACGCTTGAACAAACCCTTGAGTTCGATGTTGATAATCTTCTTGATAGCTTCGAGGTCGAGTTGGTCGAAGGTGATAATCTCGTCCAAACGGTTGAGAAACTCTGGTGCAAACTGCTTGCTAAGACTTTTCTGAATGATAGCACGAGCACGTTCCTTGTCGCCCTCACTCTGTGAAAGACCATTCAAGTTAGCAGCCTTAAAGCCCACGCCCTGACCGAATTCTTTCAGCTGACGTGTACCCGCATTTGATGTCATGATAATAACAGTGTTGCGGAAATCAATCAATCGGCCGTTACCATCTGTCAATCGACCTTCGTCAAGTACTTGTAGAAGCATATTGAACACATTGCCGTGTGCCTTCTCTCTATCTCGTCAAGTAAGACAATAGAGTAGGGATGACGACGCACTTTCTCTGTTAGCTGACCACCTTCATCATAGCCAACATATCCTGGAGGGGCACCAACAAGGCGAGAAGTGTTGAAACTTTCTGTGTATTCGCTCATGTCTACTCGAATCAAAGCGTCCGAAGAGCCAAACATCATCTCAGCAAGTCGCTTGGCAAGATAAGTCTTACCAACACCCGTAGGACCTAAGAACATAAACGCACCAATAGGGTGGTTAGGATCTTTCAAACCTACACGATTACGTTGGATAGCCTTTACCATCTTGTCGATAGCTGCATCTTGCGCAACAACAACTTGCTTAAGTTCGGCATCCATGTTCTTTAGTCTGACACCTTCTGCCTCCTGCATACGCTGAACAGGTACGCCTGTCATCATAGAAACAACGTCAGCTATGGCTTCTTCATTAATTTCGACCTTGTCTTCGATATCACCATTTTGCCATTTCTCTTGCTCCTCTTTGAGTGTCTTTTCTAATTCCGTCTGCTTATCACGGAAACTTGCAGCTAACTCAAAGTTCTGATTTTTCACTGCAGTTTGCTTCTTTTCTTGTGCTACTTCTATCTCTTTCTGAATGTTGAGAATAGATTGTGGCACCTTAACATGCTGCAGATGAATACGTGAACCTGCTTCGTCAATAATGTCTATCGCCTTATCAGGGAAGAATCTATCAGTAATATATCTGTCAGCATACTTCACACAAGCTTTAGAGCATCCTCTGTATAGCTTACGTGATGATGCGCTTCATAACGATCTTTGATATTCTCAAGAATCTGCAGTGTCTCTTCAACTGTTGTTGGTTCTACCTGCACTTTTTGGAAACGACGCTCTAAGGCACCGTCTTTCTCAATAGACTTGCGATATTCGTCAAGTGTTGTTGCACCAATACACTGTATAGTGCCTCTTGCCAAAGCAGGTTTGAGGATATTAGCCGCATCCATTGAGCCTGGAGAAGAACCTGCTCCGATGAGTGTGTGAATCTCATCAATAAAGACGATGATGTCTGGATTCTGTTCGATTTCCTTAATCAATGCACGGATGCGCTCCTCAAATTGACCACGATACTTGGTACCAGCCACGACAGCTGTTAGGTCAAGTGTGATAACGCGTTTATCAAAGAGAATCGGAGAGGTGAGATGTTTTACGATAAGTTGTGCCAAGCCCTCAACGATAGCACTCTTACCAACACCCGGTTCGCCAATGAGAATAGGATTATTCTTCTTTCTTCTACCAAGAATCTCACTGACACGCATTATCTCTTTCTCTCTGCCTACAACTGGATCGAGTTTTCCCTCGGCTGCTGCTTGAGTAAGGTCAGTGCCGAAACTATCGAGCACTGGTGTCTTAGATTTTGTACGAGGAGCCTGTGTAGTCTTGGCATTATTGCTGCTGTCAGACGATGAAGATGACAGCATATCATCATCCATTTCCTCTTCGTCAGCCATTCCTATACCATTCTTTGGTTGGTTTGCGCGTTGTTGTAACATCGATATTGCGTTGTTATAATTAAACCCATTTTCTTCCATAACCTTCTTTGCACCATTGTTAGAAGAATCATGCAATATTGCAAGGAAGAGATGAAGAATATCCACCGTCTGTGCATGCTGAATACGAGCCTCAAGTACAGCTAATTTTAATATGTTATTTGCCTGCTCGTTCAACAGCATATCAGGCACATAAGAAGTTGGGTCAATTGTTTCCTCCTGAAGTCTTCTTTCAATTTCTTTCTTTATATTGTCTATATCAATCTTCCACTGATTGAATAGTTCCCATACTGGTCCTGACTTCTCTCTCAGAATGGCAAGCATGATATGCTCAGGAGCAACCGACGCACTTGTCAGTCGTTCTGCTTCCTCTCTGCTGAATGAAAGTATTTCAGAGACCTTTGGGGAGAATTGATTCATCATATCCTAACCTTTCTTTTCTTTACTTGTATCTGTGGACAATATGTCCTGTATTAGTAGGGTTTTATAAACAAAAGGTGTGCCAAAAACAAAGAATCGGACATACATGGGTGTTGTAAGTCCGATTCTATATTTTATATTCTATTACAGTGCTTCGTCGTCAGGCTTCTGAAGTCTTGCTTTGGGCTGTCGTCCCAGGTGCTTTTTCTTGCGAAGCCAAGCCGCCTTGCGCTGCTCATATTCCTCACGATGACGTTCCAAGAAGTTATCTGCCATTGAACTTACCGTATATTATCGAAATCTGAATATTCTTTCCAGTCGATGTGTTTCCCAATAACTTTGTGCTTGAGAGGCCCATGTCGTGAGAAACCTTAGTAATAATTGTTTTCTGAGTGCTGCCTGAACCTTGTGTTACAGTCTGCAATTCAACTGGTACGATTACAACCTTACCCCATGCAGGCATCGATGTGTTGCGTGAGAAGAGGTTGATAATTCCCGAGATATTGTTGAACACATAGCTATTCGTTGTTTTGTTGTAACTTGCCAAGAACGAAGTCTTGTTATCAGGTAGACGGTTGTTCGCAAAGAACGACTGTAAACTATCTGCAGATACCATAACGACATTCTGTGGTATTCCAAACTGATAATCGGATGTTGTGCTATTGTTCTCTCTGTAGAGTACAACCTTAGCCGAGTTGATAGAGTCGTTTGTATGTCCTGCCATAATGTCAGATACAGGGAGCGTCAACTTTGTAAACAAGCCAGCTGGCGTCTTAAGATAGGTGTGACCAGACTCATTGGCTAACTGTTGTAACTTTGTGTTGTCATTTGAGAAGTTTGTCAACTGAAGAACCTCTTCTGTACTTACAAAGTTGGTTGATATCTCTGAAACCTTACCATTCTGCTTGTTCTTGAAGTAGATATTCAACTGAGCAACCTGTATATGTGCCATTGAACCAGACCCACCATCTATCTTGAAGTAGAAACCTGGACAGATTTCATGCAAGAAACGATAAGGGTTACGGAATGCTGCAGGGTTCTGCTGATACTTGCGTAGCAGATAAGTTCCGTAGTTGTTATATGTAACACCGCTCTTGTCCTTGTACTTATTGTTCAAGCGAACAATGATATTACGATTATAATTTCTTCTATTTCTTATACTGTCAGCCTCTGTATAGTCTGTCAGTGTAAATGAACGTTTCTCTGTAATACCACCCTGTGCAGCTGGTCGGATATAGCCTTGTGCTTCTGGATCGAAATTAGAGTAGTAGGTTGTTCCTTCCTCAACAGGCTTAGAAAGTTCGTATGCTGTCAGCTTCATCTGGCTCAGTGAATCACCGTAGTATGTGCTGTAATACAGTCTTATATCACATGAATCAGCTATAATCTCATTGTTTGCATCACGACTCATGATAGAGTCCTTTGCTGGCAACTCAAAATTACTAAGCACATGGAACTGTGACATAAGATTACCTGTAACCGTTGTGTTTGTTTCAGGGTCAATCATTCTGCCCAAGTATCCAGTTGCTGAACGTGCAATAACACTGCCAGCAACCATTGTCTCAGAAGCTACGCTGAAGGTGTCTGCCTTTATCGAAAGTTTGTCGCCATTGTCAATAAGTGAGCCTCCAAGGGTATCTGTAGTATCATCACATGATACCATTCCGATACAAGCTGCAAGCATACAAGCTGCAATGAATTTCCTTCTCATTTAGAATTTCTTAATTGTATGAATGTAAGAATATCAGAATAGTTTATTATAAAATTCTGAATACTTCTCCTTTAGTTCAGTATCATCGATTGCATGTTCCAAAAGCTGCTTATCATTAGACTTAGCATAGTTGATAAGATCAGCGTGAGCTTTGTCGCTGGTACCAATGACACCGTCTGAATAGTCGATAGCCAGTTTGCCTAACTCCATGAAATCGAAGTCGTCACCATAGTTCTTCAAATACTTAGCCTTCGCCTCACGGAATTCAAGACAATGCTTAAAATTAGTTCCTAAGCTATCTTGTGGCTGTTCTGCAAAGAGTGAAGTAACAACCTTTGAATTAGCAAACTGTGGTTCATCTTTGTAGGCAGTCTTTACATAGAATGGGATAACAGAAGACATCCAGCCCTGGCAATGAATTACATCAGGAGCCCATCTTAGCTTCTTTACTGTCTCCAATACGCCTCTTGCAAAGAAGATAGCACGCTCGCCATTGTCAGGATAGTCGTTACCCAGTTCGTCCTTTGTCATTGCAGGACGCTTCTGGAAATAATCTTCATTATCAATGAAATAAACCTGTATACGTGTCTGCGGAATACTTGCCACCTTGATAATCAATGGATGGTCTGTATCGTCTATAATCAAGTTCATACCTGAAAGGCGAATAACCTCGTGCAACTGCCCTCTACGTTCGTTTATATTTCCCCATCTTGGCATGAATGTACGGATTTCAAATCCAGCTTCTTGCATGATGTGTGGCATTTCTGAGCCATAGAAAGACATCTCTGTCTCTGGCACATACGGCATGATTTCTTGATTAACAAATAATACTTTTTTTCCCATTCTTTATGTTAGAATTTTTGTTTCTGCAACTACTGCAAGCAAACGCATAGAATGTTAGTACTTTCTGGGCGCAGCTTATCTTCTGCAAAGGTACGAAAAAAAAATGAGACAACTCTCGCTTTCGACTGAAAACAAATAAAAAGTAGGGCATGTTGAGATTATTTAATTAAAATCTCGTCTATTTAATTATTTTGTTGTTACTTTGCAGCGATTTAAATTTTAGTGACTGATGAAAGTTATTCAAAAGATTGTAGAACTTCAGAACGAACTATTCTCTTATCGTAAGGAGAACAAGACTATTGGGTTGGTTCCTACGATGGGTGCGTTGCATGATGGTCATGCATCACTTGTAAACAAAGCGTCAAGGAGAATGATATAACCGTCGTTTCTGTTTTTCTTAATCCTACCCAGTTTAATGATAAAGGAGATTTAGAACGTTATCCTCGTACATTAGAGGCTGATTGTAAGCTTATTGAAGCTTGTGGAGCAGACTATGTCTTTGCCCCATCTGTTGAAGAAGTCTACCCCAAACCAGATAATCGTCAATACGAGTTTCCACCACAATCTACAGTGATGGAGGGTGCAAAACGGCCTGGTCATTTCAATGGTGTTTGCCAAGTTGTCAGTAGATTATTCTATATTGTTCATCCAGACAAAGCCTATTTCGGTGAGAAAGATTGGCAGCAGATAGCTGTTATCAAACGTCTTGTTGACTTCATTGGAATAAAGGATGAAATAACGATAGTGGAGTGCCCAATTATACGTGATGCGGATGGCTTGGCTATGAGTTCACGCAATATGCTATTGACAGCTGACGAGCGTGCTATAGCACCGAAGATCTACGCGGCGTTAAGTCAAAGTGTAGCGTTTTCTAAGACTCATACTGTAGCAGAAACACGTGAAAAAGTCATTACCGATATCAATGCAGTAGACGGACTTGAGGTAGAATATTTTGAGATTGTAGATGGCAATACGCTTCTTGAAGTAAATACATGGGAAGCGTATGTTGTAGGTTGTATTACTGTTTATTGTGGCCATACGCCTATCCGACTTATTGACCACATAAAATACAGAGGATAATAAGAAAAGATGCAGATAGAAGTATTAAAAAGTAAGTTACACTGTGCTACTGTCACAGAAGCAAATCTTCATTATATGGGTAGTATCACCATTGATGAAGACTTGTTGGATGCTGCTAATATGATAGCAGGTGAGAAGGTTCAAATTGTGAATAACAATAATGGTGAACGCTTTGAAACCTATATTATTAAGGGAGAAAGAGGCTCTGGCTGTATCTGCCTTAATGGTGCAGCAGCTCGCAAGGTTGTAGTAGGGGATGAGGTAATTATCATCTCTTATGCATTGATGGATTTTGAAGAAGCAAAAACCTTCAAGCCTTCAATTGTATTTCCAAAGGAAGGCAACAAGTTATAAACAGATAGAAAAGGGTATTAGTCAGAGGATAAACCCTTTGGCTTTGTAAGTGTAGGACGTATCGTCCTTACTTTTATAAGCACACAATCACATTTCTTCTTTCAAAGTAAGATAAGGAAGTTATTTATTAATAAGGTGAAACTTAATAATAGATATTCCTCTTTCCTACTTGGAGAAAGAAATGTGATTGTGTGTTTTTCTATGTCCTATATTTTAATGTACTATTATCAAAAAAGCGAGGGTATGTCGTAATGACACACCCTCTTAAGAAAATGATAATAGCATCAGTGACAAATGTCAACTGATAGCAGAATTATTCAATAACAACCAATGGGTCGTCCTCAAGCACAGCCTGACCGACCTTCACAGCAATAGCAGTAACCTTGCCATCCTTCTCAGCTTCGATGTTGTTCTGCATCTTCATAGCCTCGAGGACAACAACAGTATCGCCAGCCTTTACCTCCTGACCAACAGTCACCTCAACAGATGTGATGGTTCCTGGAAGTGGAGCCTTAACAGCTGCAGAACTGTTGATAGCAACAGCAGGAGTAGCCTCCTCACTTGCCTCAGCAGCAGCTGGCTTACCAAGCTCAACCTTCTTCTTCTCTGGTTCAGCAGGCTGCTCCATTTGTACTGCATACTGCTCACCGTTGACAGATACTTCTGCAACATTCTCGGCATTAATCTCACCAATCTCGACTTTATATTCCTTGCCGTCGATAGTATATTTGAATTCTTTCATTGTTGTCTATTATGGTTTCTTTGTCATTATCTCGAACTTAGCATCCCACATTGTCTGCTTTGGCAGAATAGTGATAAAGCCAGGTTCGTTATCGTGAACATTGTTTCCGGCAAACTCATAGAGTGCCATTGCAATAGCTGCATATACGTTTTTATCCATAGTTGCGTGCCTCCTTATTACATTGGCATACAGCCATGCTTCTTAGCTGGTAAGTCTTGCTTCTTATGAGTCAACTGAGCCAAGCCACGGCAGATGCGGAAACGAGTGTTGCGTGGTTCGATAACATCATCGATGTAGCCGAACTGAGCAGCCTGATATGGATTAGCAAACTTCTCTGAGTACTCCTCTTCCTTTTCAGCGAGGAACTGCTTAACGTCGCCACCCTGCTCTTTAACTTCCTTAGCTTCTCTACCACAGAGAACAGCAACAGCACCAGAGGCACCCATAACGGCAATCTCAGCGCTTGGCCATGCAAAGTTGAGGTCAGAACGGAGCTGCTTACAACCCATAACGATGTGTGAACCACCATAGCTCTTACGCAATGTGATAGTAATCTTTGGAACTGTAGCCTCACCGTAAGCATAGAGCAACTGTGCACCATGAAGAATTACAGCGTTATACTCCTGACCAGTACCTGGGAGGAAACCTGGTACGTCAACAAGTGAAACGATTGGAATATTGAAAGCATCGCAGAAACGAACGAAGCGCGCACCCTTACGGCTTGCGTTTACGTCCAATACACCAGCGTATGCTGATGGCTGGTTAGCTACGATACCAACGCTCTGACCATTGAAACGAGCGAAACCAGTGATGATGTTCTTTAGCAAACTTTTGGCTGAACCTCGAAGAACTCTCCGTTGTCAGTTACAGCCTGAATTACCTTGTACATATCGTATGCCCTGATTTGGATCGTCTGGGATAATCTCGTTCAAGAGGTCTTCCTTACGGTCGATAGGGGTCAGTGCACTCTACACGTGGTGCTTCTTCACGGTTATTTGAAGGAATGTAAGAAAGGAGCTTCTTGATAAGATCCATAGCCTCTTCTTCAGTCTTAGCAGTGAAGCTTGTTACACCACTCTTTGAAGCGTGAACGCTTGCACCACCAAGGTGCTCAGCGTCGATATCTTCACCTGTTACGGTCTTTACAACCTTAGGACCAGTCAAGAACATGTAACTTGTCTGCTCCTTCATGATGATGAAGTCTGTCAATGCTGGAGAGTAAACCGCACCACCGGCACATGGACCAAGGATGCTTGAGATCTGTGGGATAACACCAGAAGCGAGGATGTTACGCTCGAAGATTTCGCCGTAACCTGCCAAAGCAGAGATACCCTCCTGAATACGTGCGCCGCCAGAGTCGTTCATACAGATGACTGGTGCACCGTTGGTCATAGCCATATCCATTACCTTGCAGATTTTCTGAGCCATTGTTTCAGAAAGTGAACCTCCGTTTACAGTGAAGTCCTGCGCATAGAGGTAGACGAGACGGCCGTCGATAGTTGCTGAACCAGCAACAACGCCATCACCGAGGTACTGCTTTTTCTCCATACCGAAGTTATGACAACGATGGAGTTTGAACATATCGTATTCCTCGAAGCTGCCTTTGTCAACCAGCATTTCAATACGCTCACGTGCAGTGTACTTTCCGCGCTCATGCTGCTTGTCGATGGCCTTCTGGCCACCACCTAAGCGTGCTAACTCGCGCTTCTCCACGAGTGCCTTGATCTTTTCTGTTTGCTTACTCATAATTTGAATTTATTTTCTTATTTATAGCTTCTAAATTTTACTTCTTCTCATCTGTAACCTTCTGCTCATCTTTATCGTATGGGCTAAAAAGTCCTTATAACAGAATCAAATGCAAATTTACTAAAAAAGGTGGAGATAGTTATCTTCACCTCTTTAAATATTGTTAAGGTTTTACGTTTAATCGCTTCTATTTGTACCTAATTGCATAGCTCTGTGGGAAAAAGATGGTGTTTAATAGGCAAGATGTATCTGTTACATGTTATTCTGACGATGATAAGTTTTTTTGAGGTATTGATAAATCGATAGGTTGCTAATTGCCCTGTTTTTATCATTCATACTTCTATTTTGTAATGAAAATTCAAATCATGAAAAATAAAAGATGCTCTTTTGGCTTCTAATTAAGGCTTAATTGACTTGTAAAAGATGCCCTTTTGAGGTCTTACTAACGCCCTTTTGAAGTCTATTTAAGCACCTTTTGTTGAGTGGTTGTGTAACTGCTTGAAAACTAATTGTTTGTGATTGTGCTAAAAACACTTCTTATTCAATGATTTACTGTGCTTTTTATCTTCTTTTTGTTATAATATTTTACCAATCAATGTTTGTTTTTAGTAGTCCTTTTCTTAGTTGCGTTTAGATTATTTGATGTGCTAAATAATAGAGTCGTTCCCCTTTTTAATTTCACTTTATCGTTATAAGTTAAAAAAAAGGAGTCATGACTTTTGGGTCATAACTCCTTCTTACATTTTTATTTTTGTCTGCGTCGATGGTTACCAGAAAAGTTTGGATTGTAACTCTTTGGTTGTTTGCCATTTTGCTTTGCAGATTTTCTACGATTATCTGTTGGTTTTTCTTCCCGTCCTTTACGTTTTTATTAGGGATATCAGGCGTACTACCGATAGCCTTCGGGTCGTAAACAGCACGTGGATGACGTTTAGGAACATTATCGTATAGCTTTGCTATCAGGTCACTACGCCCAATACGATGAAGTTCTCGTTCAATGTCTCGGCGTGTTTCTGGCTTGTACCAGAAGAAGAATTGACGCTGTGCAAGTTTCTCCTTTGGTGTCTTTGCAGAGAAGATTGGTTCGAGGGTATAAGGGTCATAGCCCGTGTACCAAGCTTCTGTAGAAACAGTCATTGGGGTAGGGGTGAAGTCCTGCACCTGCTCCAAATGGAAGTCAAGGTCTTTTGTCAGTACCGCCAACTCTGCCATGTCCTCCTCCTGACAGCCAGGGTGAGAAGATATGAAGTAAGGAATAATCTGCTGTCGCATATTCTCCTCACGGTTAATGCGGTCAAAAATCTTCTTGAAAGCATAGAATTGTTGGAACGACGGCTTACGCATAAGTCCCAATACGCGATCTGATGTATGCTCTGGCGCAACTTTCAAACGACCACTAACATGGCGTGTTATTAGCTCGCGAGTATATTGTCTGGCAGCCTCGTTACTCTTCTCATCCTTACTCTTGTGCAGGAGAAGGTCGTAACGTACACCAGAACCGATAAAACTCTTCTTGATTCCTGGCAATTCGTCGACTGCATGATATATTTCAAGCAGCTTGGTGTGGTCAGTTTCAAGGTTAGGACATATTTCTGGGTTTACACAGCTCGGTCGTTTGCAATGCTCGCAAGCCTTCTGGTTCTTACCTGCCATACCATACATATTAGCTGATGGACCACCGAGGTCGGAGAGATAACCTTTGAAGTCGGGCATCTGTATAACCTGCTTTACTTCCTTTAAGATACTCTCTTTCGAACGACAGCTAATAAACTTACCCTGATGTGCAGAAATCGTACAGAACGAACAACCACCAAAGCATCCGCGATGAATGTTCACACTGTGCTTAATCATCTCGTAGGCTGGGATTGTCTTACCCCGATACTTCGGATGAGGTTCACGTGTGTAAGGTAGGTCATAAGCCGCATCTACCTCCTCTGTTGTCATGGTAGGATAGGGTGGATTAACAACGGCATAAACGTTGTCAACAGCCTGCAGAATACGCTGTGCGTGTTTTTTATTAGACTCCTCTTCTATATGTTTGAAGTTCTCTGCCTGATATTTCTTGTTGTGTAAGCAAGATTCGTGGGAATGAAGTACGATGTCATTCTCTTTATTCCATCTGGAATCTCTGACTCTTTACAAAGATATACGGTCTGTGGAATGTGCTTCAAGTCTTTAATGTTAGCACCATTTTCTAACTCTTGTGCTATGCTTAACCACCTGTTTCTCACCCATACCATAGATAATCATGTCGGCATGTGCATCGCAGAGAATACACTTACGAACACAATCTTTCCAATAGTCGTAATGAGTAAGACGACGTAATGAAGCCTCGATGCCGCCTAAAACGATAGGAACATCGGGATAGAGCTGTCTGAGGATATTAGAGTAAACAATGCTTGGATATTCTGGACGCAGGTTGGGTCTGCCATCAGGTGAATAGGCATCGTCTGAGCGTAGACGACGATTGGCGGTATATTTGTTCACCATCGAGTCCATTGCGCCTGGCGATATACCAAAGTAGAGACGTGGACGGCCTAACTTTTTGAAGTCTCGGAAGTCGCCATGCCAGTCGGGTTGTGGAACAATAGCTACCTTATAACCAGCTGCTTCAAGTGTTCTACCAATGACAGCAGCACCAAAGGCAGGGTGGTCAATATAGGCATCGCCCGAAAAGAGGATAATGTCTAATTGGTCCCAACCACGAAGTTCTACCTCCTTCTTTGTGGTAGGAAGGAAGTCTGTCAGCTGAAATCTTGAAGGTCTTGTGATTTTAGCTTCATGCTTAGCAGCACCTTCTCTATCTTGTCGTTGGGTAGGTGTTGCTTTTTTATGCTGCTTTGCAGTTCTTCTATTTTCTCTTTGTGAACTCAAATGTTTTTGTATTTAATTGATTTTCTTTTTAAGTATGTTGCTTGTTTTCAAGAATTTGAATTTTATTTATGTTCCTTTTTAACTATTAAAGGACTTCTTTATTCTCATCTTCTGTGTCTTGGTGTGTTAAGACCCATTCTTTGAAGAGTGCAACAAGGTTTTTTAGTCCAATGGCTTTCATGTTTTGATTATAAATAACATCAAGACATAAGTCCAACAAGTCTTTATCTTTACCAGGTTCAGACTCGAGAAGTCCACGAACATTGAATCTCAGTTTGTCGAGGATATCCTCATCAATAATACCATTGGAATCAACCAGTCCAGAGAGAAAGTGAATACTTCTTTATCGTCTCAAGATGGCTGTCTGTAACCTCAATGCTTCGTGTTCCCGAAGCGTTCGCTTGAATTTTATACATAGTCTTTACGCTTTTAGATTATTCCAATTTCTTTGTTGTTATTTTTTCATTAAGAAGTTGACAATACCCTTCATAATGCTATTACGTGTTGTTGCATCTTTGATACACTCGAATGGGAAGGATAGTGTGAAAACACTGTTGTCAGTTCCTTTATATGCCACAGCTGCTGTTTGTCCGTCAGCATAAGTTAAGGTGCTGAAAGCGTTGTCAACAGGTAGGATGTTGTCTGGTGTATAAGCACCATAATGCTCTTCATTAATAGTGCGATAAACATCGAATGACATTCCCATACCACTCACAATAGAGTTGTAGTTGTCATAGTTTGCACCATTAAAAGTAATTTTGAGGTTGTTTCTCAACCAATCCTGCTCATCAACACCCTGCATATCGGATGCAAGATAAGAACCACTGACAAAGAGTTTGCCACGATTATTCAGGTATTTCGTCAACTGTTGACGGAGTGCAGGCTTAAAGGTCTTGTAATAATACAAGCTATGTCCGTCATCCTTCTCATTACCAAGGAGTAAGTCAACCATTGCATACTTGGAAAGATTCACCTCGCCAGACTCAACAGTCTTACTGTTACAGCTGACGATATTGTATTTACCTGAATGGCGTAAAGCCTCTGCATGGTCTTTGACATAGTTGAAATCATTACCAGCAATAATCTTACCCACGAGTTCTTCGCCACCCATAACCTAAGGCACTTGGACCTTCTTTGCCCATCATTGCCTTGTTGAAGTTGGCTTGTCTTCCTGCCCATCCAGCCACAGGACCATAGCTAAGACCTGGGTCTGCTTCAAGGTCGAAGCCTTGTTCTGTGCTTGTGTTGACTACTGCAGGGGATGAAAGACGATGGAAGGCATTGACAATAAGAATTGTCTGAGTTGCACCTTCATTGCGTAAGGCTGAAAGGGTTTCTGTTGGGAAACTCTCACCACCACGGTTACAAGCCGTTATCTTAAAATTATAGACAACGCCTGGCAGTATTTCTATATCAAAGTAAGGGTTGCGAACGTTCATACCATTGTCAAAGCCTCTTGTTCCCATCGCAACATATACGTTGTAAGAGGTAGGGCTTGCAGTTGGCTCACTGGCATCAGTGGTTGCTTTCCATTGCAATCTTACTTTCTTAGAAGATACATATTCGATCTTGAAGTTATGTGGAGCAAGTGGTTGCACGGTATAAGTCTTACCATGCATGTTAGCTTCATACTTCAAAATAGTCTTATATAAAGAGCGTGCAAAGGTGAACTTGAAGTTTGGGTCTTGTCCTAACTTCATGTCAGGGAAGTTCTGATGAGAAAGAGTTTCAAGGATTGCTGATGGTACTTCAGGAAGTCGAGTTTCACTATAGTTGCGGTCCCACACTGAACGGGTAGTCCAATTCATGTGGAAAGCTTTATCTAAATCTTTCTTTACATTGTCTACTAACTGTTCTACAAAGGTCTTTGAAACCTTACGTGAAAGTCCATCTCCTAATGTTTTATTGCCTTCTTGTGTTGTACAGATACCCAAGGTTCCTACAAAACTATCATCTGCTTTAACTCCAGCATCACTGTGTATTGCCAAAGTAAGCTCGATAGGTACTTTCTTACCATCTTTCTTTTCAGGCAGATAACAAGAACCTCCAGCAAGCCAGTTTGTCATCAATGAGCGACAGTTGATGTCATCGTTATAGTCATTAGAGCCATTACTCTTGCTCACTACGCCCCAAGGTGCGCCTGCCCATTGCGCAGCGTATCTTGCTCCTTCAAGGAAACGAGGCATACCACTCACAGTTCCGCCGCGAACAATGTTGCCCATTCCGCCACCAAAGCGAACTGCATCAGTAGTGACAATACCTCTACGAGAGCTATGATTGGTCAGTACAACAGAGTTGTTAATGCTATTTCCCTTGTCAAACTCAAATGTTCCAAGATAAACCCATGTGCCACCACCCATACGTTGGTTCACACGGAAATGTGTTTCTTGTCCTTTGTGGAAAACAATATATTCTGCTGCATCAACACTTTTCTTCTGTGTCTGATAGCTTACATACACAGCGTAGCGTCCTGTTTCAGGGATAGTTGGTTGATATACAACGGAGCTAAGCTTGCTGTTGCGCTTTCTTGCTTTAACTTGTCGAGCAGTACCTGCTGTAAAAGGATTCTCACCATCGTTATAACTGCCATAATGTAGAGCGAAGCCCTTAGTGGATGTAGTTGCCCACTTCTTCTTCATACTCTCTTCCTTGTAGTTGGTGCGACTATCGTTATCTACTATAATTTCATTCTTTTGCCAGTCTCTTTCTCGTGGTGTAAAGACAATTGCTCCTGCGCTCTCAAGCATAGGAATAAGATAAGGAAGAACTATCGTCTGCGTATAAAGGTCTTCAGTTGTACTGAATAGAATCGGTCTTTGCCATCTCCATTCACCTTTCTTAGCATCGTAATATCTTCCATGCGATGACCATACAGATAGATGTCTATTCTGCAATCCCTCTGTGATTTCATTTGGGCGAGAAACATTCTTAACCCATGGTGCATCTTCGTAATCAGTTTTTCCCCATGTTGACTTACCCGCTTGTGCAAAAGTGTTCGCAAACGACATAGCAAGAAGCGCAGTACACAGCAATTTTATCTTCATTATCCGTTTAATTCTCCTATCGTAAACAATTCAGGATGTTTACCCTTAAAGTCTTTGAAATACAATTTGATTTCCTTCATATCCTGTTCCACATCACCCGATGGTGTTATTATCTTAGAACACTCAATCAACTTCTTTTCGTAGTCTAAAGCGTAGAGGTAGATGGGTAGTTGTGCTTTCAGTGCAATATAATAAAAGCCCTTCTTCCAATCTGGATTTAAACTTCTGGTTCCTTCTGGCGTAATACAAAGTTGGAACTTATCAGCCTTTATAGCATAGTCGGCTAATCTGTCGGTCATGCTTGTTTTCTTATCACGCCATACAGGGATTCCTCCAAGTTTGCGGAAGATAGAACCAAGCGGCCAGAAAAACCATTCCTTCTTCATAAGGAAATTGCTCTTCTGTCGCTCAGCTCTGGCATAAAGCTGCCCAATTAGGAAATCATAATTACTCGTGTGAGGTGCAAGACAAATAATAGCTTTATCAGGCAATGTGAACCTGATATCCTTCTTCCACCCCATAAAACTATAAAGAAGCCACTTAGATATAGCCTGTAACATTATGCAAGGTTATTGAGTTGGTCAATAATCTCATTGACTTCTTTACTAAACTTGTCTTTCAAGTCTTTGAAATAAACTTTGGCTGACATGCCCGGCTGAACATGAGATACGCGTCTGATGTAGTTGCTGTGCATTACCAAAATTGAAGTGAGGATAGCCTCTGTATTGTCATTATCACGATTTTCACCATAGAGAGATGCTGCGATACCCTCTGTGAACAAATCACCACAAATGTAATTGATGGTGCGTTTTCAAATCTCTTTTGTTACTCATATTAATCCTAAATAGCTATATTTTTACATTTATCGTTCAAAGATAAATAAAAAAATAGAAAAAGCAAGACTTTCTTACATAAAAATAGAGTTAAAATTTTAATTTAGCATCTTTTCCTTTCTATTATCGGATAAAAAAGGTAAATTTGCAAAATAGTAAAGACATTAAATAAATCATTATATTTAAATCATTTAAATTAAACACATGGAAATTAGCGCATTGCAGAAGGAAAGAGCAGGCTATCAGCCAAAGTTGCCTAAGGCTCTTCAGGGTGCAGTAAAGGTGCAGGAAGGTGCTCCTACACAGAGTGTTGACAATCAAGAGGATATCAAGAAGTTGTTCCCTAACACGTACGGAATGCCTCTCGTTGAGTTTGTTCCAGCTGATTCAGCTAACAATGCTAAGATTAACGTTGGTATTATCCTCTCAGGTGGTCAGGCTCCTGGTGGTCACAACGTTATTTCTGGTCTCTTTGATGAGGTTAAGAAGTTGAACCCAGAGAACCGCCTTTATGGTTTCCTTATGGGTCCTGGTGGTCTTGTTGATCACAACTACATCGAGATTACAGCTGAGAATCTTCAGGCTTACCGCAATACTGGTGGTTTCGATATGATTGGTTCAGGTAGAACAAAGCTTGAGAAGGAAGAGCAGTTCGAGAAGGGTCTTGAGATTATCCGTCAGTTGGATATCAAGGCTATCGTAATCATTGGTGGTGACGACTCAAATACCAATGCTTGCGTATTGGCTGAGTACTATGCTGCTAAGCAGTATGGCGTTCAGGTAATCGGTTGTCCTAAGACTATCGATGGTGACTTGAAGAACGATCAGATTGAGACTTCTTTTGGTTTCGATACAGCAACTAAGACATACTCTGAGCTTATTGGTAACATTGAGCGTGACTGTAACTCTGCTCGTAAGTACTGGCACTTCATCAAGTTGATGGGTCGTTCTGCTTCTCACATTGCTCTTGAGTGTGCTTTGCAGACTCAGCCAAACATCTGCTTGGTATCTGAGGAGATTGAGGCTAAGGATCAGACATTGAACGATATCGTTGAGTATATCGCTGGTGTTGTTGCTTACCGTGCAGAGCAGGGTAACGACTTCGGTGTTGTTTTGATTCCAGAGGGTCTTATCGAGTTTATTCCTGCTATCGGTCGTTTGATTCAGAGTTGAATGACTTGCTTGCTGCTCATGGTGCAGAATATTTGAATCTTGACAAGGCTGCTCAGCGTGAGTATATTCTCGCTCACCTCTCAGCAGAGAATAAGGCTACCTTTGAGACACTTCCAGAGGGCGTTGCACGTCAGCTTTCTCTCGACCGTGACCCACACGGTAACGTACAGGTATCTCTCATTGAAACAGAAAAACTCATCTCAGAGATGGTTGCAGCTAAGCTTGATCAGTGGAAGAAGGAAGGTAAGTACACAGGTAAGTTCTCTCCTCTTCACCACTTCTTCGGTTACGAGGGTCGTTGTGCAGCTCCTTCTAACTTCGATGCAGACTACTGCTATGCACTTGGTTCATCAGCTGCTCAGTTGATTGCAAACGGTAAGACAGGTTACATGGCTATCGTTAAGAACACAACAGCAGGTACAGACCAGTGGAAGGCAGGAGGTGTGCCAATCACTATGATGATGAACATGGAGAGACGTAACGGTGAGATGAAGCCAGTTATTCGCAAGGCACTTGTAGAACTTGATGGTGCTCCATTTAAGGCTTTCGCTGCTCAGCGTGATAAGTGGGCTAAGGAAACTTGCTACATCTATCCTGGTCCAATCCAGTACTGGGGTCCTTCTTCAGTATGTGATCAGACTACTAAGACTCTCGAGTTAGAGCAGGCTAAGTAATAGTATATACATAAACGAAGAAATAGGGGATAGTTATATCCTCTGTTTCTTCTTTTGTTTTTATACAAGCTCCTGTTTATCTTGCTTCTATGTTTAAGTAGTTAGTAAGCAATGTTCAATTATTCCTTTGAAATTCAATCTATTATTATAGCATTCATACAATAATAAAAGCACATGATTACGGATGTAAGTAGTGCTTAATTGTTTTTAATTCTGCTGTCTATTGAATCTAAAAACAACATATTTTGAACTTATTCAGGTCGTGTGCTAATTTATTTTCATGAAAATAAATATTTATCTTCACGTAAATAATTATTTTTTTCATGAGAATAATTTCTTTTCTTCGTGAAAAGAAATCTTGAAAGTTCAATGTATATAGATATAAAGTAGAACTTAAGGTTATCCAAAAGTAAGAAAATGTTTATCTCCAAAGTGCTTCATTCAATAATTAAGACTTGGATTCAGATGCCAAGTTGGATGCGATGGGCTGGAGGATTGTGTCTTGCTGTAGGGTATAGTTTTCTTTTTTATTCCTTCTTTGTTTCACCTACAGGCTTTCAGATGGCGGGCTATTTATGGTGATCCTGACTATCCTGAGGGTTATACAATTTATGGTATTGATGTAAGTCGTTATCAAGGTACGATTAACTGGAACAGACTTAGAAATGCGTTGATAGACCGTTCACCTATTCGTTTTGTTATTATTAAGTCAACGGAGGGTGATAGTCATGTTGATGTGAAGTTTCCGTGAGAACTTCTATAATGCAAAAGAGTCTGGCTTTATACGTGGTGTTTATCATTTCTGGAGCAATAACTCGTCGGCACGTCGTCAGGCTTATTTCTTTCTTGCTATGGCTCATTTACAGCCGGAGATTTACCACCAGTACTTGATGTCGAGCATAAGCCAAAGAATATTAGTACAGAAGAGTTTCAGCAGAATATTCTGACATGGCTACATATAGTAGAAGATAGGTATCATGTGAAACCTATCATCTATACCTATTATAAGTTTAAGGACCAATACCTTTCTGATTCTCGCTTTGATGACTATCCTTATTGGATAGCCCATTACTATGTTAATCAGATGGAGTATCAGGGTGCTTGGAAATTCTGGCAGCATACCGATGCCGGAAGGCTGCCAGGTATTAAGGGATATGTAGACTTAAATATCTACAATGGTAGCTTCTATGATTTGCAGCAATTGCTTATTCCCGAAGAGGTTACGCCCGTTCAAGCAGTAGGCAGCACCAGTCATGATTCAACAAACGTTGACTCTCTTTCAGACCGAGTTCGTTAGCTTTCTGAAGGATAGCTTCTGCATCCTGCTCATAGAATCCACTCAAAATAATCTTTGATTCAGTTGTCATAACACTGACAAACTCGTCTATATCCTCAAGGATAATATTACGATTTATATTTGCCAAGATGATATCAAAGACACCACTCACGTGTGACAAGACTCGCTTGTCGCCTTCAAGTACATCTAATTCTACACCATTCAGTTCGGCATTGTGTTCAGCATTGCGTACGCTCCACTCATCAATGTCATAGCATACAACATCCTTTGCACCACATTTAGCGGCAACAATACCCTAAAATTCCCGTACCACAACCACAGTCGAGGACTCTCTTGCCCTTGAGCTCTTGGTTTAATAATAATGAAACAATCATTTGTGTTGTTTCATGTGTACCTGTACCAAAAGCCTGTTGTGCATCGATGACAATCTTCATTGGGATTGTTGCAAGTTGAGGATAGTTAGCTATAGCCTCTTCTTCCATATTCTTGCAAATGATAGCACAGCGGTCATCAATGATGATAGGGTCAAAGCCTGTTTTTTCCCATTCCTCATTCCAGTTCTTATCTTCTGCCTGATTAGCCGTGAAAGAAACCTTTATGCCTGGAATAGGTAAGTTCTGCATGGTCTCAGTAAGTGTATCTTCATTGAAAAGATCTTCTTGGCAGTAGCCAACGAGTCCGTCTGGCTCGTCCGTGAAGGAATCGAATCCAACTTCACCTGCAAGAGCTGCAATAATGTCTCTTACATCCTGAGAATCAGGTTCTGCCGTAAACTTTACTTGTATATATTTCATCTTGGTGTTAAATTTCTACTGCAAAATTATAAAAAATAGGGAAAAACCTACCATGGATTAGGGAAAATCCGTATATTTGCAAGAAAAGTTGTCTTATTTTTGCACTATAAAGATTGTGTACATACATATCTTGGTGTTTAAACAAGTGTAATTTTAAAAAAGGGTATATGAAACGATCAGTTTTACTTTCGGTTTTATTTGGAGCTATGCCATTGCTTTCAATGGCACAGGATGACCTTTATTTTACCCCATCAAAGGCAGAGCAGTCTGCTTATCAGCAGAGTAAAATGGAGGAAGAACGCCCTGTTTATTATAGCGGTATCGGTAAGTCTAATGACGAATACAATCGTCGTGGCAAGTATAATTATAAGAAAATCGGAGTTGATTCTCTTGGAAATGATATCTTTATGTCACGTGTCTCTACGCTGCATGGCGACTCTGTAGTGTTAGATACTATCTACGGAGGCTTCACACGTCAGTATGAGAGTGTTGAGGATGATTTCGCTTATAGTAGAAGAATGAGCCGTTTTGATGGCTTCTGGGATGGCTATTATGACCCTTGGTTTGCTGGTCGTTCTTCAATCTATGTAGGTTGGGGATGGCGTTCACCTTATTATGGTGGCTGGTATGATAGATGGGATGATCCATGGTATTATGGTTACTACGGTGGTTATCCTTACTATAGCTATTATGGTCGTTATCCATATTATGGTGGTTATGGTGGTTATCCATACTATTATGGCTATGCTGGCTACGGCTGGTACAATCCATGGAGCAGATATTATGGCTATTATGGTGGTTATCCTTACTATGGTTATAGAAGAGGTGGTTACTATGCTTACAATGGTCATACGGGTACTGCTAATCACTGGGGAAACTCTCCAAGAGCCTTTGGCTCTCAGACAAGAAGTGGTTCCTATAACAACGGACAGTCAGCTTACTCAACTCGTCGTGGCAATGTAAACCAGTATGGTAACAATGCATCTCAACGCAACGATGTGAATGGTTACTATGACCGCTTTTTGGTGGTGCACGTCAGAATGGTTATGAGAATCGCACACGTACTTATTCTCAGCCAGAGCGTTCAACCTTCTCACAGCCTTCACCAAGTTCATTTGGTGGTGCAAGAAGTGGCGGTGGAAGCTTTGGTGGCTCAAACTCAGGTGGTGGCAGCAGCTTTGGTTCGTCACGTAGTGGCTTCGGTGGTCATAGATAAGATTTAGGATAATGAAAGTTTAATTAATAAAGAATATCAGATATGAAGAGTAAATATATTTTCTTTGCAGTATCGTTGTTTGCAGCTTTGTCAGCAAATGCTCAGGAGACATACGAGAATGCTAAGTTAGCAGGAGAGGACTTGAATGGTACCGCACGTTACGTTGGTATGGGTGGAGCTATGGAGGCCTTGGGTGCTGATATCTCTACAATTGGTTCTAACCCAGCTGGTATCGGTTTGTTCCGTCACAACAATGTTAGTATCAGTGGTGGTCTTCTTATGCAATCAGATGGTAAGGAGTTCTCTAATGGTAAGAAGACTAATCTGAGTTTCGACCAGATTGGTGGTGTCTATACTACTCGTACTGGTCAGAAGTCTTTCCTTAACTTTGGTTTCAACTATCATAAGAGCAAGAACTTTGATTATATTCTTAATGCTGCAGGCTCTTTGAGTGGAAGTTCACAGAATAAGCAGTCATATATTAAGGGTGCACTTGGTAATCAGAATGAGGGTGGTTTCTATGTTGATAAGAATAAAGATGGTCAGAATATCGGCTATGTAAATTCAACATCAAAGGATGTAGCATACACTTGGAGCCAGATTGATTACCTTTATTGGAATTCCTTGATTCCAGGTAGTACAGGAACTTATAATTATGAGAATGCTACTGCTTATACATTAGATCGTGCTCACTCTGGTTACATTGGTAATTATGACTTTTGCTGTCAGTGGAAAATATCAATGATAGGGTTTATCTCGGTTTAACATTCGGTATGAAGGATGTTACTTACAAGGGGCTATAGTGAGTATGCTGAAAACTTCGGTAATAATAGTGGAGCAGTCGTTGGTGACGAGAGAAAAGGTAACAGGTTCTGGATTTGATATTACAGCTGGTGTTATCGTTCGTCCAGTAGCAGAGTCGCCTTTCAGAATCGGTGCATACGTAAAGTCTCCAACATGGTATGACTTGACAACATCAAACGTTACACGTCTTGTTTATGTGTCAGGCACTGCAAGTCAGGAAAATGGCATCAGTAACTCATACGATTTCAAGATGTGGACACCTTGGAAGTTTGGTTTCTCTCTTGGTCACACCGTGGGTAATTACCTCGCTTTAGGTGCAACTTACGAGTATGAGAACTACGCTAATATTAATAGCAGAGTCAACGATGGTGGATACTATGATTATTACTATAATCAGTACTACGAGACATCAAGCCCTGACAAGACAATGAATAACCACACTAAAGAAGTTCTGAAGGGTGTTAGCACTTTGAAGTTGGGTGTTGAGTATAAGCCTGTAAGTAATGTTTCTTTGCGTGCGGGTTACAATTATGTAAGTGCAATGTATGTAAATGATGCACAGAAGGATCCAGGTCTTGCTTCTTTAGGTACAGCGTATGCTTCAACAACAGACTACACAAATTGGGGCGCAATCAACCGCTTCACATTAGGTGTTGGTTATCAGGTTAAGAAGTTCAATATTGATTTGGCTTATCAGTATAGCGCACAGAATGGTTCTTTTGCTCCATTCTCTAATATTAGAGATATCTCTATACCTTCTGGTGCTACAACAGTTAAGGAGTCTAACGTTGCAACAAGCACTGATGTAAAGAACAACAAAAGTCAGCTACTCCTCACATTTGGGCTACTCGTTTCTAAGAAACTTCATATATAATAAAAAGGTAAAAAGAGTTTTTCTCTTTTACCTTTTTTTGTTGTTTTTGTCAAAAATAAATTCTCGTTAGTGTTTTTGATAACGATGAATTGCACTCCAATTCAGCCTTAATTGACTTGTTAAAGATGCTCTTTAAGACTCTAACTAACGCCCTTTTGAAGGCTAAGTAAGCACCTTTTCTTATACTACTTTTTATAACATCTTGATAATTAAAGAGTTATTAGAGTATTGAAAAAATGCTTCTATTTCTTGTTTTTAAGTGGAAATATACGAAAGTTGTGTAAATATATTTCTTTGCTAATGATAGGATGATTTTAAGATGGAATATGCTTATAATAGGCTGAGAGAAAACGCTAATAAACTATCGTTTGTTGCCTATGATTTCCTCTATTACTGATGATGAACCTTAGAGTGTTCCAAACTTCTGATAGGATTTCAGCTACGTCCTCAGGTGTGTTGAACAGGATTCCTTCTTCAGAGTTCTTCATCTGATAGCTGGTCAAGTAGCTCCTTAGCAGCTGCTTCTTCAAAATGTAGTTCACCCTTACTGTTTGTTTTAGCAAGTAATAAGGTAAGTATTTCTTGGCGATATTCTTCTATTGACATAATTAATTTGACTTTTATATTTATAATAAGGTATAGAATACTGATTAAGGCGTTAGAATAAAGTGTGGATGGTTTTTCATCTCCACTAATCTTGTGATAGGTGAAGCCATCATACTCGAAGGCAAGAAGTTCGTTAGGGTGAAGTCAACTGGTTACAGGTATATAACTTGTCATAGCACCACGACAGCTCTTGGCATAGACATTGATAGCTTTCAGTTGCCCTGATCCACCATAAAGAAGGGATGTATGATACGTGCTTCTTTTCTTCAGCCGCTTCCAATCAAAGAGATGTTTGAACTCTTCTGCGGCAAGATATACAAGAATTCCGTCATCAGCTTTCAAGGTTTTAATGAGCATATCGGTAGAAGTGGTCTCCAGTAATCAAATATATTCTTTCCTTCTGCTGACGGAAGTTTGGTCTTACCTTCCAGACGGTAGGGATGTATGAGGTCAACGGTCGTAATGGTCGTAA